>OMKS01001316.1_pt1 | contig 22232 bp, 23 predicted proteins | sample 1674721 | NCBI WGS metagenome assembly OMKS01 (sample SAMN06264996, study PRJEB25208) | sediment metagenome | isolation source: hot spring sediment | place: USA: California | collected 2014-09-02
CCGCTTAAAAAGGCACCGACGGTGAGGTATGCTTTTTTTAAAGAACAACAGGCGCTAAGGAAACTCTAAACTCTAGTTTATATATTACAGTGAGGCAAAAAGGCAAGTCATAGATACTTTTTCGCAAGTATGGTATTGTCCGTCAATGACAACAGAGAGGTTATTGATCACAGATGGGAATCGAGATCGAACGAAGATTTCTCGTTATTAACGATGACTGGAAACACGGCGCCACGGGAACATTATACCGGCAGGGATATCTCTACTTTCGGGAAGACGGTGTTGTCCGCCTGCGGATCGCCGGTGATCAGGCGTTTCTGACGGTGAAAGCATTAAAAGATGACTTGAGCGCCCTGGAGTATGAATATGAAATACCCGTCTATGACGGTCATGAGATGCTGACCGAACTGTGCGACGGGCCGCTGGTGGAAAAAATCCGCTACCGCATACTCCACGGCGGAATGATCTGGGAAATCGACGTTTTTCTCGGCGATAATGAAGGTTTGGTCATTGCCGAAGTGGAACTCGGAAGCACAGAGCAGTCTATTTCGCTTCCCCCCTGGGTCGGGGATGAAATCACTGGAGATAGACGATATCTGAATGCCTCTCTCTATAAGAATCCTTACAGAAACTGGCGCATCGATTAAATTATTGCGCCCGTAATGGATATGCATTGTCCGTTGGTAACAGTTCGACGCGAAGTGAGAAACTATAATTCGGAAGGCTTCACGATTTTTAATCGTGAAGCCTTCCGGACGTTAAGGAGGTGACATGATGAACACACCTCTGTGCGCTTATTTCATTGAGAGCGGACCATATTGTTTCATCATATTGAAATTACATGATCATCTCCTATCAAGCGGTCGCCTCGGATACCGTATCAATGATCTGGTGGACTTCTTTTTCCTTCACCCCGAAAAGGGAAACGACGACCAATGAGGCACATCCGATCAGCATGCCCCAGGCGCCGGGTTCAATAATGGTGTGAATACCGGCAAATTCTTTAAGCAAGCTCAGCAGAACACTAGAACCAAGCCCCATAAGAGCACCCCAGAACACGCCGTTGCTTGTTGTTCGCTTCCACCGAAGTGTAAAGACAAGGGGAGGGAATATTGTTGCCACCCAGATTCCCCATGCCGCTGCGGCGATCCACATGAGAAGCTGGGGCGGATTGAAAATAAAGGGAAGGGGAACCAACGCTACGGCAACCATCCCGTACCGGGAAATGTACAGTTCCTGTTTTGCCGTCAATGTCCTTCCATTCTTCTTCAAATAAGGGGTGAGAAAATCTCTGATGACCGTCGAGGTAGCGGTCACCATGAAGGAGTTGACCGTCGACATGATTCCCGACAGAACCGCTCCGACCATCAGACCGGCACCGATTGATCCGAAGGCGTACATAACATAGGTTGGACCGGCAAGATCAGGCTTTTCCAGCGCGGGCACCGCACCCGTCTCGGTCAGATATCTCATGAAGAACCCGGACCACTCGGCCCAGCTGAACACCATGTAGACGACAAGAGATACTACCAGGGCCGATTTCAGAGCGCTGACCTTTTTGATTGCGTAGAAACGGGATATTATATGAGGAGCCGCCGAAACGCCGAGACCGAACATGAGCGCCCATGATATCATGCCCCAGACACTGCCGCCTCCCTTGAAGCTGCTCTTGAATATTTCCATATACTCGGGAATTTCCGAAAGAGTGGAAAAGCAATTCGTCCAGCCCCCGCAGATCCTGAGTCCCACGATCAGCATGGCAACCGCGCCGACACACATCAAACATGCCTGCAAAAATTCACTGTAGATCGACGCCTTGATACCACCCAACGTTGAATATGCTATCATGATGATGACACCGATGATGCAACCCTGCCAGAATTCAAACCCGAAGACTGTCTGTCCGATATAGCCCATGGCAAGATATTGGGCCAGCATGTAAGGAAAGACACCGATAAAAATACCGAGAGCAACAACCTTGGCGGCCTTTTCATTACTGAACCGTGCCCGGATTGCATCGGGAATCGTTAGAATCTTGTACTGGGTCACCATCTTCCGTATCGGAACGGCAACCAGAAAATAGCTCAACCCCATGCCGATAAGAGCGAACAGTTCCAATACCAGCATCGGACTGTAGCCGTTTAAATAAAGCTGACCGGGACCTCCAACGAACCCCCAGCCGCTCATGAAACTTGCAGCGGCGGAAAAGGCCACGAATGTCGGACCAATCGCAGCACCGCCGATAAAAAAATCCTTGGCACTCTTCATGCCGCGAGAAACATAAACTCCAATACCAAGCAATACCAATATATAAATGACGACGACCAAACCGGTCTGCCATCCTTTCGCCATTGCGAGTTCAGCACCCATTCCTTCCATAACAATGCCTCCTCAATTATTCTGCATTCAATTCGCTTAAAAACTCTCTAATCAAAATCAAGATCTTCATCAGGGCGCTCAACCTTTTCGTAATACCACAACACATAGATTAATGATAAGACGACAGTGGTAACGGGAAACCCCAGCATGAAGAAAAATGTCAGCGTCGGAACACCTAATATCATGGTTTAATTCCTCCTATCTTTTCTATAGGTAATCAATTGTTCTCGTTAAAAGCTGCAGCTGCCTGACGGAGCCGATTCTTTGTCCGGTCGGTTCCGTTTTTATTGTATTCTTTTCGGTCTGCCTCAAGACACAGTTATGGATAACGCAAAATTGATGCCACCAAAGAGAACATCGACACGTTTTTATGTCGACCAGGAATTAAAACACATAAGCAATACATAACCGACTGTATATACCTGCATTATTCAAGGCGCAGCAATCATAGCCCCAAAATCCGACCGTATTATCAACCGGCATGATATCTTGAAAAGCATCTTTTCAACACCATATGTAACACCTCATTTCCCCTGATAACCTCACAGAGGCATCAAAAGCATAAGCAGGACAAGTCATACATGACTTGATCCGTCACACACCATGACATCCATAAAAATCTTCAATATCATTACATTATGTTTAGAAAGCTCTTAATCGCCTAATACGGACCCCCCTTGCAAGTCATTAATGACTCTATATGGGTGAAGCATATAAAGCGAACAGCAATGCTGGCATGTGAAAACAACATGATGGAAATATATTTTGATTTTTTCCGGTGCACCAATGACCATTCAACCCTGCAATCATCAGCCGCAAATCGATATGATAAGAGCGATTCAACCACCAAAACCGGAAATACACCAAAATGACTGGAAATAAAAAATGTAGAAGACAGATGCATGGCATGCCGGAACAGTAAAGCGGTGCGACGCGAAATTCACGGCACGGTAATACGCAGAAATACCGGTGAGAACAAGTCACCGGTGACTTATTTTGTCGGTTACGCCAGCAGATTATCTTGACATGAAAAAATGTAAATTTGAAAAATAACGCAACAACAAACTTTTCATGATGCCTCATTACTCTTGGCATCGGGTACAGCGAACATCCTGCCGCTTCATCTCACTGCTACTTAGCAAGCAATTGATATTTAATCACATATTATAAATCATAGAGAACAACTAACGTTATCATTTATCAAAATTAACCCCATTTATCCAGACGACAGGCAACCGCTTCGGGAACCATCGGCAGGTCACAAACATCCATCAGCACCCCGTCCGCCGGCCTGCCACGACGGACACTCACGTTGCCTCACTGCAGCGAAAGGACAATCGGCCCGTCGTCCGTTGAATCGATAGTCCTTTCTGCACGTAATTCAAGTTATTTTTCACCTCAAACATCATTAATAGGACAGCTTGCCCCAAGGGATGCCCTGATGAAGTGGCATGGCAATTGCTGTTACGTACCTCAAACGATGACACAAAGAAAACTTTAAAAATTGATATTATGTTCGGGAGGTCATCCTCATGAAAAATAAAGATGGAAGCAGCAAGATAATTCACGGAGCACTCGAAGGCATCAGAGTTCTTGATTTGACTATTGCCTATAATGGTCCGTTCTGCACGATGAATCTGGCGGATCACGGTGCTGAGGTGATCAAGATCGAGAGACCGGGGACGGGAGATCAAACACGAGAATGGCCGCCGTTCAAGGACGGAGCCAGCGGATACTATGCATTTTTGAATCGCAACAAAAAAGGTATGACACTCAATCTTCGAACCGAAGAAGGAAAATTCATCTTTAAGGAGCTCGTCAAGACAGCGGACGTGGTGGTTAATAATTTCAAGCCTGGAACAATGGAGAAGCTGGGGATCGGATACGACGTCCTCTGTACTATACATCCGGAAATCATTTACGCATCCAGCTCGGGTTTCGGATCATACGGCCCCCTGAGTAACCGACCGGCTTACGACAATATCGCTCAGGCCTTGGGAGGAATGATGAGCATTACGGGGTTTCCCGACGGTCCGCCCGTTAAGATCGGACCCGCCGTCGGCGATAATTTCACGGGGACCTATATGGCCCTTGCCATCGTCATGGCGCTCTACCGCCGAGAGAAAACCGGTATCGGCCAACAACTCGAAGTAGCCATGGTCGACACGGTTATATCAATCCTCGAAGGAGCGGTCATCCAATATACCTTAAAAGGCGAAATGAACGGTCGTGTCGGAAACATCGATCCCTACACATCACCTTTTGACATGTATGAATGCAAGGACGGCTATATCGTCATCGCCGCGGCCAGTCAGAATCTCTGGGAAGATTTATGTCGAGCCATGGGCAAGCCCGAACTGATCGATGAGCCCGACCTCCTCACCACAAAGCTCCGGGTGGAAAACTACTTCACAAAACTGAAACCGATTTTTGTAGAATGGGCGGCAGGATATACACTGGTGGAACTTCAGGGAATCCTTAAAGAAGCGGGGATACCCCATGCCCCCGTCCTGAATATTGAACAAATGGTTAACCATCCGAACACATCGGCACGAGAAATGGTCGTCGACATTGAAGACCCCGTACTCGGCACCATCAGGGTTCCAGGCGTTCCCATTAAGATGTTCGGAACACCGGGGAGCGTAAATGCACCGGCTCCGCTTCTTGGCCAGCACAATTCGGCAATACTTGAATCTTTAGGTATCGAGAAAGAAAAAATACAGGAATTTAAAGAAAGAGGAATCATTTAAATGCGAGCGGGAATACGCCCGTTCTTTTGACCATGCAAAAAAAATTTTTTTAGATCGGAGGCATTTCAATGAAAGAAGATAACTGTGTGCTGTATCATCGACAGGGGAATGTCGGTTTTATCACCTTTAACAGGCCCCATCGTCTGAATGCACTCAACGGACCGTTTCTTGATGATTTTATCAAACAGCTGATCGTTGCCATGAAAGACGATGAGGCGGTTACTGTTGTTATGACCGGGGCCGGACGGGCATTTTGCGCGGGCGAAGACCTCAAGGAAACGGCGGAAGGCAAATCATTTAAACAGTGGGTGGAAGAAGCGGATAAGCTCCAGGATATCCAGAGGCTTACGCTGAGACTGAACAAACCGCTCATCGGCAAGGTGAGAGGCTATGCCGTTGGCGGCGGCTGTGAATTTGCGTTGAGCTGCGACTTTCGGGTCGCCGATACGACGGCAAAATTCGGGTTCCCCGAAACGGGCATCGGTCTCACCATTACCCAGGCCGGGACCAAACTGACCTCTGCCATCGTCGGGCTGGGAAAAGCTAAGGAGCTTGCCTTCACCGGAGAATTTATTGATGCCGATGAGGCCTATCGGATCGGTATGGTGAATTACGTTGTTCCTCCGGCAGAACTGGAAAACAAGACCCTTGAACTCTGTGAGAAAATCGGTAAACGTTCTCCCATGTCTCTCAGGTTGACCCGCTGTGCTTTCGATCAGGGACTCCATGCAAGTTTTGAACAGATCCTGGAAATCGAGACGGCACATCTCATGGCCGTCGGCGGCGCTCAGAACGATCAGCAATATCTGGATAAGTGGAAACAATAGGGAATTTCGCACTGAATTTCGAATCTCCACATAAAGGGAGCCTTCATCCCACATGAGGGCTCCCCTCTGGATAATGAGAAAGAAAACAAGAAGTCGGGAAAAATAATCAATACAAGGGCATACTCCGATTCCACGTCCCGCCACACCTGGCTCCCGATGGCGGAAATCATTACAGGTCATATAAGCACACGGAGAATTCACAAACGTTTAATTTACCACAACTATCTAAAAGGAAAGAGGAATTTCATGATCATCGATTTCAGAGTGGTACCGCCATTTACGGAATACGAAGCGGAAGAAGAAGCTAAGAGAACATTTCTTGAAGGGTATATGGCCGTCTACGGCGATACCTACGGTAATGACATGCACACATTGAATGTGACGATAGAATCCCTGCTAAACGACATGGATGAGGCTGGTATCGATTACGCTGTCATGCAGGGCGAGTGGGAGTTGGGCGACTGCGCAAAAATGAATGATGCCGTGTTTCGTCTCGCCCACCAATATCCCGATAAATTTCCTGTTTATTTTTTGGGATTGGATGCGGGACGGAACAAGAACATGCCCCGGGTTATCGAATATGAAGTTAAAGAGCGGGGCTTTTCCGGTGTCAACATCCAGTCATGGTCCACCCGTCTGCCCATTACCCACCGTGCGTGGGGACCAGTATACGCAAAATGTCAGGAACTGAATATTCCTATTACGGTTCATACATCAATCAACTTTACCATTGATCGCCCCATAGGGTTGGGACGACCTCTTCATATCAGCGAGGTGGCCGCTGAATTTCCCGATCTGATTATCGTAGCGAATCACGGCGGATGGCCCTGGGTCAATGAAATGGTCGGCGTTGCCTGGAAACACAGAAATGTTTATGTTGAAATCGGTGCGCAATCTCCGCGCTATATCGCCAAGCCTGGGACTGGATGGGAACCGCTCATTACCTTCGGTAACAGTGTTATTCAGGACAAGATTCTTTTTGCAACGGATGCCATGCTGCCCCCTCAGCGAGTCGTAAGAGAATTGATGGAAATGCCCCTGAAAGACAGCGTGAAGGACAAATGGCTGGGGCTTAATGCACAAAAACTGATTGCAAGAATTAAGAAATGATTCTGTATTATTATGCTTTTTGTGATGCAAGCGTCGGCAGATACCATGATGACTCGACATGCATCGCAGAAAGAGTATCAGTTATGCGGTGACACGAAAATGCGTTGCAGCCACTCAATAAATATTACGACAATATTCACCTGGAGAATGACATACATATTATGAAGCACGACACATCAAGGTGCGGAAACAAATGGGCAAGACCGACGACGTCGCCGCTCTTGTTAAGGACGTCATCCCCATCAACCCGGCCCTGTCTGTTGATCTTCAAGGTCAGGTAAGGGCCGAATCGATCGTCTGGGAACATTATGCCGGAACGGGAGGGCAACCGGCCTTCGTCAGGGGTGCTTACTACCGTTCTTCCCGTGGGCAGGCCCCGTTCGGCAACACCAAAAATTAATCCTTCATCGTCCTGCAATCAATATATCAAGACAACGACGGCACCGTACACTCGAGAATGTTCCCACCCTTCGGCCGGGAGAAATCGTCACAACTCCCCGAAGTGATGTCTCATATAGTGCCACTGAATATGGTGTCGCATATTTGAAGGGACTCTCCACACCGGAAAGAGTTATCGCTCTGACGACTATCGCCCATCCCGACTTTCGGGACCGGCTGCTCGAGGAAGCGGAAAAGATGAGGTGGATTGACAGACGAGAGAGCATGACAATGCCTGATGCTGAAAAACGTTTTTTTTCAAAAGGTAAATAAGCGGCAGCGTGATCATTGTTGTAAATCAGGTACTGCGACTACTATGATCTCCCGAATCGTTTGGCTGTGAACAAAGTATCTACCGGCAATTGCCGGTTTTGATGCAGACTGAATGTCCATAAAAATATCTCGGGCATTTCATACCTCCTTATTCAGGATTTCCCCGATATCTTTTACAAAAAAAAAGAAATATAATTGCCGTGAAGATACAAAGGTAAGGAAACATGGAATTAAAAGACGTTATCGAACAATATCGTTTTATTCTGGATCATTCCTTTGACGAACTTTGTATCGTCGACGGTAATGGAACCATCATTTATATGAATGCCACAAGCCAGAAGCATTACGGGAAAGATCCTTCGTTCTTCATCGGCCATCCCGCCACCCGCGCCCAGGATGAAGGATTTGTCGATCATGCCATCACTCCCCTCGTCTTCAAAGAAAAGAAAAAAGTGACTATCATCCAGAAGACGAACATCGGCCGTCAACTTCTCATTACGGGCAACCCGATCTTCGACGAATCAGGGAACATCATGCTCATTATAGAAAATGCACGGGACATTTCCGAGATACGAGACCTTCAAAAGCGGCTGGAGGAAACGGAGGAGCTGGTCAAACGCTATTCGGAAAAACTGGAGTCGCTGGAAAAGGAACAGCAAAGTTTCATGGGAATGGTTATCCACAGCACAAAACTCAAAAATATCATCGAAATGATACAGCGGGTTGCACTTACCGATTCAACGATTATGATCCTGGGCGAATCGGGAACGGGCAAGGATGAACTGGCCAAAATTATTCATTCATCAAGTAGAAGAAATGACCGTTCCTTCGTCAAAGTGAATTGCGGAGCCATACCGTCGTCTCTTATAGAATCAGAACTGTTCGGCTACGAAGGCGGTGCATTTACGGGATCGAAAAAATCAGGGAAAATGGGTTTGATGGAATCCGCCAACGGGGGAACGTTGTTCTTAGATGAAATAACTGAACTTCCATTCGACACGCAGGTTAAATTGCTCCAGGCCCTCCAGGATCGAAAATTCATAAAAGTGGGCGGCACCCGTCCGGTTCAGACGGATTTTCGCTTGATTACAGCGACGAACAGAAACATAAACGATTTTGTGAAAGAAGGCAGGTTCCGGGAAGATCTCTTTTATCGGCTTTATGTTGTCCCCATCGATGTCCCTCCGCTCCGTGAGCGAAAGGATGAGATCCTCCCCCTGCTTCAGTATTACATCAATTATTACAACAAAAAGTACCAGGACAATAAAAGCCTCTCCTTCCAGGCGGTGTCGCTGCTCCGCCACTACGACTGGCCGGGCAACATTCGGGAGTTGAAGAATATGGTCGAACGACTCGTTGTCACCAGCACCGACGATATTATTTCGTACAAATCGGTCCTTTCCGCCTTTGGACATACGGGAAAACTCTCGTATATAAACAACGAAAAGACATTGGGGGAACTCATCGAGGACTTTGAAAAAGACATCATCACTCAGTGTTATAATGAATTAAAATCCAGCTACAAGGTTGCCGCCAGATTGGGTATCAGTCAGCGCACGGCACTCAGAAAGATAAACAAGCATCTCGGAGTCAACGGAAGCGGCAATCAGAAAGATCGATACTGAAGAGTTTAATAGGAAACGACACTGCTTTACTGAAGAGGTTAAGCAAAGATAATAACATTCTGCCGATACCGGTCTATGAACAGGATGAGCTGTTGAAACTATTCGGCTAATAGCAAAGAGCCGTCCTTACGCAAGACCGAGCATACCACCAAAAGCATCGAACACCCCGAGGGGCGATAGAATAAATCCCCGGCGAAACGGATACTCCCGAAAGAACCTGATTGATTCAGGTTACTATCCACCGGTTTCGCCATATCACTATTAATAGACCCTCCCACGACCGTGTCGCTTGCCCAGAACTTCCAACGTGTCATTGACGACCACAAAAGCCCCCGGATCAAGTGATAGTATGATTTCTTTCATTTTCGGTAATTCGGTGAGGCTGGTTATAGTAAATATAACTTTCTTCTGCTGTTTTGAAAACGCACCTTCCCCGTTCAGAAAAGTAACCCCCCGTCCCTTTGAATCGAGGATGCGGTGAGCGATAGCCTCAGCGTTATCGGAAATCACGAAAAGAGATTTTCGCCTGTTGAAGCCGGTGATAATGGCGTCAATGACTTTCCCACAGGTAAAAAGAAAAATAATGGAATAGAGCGTTAACTGAAGGTCATGGAGATATGCCCCCAGAACCAGCACCAGCGTATTGATACCAAAAAAGATGGATCCCAATCTCAGTCCGTATTTTTTATTCAGGAAGACGCCGAGAATGTCCAGTCCTCCCGCCGAACCGAGGGAACGAAGGATAATGCCGCCTCCCGTGCCGCACAGGACCCCCGCCAGCAGTGCTGCGAGAATAGGGTCGTCAATCGCGGGCAGTTGGGGGTAGATCAGCGCCGCCGTTAATGAGAAGATACAGATTCCGAATATGGAATATACCATGAACTGACGGCTGATGTGAAACCATCCGAGGATCACCAGAGGAATGTTAAGGATAAAATAAATCAACGCGACCCCTCCCACGGGCGCGAGATAATGGATCAGCAGGGCGATTCCCACAACACCTCCGTTAAGAAACTCCTGGGGAACGACAATGCCGTTCAGGCCGATGCTGTAGATAATGCATCCCACAATAATAAGGCTTAGATTGTACAGCATGGATTTGTACGAACCGAAGACATCGGCATATTTGAATTTCAGAAACAGTGTCGTTGCTTTCATATTGTTCTCCTCATCGGACATGTATTCCATCTTTCTGTCTTGCATCCACTGTTTGTTGAAAAATAGAGCGCCTTCATAAAGGATTCATTCAATGACGTCAAGGAAAAAGTTCCCGCATAAATGAAAATTAATTATTTGATATCGCTGATATATCGTGTCACGCTATCGTGTAAAACGTCATTCATCCCCCCGGCAACATCATGCATGGCATGTCTATGCAATGACACCTGTGGAGGATATTTTTCAACAGATTCTCGCACTTTTTCAAACGCCATGTAGTTGACCTAACCGATGATATCCATGATAAAGCACTTCATTGCCTCAAAGACGACATCGCGGGCATCATAATGAGGAATATGGCCGCACTGCGGCACCAGCCATCCCTGAACGGAACCCGACACCTGACGGGTGATGGCATCCACCTGAGCCGATGTCCCATACTGGTCATCCTCGCCCTGTATCACCAGGAGGGGTGCCGTGATTCCCTGCAGGTATGCTTCAATGTTCCAATCGCGAAAGGAGGGGCTCAACCAGGTATGGGCCCACCCGTAAAACATTGAATCAGTGTTGTCACCATGATATCGTGCCAATTTTGACTTGAGGTCAGTTGTTTCATAGATTTCAACAGCTTCCCGGATACCTTTTAATGTGACCTCTTCGACAAAAACATGGGCTGCTTCCGTTATGACACCACGGACCGTATCGGAATAAACGGCGGCGTGCATGAGCGCAATGGAACCGCCGTCACTGTGACCGATAAATATGGCATCATCGACGGCACATCGCTCCAAGACTTCAGGTAAACTCCGCAACGCCTCATCATGGAGATACCTCGGTGTCCGCTCTCCGGTGAGCGGATCGGAGCCACCATACCCCCACCGTTCGTAAACTAGTCCCGGACAACCCGCCGCCATACAGAGATCGGCCGGGAAACTTCTCCACATGGAAATACATCCCAATCCCTCATGGAGAAAAACAAGGGTCGGTCTCCGTGGTAAGACATCGCCATTCGTCGGCTCTATCCGGACCACCACCAGACGGTGACCATCAGCAGTGATGTGACACGACTGTTCCGAGAATGATTCAGTATGTTGCATGCGTCTATTCCCTTTTGATATGATCAGCATCTTTTTTGAGAAACAACAGGCATCAATCAACACAAAAACAGGTCTTCGTCCGCGAACACGAACATGTCATATACGGGACGAAAAGGTTCAGCTGAAAAACTGGGCAGAGGAATAACAATCATTACAGGCCCTCCATCGATATCGGTATCATGCCAGAACGGAACACAAAAAGACAACAAGGAAAATTTATTCCGTCGGCACACTATTGCTTTTTCACTGATGAATCATTACATTCATTGAAAAACATTTGGAAATTTACCGGTATTATGTTAGGTTGCCCATGCCATAACATAAGACAGTAGTAAGAGGAAACAGTCATGTTAGTAATTGAAGATTTAAAGGTACGACTCGGCGGAAAAGAAATTCTGAAGCATATAGATTTGGTAATCGAACCGGGCGAGACCCATATCCTGTTCGGTCCTAACGGTTCTGGGAAGACATCTTTGCTGATGACGATCATGGGATATCCGCAGTATGAAGTCGTCTGTGGAAAAATATTCTTTAAAGATAAAGATATAACCGACATGAGCATCAATGAACGGGCCGAACTGGGAATCGGCATGTCCTATCAGCGTCCACCCAGTATCCAGGGATTAAAAACCAGACAGATGGTTCACTTATGCGGCAGAAATGGTGTTGATGTTGATTCACTGGCATCCCGAATGAATTTCACGGATTTCCTCGACCGGGACATCAACGTTGGTTTTTCAGGGGGTGAAATCAAACGCTCTGAACTGCTGCAGCTCATGGCACAAGATCCGGACCTGCTTCTCTTCGATGAACCGGAATCAGGAGTTGATCTCGAAAACATAGCTCTCATCGGGAACACGATCAACCAGCTCCTGGAGCGTGACGTCAAAGGCACCGCCGATAAAAGCAAAAAAGAAATCATGAAGCTGCGTACAAAAATGGGACTTATTATAACGCATACAGGGTTTATCCTTGATTATGTAACAGCAGACAAAGGTCAGGTTCTTTTTGATGGAATACTTGCCTGTAGAAGCAACCCTAACGCTATTTTCAAACAGATCAAGGAAGAAGGTTACGAGGAGTGTGTGCGATGCGCGAGTTAGACAAAAAGGCGGCTGAAGCAATAGAAAAAAAAGCCCCATTGGGTCCCGACATAAATATTGATGCCTACGCTGAAAAGCCACCCATCCATAATAAGGTTGATGATCTCAGCACATTGCCCGACGATGATAAGGACGTGATGTTACAGGCCGGTGTTGACGTAAATGAAGCGGAACGATCGGGTTCTTACATTCAAAAAGACTCGTCGGCTGTTTTTTCATTTTCCCATGATGACGGTCTTGAAGTCATCCCTATAAGAGAGGCACTGGAAAAACTGGACTGGGTCCATGATTATTACTGGAAACTGATAGCGGTGGACACCGATAAATACACTGCCCGTGCCCATCTTGACCTTCAGGACGGTTACGTCATCAGGGCTTTGCCGGGATGCAAGATTTCATTTCCGGTGCAAACATGTCTATATCTGGAGCGGGAAGGATCCACACAGATTGTTCATAACATCGTCATTGCCGAGGAAGGTTCGGAAGTGCATATCATATCCGGATGCGCTGCGGCGGCGCACGCAACCAAGGGGCTTCATATCGGAATTTCTGAATTCTTCGTAAAGAAAAATGCAAAGCTTAGCTTCACCATGATTCATCACTGGGCCGAAGACATGATAGTACGCCCTCGATCGGCAACCATCGTGGAAGAGGGGGGACTTTTCCTGAACAATTATGTCAGCATGAGGCCGATCAAATCTATTCAGGCATATCCGACGACCTATCTGGAGGGGAAGAATGCCGTGGCCCGTTTCTACAGTCTTCTCGTCGGCAGTCCCGGCTCCGAGATTGATATGGGCGGACGCGTGTATCTTCGTTCAGAAGAGACGCGAGCGGAGATCATTTCACGGGCAATTACCAATGGAGGAAATATCATCGCCCGGGGTGATCTCATCGGCGAAGTTCCCGGCGTCAAGGGACATCTTGAATGCCATGGCTTGATTTTAAATGGTGGATTCATGCATGCCATCCCGGAACTGAGCGGAAAAATCGACGGCGTTGAGATGTCACATGAAGCGGCAGTCGGCAAAATTGCACAGGATGAAATATTGTATCTCATGTCACGGGGTCTCACGGAAGATGAGGCAACGGCGACAATTGTGCGGGGATTCCTCAACGTTGACATACCGGGATTGCCGTCAAAATTAAAAGCGGAAATCGACCGGGCGGTCCAACTGAGTCAAAAGGACGTCATGTGAAAGAATATCTCTTCAAAAGAATTTTTTGACAGCTTCGAATAACGAAAGGGGGAAATGATTTCCCCCTTTTCTGATAGCACAACAAACAGTTTGTAATGTTTATCTTTGACGGATTGCTGCCGAGAATTCATTTGGGCAACAATCCGCTGATTTGCAGCCTACAATCCCAGATCTTGATTAATCAACACAACCTTGATCCTTCCTTTAGGAAATGCCTTTTCGGTAATCGTCCATGTATTACAGATCCGGTCGGGGCTCTTGCATTCTTCACAGTTTGCCGTTTTTATGCACGGCGTATTCTTCCCGAGGCGCATGGCATTGGCAGGTGCGGCATATTGTTTCACTCGAAACAGGGCATCATCAAGATCCGCAACGACTTTATTCCTTCCTACCAGAATGATTACCGTCTTCGGACCGAACGCAATGCCGGCCACGCGGTTGCCGTACATGTCAAGATTCACCAGCATTCCAGTCTCGGTCACCGCGTTGGTGCCGGTGAAAAAAAGGTCAACCAGGAGTGACTGCCGCCGTCGTTCAAGACTCTCCTCGGGAGAAAACCTCTTATCGAACGTATCGAGCACTTCCATTCCGCTGCCGGATTTCAGTGTCTCATACAATCCCGTTGCGATAAATGTCATGGAGCCGCCCCAGGAAGCTGTCTTAGCTCCCGTTTTTGGAATAATCTCATCGACAACAATTTTTTTTGCCTCATCCACATCCTGAGCAATGAATACGTCAAAGTTGTTCGATTCCAACGCCTCTTTTACGTCATCCAGCTTTATCTTCCAGTAATGTTCCACCGGACTTTCCACGCAGCACCTCCAACAAGCTTGAATCGTACATTACAGGGTTCACACATCGCAGTAGCGACGAGTCGATTTCGCTTCTGCTCCCGACACCGCCGTATCAGCAGATGGAACAGCTTCCGCATCCATCACCGGCTACCAGACCGGACTTGATTACAAATCCGGACATACCGTTTCGGGTTATAAAATCTACGTGTACAGGCTGAATCGTTTCCAGCAATTTTTTTTCCACAATATATCGAACATCGTCCCGATCAAAAATTTCATCGTCCTGAGTAGGTTCATCCAGAACCATTCGCACTGACGGACCGGCTCAACCTCCACCGGAAACGATGAAGCGGATGGCCGCCTGCTCATTCTTTTCCTTCAAAAACTCCTTAATCATTTCGGTTGCTTTTTCCGTAATCTCTACCATTTACAACTCCTTTCATCGAAAACTCAGTTTCTTTTTACGTTCCATACATCATTCTTAGCGACAATCTTCCTTCCGGACACATTGTTTCAACAGATCTCCATATCGGTCCATGATACCCTCTCTCAGACAGTAACAGACGCTGGTTCCCTCAATCCTGTCCTGTATCCAACCGGTATCCTTTAAAATTTTCAAATGTTGTGAAACACTCGACTGGGCAAGAGGCAGCATTTTTACAATGTCGCTGCATATGCACCGGGTTTTCCGATCAGTATTGGAAAGCTTGCGAATAATCTCCACCCGTGCCGGGTGGGCAAGCCCCTTTGAAAGAACGGCAAGATATTCGGCACATTCATCAGCCGAAAGATTATCAGGTTTTGTAACATCGTTAAATAGTCCATCATCCGTAGCCATTTCTTACCACGCCTCTTTCAATCAATTTAATCAACCTGATGCAGTCAATCGCTTCATCACCGTATTGTATGGACAATTATTAATCGCCTATCGACGATATACGATAATATAAGGAGGCTTTTCGGAAAGTCAAGCACAAACGGGTTTTTCAATGTTTTGTACATGTTCCGCAGGTCACACCGCATGCATAATATAAGCATTGTTTTTAAAGACAAAATCCGATATGGATGCTACGATTTCTTTTTTAAGCGGATGACGAACGATTGTTGTTCAAGCATGCAAGGATGAGGTTTCCAACATCCGGGAACGCCGTTAAAACACAGGAGGCAACAAAACATGAACCTGGTTGAAACAATATCCCTCCCCAATGAATTAATGGTGGAAATCTGGGACGCATCCAGAGAAATAGCCGAAGACACGACACTGGTAAAGCTTGTTATCAGAATGAAAGTCGAGATTCAGGAGCATTATTTCGAGGACCCCGAACATTTCCGACAGGTTCGAAGTGTTTTCGGAACGGAAGAGTTCTATAGGTATGAAAAAGAAAGAACCTTCGTCAACACCGTCGACAAGGAAAAAGTCTTCAACGAGCTGTTGGAAGATTTCAAGCGTGTTTCCATCCCCTATCTCGGACGGCCGAACTTCCCGGAACGCTTTGCAAAGGCACAACACGTCGAAATCCGGAAACATTACTACAAGTACCGACATCTTCTGGATAAAGAGGGATGATGGTCCCGATCATTTACGATACGAAATCCGATGTATGGTCATCATGAAGGAGAAGAGGAGAAAAAGTATATGAGGAATAAAGTTTCAGTCATCGGCTCCGGATTTGTGGGTACAATGGCAGCCCAGAGAATCGCAGAGAAGAACCTTGCCGACGTAATGCTTGTTGACATTATCGAAGGGATACCTCAGGGAAAAGCTCTTGATATTTCCCAATCGTGCCCTCTTCAGGAGTTCGACGTAAACATAAAAGGGTCAAATGATTTTGCGGATATACAAGGTTCTCATATCGTTGTCGTCACCGCCGGTTTCCCTCGAACGCCCGGAATGACCAGGGAAAAACTGGTTCTGAAAAATGGAACGGTCGTTAAGTCGGTTACGGAAAAAATCAGAGAGTATGCTCCCGGGTGTATTATTATCATTGTGACCAACCCCCTTGATGTGATGGCACATCTGGCCTGGAATATATCGGGATTCAGTGAGTCCCGGGTTATCGGTATGGGAGGAGTTCTCGACACTGCCCGGTATAAATACTTCCTTGCGGAGGAACTGAATGTATCAATACGGGATATCGATGCCCTTGTTCTTGGCAGTCACGGAGAAACCATGGTGCCCATTGCAAGCTGCACAACCGTCAAGGGGGTACCTGTCAGCCAGTTCATGAACAAATCCCGGATCGATGCCGTTATTGAACGGACGAAAAAGGGCGGGGCGGAGATCGTCCGGCTCCTCAAGAGTGGAAGCGCATGGCACGCACCTTCTGCTTCGATTGTCGTCATGGTTGAAGCGATGCTCCACGACAGCAGACGGGTGATGCCGGTATCGGCATATCTCAGGGGAGAATATGGTATAAACGATGTCCATATCGGCGTACCGGTAAAACTCGGATCATCAGGTATTGAAGAAATATATGAAATCGATATTACCGACGAAGAATTGTCCGCATTGCGGGAGTCGGCCGCTGCTATGAAGGAAACCTATCGAAAATTAAAGATCTTATGAATAATAGAGCGATAGACAGACTACTGGCGCTGGTGGAACGACCGAGCAGGTATATCGGCGGTGAGGTCAATTCCATCAGGAAAGACCATTCCAGGTGCGAGCTGACCTTCGGCCTGGCGTTCCCCGATGCATATGAAGTGGGAATGTCACACCTGGGTCTTCAGATTCTCTATTCAATACTGAATGATGAAACATCCGTTGCAGCTGAACGGTTTTTTGCGCCCTGGCCCGACATGGAACGGTTGTTGCGACAGACGAACACACCCCTCATGTCCTTGGAATCACAAACTCCTCTGAACCGCTTCGATATTATCGGATTCTCGCTTCAATACGAACTGTCATATACAAACGTTATTGCCATGCTCGAACTCGGTGGCGTCCCAATATTTGCATCGGACAGGGGCAGTCATGACCCTCTTGTCATTGCCGGAGGTCCCTGTGCATTCAATCCGGAACCGGTGGCTCCGTTTTTCGATGCTATTGTCATCGGTGAGGGAGAAGATGTCATCACGGACATCACACGAACCGTGACCGAAGGTAAGAAAAAAGGGTACCGGCGAAATGATTTCCTTGCCGTTCTTGCATTAATCGACGGTGTTTACGTCCCCTCGGTTCACCGTTACGGAGAAATCATCACAAAAAGAACCGTATCCGATATCAATAACTGGCCGGTTCCTGAAAAACCGATAGTACCTTCGATGAAAACAATTCACGATCGGGTTACGCTGGAGATCGCCCGGGGATGTTCCCGGGGATGCCGATTCTGCCAGGCGGGCATGGTCTGGCGACCGACACGAGAAAGAATCCCGGAGTTGCTTGGTTCCATGGCCGAAAATATGCTCTGTTCAACCGGCCACGACGAACTGTCCCTCCTATCGCTCAGTTCGGGGGATTACTCCCTTATTGAATCTCTTCTCACCATGTTCATGAACCGATACCATGAAAGAAAGATCGCCCTGGCCCTCCCTTCCATGCGAGTGGAAACCCTCACAGGAACCTTGATCGACCAGATCAAGCGGGTCAGAAAGACGAGTTTCACCCTTGCTCCTGAAGCGGGAACACAGCGACTGAGAAATGTCATCAACAAAGGAAACACGGAAGAAAACCTTATCGCAACAACGAAACGCGTCTTTGACGCCGGATGGAAGTCGGTGAAGTTATACTTCATGATCGGCCTTCCCACTGAGACAGACGATGATCTTGCCGGCATAACCGATCTTGCCTATAAAGTGCTCAAGGAAGGGGGTAAAAAACGGCAGCTCACCGTCAGCCTGTCAACCTTTATCCCCAAACCGCATACACCGTTTCAATGGCACCGGCAAATCAGTCTGCAAGAAATCCAGGAACGCCAGGATTTTTTCAAGAAGACGATCCGTCATCGAAACATTAATCTCAGATGGCACGACGGAAGAATGAGCCTCCTGGAAGGCATCTTATCACGGGGTGATCGGAAGATCGCGTCACTTATTCTCAAGGCATATGAACAGGGATGCCGGTTCGACGGCTGGGGTGACCAGTTCCGCTTTGAACGCTGGCAACAGGCACTCACGGAATCAAATATAGCAATCGACGATTACCTCCGTGAAAGAGATGTTGATGAACGTCTTCCCTGGGATAAAATCGATTGCGGTCTGGACAAATCGTTTCTGTTGGAGGAATATCATAAATCGTTCCGCGGCGACACAACGGAAGATTGCCGTTTCGGAAACTGTCACCGCTGCGGTGTCTGTGATAAAGAGCGCCGGATTATCCTTGCAGCGGACCTGACGGAGCAGAGAGACATACCAGCACCGTCCTCGTCAATACCGAAGGACCCGGCGGCTTCGGAGAAGAAATTCCGCATACAATTTGCCAAACAGGGAACGGGAAGTCTGCTTTCACACCTCGAGACAACGTCGGTCCTAATCAGGGCAATAACGAGAAGCGGCCTCTCGTTTGTTTTCACCGACGGCTTCCATCCTCACCCCAAGGTATCCTTCGGACTCGCCTGCCCGGTGGGAACGGAAAGCATGTGCGAATTCGCAGACATGCATCTTAAGAATCCTCCCGAAGACATAAACGACTGGATTCGGAACATCAATGATGTCTTGCCTGACGGTCTGGAAGTTCTCAATATAACCAAATTGGACCCGTCGGCGCCGCCGCTCTCTGCGGCTATTACCGGATACCGTCATACCATGTATCTGCCGGAAGACGCGCTCAGAAGAAGACGAGACACAATGGAAGACACCATTAACGCCTTCCTGGCACAGGACGAATGGATCGTGACGAAAGAAAAAAAGGGGAAACAGACATGCAAAAACATTCGTCCGTTTGTCACCGACCTGAAGTTCAATGAAAATGACAGATCACTGGTGATGACGTCTCGTGTTCTTGTAAACGGTGGTGTAAATCCTTGGGAAATCTTAAAAAATGTGATAGGAATTGACGATGAAACGGCAAAACTGACAAGAATTGTCAAAACGGCCCCCATACTATCAGACGGGAAGAATCACCATGGCAAAAGAAATGATTTTTAACTGCTCAGAGCATGAGGTCAGAATCGCGATTCTGGAGAATCATCACCTCATGAATCTCTACATTGAAAGAACCGTCGAAAAATCAATAGCCGGCAATATATACATCGGCAAGGTCGTGAGGGTCCTGCCCGGCATGCAGGCGGCATTTGTCGATATCGGTCTCGATCGCGCGGCATTCCTTCATGTTTCCGATACATTCCACGATTTCTCCGAACTGGAGCTACTCATGACAGATGAAGAGATGACGGAAAAAGAGATCATCGACCTGGAAAGGAAATGGTACACCAAAGAACCGGAGTACCAGATCGAAGATATTTTGAAAGAGGGGCAGGAAGTACTGGTCCAGATCGCCAAGGAACCGCTGGGTACAAAGGGTGCCCGCATTACCACCTACATTTCCCTGCCCGGACGAAAGCTTGTCCTGATGCCCACAGTACAGCACATCGGCATCTCTCGACAGATCACCGACGAAACTGAGCGAACCCGACTGAAAGGAATCCTTGAAGGATTGCGTCCCGAAGGACACGGACTTATTGCCAGAACGGTCAGTGAGGGGAAAAGCGAAGAGGAACTTAAGGGCGATGTGGGATATCTCACGCGTGTATGGGACACCATTAAGAATCAGAGAGAACATGTGGGAGCACCGGGACTCGTCCACACCGATCTCGGCATAACTTTGCGGGCCATGCGCGATTTCTATACGGAAGATATGGAACAAATCTGTATCGATTCAAGGGCTGAGTACGAAAAAGTTATCGAATTCATGAAAACCTACATCCCTAACGTAGCGTATAATATGAAACTCTATGAGGAAGAGCAGCCCATCTTTGACGCGTTCGGAATCGAACTGGACATTAAACGCGCCCTGAATAACAAGGTCTGGCTGAAATCGGGAGGTTATATCATTATCGAAGAGACAGAGGCTCTCTGTGCAATTGACGTCAACACGGGAAAATACGTGGGTAAAAGAAACCTCGAGGAAACCATCTTGAATACGAACCTGGAAGCAGCAAAGGAAATTGCCTACCAGATTCGGCTTCGAAATATAGGCGGCATCATAATAATCGATTTCATCGATATGGAAAGCGAAATTAACAGAGAAAGAGTATTCGGCACCCTCCTTGAAGAAATGGGAAACGATAAAAGTAAAACGAAGATTCAGAAAATATCTGAATTGGGCCTGATCGAGATGACCCGCCAGCGGAAAGGAAAAAGTCTTCAGAAGGTCATGTGCGAACCCTGTCCCTGTTGCGAAGGCCTGGGTGTAATCAAGTCAGGTACGACGATATGTTATGAGATATTCAGAGAGCTCATGCGTGAAAAGGCGGGAAACCTTTCTAAAACGATCTGTGTCCTTGTTCACCCTGATGTTGCCGATCGCCTCCTGCAGGATGAGAAGAATACCATCGAACGGCTTGAGCGGGAACTTGGTAAAAAGATCGTCATCAAAGTGGATAACAATCTTTATCCCGAATACTATCAGATTCTCCCATTGCAATAACGACAACGTTAGATAACGTTCCGATACTCCGATCTGTTGGAGGGCTATTGAAAAATGCCTGTTTGTTCCCATGTATCGGAATCACACTCATCTTTCGTCGTTGCGACATACATACAGGAATAGCTCAAGGCCAAGGGTTCAGGTCGAATGTAAGCTGAATCCTATGTTCGACAACGAACAACATATCACCCATGATTTATCACGGACAAGTCTAATGAACACCATTTTCACTGTCGGCACAAGCAATCGCACGACAGAAGAATTCATCAATATTTTAAAACATTACGGAATTAAAGTCCTGGCGGATGTCCGACGGTTTCCGAAGAGCAGATTTGTCCATTTTAATAGAGAGAATTTGGCATCGGCCTGCGAGATCCAAGGCATTGAATATCGATGGATGGGTGATCTTTTCGGTGCTTTCCGCTCGGAAAGCTATGAACAATACTGCCGGACAGGCGATTTTAAAAAGGGTTTGGAACGTCTTGAAAATCTTGCGAAAAAACGCGCTGTCGCGTTGTGCTGCGCCGAGCGCCTGCCTTGGAAGTGCCACCGGCAATTCATCGCCCGTGAACTGGAAAAGCGTGAATGGCCGGTGACTCATATCCTTGATTTTGATACAGTGTGGCAATCAAAACAGGGAGAATTGTTCTAACCTTACATGAAAAGGTCCAGAACCTCCCGAATTCGCTCATGGTCATAGTCCTCTGAGCTTTTGACCGAGCGCAGGAACTCAAACGCTTCCGGAGTATTCAGATCGCCGATTGATTTCAGCGCCATCAATTTTTCGTCCTTATCACGCGTGTAATAACATTTTTTGTAACTATTCAGCACAAAAAAGTTTCGTTCTTTGAAAAAAGTTCTTGACACGGTTTTTGGGTAAATTATCAAAAATT
>OMKS01001319.1_pt1 | contig 22172 bp, 16 predicted proteins | sample 1674721 | NCBI WGS metagenome assembly OMKS01 (sample SAMN06264996, study PRJEB25208) | sediment metagenome | isolation source: hot spring sediment | place: USA: California | collected 2014-09-02
ATTTTGTCGAACGCCGTGAATGTAACCGGCGCATCCGCGTTGCCACAAGCGTACAACGTCCCGTAGACGTCAAGCGATGTTTCGTGCGTAAATACCAGCGTCGCGCCAGGGTAGATCAACAAGCGCACGCCCTCAGGCACAACCAGCGTCTCGGTAATCACCGCCTGCGTGCCGGTGAAGACCGTGTCCACGGTCAACTCGCCCCCCAGCGTCTCTACCGACGCGAAGTCGTCCAGACGCAAGGCCCGGCACGTTCCCAACGCGGGGCGCGGCAACGCCGTCGTGACAGCTTGGTACGCGTCGTCAGGCGCAGGTATGGCAGGGCCGCGCAGGAAAAAATACCACACCAGCAACCCAATCAAGATGGGGAGTTGGATCAAGCCCAAGATGCTGAACAGCACCCGCCGGTCGAAGATGCGGAACTTGCGCGCAGCCGCCTGCGGGAGCAATTCCTCTTCGGCCTCGGGTTCGTAGGATACCGGTTCGGTCGTCAGCGGCACTTCGCTGGCGGGCGCAACGGACTCCGCCGGTGCGGTGGGCGGGGCAGGAGATGGTGCTGGTTCGACGGATGGCGCAAAGCCCTGCGCGCGCAGCCGGCGCGATCTTTGAAGGAAGCTCTCCTGCGGCACAGGCGCGCTCTCCAGCACAGCCGGTTCTGGCTCAGGCGGGGGTTCTTCTTCCTCCAACCCGATAAATGGCGCGATCGGCGTTGGAGCTTCAACCGGCGCAGGCGCCTCAACAGGCATTTCCGGTTCTGGTTCCCCGGTATACAGCTCACCCCAGTCAAACGCATCGTCGTCAGGCTCAGGCTCCGGTTCAGGCGCAGCTCCCGTCTCCTCGGCGTACAGCGTTCCCCAATCGAAGTCATCCGCAGTCGTAGCCGGTTCGGGTTCTAGTTCAGGTGCAGCTTCCGGCTCCTCGGCGTACAGCGCTTCCCAATCGAAGGCATCCGCAGTCGTAGCCGGTTCGGGTTCTGGTTCAGGTGCAGCTTCCGGCTCCTCGGCGTACAGCGCCCCCCAATTCAAGTCGTCCGCAGTCGTAGCCGGTTCGGGTTCTGGCTCAGGTGCAGCTTCCGCTTCCTCGGTAAACAACGCCCCCCAGCCGAACATATCATCCGATTCAGGAAACTCGGGTTCCGGTTCCGCGATGAGGCCACCGCCCGGCTCAGGCAACGGCATCCCGGTGCGCAACGCTTCCACACCTGCGAGTGCATCCACATTGTCCGGCTCAATGCGCAAAGCCTGGCGTAAGCAATCCGCCTGCTTTTGGGGATCGTCGAGTGTCTGCGCCAGCCATAGCCAGGCCAGCGCGTTATTCGGGTCCTGGCGGATGATCTGGAGCAGCAGCCCGCGCGCGTCGTCGTAGAATCCTAACTGAGCGCTTTCAATCGCTTTGTCGAGCAGTGGATTTTCCATCTATCACCCTCCTTAATCGACGGATTAAGACTCTATCCGCGAATTATGCCGGCGAGCGTTTCTCGTGCGTCAACGGTGAATTTTCGAAGAGTCCACTGAAAAAACCTCAACGCAGAGACGCAGAGACGCGAAAGCGCAAAGATTTCAATGCCTGACTACATTTCAATGATAAAAACGTGCTTTGGGCTAAAGAATATCAAGCGTAAGTTCAATTTTCTCTGCGCCTCTGCGCCTCTGCGTTAAAAATGCCCCCTTTTTTCAGGAGAGTCTTCGAATAGATTCTAAGAGAGGTAGCCCCTAGCTCCGCATCGGCGCGCCTTTACCAACTAGGAGGAATGGGCCACCAGGTATCCTCACGCCCGTCAGCCGCCGCATCCCAAGCGTCGGCCAATGCTTCGATAGAGCGCGTCGCGGGTGAGAGGAGATCGAAGCCGCGCCAATCGCCCGTGCGCGCGCCCGGCAACTGGAATTGTGTGTTCCGGCAATACTCGTACCAGTCTCTGAAGGTATGCCACTTTATATCGACGCCGTAACGCTCGGGGCGCTTTGTCATCGGCGACAATGGCTCGACCGTGTGACATGAGTTCAAAATTTTCAACTTCGAATGTGGGTACGTGTCATAAATGGTCTGTGCCAAATTGATGGACTGTTGTATTGCTTCCTCGTCCTCGCCCGGCAGGTTGAGCGAAAAGTAGACGATGATAGGGACGTTGTAGAGGTTGACTTCATCGAGCGCGTTGAGTAACTGCGCGTCGTTGTAGCGTTTCCCGTTCAGGCGGCGCACCTGCTCCGAACCGGAATAGGGATTCAAGGCCACACTGGAGTGTTCCATGTCGGCTGTGCGGACAAAGTCCTTCATAAAGCCCGCAGGCGGAAGTTGGAAGAACTCGTTGTAAAGGCCGATCTTGATCCCCTCCCTCCGTATCGCGCGGAAGAGCGACCGCCAATAATGGTCACCCATCGCGGCGAGATCGTAGGAAAAGCACACCTGGATCGCTCGATGCTCGATCAGGCGCTTGATCTGGTTCACAATCGTCTCCACCGGGACGGGCACGATGCCGTCGCGCCCGGCAATCGCCTTGTGGGCGCTTTTCGCACCCCCGCAGTACGAGCACTCGAAGTCGCACCCGCGTGCCGTGGTAATCCACCGGCCCCGGTATTGGCTGATGTCCGCGCCTTGCCGGGCCTGGTGCGCCAGCTCCATATCGATGACCAGATACTCGTGGACAAAGTACTCGTCCTGGTGCGCCAGCCAATCCAGGTCGATGAAATTGAAGTCTGCAAAATCCTCTGGGCTTGCGCAGTACGTTCTGGGATTCTCCACCACCTCCCCCTGGCGGCGGTACGTCAGATTGGGCACGGTCGAGAGATCGGGCAAAACGCCATGCTCTGCGCTCATCAATGCCTGGGCCAACGCCAACAGCGGGCGCTCGGCATCTCCCCGGATGACGAAATCGACCACGGGGATGTCTCTGACGATCTCACCGGCAAAAGCGGATGCCGTCAACCCGCCGAGGATGACCCAGGCATCCGGCAGCACTTGTTTCACCACCTGTGCGACGTTGATCGCGCCGTAGCTGTGCTCGTACCAGTGCAGGTCGATGAGCACCATCCTGGCCTCCCGGTGATCGTACAGCCATTGGCGCAGATTGAACGCGCTGTCGATCTTTTTCTCCAACGGAAAGTTGACGCCCTTGACAGGGATACCGTTATCACAAAGCAAATTCAGTAAAGCCGGTACACCCATCGGCATCAGGCCATACGGTCGCCCGAACTTCGCGCGCGCCGGCGTATCGTAAAGGTCCACGGCCTGTTTGGCCGGGTGAATGTACAAAGCGGCAGGGGCTACGTCCACACTATCCTCCTAGAAAATGGCACATGGCACGACTCATCAACTCATCTATTATACGCGGCAATAAATTTTTTCACACTCACCAACTGGGTGGAATGGGCCACCAACAGGTCTCGTGCGCTGCCCGTGCCGCATCCCAGACGTCCGCCATCGCTTCCAGGGAGCGGCTCGGCTGGTCGCTCGGCGCAAAGCCACGGTGCATCTCCGTGCGCGCAGCCGGCCCGCCTAACTGTGTATCACGACAATAAGTATACCAGTCTTCGAAAGTTTGCATCGTCACGTCAATCGCGTACTTTTCGGGATAAACCGCCATCGGCGATAACGGGTCCAGCGTATGGCAAGAGTTCAAAATCCGTATGCGCGAAGGCGGATAGAGCTGGCAAATCTGTTCGGCCAGCGCGATGGTTTCCTTAAGCGTCTCATCGTTCTCGCCGGGCAGGTTTAGGGAGAAGTAGATGAGGGCGAAAATATCGTAGAGATTGAGCGCGTCCAAGATGTTAAACAGCGCATCATTGGTAAAAAGCTTCCCATTGAGCCGGCGCACCCGCTCGTTGCCGGAGAGCGGGCTGAAAGCCAGGCACGAGTGTTCCCGCTCTGCAACCTGGGCAAAGCGTTTGACGAAGGCCGGGGGCGGAAGCTGAAAACATTCGTTGTACAAACCGATCTTGATTTTCCGCTGCCGGATGAGCGAGAAGAAGGTGCGCCAATAGGCTTCACCTAACTCGGCAATATCGTAAGAAAGTGAGGCCTGCTTCACGCCGGTAGCCGCCAGGCGCTCCAGTTCGTCCACCACCGCAGCGGGCGAGCGGGGTACGATGCCATCGCGCGTCGCCAGGGTTTTGTGCGCGCTCTTGCAGCCGCCGCAGTAGGAGCACTCGTACTTGCATCCCCGTGCCGTGGCAATCCACCGTCCCAGGAAGGGGTCGGTTTCGAGCGCGGCGCGCGCTTTGGGCAAGTCCGTGACCAGGTATTCGTGGACGAAATACTCGGTGTAGTGCTCCATAAAGCTCAGGTCCACGTAGTCGAGGCGATCCAAGTCTGCCGTAGCGGCGCAATAGCCCATCGCGTTCTCGATCACCGCGCCGTCACGGCGGTAGGTCAGGTTGGGGATATGCGAAAAATCCGGGGAAGCTGCCGTTTTATCGAGACAGTGCTGCACCAACGCGAGCAGCGGTTGCTCGGCGTCGCCGCGAATCACAAAATCGACCGCCTCGCAACGTTCTAGAATTTCGCGGGCAAAAGCAGAGGCCGTCAGCCCACCTAGCACCACCCAGGCGTCTGGGCGGACTTCTTTGCAGATGCCGGCCAGACGGATCGCGCCATAGCTGTGCTCGTACCAGTGCAAGTCGATGAGGATGACGCGCGCCCGTGTCTGCGCCCGCAGCCAACGACGCAGATCGAAGCGGCGGTCGAGTTCGCGCTCCAACGGGTAATTGAGACCCTGCACCGCGATGCCCGCGCCGCGCAACACGTTCACCAACGCGGGCACGCCCAACGGGATCAGTCCGTAGGGGCGGCCCATCTGCACGTCGCGCACATCCTGCTGCTGGACGTAGAAATCGACGTCCTGCTTGGGCGGATGGATGTAGAGCACGTCGGCCGGCGGCTTGGGCCGTCCACAACACTGCTTGTACTTCTTGCCGCTCCCACAGGGGCACGGATCATTGCGCCCGACGTTTTTGGCAATCATCACAAAGTTCTCCCTCTCGCATGTACAGGTGGGACGCACTTGGAAAAGCCATAAAACGCTCGGATTTGCACACATCACGCGTTATTATAGATGCAAAGTGCGTCCCACCTAAGCTGATAGCCCCTATAGACAAGACACTGCAAGGCGCAGCGCACCCTGCAGTGTCCTCGAATCCGTGCTTTGCCCCGGCCGCAAACCGGGCTATCGCGCGGCAGCTTACCGAAGGTCGTTTACCGCTTACGCCTCCGCGAAAACGCTGCTCAGTTCCTCACGGGGCATAACCGTGTTTTCCCGGTATAGATAACAAGCAACCGCACGGTCGCGCTGGGGCAAAAAGAGATCGGGCGCTTTCGTTTCACAGATATCCATCTTGTAGGGACACCGTGGTGCGAACTTGCAGCCCGTGATCGCGACAAAGGCTACCTGGCTCTTTTGAATCAGTTCCTCGCTACCGCCCCATTGCAGATCAGGATCAGGCCAGGGAATCGACGAAACCAGCAGCCGTGTATAGGGATGATTGGGTTCCCGAATGATGGAATCCACATTGCCGGCCTCCATCACCGAACCTGCGTATAGAATGATGATGTAATCGCTGATGTGGTACGCCGTCGTCAGGTCGTGGGTGATGTACAAAATCGGAATCTGGAATTCCTGGTTCATCGCACGCAAGCTCTTGAGGATCGTCGAACGCAGCGAAGCATCGACCATCGAAACAGGTTCATCGGTGATCAAGAACTTGGGTTTTAGCAACAGGGCACGGGCCACCGCGATGCGCTGGCGCTGCCCGCCGCTCAATTGGTGAGGGTAGCGGCCCAGCGTCTCCTCTGGCCGCAGACCCACCCGCTCGAGCGCATCCGCCATCAACTCGCGGGTTTCCGCCTTCGAACGGGCCAGCTTGAAATTCTTGATGGGGATGCTCAAGAGGTTATCCACCTTATAAAACGGGTTGTATACGGCGAATGGGTCCTGGAAGACGGCCTGTATCTCCCGGCGGAAGCGAAACATATCCCCACCCTTCAATTCAGAGATTGAACGGCCACGGAAGAACACTTGTCCCATCGTGGGGCCGTAGAAGCCTAGCAGCAACATACCCGTGGTCGTTTTACCGCTGCCACTCTCACCCACGACGGCGATAATCTTGGGGAAGTTCTCATCCAGAACGAGCGTCATATCGTCCAAAGCCACCGTGTAATTGGACTTGCTCCCGAAGATCTTGGTTACGTTTCTCAACTCAAGTAATGGTGTACTCATTTTATTATTCCCCAAGCCTCTATGCTGTATGAAGGTGGCAAGCGACCCACCGCCCTGGCTGAACCTCGGCAAACTCTGGAGTCTCATCCCGGCAAAGCTCCCAGGCCTTGGGACAACGCGTGTGGAAAACACAACCTTTAGGTGGATTCAACAACGAGGGCGTGATCCCGGGTATTCCACTGAACACCCCTTTGTTCTCCAGGACCGGCAAGCTCTCGATCAAGAGCTGCGTGTAGGGATGGAGCGGATCGCGGAACATCGCGCGCGTCTCGCCAATCTCCATCATCTTCCCGGCGTACATCACGGCCAGGCGGTCTACACTCTGCGCCATCAACCCCATATCGTGGCCGATGAGGATGATGGAGAGTCCAAGTTTTTGCTGAAGACGATTGATCGTCTCCATCACCTGCCGCTGAATCACGACGTCCAACGCGCTGGTCGGCTCGTCGGCAATGATGACGTCGGGTTCCATCGAGATCGACTGCGCCACCGTTACGCGCTGTTGCATCCCGCCGCTCAACTCGTGCGGGTACATCTTGGCGACTTTGGGCGCGAGGTCCACCATCTCCAGCAGTTGGACCACGCGCGCATGGCGCTCTTCTTTGGACATAATGATGCCGTGGTCGAGCATACCATCGACTAACTGCTTGTCGATGCGCATCACCGGGTTGAGTGAATTCATCGCGCCCTGCGGGATCATCGCCAACTTGCGCAGCCGGGTCTGGCGCATCCGCTCTTCAGAGAGCCTGACGAGGTCCGTGCCATCCAAAATCATCTGCCCACTTTCGATCTTGCCGGGAAGCTTGATCATCCGCATCAGCGCCAGCGCCATGGTCGATTTGCCCGAACCGGATTCACCCACCAACCCCATCTTCACCCCAAAGTCCAGGTCGAAACTAACGTCATCGACCGCTTTGACAGCACCGGCCTCAACGTGGTAGTAGACTTTCAGATTTCTGACTTGCAACACTGGCTCAGTCATACCGACCTCCGCGTTCTGGGATTCGCAAACTCATCCAACCCGATGGAGAGAAGCAAAAAGGCGATGAAGATCGCGGCAATCACGGTTACCGGTTCGACGATCCACCACCAATAACCCTGCAAGAAGGCATTGTAATAGCGCAACCAGTAGATCGTCATCCCCAACGATGGCTCCCGCAGGTTGCCGATCCCCAACGTCTGCAAACCCAACGAACCAAGAACGCCGCCATTCACCGCGCCCGCCAAACTGATGGCAAGATACGGCATCAGGTTGGGCATCAATTCCTTGATGATGATCTCCATCCCGCTCATCCCTGACAACTTCGCCATCATGACGAAGGCACGCTCGCGCATACTCATCACCTGCGCGCGAATCGCCCGCGTTGGCTGCACCCAGGCGACGATCGAAAGGACCAGACCCATCTGCCACACCGTCATCTTGTCAGGATCGGGCACCGATGAGGCAATCATAATCAACAACAGGAACTGTGGAATCGTCATCAGTACGTCCACCAGAAACTTGACGATCGTATCGAAAAGACCGCCGAAGTATCCCGTCATAAAGCCCAGCACAGTCCCGACGCCCAAACCGATCACACCTGCGATCATCCCGATCGAGAGCGTCATCCGCGTGCCATAGATCATCGTGGGGAGCAGGTCGCGGCCCACGGAATCCGTGCCAAAACGATATTCCGCCGAGGGGGCCTGCCGCGGCGTCGCTGCCAACGGGTAGGCACCATCTTTGGGGACGAACAACCCGGCCACCGTCGAGAAGAGCAACAGCGCCAGCAGCAACACCAGTCCGCCGCCAAAGGTCGGATTACGCCGAACATAGCTGAGGAACCCTTTCAAACCTTGGCCTTTCTGCATCGTTTAACCTCCTGAGTACGAGATGCGCGGATCGAGGAATGGATAGATCAGATCCACGATCAGCGTTGCAATAGCGATCCCGACCACCAGGAAGAACACGATGCCGTAGATCACAGGATAATCGAGGGCGGCGATGGCCGCACCTAGCCGGTTGCCGATACCGGGATAGCTGAACATCGTCTCCACCAGTGTAGCGCCAGACACAATCAGGCCCAGTTGCATCGCCAACGACGTGACCTGGGGCAATAACGTGTTGCGCAGCGCGTAGCGGAAGAAGATACGGCTGCCCTTCAACCCTTTCGCCTCGGCAAACGTGATGTAGTCCGCGCCCTCCACAGTCACCATCATCGAACGCATCCCTAGCGCCCAGCCGCCGACGGAGACCAGCAGCATGGATAGGCCGGGCAATGCTGCGTGGCGTAGCACATCGAGCCAGAATTGAGGACTCGACCAGTCTTTGTCAATCATCACCGAGTAGCCGCCGCGGAACGGGAACATCTTTGCCCTGAAAGCCAGAAAGTAGATCAGCACCAGCGCCAGGATAAAAGCCGGGATAGCCGAGAACGCCGCCAACGGCGGCATAAGCCACGAGAACAACTTGGATGTCTTCGACCATCCCACTAACGCGCCTACGACCGTGCCGATCAAAAACGCGAGAATTGTCGATACGGACACAAAGCCCAGGGTCCAAAAGATCGTATTTCCGATGATCGTACCAACCCTTTGGGGATAGTTGACGATGGAGTAACCCAGGTCGAATCGCATGGTGTTCCAGATATAGGTCAGATACTGTTGCCACAGCGGCCTGTCAAGCCCGTAGAGCGTTCTGAGGGAATCCCGAAACTCCGCCGCGCCCTCGGACGTAAGCCCACCTTGGGCAATTTTCTGGTTGATCAACTCCTGCACAGGGTCGCGGGGCACCAACTTTGGAATCAAGAAATTAATCGTCGCCGCGGTAAAAAGTACCGCCACAAGAAAGCCTATTCTCCTGAGTACGTAACTGAGTGGTATGCGCATCTAGTACCTCCGATCATATAATAAGGTCACGCCTCTGACCTTGCCCAGCCCCCACAACGTTATTGGGAAGACGCGAGGGGACCAATGCGGCCCCCTCGCGCGCTTACACAAGGTTATTATGCTGGCTTCAGCCGGCTCAGGGTGAGTACGAAGGGGTAGTGCCACGGCGCCGTGTTGTAGGCGTCGTTTTCATCAGGCCAGCCGACCCAGTAGGTCGTGTTCATCGCCAACCGGTGGAACCATTCGGAGATCGGGACCTCCGGCAGTTCGGTGTACCAGATCTTCGCCGCCTTGTTGTACAGGTCCTGCATCTTGGTGGCGTCATCGGGAGACGTGCGGCTCATCTCTTCGATAAGAGGCTCGTAATCCGGGTGCCACCAGCGCGTCCAGCTTTCGTTGACCACGTTCTCTCCGGTGGGCACAGAGTTCTTCTTGGTGTACATATCCATGGTGATGTAGGGGTCTTTGACGCTGCCGCCGTGCCCACGGAAGAACACCTTGGCGTTACCATCGCCCATGATCGTCCACGCATCGGGCGGGTTGATCATCGTGGCGTCGAACCCGGCCTGCCGCAACTGCTCCACGACCACCGGGCCGATGTCGCCGTAGATATCGACGGTCAGGACCTCGGGCTTGAAGACCTCGCCATCCTTAGCGAAGAAGCCATCGCTGTTCTTTTCAAAGCCGGCCGCCGCCATCCGCTCCTCGACCATGGCGACGTCGCGAATCAGAACGCTCTCGATCATCGCCTTGAGTTCCGGTTCGGCATTATCGCGGTACTTGGTCAGGCCGGGATAGCCCGGGAACGGCAGGTTGGTGGCGACGCCCGCGCCGCCGTAGCCTACATCCATCACCTGCTGGTGATCGATGGCGTAAGCGAACGCCCAACGCACGTCAGGATTATCATACGGGGCCTCGAGAGTATTGAAGAACAGCGAGGTGGGCCACCAGTCCATGTAACCGTAGGGCTTTTCCTTGCCGGTGTGGGTCATAATCTGATCGGCGCCCAGCGCAAAGATCGCCTCGATAGAAGCGGGACGTAGGTCAAGCGTCACGTCCACTTCGTTGTTGATCAACATCTGCGTACCGACTTCCTCGCCGGGCCAGCCGAACTGCACGATGCGCTCAACGCTCGGCATGGCATCCACCAGGCCGACGTCGACGGCCCACCACTCATAGCGGAGGTCCAGGTGCTTCACCTGGCTCTCCATGCGGGTGACCGCATACGGCCCAGAGTAAACGGGCCACTTCTTGTCCAGATCAAAGAACATAAACTCGCGCCAGTCGCCCTCAACCGTCGAGAAGATGTGCTCCGGCACAAGGACGATGCCCCGGTCGAAGCGCCCGGTGCAGCCGGTGAAGTGCCAGCGGGGGTTAGGCTCATTGAGCTTGAACTTGACGGTGTAGTCATCCACGGCCTCGACCGATTCGACGTACTGCTTCACAAAGCTGGAGTCACCGAGATCCGGCGCCCTGGCGATGAGGCTATTGTAGGTGAACGCCACATCTTGCGCATTGAGGTCTTCGCCATCCGCCCACTTGACGCCCTTGCGCAGGTACAACGTCATTTCGGTGGCATCGGCGTTATACTCGTGGCTCTCGGCAATCCAGGGATAAGTCTTGTCGTTGAGCGCGCTGTAGTAGAAGGGGAACTCGAGTAGTGCCGAACCGGCGCGTTGGTGCCAGTTGTTGGCGTACATGTTGCCAATGCCGGCCGCATCATCTTCGACAGCGCCAAAGGCATAGACCAGCGTGCGGTCACGGGTGACCTCGCGCGGCCACTTTTGCTCCGCGACAGGTACTGCGGTTGGCTGCTCAACTTTGGGTTCCTCAGTCTTTTCAACAACCGGCGCTGCTGTAGGCTCCGGAGTGGGTTGAGCGCAGGCAACCAGGACAGCGCTTGCTCCGGCTAAAGCCGAAACCTGCAAGAACTGCCGACGTGTGATCTTCTTCATCGTTCTTCCTCCTTAAAGAATTGATAAGATACTGACTTGTTTAACACAACATTAGGTAGTCATAGGTCATATCATCATATTCTTTCGTATTGCCAGTTCGCCCTCCTTTCTGTGAGATAGCCTCCGCGGCATCTCAACAACGTAGCAAAGCATCCTACATAAAAACTCACACCCAAATAGAGATTGGGGCTAGCCAGATTGCGAATTTCATACGATCGGCAAAGGAAACGAATAACGGAAGCTTTTAGGACCAAGCACGAAATAGCTTACCCCATCTGACCGCATTTTCGCGGTTTGTTTTGGAACAGCTACTTAGTCGGTTCTTTAGACGTCGGCTTGTTCAGGTTAAAACGCTATCCGATGATTGTGCCTGTGAGCGTTTCTCGTGCGTCAATGGTAAGTTTTCGGATAGATTCCAAAGCATTATACACTGCCTGGAATTGTGCACAAACACCCCCTAGGTGTATCGTGCCTCTTTCCGCCCACATAGTTCTGGAAGCGCTTCCAAAGCCTAGTATAACACGAACATGAAGAAATTGTCAAGAGTCCACTTTGTACCAGGCGCGTTGTTCTTTAACGGTCCTTCACGCTCTATCTTATTAAAGATTTATTAAAACGCAAGTCGCATCACGTAACCATCGAACTGAATGTCCATCTCAGAAGCAGGCAGCTCGGTCACGCAATAAGGATTCTCATAATGCTTGAAACCGGCCAACGGCTGCGCGACCCCATCGCGCAACAAAGGCGTATCCCAGCCAAAGGATAACGTCTCGCCACGCAACGAGCTGTAACGCACGGCCAGCCCTTGAACGTCCACGTTCAATCCAAGCACCTTTCCCTGGAAAGCCTCGAAGTCGCCATCCAGCGCCGCACGCCCCATCTGGCAGACCCACACGGTTTCGTGCCCGTAGGAGCGCAATTCGCGGTAGGCCGCCGGGCCACGCTTCACCAAGGACAGGCCGCTCGATGCATACAGCGCGAGATAGCCATCCCCCTTGCGCGCAAAAGCCCAGTTGTCGCCGGCCTCATATTCGTCGAACATATAGACCGGGAAGTGCGCGTGCGTAAAGCCCAGCCAGTCATCCGCAGGCAGGTCGTGCAAAGCAAACAGCACGTCCTTCCACTGCGCCACGCGGGGCAGGATGTAGTTGCCGGCCCAGAAGTTGGGGCGGTGCGCGCCATCCTCGCTGATCACAGGAGGATGGTTGACGAATACGATGGCGTCGGGGCCGAAGGTCGCCTGCCAGATGTGCTGCTGGTAGCCTTTCTCACCGGGCCGGTAATCCTGGACCGAGGCCAGCATATAGTCGGGGGTTTTGTACGTGACCTTGTTGATCTCTTCGCCATCCGCGGTGATAACGTGCCGTTCCCGGTTCCACATTTCTTCGCGCCGGTCCGTAGCGATACCGGCCAACAGCAACGGGAACTCGTACTCTGAGCACGCCATGCCCACCAGACCACGTATATGCTGATTGTAAACGCCCTGACCCCACATCAGACGGCAAATGCCCGACGTGGCTTCCAATTGCCCCGATTTGATGTGCGGGGCATAAGTCCGCCCGTGGGTCGAACCGAAGACGCCTTTATAGGAATTGATAGCCATCGTGAAGAACATCTTGTCCATCACCAACGCGCTATATTCCACGACGTTTTCAGACTCGGCGAGACCAACCAGGTGCGATAGCGCGAGCAAATCCTCCTCGAAGTAGCAGTTGGAATCCCACTCCCAGAAGCCGGTCGTCCCGCGCGTCTTGAGCCAAGCCAACGCCAAACGCTCGCCTTTCTCACGATGCCATTGGCCGGTTTGCCCGGCGTTGGTGAAGACTTCATCGGGATAGAGTTGCCCGGCGAGGATTTCACAGGTATGGAAGAGGATACTGTGATTCTCTGTCGTGTAGCACATCGCATCGGCGCCCGGCTCATCGTGCCAGTACTTGAAGTTGAGCACGCAATCCTTGAGCGGCGCTTTTAGTTCGGCGGGGAATTGTTCTTCGTCCATGTAGCGATACATCACGCCAAGCAGGCCGACCAGGTAGAAGTCGCTGCAATCGCCGCGCGCGTTGATGGAGGCAATGGCCTTCTGGATCACGTCGAGGTCGATCTCGGCCCATTGGTGCAACTCGAACTTGGCAATCTCGGCATAAAGATCGCCCTCTTGTTTCGTGGCATACGCCAGGGCCTCACGAGCGCGCTCCTGGTACGTCCCGTAGGGCATCTCTGCATATTCGTGATCCAGGATGTAGAAGGGCATGTCGCGCTGGTAGCGTAAGTCCCAGTTATAGTATTCCTGTGACACAGCCTGTAGTACCACCCGGTACGGGCCTTGCCGGATGCGGAACCCGTGCCCAACGTCGTTAACCTCGCCCGGCTGCGCCTCGGTCTGACCGCTGACGTAGATGCGGTCTCGCGGGTCTTGAATGCTGTAAAAATAGTTGAAGTTTGTTTCGAGATCGTCGGCCCAATGAAGGTTGACCGCTTTCCCACGATAGTTGGCGACCTCCTCGATGCACGCCTGCTCGAAGACGTTCTCCAACATCAGATGGCGGATGGTGCGCGTCGTCGCCGAAGGCACTTTGACTTCGACGTCTTCAGGATCGATGCCGGTCACGCGCAAGGCCATTACGTAAGGACACTCGCGCGCGGCGACTTCCTCGAAGCGCACCAGGATTTCATTGCCCACGCCGTCATCGTCCGTCGCCCGCAGCGTCGCGGTGAAGGATACGCTCGCGGGCTGCTGGTGGTGGAAGTGCTCGTGACGGTGCACGTGCTCCCCGTTGACCCACACGTCTGCCGGGCCGTTGGTCGTGATGATGAAGGTGACGTCCTGGTCGTCCCACACGTGAAGCTGCGTGTAGGCCCAGGTGCGCAGGTAGTGCCAGGTGTGGTGGAAGGTGGACTTATCCACAAAATGATCGTCGAGACAGCGGACGTAGTGCCAGGTCAATGTAACATCATCAACGGTGAAGGATTCTCGATCAACCGGAACTTGGGGGATCAGATTTTCCGGCGTGTAGTACTGCTGTGCAATTTGGAGCTTGCGCTCCGGTTCGCCACCTGTGTAGTGATCAGGATCGGGGATGGCGATTGCCTGGGGACCGGCGACCAGCCAGTTGTGAATGTAGCCATCGTGCAACTCATACTCAAGAAAAGAAAATTTCATCGAAGTACCAAGCCTCCTCGGAAGATAAGCCACGAATCTATACGGATTTAGTAAAATTTAGGTAAATTCGTAAAGATTCGTGGCTATATTCTGATCGAAATGTAAGCGCCGCAACGGAAAGGACGGCGATTCTGCAATCGCAAAACTGTTGCAGATTTTAACACCGTTAAAGGGATACGCAACCACGCTATGCAGAGCTATCCGAGCGCAGCCCGGAAATTGGTCGTGACGTCCCTGATCGACGGGCCGAGTACCTCGATTTCCTCAAGGCGATTCGTACCCAATCCCGAATCGTGCGCCAGTTGAAGGTGGTTGAGGCCACGGATGAAGGGTGTGCTGCCCATCGCCGCCGTTGGGTCGAAGCCCATGGCCGCCGTCGCCACCGCGTCTGTCGCCACGACGTCTTTCCCGGCGAACAGCACCCCCGGTTCGAGCGGCCTCACACCTTCGATCCACGGGCCTTCGCCGGATTCGGTCGTCTTGATGCCGTCCACCAGGCCAAAATGCAGCGGGCGCGCGCGGACCAGTTCGGTGATGATCTGCGGCACGCGCTGCCCGGCGGTCTCGTCACTTGGTCCGTGCAAGGCGGAGCGATGCCCGTCCTGCTCACCGAGACGATAATACTGGAGCGGCACCAGCCCGAACAGGTTTTTCATCGTGTGGGTGACGCCTGCAACCCAGTGGCACTTCATCTTGGAGACGGACATAAACGTATCGATCTCTTCCAGGATGTGATTGAAGGTAAACTCGTTGTAGAGCTTCCCACCGTTGGGAACAGGTGTTTTGGCGAAATCGGGGTACGGGTCTTTGGCATTCAAGTCAATCAACGTTGCGCCCAGCTCCTTCGCCACGTCTTCGTAGCCCCAGAGCGTGTAAGACTCCCACTGATAGACCGCCTCCACGATGTAAAGCTCCTTCGCGCCAGCGTCGCGCACGAGCCTGCCCAACGCCCTGACCACTTCAGGGTGCGTCACGAAGGTATCGACGGCCGGGCGATCCCACGTCTTGCCCTCCCAATACGTGCCGCCGGTGAGGTTGGTCTTGATCGCCACGCGCGCGCCGGGCCGGACGATGTCGCCCAGGCCACCCAGGCTATCGAGCATGTCGCGGATTTTGTCGTACAGCACTTTGGGATCGTAGGTCTTCGCCTGGGCGATGGCCACCTGCGCTTTGCGCGCCCCGGTCGTGGCGGCTGGCGCGGATGTCACGGCAGCCGGCGCAACGGTCTCCGGCGCAATCGGGGATGCCTTCGGGCCACAACCGACGAGCAGCGCGCCCGCAGCAACGCCGGCGACCTGCAAAAACTCGCGGCGCGTCAATGTTTTACGGGGATTTCGTCTTTGGTCTGCATTGTGGCTCATCAATCAACCTCCATGTGGATTTGTTCTTCGTCATAAATATGGCGAAACATGTTTTGACTCTACTGAAACAGGGACATATTTAACGCAGAGACGCAGAGGCACAGAGAAAATTGAACTCGCGCTTGATATTCTTTAGTACAAAGCACACTTTTATCAGTGAAATGTAGTCAGACATTGAAATCTTTGCGCCTTCGCGTCTCTGCGTCTCTGCGTTGAGGTTTTTCCAGTGAACTCATATTTTACCTCTCAGGAATCAACGCCCGAAGCAGTCGCTCGTGCCACTGCCCCGCCGCGCGGTCGTACACGCCGAATCCCGAACCAAACTCCCAGTACGCCCACGACATACCGCGCGCTTCGGCCTCTTCGCGCACGAACGTCGTCCAGTTGATGCGCGACTGCATATCGGCCTTTTCGAACGCGCCGAATTCGCCCAGCCACAGCGCGCAATCCCGCTGTTCACCTGCTCTGACAGCGCGATCCAACGCATCGCGGACGGGTTTCAGCCCGGCGGGGTTGGTCTCGATGGGCAGCGTGTTGTACTGCGCGAACCACGTGGGCACCCAGCTCGACTTAGCCGCTTCTGGATCCATCGTGACCGGCGTCGCCGGCGGGCCGGGCCACGTTACGCCGAGGGTCTGGTAACCGTTACCCGACCACGTTGCGCCCTGATGGGTGAACAGCATCGGCTCGTAGTAGTGGAAGGTGCAAACGTAATTCTCCTCACCCTCGAGCAGGCGCAGATTCGCCAGGCCGCGGTACCCGCCCCAATCCGCGCCGGTGACGATCAGCGTGTGATAATTGTCGATGCGGCGGATCGCCAGGATCGTCTCGCCGAGGATGCGGCCCCACCTGTCGTGCGTGAGGCCGCCGTGCGGCTCGTTGAGCGGCTCGAAGTAGACGTTGTCGGGCATATCTTTGTAGCGCGTCACAATCTGTTGCCAGATGGCGATAAAGCGCTCCGTGTGCGCATCAGGACGAGAGAAGAATTCCTCGTAGTGGTGCATATTGAGGACGACGTTCAGCCCATTCGCCAGCCCATTCTCGATCACCCAATCCACCCGCCGGAAGAAGGTTTCGTCCACCGTATAGGGCGGCTCTTCCAGCGCGTGCGCCGACCAGCGGATAGGCACACGAATCGTGTCGAAGCCGGCCTCGGCGATGAGGGTGAAGTAGTCCTCTTGCAGCACTATGCCCCACTCGCCTTCGCGGGGCGCTTCGAGCGCGTTGCCGAGATTGACGCCACGCCCAAGCCGTTGCCCCTGCGCAAAGCGATCGAGCGGATCGGCGGGCGGGGTAAGCGTGGGCAGCGGCGTGGCGGTAGGCGGCGGGGTTGGTGTAGCGGTGGGTGGCAACGCCGTTGGCGTCACCGTCGCCGTCGCGCTATCCGCCGGCGGCGGCGTTTCCACGACGCCCGGCGGCGCAGCAGGACGGCAGGCCACCAATAGCAACGTGGTTGCAAGCACCCCAAGACACAGAAACACCGGCCATTTTTTCATACTTACCTCAACGCATCGACCACGGCCTGCAAGCCCTCACGTAACCCGGTTTGCGGCTGCCAACCCAACACACGCCGGGCCTTCGTACAATCAAAGTACGACAGATAGATATCGCCGGGCCGCATCGGCGCTTTGACGACCGGCGCAGCGAAGCCGACGATGTCGCACAACTGCCGGTGCAACTCGTTGACCGACGTCCCGCCGCCGCTGGCGATGCAGAAGACATCGTTGTCGCCCGCAGAGAGCGCCAACACATTCGCCGCCGCCACGTCGCCTACGTAGACGTAGTCTTTCTGCTGTTCGCCGTCCCAATCGATGCGCACGTCCATGTGCTTGAGGATGCGATTGGCGAAGATGGCGATCACGCCGGCCTCACCGTTGGGATCCTGGCGCGGTCCGAAGACGTTGCCGTACCGAAAAATCGTATAGTCCAGCCCTTTCGTCTGCTGGTAATACCGCAGATAGTGCTCCGTGACCATTTTCGTGATGCCGTAGGGTGATTGCGGCCACTGTGGCGTCTGTTCGTCAATCGGCAAGTGTTCCGCCGTCCCATAACTGGCGCCGCTGCCCGCGAAGATGACCTTGCGCGTCCCCGCTTCTACGCACGCCTCGAGCAGATTAATGAGGCCGACCACGTTGACGTCTGCGTCCAGCTTAGGTTTGTCGGTCGAAATCTTCACCGAGTGCTGCGCGGCGTGGTGGTTGAGCACCTCCGGTTTCTCCTGGCGGATCAGGTCCGCGGCCTCGGCGCTGCGGATATCCAGTTGGTAGAAACGCGCCTGGGGATTGACGTTCTTCAACCGTCCCCCACCCTCTTCCCACAAGTTATCGATAATGATGACCTCGTGCCCCGCCGCCACGTAAGCATCGACGACGTGCGATCCGATAAAGCCAGCTCCCCCAGTTACGACGATTTTCATAGTCACCTCGTTGAGAAATTAGAAATGAGAAATGAGAGATGAGAAATGAGAGATGAGAAATGAGAGATGAGAAACGAGAAACAATCCTACTCTTTACTCTTTACTCTTTACTCTTTACTCTTTACTCTTTACTCACTCCCAACACCATAATATCGATTTTGTGGCTTTTGTCCAGTGGAGAAGATGAGGGTGATTTGACAAATTTGGACTCGGATATAAAATTGTACTAAAGTATAAAAAGAGAATGCTATGGATGACCTGACCCTTTCCCGGCGTGAACGAAAAAAACAGGAGAACCAGCAGCGTATCCTGGAGGCGGCATTGCAGCTTTTCGAGACACAAGGCGTAGAGACGACCACCATCGATGCCATTGCCGAGGCTGCCGACGTTTCGCGGGGCACGTTTTTCAACTACTTCCCCACGAAAGAGAGCCTGCTGAGCGCCATCGCCGCCGAGGAGCTGCGCGACCTGCAACGGCGCAAGAGCGTCGCGGACAACGACAGCGCCGTCGCGCGTATCTACAGCTTAATGCACACATTGATGACGGACAGCCTCGCTTTTCTCCACGTGACGCGCTACATCCTGCTCGACGCGATGCTCCACCCCACCGCCGCCGCGTCGCCGAGCGCCCACCTGGACGCCATCCTCAGACCGCTGGTGCAACAGGCGCAGGCGCAAGGCGAAATCCGCGCCGACCTCGACCCCGCCGCTGTTGCCGGGGCGCTGGTGGGCGTCTACCTGGGCGCTTTCTTCCGGCTCATTGCGGATGATGCCGTCGTGGATCAGGCCGTCCTCGCGGGCGTCGAAGCGACGATCGATCTGCTCTTCGAGGGCATCGCCGGCCCGGAGTTCGGTCAGCAGATTTAGTCTCTATCCGAAAATTATATCTGCGGGCGTTTTTGGTGCTTCAGCGGCGAATTCTCGGATAGGTTCTTAGCAGATTGAGCAGATTTATGAACCGCGAATCACGCGAATTTTCGCTAATTTTTCAAGAAAGATTCGGCGAATGCAGACATTCGCGCAGATTAGCGAGATTAGCGGTTTGTTTTCGTAAGGGGGCATGATGAACAAGACGTTACGCGGAATGTTGAGTTATCTCAGGCCGTACAAGGCGCTGTTTGTGGCGGGACAACTCGCTATGCTCGTGGGGACGGCGGCGGGGCTGGCGTTCCCGTGGATGGTGCGGAACGTCTTCGACGTGCTTTTCGAGGCGCAGCACATGGACGCGCTGCTCGTCGCTATCGGCGGGTTGGCGGCGGTTTCTGCGGTGCGCGAAGTCGCCAACTTCGCCAAGAATCGCGCACTCGGTCACATCGGCCAGAAGATCATCCGCGACCTGCGCGCCAACGTCTATGAACGGCTGCTGCACCTCTCGTTCGATTACTACGACAACCAGAATTCGGGCGACATCACGTCCAACATGACGAACGACATGGCGTTGCTGCAACAAGGGCTTTCCTCCGGCCTGACCTTCATCCTCCAACAGGCGCTCTCACTCGTTGCCGTCGTCGTCCTGCTCCTCAGCATCGACGCCGTGCTCACGCTCATCATCTTCGCCACCATGCCGGTAATTTTGCTCGTCTCCAAGCGCATGGGGGCCAAAGTCAAGGCGATCTCCAAAAGCACCCAGGAGCGCCTCGGCTACCTGATGAGCATCCTCAACCAGAGCGTCTCCGGCATCGCCGTCATCCAGGCGTTCGTGCTCGAACACTACGCGCGCGGCCTGTTCCGCGACGAAAACGACCGCATCCTCGACAAGTCCATCGAGAACATCCAGGTGAGCACCGCCGCCGGGCTGTTCATCGGCCTGCTCAACGCGCTGTTCCTGCTCGTCGTCATCGGCGTGGGCGCGCTGCGGGCCGCGAACGGTCACCTCAGTCCTGCCGACCTGATCGCCTTCATCCTCTATTCGGAGATGGTCGCCGGGCCGCTTTCGGTGCTGTCGGGCATCTACATCGAGATCAACAGAGCGACCGCCGCCTACCAACGCATCGCCGCGCTGCTCGAAACGCCCGCCGAAGTGGCCAACCGGCCCACCTGCACGTTGGAGTGCGTACAAGGCCGCGTCGAGTTCCGCGACGTGTTCTTCTCCTACGACGGGGAAAAGCCGATCTTGACAGGCGTCAACTTCAGCATCGCGCCCGGCGAAACCGTCGCCCTGGTCGGGCCGAGCGGCGCGGGGAAATCCACGCTCGCCAAGCTGCTGCCACGCTTCTACGATCCGGACGAGGGCGCGATTCTGCTGGATGGGATAGACGTTCGGGACCTCGATTTGCACTTCTTGCGCCAGCAGATCGCCATCGTGCCGCAGGAAACCTACCTCTTCGGGATGAGCATCCGCGACAACATCGCCTGCGGGCAGCCAGGGGCAGCAGATGCGGACATCGAGCACGCGGCGCGCCTGGCAAACGCCGACGGCTTCATCCGCGAGCAGGATCACGGCTACGACACCGAAATCGGGGAGCGGGGGGCGCGGCTTTCCGGCGGGCAGCGCCAGCGGCTCGCCATCGCCCGCGCGTTCCTCAAGGACCCGCGCATCCTCATCCTAGACGAGGCCACCTCCGCGCTGGACGCCCACGCCGAGCGCCAGATCCAGGGCGCGTTGGACACGCTGATGCGCGACCGCGCCACGCTCATCATCGCCCACCGGCTCTCGACGATCGAGAACGCGGACAAGATTGTAATGCTGAAGGATGGGAGTATCCTGGCAACAGGAACGCACACGGAACTACTGGAGACGTGTGCGTTTTACGGGGACCTATACCGGAAGCAGTTGGGGAAGGCCCAGGCAAAATTACCGGTTGAGAAAGAACTTCTTGGCGCTATTGGGGAACAACGCTAATTCCTAATCCTTCTTCTTTCGACGTCTGGACCGGCGCCCCCGCCTGCCAGAACGTCGTTGCCCGCCCCGCTGTCCCGAAGATGACTTTGCTCGTTGTTTCTGCTTATCCATATCGTCAAGCCTTCTGAACGTAGGTTTCTCGGGGGTGCTAAATTCCAGATATGCGCGCAGATAGTGCTTAAAGCTGGTCGGCTTTGTCCACATCCGCGCGACGAACTTGTCGAACGCCTCTTTGTGCTCCCGGTCCTGAAGCCCTGGATAGCTTTCAATAAGCTGTTGATATTCAGTTGAATCAGACACGTGCATTACCCTTCTAAGTCAGTCTCAACAGATCGCAATTTAAGCCGGAGCCAGACTACAAAAGTCTCACAAGGCGCTTGCTTGAGCCAATATACACGCTAAACACCAAGTCTACAAGGCGCAGTACGTGCTGAGACTTTTGTAGTCTTTGCTGATGTGTCAATTACCCGCGACGCGCGCGACGTTGGCGGCGGCGCGCCCTTTGGATACCCTTACGCTCCGCAATGCGCGCGCGTTCGCCTTTGGTGACGAAGTAACGCCGTTTCCGCAGTTCACTCTTAATGCGGTCGCGGTTTACCTTTTTACGAAACCGTTTCAACAAACTGTCAAAAGATTCATTCTCACTTCGAATTACATAGGTCATACACTTCTCCTTGAAAAATGTTTACAAATCGCCATACAAAACAAAAAACCTGATTGCCATACCCATACCGGTACGGACCAGGTTCATTATCGACCTAAACACAGATAGAGACCAAAAACACAGTCACTATCCGCTATTCACTTGCCTAGAGGCAGAAAATCCAACCTCTTAAGATAGCCAACACCCTACGTGAGGGAATAACTACCTTGTCTTATCCTCCAAAAACTGAATGAAATAAACCGGGAAACCAGAAGGGCCTGAACGTCCAAATGACCCCCACACGGAAGACAGAATGCAAGATGTTTAAGCGCTCCTACGAGAAACAAAAAAGTCTCTCGCAGTAAAACCAAGAACCGGACCGATACCGGTAACGGGATACAAGTCATGACCATAACATACTTTCAGCAGACTGTCAAATTTCCCTGCCGATGAAAAACCGCATCCGGCCCGAGATCAAATACCCCGTCTGCTCCTGCGGGTGCGCGTGGAGCGGCAATTGGCTGCCCTTCGCCAGGCGAAATTCCGCGGTTAGTGTCTTTTCTCCATAGACCAGGGTTTTCCGCTCGATGCCGGGGAGCGCCTGGATGTAGCCTTCGTGATTGCACTTGTAAAACATCGGTTGTTTTCCCTCTCTGAAAATAAACCGCTAATCTACGCGAATATCCTCAAAAAAGATTAGCGCAGATTCGCGTGAGATT
>OMKS01001321.1_pt1 | contig 22169 bp, 11 predicted proteins | sample 1674721 | NCBI WGS metagenome assembly OMKS01 (sample SAMN06264996, study PRJEB25208) | sediment metagenome | isolation source: hot spring sediment | place: USA: California | collected 2014-09-02
GAGGTGGTGGGGGTGGAGCAGGCGGAGGAGCGGGGGCTGTCGGTGCGGGTGCTGGTGAACGGCGCCCTGGGGTTTGCCGCCACCAACATTCTATCCACAACATCGGTGGAAAAGGCAGTGGACGAGGCTCTGCGCAGCGCCCGGGTGCAGCGACGGCGGGAGCGTATTGTCTTCAGCCAGGAGCGGGCGGCCCGGGCCTCATGGGAGGTGCCCCAGCGCCGGTCGCTGCCCGGGGTGGAGGAGGCCATCGCCTTCCTGCAGGACGTACACCGCCAGGTGGCCCCGGAGGTGGCCTCCAGCATGCTGATGTACGAGGACAGCGTCACCCACTCCTATTTTGTGAGCTCGGAGGGCAGTGGCATCAGCTCCCGGGTTCCCCGTCTGTCTCTCTTCTATCTACTGACCGTGGGCCAGGGCAATGACACCGAGCAGATGCACCGGGATTTCGGGGCCACCGGGGGGTGGGAGCAGGCCAATGAATGGAAGGTGGCGGAGACGGCGGTTCGGGACGTGCAGGTGCTGCACCGACTGCTCAGGGAGGGGGTTACGCCTCCCAGCGGCCGGGTGGACATGGTGCTGGCCCCTTTCGTTACCGGTCTGATTGCCCACGAATCCTGCGGCCATCCCTTCGAGGCCGACCGCATACTGGGGAGGGAGGCGGCCCAGGCGGGCAAGTCCTTCGTCACTCCCCGCATGCAGGGCACCCGCATCGGCAGCTCGGAGGTGTCGGTGGTGGACGACCCCACCATAGAGGGCAGCTACGGGCACTACCTCTACGACGACGAGGGGGTGCAAGCCCGCAAGCGGTATCTTATCAGGGACGGCATCATTTCTTCCTTCCTGCACAATCGGGAGACGGCTGCCTGGTTCGGAGAGCAGAGCAACGCCGCCGCCCGGGCCGCCGCCTACGACCGGGAGCCCATCGTGCGCATGGCCAACACCTACATCCAGCCCGGCGACTATGCGCCGGAGGAGCTGCTGGAAGACGTGCAGCGGGGAATATTTATGGCCACCTTCATGGAATGGAACATCGACGACCGGCGGTACAACCAGAAGTACGTGGGCGAGGAGGCCTACCTCATAGAGGGCGGAGAGCTCTCCACCATGGTCAGGCACCCGGCCCTGGAGATTTCCACCCCTGCCTTTTACCGGGCCGTGGACGCCGTGGCCAGCGATTTCCAGTTGTACCCGGCCACCTGCGGCAAGGGGGACCCCATGCAGGGAATGCCGGTGTGCACGGGCGGAGCCTCCGTCCGCATCCGGGGGGTGCAGGTCAAATGATGGAGGAAGCGGTGCAGCAGGCGCTGAAAGCGGGCATGGACGACGCGGTGGCCCGGCTGGTGACCCGGCGGGAGAGGCAGGTGAAGTTCCACCGCAGCGACATCAGCGTCATCAAAACCTGGGAGGAGCGACGCCTCCACATGTTCATGGCCAAAGACCGGCGGGTGTTTTCGCTGGTTCTGGAAAACCCGGACGAGCAGGACGTGGTCCGGGCCGTTCAGCAGGGAAGATCCCTGGTGCCGGTAATCTCGCCCCGGGAGCACTACCACGGCCTGGGGCAGCCCGCCCGGGGCTACCAGAGCCAGAAAAGGTTTGACCCACGGGTGGATGACGAGCGCCGTCTTCGCTCCCTGGTGAGCCGGGCCATCGACGAGGCCCGGGACTATGTCCCGGAGGTTGCCGGGGTGGCCTATGCCGGTGTCGACGAGGTACAGTTGGCATCCTCCCAGGGGGTCAGGGCGGAAGATGCCAACAGCTGGGTGACGCTGTCCGTGCGGGCCTTCGCCGCCGACAATGCCTCCGGCCACGCCGTGGCCTGCGCCCGGGACACCGCCTCTCTTTCCCCGGGGGTGGGGGAGGAGGCGGGACAGCGGGCGGTGGACGCCCTCCGCCCCCGCCCCGTAGAGCGCGGTACCTACGACGTGGTGTTCACTCCCCTGGCCTTTGCCAACCTGGTGGCCTCCCTGTCCCGGCTGACCTCCGCCTTTTTCGTGGACAGCGGCATGTCCATGCTGGCCGGGAAGCTCGGTCACCGGGTAGGAAGCCAGGCCCTCACCGTAACGGACAGCGGGGTGCACCCGGAAGGCATAGGTTCCCGCACATTTGACGACGAGGGAATGCCCACCCAGGAAACCACGCTGATAGAAAAGGGCGTGCTGGCCTCCTACCTCCACAACACCTCCACCGCCCACCGCCACCACACAACCACCACGGGCAACGCCGGCATCCTGTACCCCACGCCGTGGAACGCGGTGGTGGCCCCGGGCGACCTTCGCCCGGAGGAGCTCATAGGCAGCGTGAAGCGGGGTCTCCTGGTGACCAACATGTGGTACACCCGCTTCCAGAACTATGTGACCGGGGATTTCTCCACCATCGCCAGGGACGGCACTTTTTTCATTGAAAATGGGAGCGTGCAGCACCCGGTGGAGGGAGTGCGCATCTCCGATAATCTGCTGCGCATCATGCAGAACGTGGCATTGCTGTCCGCCGCTGTCACCCAGATTGCCTGGTGGGAGGTGGACATCCCCGTGTTCACTCCGGCAGCCATGGTAAAAAACGTCTCCGTGACCCGCTCATTCCTGTAGAGCCACAATCTCTATCCGGTTTTCTCCGGGCTCCGCCACCCAGGGCATGGATACCTCCACTCGTCCCTCCAGGGGGATGGTCAGCCCCTCTATGCGGTTCCTTTCCTTCCCGTTCACCAGCAGTTTGACGGTGGCATTGTCGGCAGTGGCCTCCCCCACGTTGGCAATGGTGATGCGGGACGTCACCCGGTCTCCCTCTTTGAACCTCTGGGGGGTATGCTCCACCTGGCTCACCTGGAGCCGAATGCGGGGCTCCCGCAGCAGGGTGGTCAGGTTGATCTTCTCCGTTTTACCCCGTATCTTCACCGGCTTGACGATGACGTCCACGGAGGCCCATTCGTCCAGCGAGGCCCGCTCCGGGGCGGCCACGCGGAGGGCCACCGGGGTGCTCTCCCCGCCATCCAGGGTGACTACCTCCTTGTCCAGCTCCACCTTCCAGGTGTCGGGTATCTCCCCGCCGATGGCCAGCTGATAGTTCAGGCGGTTCTTGCCCCCCTCCGTCCGCTCCAGCGGATTGGTCAAAGTGACGGTGTAATGTGCGTGGTAGCCGGGGGCGATTTCCTTCATCCGCTCCTCGCACCGCACCTCCACGTATTTCTTAACGTAGTAGGTGAGCAGTACGGCCACGGCCAGCAGCGCCGCCGCTCCCAGAAGGAACAGCGCGAACAGAATGGTGGACCGGGAGCCCTCCCAGAATGATTCCCGGTCGTCGTCTCCGGCCGCCAGCACTGCCGTGGTGGTAACGGAGGCGCTGTCCCTCTCGGCGGAATTCTGGGACTGGACGGTGAGGGTGAGCTGACCGGTGCTGCCGTTGGTGGCATCGGAGGGGATGGTAAGGGTGGCCGTGACGTGCTGACTTTGGCCGGCCTGGAGGGTAATCTTCCCGGTGTCCAGCGTGGCATTCCAGCCGGAGGTGGCAGTTACCGACAGGGTGTAGGTATCTTCAAGGTCCCCGGTGTTGGTCACGGTGAAGTCATACGTCACGGTGTCTCCGGGCTTGCCCTGCTGGTTGCCTCCGCCCCGCACGTCGACACCATAGGTGAGGGCGGCCACCGTGGTGTTGAGCCACAGGGAGGCGGTGCCCGTCTGCGACTGGGCAGTGATGGTGCAGTTCATGAAATCGCCGGGCTGGGCGTCGTCGGGGGGAACCACGGTGACATCCGTATAGTTGAGAAAGAGGGGGGGAACCTGCAGTGTAGCGGGTTCGATGGTCACGTTCCAGTTGGAGGGGGCGTTGTGGGTGAGGGTGACCGTTTCCTTGGCGCTTCCCCGGTTCCAGACGTCTATCTCGTAGACGGCTTCCTGGCCGGGCTTGACCGACCGCTGCTGGGGATAGCATTCCAGCTCTATTCCTCCCTCGGTGACATTGAAGGGGGCCTTGACCAACGACTTGTGCACCGTAGAATCAAAGAGAATGTCCGTGGAGAAAAAGGGAGAGAGGATGCTGAAGGGGAAAAAAGAGAGCGGGTCCACCGTTTTTTCCACCCGGATGCCCAGGGAATGCCCGGCGGAGAGGGTGTGGTCTATGTTCTTGATGTTGAATGTCTTGGATTTGATGGTGTCGTTCATGAGGAACACCATGGGCGTGGCCGGGGTGTCTCCAATTTCGGTTTCCACGCCGGCGGGGGACACATCCAGCAGAAAAACCCGCAGCACCCGGAACTGCAGGGGAAGCAGGTCGGTGCGCAGGAAGTAGGCCTCTATATACAGGGTGATGCTGGCGTCCCCGAACAGCTTTTGCTCCTCCTCGAGCGGGGCCGTGTACCAGCGCGCCGGCCCCTGGTTTAGGTCGTGCCGGGAGTCCGTCAGCTTGCCGGGGTCACTCATATCCATGAGCAGGGCGTTGCTGTGCTGAGGCGCCGGCTGGTCGTGAAGGTAAAAATAGGCTCCGTGCGCCATGCCGGGCAGTACCAGCAGGGTGGCGACAGTGACAATACACAAGAACGCTGGCCGTGGAAATTTCATGCAGGGAAAGTTAATATTTTTTCTTTTATATAGATTTTGTGTTCGTACGCCACAATAAGGATTATGGACTGCTCATGAGGCAAAAAATTTAACAACGGATTGTGGTTTCCTCTCCATCCTAGGGGCGTGTTTCGTACCGGTGAAATGGCCATATCGTGCATCCTGTGCGCCAGTCACTGGTAGGAGATGGTAACTGTGAGCAGACGGGTCTAGGTGCGACCGTGAAACAAAATATAGACTATATCTATGTGTATGAAAAAAATGCTAGCTCGCTCATTCCGTTGCTCCAAAAAACACAGGAAAATTATGGTTATCTGCCCGAAAATGTGATGGAACGTATTGCTGAATATGTGGATGTTCCCCTGAGTCGAGTGTACGGTGTAGCTACCTTTTATTCTCAATTTAGATTTTACCCCTTGGGGACGTACGTTATAAAAATATGCCACGGTACAGCCTGTCACGTCAACGGCGGCGTGAACATTGCCCAAGTCATTAAGGAAGATGTAGGCATAGAGGAGGGAGAAACCACCAGTGACGGCCTCATTTCCCTGGAACGAGTGGCTTGCTTGGGATGTTGCAGTTTAGCCCCGGTCATTATGATTAACGATACAGCCTACGGAAATCTTACTCCTGCCAAGGTGAGACGGCTTATTCACAAGGTCAAGACAGGTGAGCTGCATGACTAAACTCTTGCGAGTAGGCATGAATTCCTGTGGTATAGCGGCAGGCGCGCGCAAAATATTTACTGCAGTGCAGAATGAATTAGATCAACGCAGCCTGGATATTCCTTTAAAGATTACAGGATGCGTAGGCATGTGTTACCGGGAACCCCTGCTGGATGTCGTTGACCAAGACACCGTTACCACTTATGGTGAGGTCACGCCGGACATGGTACCCCGTATCATTGAGCAGCATGTAGTGCAGGGCAAGCCGATAAAGGATTGGATAGTAAAAAAAGATGTGTACAAAAACGGCGTGCGGAGAACGTGGGATGTGGACGGTTATTTTAACCGGCAACAAAAGATTGTATTGGAAAATAGTGGATATATCGACCCTGAGAATATCGACGAGTATATGGCAGCCGGAGGTTATAGAGCCCTGCCCATCGCATTGAAAACCTCTCCTGAACATATCATCGCCACTGTTACCGATGCTGGTCTTCGGGGACGGGGAGGGGCCGGTTTCCCCACCGGCCTAAAATGGAAACTGACCAGACAGGCACGAGATGAGATCAAGTATGTTGTCTGCAATGCTGATGAAGGAGATCCCGGTGCCTTTATGGACCGCAACATACTGGAGGGAGATCCCCATCGGGTGGTGGAGGGCATGATTATCGGCGCCTATGCCATGCAAGTAGCCTACGGATTCATCTATGTACGTGCCGAATACCCGTTAGCCATCAAACGGCTCAAGAAAGCATTGGAACAGGCTCGAGAGAAGGGCTTTTTGGGTACTGACATCTTGGACAGCGGTTTTTCTTTTGATATTAAAATAAAAGAGGGAGCCGGTGCGTTTGTATGCGGTGAGGAAACAGCGCTTATTGGATCCATTGAGGGTAAGAGGGGTATGCCCCGTCCTCGTCCTCCATACCCTACCGATGTAGGATTGGGAGGAAAGCCCACGTGCATCAACAACGTGGAAACCTGGGCCAATATCTCCTGGATTGTCAAACATGGTGGAGCGGCGTACGCCTGCATCGGTACTGAAAAAAGCAAGGGAACCAAGGTATTTGCATTAGCAGGAAAAATCAAGCGAGGAGGCAATGTGGAGGTTCCCATGGGGCTTTCCTTGCGGGACATACTGTACGTTATTGGTGGCGGCACCCGCACTGGAAAACCAATCAAAGCCGTGCAGCTAGGGGGGCCCTCTGGCGGATGCATCTCCGAAGCACTGTTCGATATCCCCGTGGACTACGAGTCCATTAAAGAAACCGGAGCTATCATGGGAAGTGGGGGCATGGTAGTAATGGATGACCAGACCTGCATGGTGGATGTAGCTAAATTTTTTCTGGAGTTTTCTGTTAAAGAATCCTGCGGGAAATGCACGTTTTGCCGCCTCGGAACCAAACGACTGTGGGAGATGCTGCAGGCCATTACCAGCGGCCAGGGAACCGATGAGCTTGTGGTGCAACTGGAACAACTGGCAGTTCAGACCATCGAAGGCTCGCTGTGCGGTCTAGGGCAGACCGCCCCAAAACCAGTACTTACCACACTCAAGTATTTTGGGAGCGAATATCAGGCACATATAGCAGAAAAACGATGCCCGGCTGGCGTATGCAGATCCCTTATTGAGTACTCAATAGATCCAGAGTCATGCGTGGGATGCGGTGCCTGTGCCAAACAGTGCCCGGTGGATGCCATTACAGGTGAGAGGCAACAGGTCCATACCATTGATCCAGACGTTTGTGTAAAGTGCGGCAATTGCCTTGATACCTGCCGGTATGGTGCTGTGAAAGTGCGAAATGCCTTTCGCAGCACGGACAATGGAGGGGGCCATGGTTAAAGTTCGTATTGACGGAAAAGAATTCGATGTTCCCCGTGAAAATCATATGTTTTCTTTTTTTCAAGAAAATGGACTTGCTGTTCCGGGCATGTGCTTTCAGTCGGAGGGCGACCCCTATGGGGCCTGTAGGTTGTGCCTGGTGGAAATTAATGGAAGCATCCGGGCGGCCTGTACCGTACGACCATCGGAAGACATGGAGATCGAAACACTCAGCCCCACTGCAGTGGTCATGCGCCGCACGGCTCTGGAACTTATGTTGTCTGATCATCGGGGGGACTGTATTGCTCCCTGTCGTGAGGGTTGTCCGGCTCATAGTGATGTGCAGGGTTATGTGGCTCTGATTGCTATGGGGAGGTATCATGAGGCGGTGCGTCTTATGAAGGAGAGGTATATTTTGCCGGCGGTATTGGGACGAGTCTGCCCCGCCTTCTGTGAAGACGAGTGCCGCCGGCATCTGGTTGACCAACCAGTAGCTATTCGACAAGCGAAACGATTTGCCGCCGATTATGATCTGGAGCATGGACCATGGATGCCCGACATTCCTTCAGCCACTGGAAAAAAGGTGGCAGTGGTGGGTGGTGGGCCAGCTGGTTTGTCCTGCGCCTATTATCTGCGAGTGAGGGGGCACGCGGTGACCATCTTTGAGGCCATGCAAGAACTGGGAGGAATGATGCGCTACGGCATCCCGGAGTACCGACTCCCCAAAGAAGTCTTGGATAGAGATCTCGCAACCGTAACTGATATCGGCATCGAGGTGAAAACGAACTGCCAGGTGGGGAAAAATGTCAGCTTGGAACAACTGCAGAAAGAATTCGATGCCCTGTTTGTAGCTACTGGGGCGTGGGCCTGCCGAAAAGCAGGAATTAACGGCGAAAACCTTGACGGTGTGATGCAAGGAATAGATTTTTTGCGCCAAGTTAGCATGGGTCAAAAGACAGCCCTTGGCAGGCAGGTGGTGGTAGTTGGTGGAGGGAACACCGCTCTGGACGTAGCCCGCACGGCTCTCCGCCTGGGTGCTGAGGTCACACTCGTATACCGCCGCTCGATGGAGGAGATGCCGGCCAGTAAGCAGGAGGTAAAGGAGGCACGAGAAGAAGGCGTTCAATTCATGTTTTTGACCAATCCGGCGGCCATACACGGATCTTCAAAAGTGGAAAAAGTGGAACTGGTGGAAATGCGCCATGGGGAACCTGATGAAAGCGGGAGGCGTCGGCCCATACCGGTCGAATACTCAAATTTTACTGTGGGGGCGGATACCGTCATCTTGGCTATTGGCCAGTACTGTGATAACACCCTTCTGGAGCGACTTGGTCTGGCGGCATCGCAAGGCAAAATCGATGTTGATGATGTTACCTATACCACCAACCTGGAAGGAGTATTTGCAGGCGGAGACGCAGTACTCGGTCCATCCACCATCATTGAGAGCATTGCCACAGGGCGGGAGGCTGCCATCATGATAGACCTTTATCTTAAAGATAAATTGGAAACAGCGAAGTCGACTCTTTCTGACCCTGTTGCCAATCTGGCCATTACCCTGCACGATGAGGACATCACCAAAGCACTGTTTAGCCTTCGGCCTTACCGGCAATGGAAGACGGTAACAGAGCAAGATTATGCCCAAGTGGAGCATGTACCCCGGGTGGAAGGAGTTTTCCGTAGCCCATCGGAAAGGACTGAGGATTTCCAAGAGGTGGAAAAACCACTGACCGAACTGCAAGTAAAAAAGGAAACGCAGCGCTGCATGTCCTGCGGCTGTTTAGCCGGCTATGACTGCCGGCTGAGAGATTATGCCACTCTGTACGGAGCACAACAGGATACTTATGCCGGCGAGCAAAACACGTTTACCATTGATGACAGCCACCCACATGTGGTTCTTGACAACAATAAATGTGTGCTCTGTGGACAGTGCATTACCACCACTCAACAGGAAACTGGTGAGGGACTACTGGATTTCATGGCCCGGGGTTTTGTCACCTTGGTGGCCCCGCCAGTTCACCAAACTCTGGCCGATGTTCGGGGACAATTTCTGGGCGACCTTATAGACGTGTGTCCCACGGGAGCAATAACGGAGCGTGTAGCTCTGATGAAACCTGGCCCCTGGGAAACCACGCCGGTAGCCACCATATGCAACGGCTGTGGACTGGGCTGTGAGATGAACATCGAAACCTATGGGGATCTCATGGTGAGAGCATCGTCCAAATTTCCTTCTTGGAACAATGGACATGTCTGCGATCGGGGACGATTTGAACGTCCCTGGGCTCGGCGTACAGTGCAACCAGCCGTCAAGACAAAGAGGGGGGTATGGAAGAACATCACCTGGGGGGAAGCAACCCACATCATATGGCAGCATCTAGAAAACATGGCTATCGTTCTTACTCCTGAAGTAACTCAGGAAGAAGCTGAGTTCTTCAAAGAATTGGCACAATTACACCGGTTGCCTCTGGGTGCCTTGGTGGAACAAGGTGTATCCACGGCCAACTACAATGATCTGCTCGCCGCCCAGCGTATCCAGGTGCAGGCAGATGTTGAAAGGTATGGCTATCTAAAACTGTTGCTGCGCCAGGTTACCCGGCAGGGCGCTCGTCTCGTAGATAAAGATCCCGACCTGTTGGTTGTGGAAGCCCCAGATGAACCAGCAGAGGTACCCACCCTGGTACTGCACCGAGGGGTCAATGAAACCGGCCTGCTTACGGCCGGGTTTCAGGGGGTGCCTACCGCATCTCATTACCTGGCAGTGGGTCATCTTGCAGTACCACTGGATGGCTACACCGTGGTTTTAGGTACCGGTGATTACGCCGATGTCAGGATACCCTATCCGGCCTGGGCTGAAAAGGAGGGCACCATTATTAATGACTTGGGCATGAAATTGCACCTTACTCAGGTCCGTAGCAGCCCCGTAACCCGAGACGACATAAGGCGCCTTTTCAATCCCTAGTGCCTGTACCCTGTGGCAAAGAGGACCTGGTATGTGGCTCACCCCACCACCTTCACCGCGTGTGCATTCAGGGGCAACCCCATGTCCTCGGCGATGCTCTTGCATTTCACCTTTAGAAGATAGGCGACGGGCGCATAGTCCGTCTCTGAGAAGGACTCGTAGTTGGCCATGCCCTTGCAGATGACGAGAGAGGCACTGTCCAGTTGTGGCTTGAGGGCAGCGGGTATCTGCTGGAAGTCCACTCCCACCGCAAACCCCCCGGTGGTGGCAATGTCGTCCACCACCTCCTCAAAATGCAGGTCCCGGGCGTCCTCCAGGGTGGCATCGGTGAGAACGGGGGCGCCCTTCACCACCAGGGTGAGAGACACGCCGCATTTTTTCAGCTCCCGGCACACCAGCCTGTCGAACACGATTTCCCCGCAGTTGTCGGTAAAGTATAGCACCTCGCCGTCCAGGTGGCGCCTGAGGATAGCCAGGTCATCATGCTGGAGCCCCTTCTGTATCTCGCCGGTGAAGGAGGCGGCCAGCTCTTCGGGGGAGGAGGCACTGCCGGCGATGCCGAAATCGATGGCGTTGCCCACGATGGAGCACATCACCGCGGCGGCCAGCCTGTCCTCGCTGCTCTCGATGAAGGCCTCTGCCTCCGGGAGGAGGCTCTGCGCCACCTGGGTGCTGCGCCGCTTGAGCTCCCGGTAGGGGTCCTCGCTGCCCAGCTCCCGGTAGGCCCTGCGGTGTACCTCGGTGGCCACGGCGGCGGAGGAGGGGTTCCGGTCATAGGCCTCCAGCATGATTCGGGCCGCTATCTGCACCAGCCGCTTCTTGGTTGCCTCGTTTGCCCCCGTCAGGTCTGCCTCGTAGATGACCCGGTTGAGGAGACAGGGGATGCAGCGGGACTTGAGTTTCATGGGCTGGTATGGGGGCGGGCTTCTAAAGCCTTGCGGGGGTGAAAGATTTATATGTGTCCCGCCGGCTACCGGGGTGGTGAAACAATGCCCGTGGAACTGAGCGATAGCAATTTTGAGGATTTCTTGCGTGAGCACAGCAACGTGGTGGTGGATTTCTGGGCTCCCTGGTGCGGGCCCTGCCGCATAATGTCTCCGGTCATCGAGGCCCTGGAGAAGGACATGGACAATGTGGTCTTCGCCAAGGTCAACGTGGATGAGAGCCAGGAGATTGCCCAGGCCTACAGCATCATGAGCATTCCCACCCTGATGTTTTTCAAGGACGGAGAGATGGAGGACATGGCGGTGGGAGTCATGGACAAGGGGGAGCTGAGGGAAAAAATCAACGAAGTGTTCTAGCCGCCAGGTGCAGGGAGGAGAAGGGGAAGAGGAGCCCCCGTCTCACTGAACCAGGGGTCTGCCCAGGGGCAGGACCACCCGACCGTACATCTCGTTGATGACCTCCGCCATGGCCACGTAGATGGCGCTCAGGCCGCAGATGATGCCCTCGATGCCAATCCATCCGCCGCTGACGTATCCCCAGTCGCGCAGGGCCAGCAGGTAGAACAGCACGAACAGGGTGAAGAACACGAACTGCAGCCCGGTGTTAAGTTTCAGGGTGCCCACGAACATCATCATGGTGAACAGACCCCACATAAAGAAGTACCAGCCCATAAAGGTCTTGTCGGTGGCTCCGGTGTAGGCGCCGCCGCTCAGGATGTCGGGCAGAATCAGCAGGGCCACCAGTGAAATCCAGAACAGCCCGTAGGAGCAGAAGGCGGTGAGGCCGAAGGTGTTGCCCTTTTTGAACTCCATACAGCCGGCAATAATCTGTGCCAGGCCTCCATAGAAGATTCCCATTGCCATGATCACTGCGCTGGTCTCGAAAAGACCGGCATTATGAAGGTTTAAGAGTACGGTTGTCATACCAAAGCCCATTAAGCCGAGTGGTGCCGGATTTGCTAGATTAGTGTCCATCCGGAAACCGTTATTTTTGGAGCAAAAGCGGTTTCATAATTACAGCATATGAACACATTTTTATTATCCATCAGAATAATGCCGGTCTGTACGATTCGATTATAAGATAGGTGCTCGATAAATCTTGTTTTCAGACATAGTTCACCATCAGTCAGCGAAGTTGACCTCGGATCAGATCCCTTTACGCCTTTGCCAGGTTAATCCGGGCAAGCACCAGCAGGTTATAGGATACAATGCTGCTCCATACATATTGCTTGAATCCCTTCCAGCCGGACCAGGTGCAGCGATCAAGGCCAAAAGCCCTCTTCAGTGTCGAGATGCCGGCTTCGATCCCGGCCCGGAAATTACGCAACGCCTTGTATACCCACGCACTCTTTGCCATATCAAGCACAGAAAGACCACGCCGCTTGGCAAAAACCGCATCCCTCACATTGTTATCCTTGGCAAATGCCAGATTATCACGGGAGGCAAACCCTCCATCAGCGCTGACCTTCAAAGGCATCCTGCCATACAGACAAGCTTGCCTCTCAAGAAGCGGCTTGTACCTCTCGCTGTCCGCTGGGTTTCCCCGCTCGATCATACAATCCAGGATCAGACAGGTGGGGCCTCCGGTCAGAAAAACCTTGTGACCATACTGGGTATCCCTTCTCCCCTTTACAATAATGTCGCTATGATCTTCAAAAAACGATACAACCTTCTCGGATGCAGGAACCTTCTCCCCACGGATTACCCGGCGCTCGGTCTGATCGATGATCCTTCTCAGAAGACCCACTGCACGCTCAAGATCCGCTCCCAGCTCCCGGGCTGCCAACATATCCATGACTGTTTCCCCTTCGAACTCTTCAAACTCGGATATCGCATCCACCGCATACCCCACTACTCGATGCGCATAGGCAAGCAAGTCCCGGTAAGCTCCTTCGCGTACCTTTTCCTTCCTTGCATTAAGTATGATCATTACCCGCTTCTTTGCTCCCCGTGTATGATCGCAAAAGACATAACCGGGCTGAGGCTTGATCTCTTTCCCCTGAACAAGCCACCGGGTCATGACCCGAATACCATCCCACAGAAGCGTTGCGTCCGTCGGATGATGAATGTCTGTCTCCACTACTGTGGAATCAATCCTCACCTTCCGGCCTGTCTCGATCCTCTTGCGTCTCGCATAATCAAGAATCTCCCGGTGAATCGCTTCCCAGGTCTGGTCACCAAGAGACTTGATGTTCTCCTGCAAAACCGACCTGCTGGGATGCTGCCAACTCTCCAGACGGGCAAACTCCCGGAATGCCCAGGAATCATCCAGATGAAACGACAACTCCTCATAGCTCAACTGCCGGTACTGCTTCAATATCGCGCTCCTCAACACCTGTTCGGCTGTCATACCCTCGCGTCCTGTGTCCGCTCGCTTTTCGCGTACCAGATCATCATACACAATCTCCATCAACCGTGGCGTCTCATCCAGTATCTTCGATATCTGCTCAAGTTCCCTTGCTATCGGCTTACTGCATGGCTTTGTGAAAAGACTCATCTGGGGATTGCATTTCTGTCTCATTTTCACCACCCTCACTCTATGATTAATGTTAATTATCAATGTGTTACACTTTAACCATAGCAGATTCTACCGCAATCCCCAACTGTTTTTTACTCCTTATCCAAATTATTTCATCGAGTTATACTTTCCGGATGGACACTATTTAGTTTTTCGCGCTCAAGACAATCTCGATTGTGAGCCCCGGACCCGCTGTGGCGGGTTATAGTATAACTGGCCTATGTTTCTGCAAGAAAAAGCACGTACCTTGTAGTGCAAGGTGCCCTCATCGGGCCGCATTCCCAAAGATAAGATATTCAGAAAACTGTTTCTCCCCGGTCATGTTCCTGGGAGGAGGACTGTTGGTGGAACGCTCCCAACAGTGATTTTTGCAGGGTGTCATGGTTGTTTTTTCAATCTCAACGAAAGCTCTTTATTTTTTTAGAGAATTTCCTATACCGCAACCCTGCAAAGAGATCCTTATCAGGATCCAGATGATTTCCCCCAAAGCAGGTCGCGCAGGCCGGATGTGCGCTTTGTGCGCCGGGCTGCGGCTGCGGAAAATACATCGATGTCGAAGAAAAGATCGAGGCGGTTCCTGGCCCTGGTTATCCCGGTATAGATCAGTTCGCGCGAAAGCACTTGAGCGTCCTTCTCCGGCAGCATGAGCAGGACATGATCGAACTCGGATCCCTGGCTCTTGTGAACGGTCATGGCAAAGGCGGTCTCGTGCTGCGGAAGCCGCGCGACAGATATTTTCCGAGGTGCACCAGCAGGTGCCGGAAAGAATGCCCGCAACTCCCTGTCTTCCTTGTCGAAGAGTATGATCCCGATATCCCCGTTGAACAGCCTCATGTTATAATCGTTTGCAGTGATAAGAACAGGCCTGCCATGGTAATACTGTGCTGCGGGCTTTATCAGACCATGTGCTGCCAGGGTCTGTTCAATCAATGCATTCATCCGCACTACCCCTGCCGGGCCTTCCCGCAGGGCACACAATACCCTGAATGAATTGAACAGCCTCAAACACTCTCCAGGATCGGTTCCCCTCAAACAGGGAGAATATGCATCAAGTATTATTGTCTGCAGATTCCGGACAACCTGTTCTTCTGCCGAAGTTTCATAAAAGCGAATATCCTTATAACCATCTGACCTGATGATATCCATGCAGGAGGACACATCCCCTTCATTGACGCACCTGCTCAACTGATAGATGCCGCTTTCCGGCGAGAACCGGTATGTCCGCTTCAGTTCAATGACCGAGTCCTGCATGCCGCTTTCAATGCCTGTCTCAAGATCGTATCCTATCATCTCTTTGACATCGGCGACGAGTTCCTGCGAATATCCGTACACTGCTCCGGTATCGCAGATATCGCCCAGAACATGGCCTGCCTGAACAGAAGCAAGCTGGTTCTTGTCGCCCAGCAGGATAAGCCTTGCAGATGGCTTTACAGCCTGCACAAGCTTTGCCATGAGAGAGAGGTCCACCATTGAGGCCTCGTCAATCACCACTACATCATGTGGCAGGAGATTATTCCTATTGTATCGCGGCAGAGACTTTGACCGCACGATCCCGAGCAGCCGGTGGATCGTGGATGCCTTGCCCGACAGGGAAACCTTTATTTCATCAGGCAGGTCAAAGAGCCGGATTGTTTCAAAAACAGCCTCCCCTACCCTCTGAGCAGCCTTTCCAGTGGGTGCGGCAAGCGCCACAGACAGGCTGCTGTCGTGATGCGCAAGCAGCGAGAGTATCTTCGAGACCAGGGTGGTCTTACCTGTTCCAGGGCCTCCTGTTATCACGCACAGCCCGCTCCTGAGGGCAGCAAGGGCCGATAGTTTCTGTTCCTTTGAGCCGCAATCGTCTTCCTGCGGAAAGACCTCCTGAAGGCCCTGCCTGAACATCTCAACATCGAAGGACTTCTTCTGCCTGCTCAGAAAGAGCAGCTTGTCCGCACATGTCCGCTCATAGTCCCAGTACCGCCAGAGGTAGAGCCGGCAGGCAGTATCGAGAACCATGGGTGTATAGTCTCCGGGCATTCCCACGACACTGCATGCCCTGAGGTCTTCAACCCATGTATCGAGAGACGGGCATTCAAGAGTGCTTAAAAGCTGTGCAGAGAAAACGACCTTCTTCCCTGCATGCTCTGCAAGGTCCAGACAGATATGCCCTTCGCGCGTGTATTTGCTCACCAGTGCTGCCGCAAGAACGGTATTGTCATTCACAGGCATACAAAGCCGCTTGATAAAACGGGCAAAATGGATGTCTATCCGTGAAAAGAATCCTGTCTCGGCGCCCTGGGCAAACAGATCATCAGGGGCACCCGGCGCTGCGTGAACCATCGGATTCATATATGTATCATCAGTTTTCATTTTTTAGAGTCTTTCAATCCCTTCGGGTAAGGATGCCGGTCAAGTGTTCAATGAACCCTGCTTTTGGCCGCGCCCGGTAGATCCCGCAATCTCCGCCGAGTTCGGGATCTACTCCCCGCAGAAAGACATAGATGACCCCGCCGAAATGTTCATCGTATGAATACCTGTGCAAACGTTTTTTCAGGTAGTGATGCACGGCAACCGTATAGAGATGATACTGCAGGATATAGTAGTTGTTCATCATTGCCGTCTCAAGGGCGGCGGGGTTGTAGTCTGCAGCCTCGCTGCCCAGATAATTCGACTTCCAGTCAACAATATAGTAGTGTCCGTCCAGGCAGAAGACCATGTCAATGAAACCCCTCATGAAGCCGTGGACCGGATCGAAATGCAGGTTTTCGATCATTGCGGGAAAGGCCTCGGGGTTCTCGCCTGCACCAAGTGCGGCAAAGCATTTCACAAGATCGTTTTTGGCGAGCCTGCTTACAGGGAAATAGAACTCGAGTTCGTTGAGCCTTTCCTCTTTCCTGACCTGTGCAAGGGTGAAATCATGTATCCGGGCGGCAAGGACATTCCTGACCATACCTGCAATCACTTCCTGCCAGATTGTGTCATACCCGTATGCGGCGAGGGTGCCTGATACGTGCGCGCTGATCGCTGCATGGTCCGAGAGAAAATCCAGCTTCTCGAAGAGTTCATGCATCATGATTCCCGGCCTTGCGCCGCGAGGGAAGTTGAAGATATCCCTTTTCCGGACGTCAAGAGCTGCTTTGACCTGATAAGGCCGCAGATACAGGGCATCATGGTCCGGATCCTCGCTAGCGTGGGCAGCCTCAGAGGTCAGGGAAGAAAAGCTTGTGACCTTCCAGGACCTGTCTATCATGCCTGAAAACTGTCTGTGGACAAGGGTATTATCACCTGTGAAGGACAGTGCATAGGGCTTCGGGACACCCCGGGGAATATCCTGTATAACGATGGATGAGCGGGAGCCTGTCACCAGATCGGTCAAGTCATGCTTCATTTTGTCTGCATCGAGGCTCATCTTCTTCAAAGGCTCGATGCCCTCGCTGTCCTTTTCAAGTGCGCCATGGTGAAGAAGATACGCGAGTGCGGATGAGTTGGCGTTATTGATCGCACCCCACAGGACATAGCAGCGGTTCTTTGCGCGGGTGATAGCGACATAGAGGAGCCGCATGTTTTCCGCCAGCAGCTCTTTTTCCGCATGCCTTGCGTGTTCTTCGATCCTTTCGGAACCGAGTTCAAAGATCGCCTTCCAGCTGCCTGGGGCGTGGAAGGAAAAATGGTCCCTGTCCCTCAGCGTCGAAGCCCCCCAGTTGAACGGACAGAACACAATTGCGTACTCCAGGCCTTTGCTCTTGTGAACTGTCTGGATCTTCACGGCATTCTCATCACTCTCGAGCCGGAGCTGATATTCATCCGCCCTGCCCTGAGCCATGCCCCGCTGCAGGGAAAGCCATTTCAAAAGGTCATTCATGCCAAGCCTTTTTTCCATGCATGCCCGGTTCATAAGCTCTGCTATATGGAGGTAATTGGTGAGCATGCGTTCGCCCCTTTGCATGGCGAGCACCCTTTGCCGGACCTTCTTTGATGCGATCAGTTTCCTGAACATCCTCATGAATCCCCTGCCTGCCCAGAGCTCATGATACCGCCCGAAATCGAGGAGACATTCTTCCCAGGCACCCTCGTCTTTGCTCAACGCATCTATGTCATTCCCGCTCAGACCCATAATCGAAGTGGCAAGCGCAGCCTTTACCAGGCCTTCTGAATGCGGCATGGAAACAGCCTTCAGGAGCATCTCCATTTCAAAGGCCTCCCGGCTTTCAAAGACATTTTCATCGCTCATGACCACGCACGGGATACCATACCCTGCCAGCTCATCCCTCACCAGACGCGCCTGACGGTTCTCCCGTACGAGCACTGCGATATCACCCGGTTCGACAGGCTTATCATCGATAACAACCCTGTGGGCAGATCCCTGATCAAGGAGCCGCGATATCTCCAATGCCAACCCCCTGACTATCTCCTTCTCTGCAGTGTTCTTGTTCAGCAGGCCCCGGTCTTCTCCCCGGATAAACCACAGGGTAAGCGGTGCGCCCTGACTGTCCTTAAGAACCGCCCTGCCCTCTTTTTCTGCAGGATCGACCGGGACAAATCCGATCTGGTCAAACACAAAGGGATTGTCATTTTCCGGACGTGAGAAGATTCGATTGACTGCATGTATGAGTTCTTCTTCACTGCGCCAGTTTTTCTTCAGGGTATGTTTGTTTTCTTCGGATATGCCGCGGGCAGCCCCCAGATAGGTAAAGATGTCCGCACCCCTGAAGCTGTAGATGGCCTGTTTCGGGTCACCGATCAGGAACATGGGCAGCCCGTCAAAGACTTTTGTGAATATCTCGTACTGGATCGGGTCGGTATCCTGGAACTCATCGATCAGCGCTGCGCAATACCTTCCTCTCAACGCGGAAATAAGAGACGGACCCGAACTTGAGGCAAGAGCATCACGAACCTTGAGCAGCAGGTCGTTAAAGAAGATGACGCCCATCCTGTCTTTTTTCTCGGCCAGATGGGTCCTGACATAGTCGAACAGCTCGCATTTGATCCATATAAGGTATTCTTCCATGCCTGCGACAAGTTCGTCAGAGCGGTTCTTGAGTTCCTCGCACAGGTCGAAGAATGGATGCCAGGGCAGGCTTTGGCCGTCTTTCATTGCATCTGCAATCATGGAAGCAGTGAATCTTGTGAACGTATCAAACAAAGGAAGGTCATCTCCCTGTGAATTTATGAATTGATCCATGGCATCTATCCACTTCGGGATGCTCTTAATACGGTATTTTTTTCTATCAAAGCCGGGGTGCGTAAGCAGTATCTTCTCTATCTCCTGTGCTGATTCCAGCCAGGTGTTCTTCACCTGTTCAAAGGCATGCCTGTATGCATCGATATGCTGGGTGATATCAGGCCTTGCAGGGCGCGGGATGATCCCGGCATCGAGGCTTGCGCCGGTCACAAGCTTTATCAGGCTCTCCGGGGTGATCTTCCTGTACCTGGCATACGCAGCGAGTTCATATGGCATCTCAGAGGTGAACTGTTTCCTGTAGAAATCATCCACAACTTCCATGAGGATATCCCTCTGATCGGTGATAAGCTCCGCATCGAAAAGATTCCTGCTCTCAAAGGCCATCTCGGTGAGGACCCGCTGACAGAAACCATGGATAGTGAATATGGCTGCCTCGTCAAAGAGCTTCAAGGCATAATCGAGAATGAGCACTGCCCTGTCGTGGTCAGGATAGGTATTGAGCAGGCTCAGGATGAATGCATCCTCGCTTCTGCCGGATTGAAAGGAAGACAATGCCTTGCGGATATTACCACGTATCCTGGTGGTAAGTTCCTCTGTCGCCGCTACCGTATAGGTAACAACCAGGATCTTTTCGACGGAATACTCTTTTTCCAGCAGAAGCCTCAAATAGAGAGAACCGATGGCATAGGTCTTTCCGGTGCCTGCACTGGCCTCGATCAGATGGGCCTTGTCAAGGGGAATGCCTGTAAGGTCCAGTTCCTTCATATTCCTTCGATCCTCACATGATCCAGCAGCGGCCCGTAGATATCCAGTGAAATCCTTGCAAACTCGTCATCCAGCGGGTCGGTCCCCTGGAAACAGACCTGGTAGTAGGTGTTCAGGCCCTCTCCCCTGATGGATTGACTTCCCTCCCAGAGTGTTTTCGCTTCTTTCATGGGATCCTTTGGGGATTTATCCCTCTTAAGTCCCGGATCCGCATATCTCCACGATGCGTTCGGGAAGAAGTGCAGAGGCTGCATCAGCCCCTGCCAGTAACGGCTCAACAGTGCGGCCAGGATATCCCTGCATTTATCTCCGTACTCAAATGTGGCAATCTTGTCTTTCGCTATGCACAGGCTCTGCACATCTTGTGAGTTTTCTGCCGCGCAAAGCACCAGGTGATATATCCATGCCCTGATGATATCCGCGCCTTTGAGCTTTGCATGGCGGAAATGCACCATGCGGGAGCGTCCATAGGTTGGAATGGTGCCGGTTATCGTAAAGCCGCCTATGGGCAGATCCACTATGACAGTCTTCGGCAAGAACCCCTGGCAGGATCGCTGCACGATCCGGATGAAAGCTTCGTTCTGCCTGGCCATACCCTTAAAAAGGGCATCGCCGGGTGTACCGTGCGGGAGCTGCCCGCTCATCCTTAAAAGCTTCAGGGAACGATTGTTGTCCGTCCCTTCAAGTGTGTTGAGGATATGTTCCTGTGCAAGGGTATAGTATTCAAGGGCATCCAGGTCAAAGGGTTCGCGGTCGTCTATGGACAAGGCTCCATCCGTGACAACCATCTCCAGCCGGTTTTTCAAGAGGAACCGGGCCGGGTTTGCATAAAAGTCGCACAGCGTATTGATATCGAGAGTCTTCCACTCATCACCGGGCTCGTCCAACGCCCCTGTCCAGAAGACCCGCTCGGGCCTGTCCTTTTCAACAAGGCTCATGGCTGCACGGGCATTTTCCTCAGAGTAGCTGAACAACGCCTTGCTGCCTGTGAAATAGCGCGGGTTGAATGCCTGCAGGGCATGCCTGGTCAGAACATGATCCCGTTGAGATGAACCATCTTCCGGTGCGAATCTCTGATCCATGTAATCAAGAAGATTGCTGATGAGAACTGACGGCGGAACTTCCGAATTATCACTGCTGCTCTGCCCGATATAGCTCATATACAGGATCTCCCGGGCCGAGAGCATGGCTTCCAGGAAGAGATAGAGATCATCTGCGCGCCTGTTTCTGTCTCCCTTTTTTGGATTCCTCGCAATGAGATCAAAGCCTTTGGGCCTGACGTGCCTTGGGTAGGCGGCATGGTTCATCCCGAGAAGGCATACTATTGCAAACGGTATGGAGCGCATGGGAAGCATGGCGCAGAACGTGACCCCGCTCACGAGGAAGCCCTGGCCTTCAGTTTTTATCTCGAGCTTATGGCCTATATATGCCCTGACAACGTCCAGGCTGACGGCTTCATAATAGCCTGTTTTTTCGCTGATCCCGGCAAGCCCGGTCAGAATGGTTCGTACATTTCTATAATCAGTCTCTTTTTCTTCATCGACTTGAAAAAATTCTTCCAGCATTCCGGTCAGAACAATCGACCACTCTCCAAGAGACCGGGCCTTTTTCAATGATTCGATATGGTCAGACAGCACGGAGATAAAAGAAACAAGGTTTCCCAGGACGAATGCATCATCACCCTCCATATTATCGTAGGGAAGAATCCCTGCAAAGTCCCTAGCATCGCCGGAATGCATTGCATATCCCAGAAGCAGCCTGTCCAGGCCGGATCGCCATGTATTCTGCGCAAAACCGGGCAGGGAGAGTTCTTCTTTATTATCCCCGTCTCTGCCCCAGCAGATGCGGGTATCCTGCACCCAGTTCCGGATGAGTTCAAGATCATCATCCGTAAGGGAGAATCTCTTCTGTAATGGTTCCGATTCGAGAAGGCTCAGGACCTTCGATGCCTCAAACCTGGCGCCTGCCATATCAAGCATGGCAAGAAAGGTATCGGCGAGATCACTCTGGGACCTCAGTGTCCGGTCAGCAATTGAAAACGGTATGTATTTCGGGTCGCCTCTGGGAATATCGAAGACTGCCTGGATAAACGGGGCATAGGTCTCGATATCAGGGGTCATGACAACTATATCCTCCGGTTTGAGCTCAAGGTTTTCATCAAACAGGGCCAGCAGGCTGTCGTATAGCACCTCCACCTCCCTCATGGGGCTGTGGCACGAGTGGAACTGCACCGATTTGTCCGCCGCTCTTACAGAACGTTTCTCCTCCGACAGAGAGCCTCGAAGATTGAGGATGTCACTTTGCAGGCAGGCGAGCATGCTGCTGCCGTCGATCTCAACGAAACCCTCGACCTCTTGCGTCTCGAAGTCCTGGAGTGTATCAAAAAGCTGCCTGCCCAGGTCTCCCAGCGTCGCCAGCAGGCTGTTGCCTTCTTCAAGGTGCAGCTCTTCTTTGTACTTTTCAGGGCTCTTCAGGAAGGCCCCTGTTATATCGCTGCCGGAGCGAATATCACCCCAGTACTGGCTGCAGGGGTTCATAAGGAAGAGGTTGACCGGAATCCAGGCTGACAGCGCATGGAATATCTCCAGGTGAAACAGCGGCAGATACGACAAACCGAATATGCAGAGCCGTTCAGGCAGGACACCTGGAATATCCGGTCCGAGCGCTCCCATAAAGGCCTTTTTCAAAGATGCACGGTGCTCCAGTTCATGGCCTGTTGCTATCTCTCTCCATAGACAGGACTGCCAGGATTCCATACCTCTGTCCCTCTCAGGGAAAAAGGTCTGGTTTTCCT
>OMKS01001322.1_pt1 | contig 22147 bp, 20 predicted proteins | sample 1674721 | NCBI WGS metagenome assembly OMKS01 (sample SAMN06264996, study PRJEB25208) | sediment metagenome | isolation source: hot spring sediment | place: USA: California | collected 2014-09-02
AATAATGCCGGATATTGGATGGGAAAGGCGGCGTCCGGGGAGGATGAAAAAGAAGCAACACGGAGAACACGGAAAAAAACCAAAAAAAGAAGAAGTCGGATGGCTGAGTGCGTCCGTACAGATTTCAGGGGAGAGAGATAAAAAAACCGCGCCAGGATAGTTCCACCATCCTGACGCGGCCTGAATCCTGCGTTCGGGAGATTAATCGTTCTCCAGGTAGAATTTTTTCCGGTAGCCGTCTGGAACGGCGAAGAGGTTTTCGGGCGCCGTGGAATCCTTTGCTTCGAGGAGTTCGGTGGTCATCTCGAACTGCATCCCCATCATCTGCCCGGATGCCTTCTGGAGCACGGGCACGCCCTTGATTTTTTTCTGCTCTTCCTGGATCGCCTCCAGCGATCCGGCCATGCCCGGCTGCCGGGCCATCATGGCCGTGGTGAATTTCTGATAGAGGGCCGGATCAATCCGGATGTCCTCCGTGGCCCAGACCTCGGTCGTGATGGTGCCCATGGCCATTTTCAGGGTCTGGATGTATTTCCGGCAATTCCATGTCCCGATGTTTTTCTTCTCATCCATCGGCTGAACGGTCATCTCCATCTTCATCATGGCCTGCATCATTTCCTGCATTCCGGCAGCATCTCCGTCGTCTCCGGAACCCAGCTGTCCCGCGAACGCCTCGGACAGATTCATGGGCATCTCCGAATAACTCTTCTCGGGATGGTTGATCATCACGATGCGGCTTTTTTTCAGGTCGATGATCGTCGTTTGCGTGCCCATGTCCGTCCGGATCCTGTCGTGCGAGATCCAGATTTCATGGATTTCAGTGCCGCCCGGACCGGCCTGTCCCATCCCCGGCATGCCGGACTGCGTGACCTTCTGCTTCAGATAAACATCGGCCTGCACCGATGCGATCACCGAGATCACCAACAAGACGGCCAGCAGGGCCTTCTTCATCTTCTCCCTCCTTCGTTATTGTTGGACACCGTTTAGTGAACCTTTACCTAAAATCAAAAACAGAAACGGAATTCAATTCAGGCGATCAGCCGGCCCGACGAATCTTTGGTCCCTGAGTCCCGTTTCTCATTCCGCCTTGAATTTTTCCTTCTTATAACCGGGCGGGACGACGAACAGATCGGCGGGCGTTTCCACATCCTTGACCTCGATCAGTTCCGTCGTGGTCTCCATGGTTTTTCCCATCACCTTGCTTTTGGTGATCTGCAGCACGGGGATGCCCCGGATCTTCTCGGATTCCTTCATCATGTCCCCGAGCAGCTTATAGAAGCCGGGCTGGCTCGCCATCAGGGCGGCCGAGAACTTCCTGTAAACTTCTATGTCGACATGGATGTCTTCAGAGGCCCAGATTTCGCTTTCCGAAGTCATCATGGCCATTTTCAGGGTCTGGAGATATTTCCGGCATGCCCATTCACCGATCTGTTTCTCTTCACCGGTCGGACGGATCGAGACCTCCATCTTCATCATGTTTTTCATGAAGGCGGGCAGATTCTCCGCCTGCGGGTCCGCTGCCACGGCACTCGAAAAGTCGAGCGGGATTTCCATGTATTTTTTCTTAGAATGATCGAGGTTGATCAGCAGGTTTTTCTCGACATCGAAGATGCTCGAGTGATCGCCGGTATTGGTCCTGACCTTCGTCGGCGTGATCCAGGTCTCATGAATCTGTTCGGCGTCTTTCTTGTCTTTGGCGTCCGGCTGGAGCATCCTCTGTTTCAGATACACATCCGCAAAGAGGGATGCGGTGAACAACGTGAACGCGATCGTGAAAACCATCCGCTTGCGTAATTTGAACATGATTTCCTCCTCCTGGTTGATGTTTATTAAATCCGATGGTTTCAGTTTAAGAAAACATTGTCTCATAGAAAATACTTTTTCCGTGCAACCCTCCTTTTCAATGTATCCTGACGCATCCGGGGGCTGTCCGCCTCCATAAACGGACACGCCCGGCGCGAGGATTTCACAAGGCGTCCCGCATCCCCAGGCGGTATTCCAGAATTTTCCGTTCGGGATCGAACGGTTTCAGATCATTCAATCCCAGGGTCTCGACGGCGGTCCGGATCAGGATGCGGTCCGCCACCCCTTTATCATTACTCCGCAATCCCAGATCATGGCGTCCCGCCATGCGCAGGGCCTCGAGCGGGACCAGCCCCACCACCTCGCTTCCCGTCACACGCACGCCGCGCGCGGCCGCCATTTCCGTGCAAGCCCCGAACACGACATGCGGCGGCGTCTCCCTGAAGTCCGTCAGATTGGTGGAAACCTGCACCCGTCCCTCTTCTTCGAGCATCCATCCGATCGCCCGGCAGGATTTGAAGAGGCCGGGGGTCCGCGTCCGGATGCTGTTCCGGTCCCGCCTGATTCCGCCGCTGGCGCGGATTTCTCCGGCGATCTCCCGTGCGATACGGGCATCCTTTGTATCGAGATTCACGTTATATGCGACCAGAAGGTTCCGCGCCCCGACCGAGGCGGCCCCGGCCTGGGGATTGAAGACCGGTTCTCCGAAATCCGGGAACCAGGCCGGATCTTCCAGCTTCTCCCGAAGCCTTTCGTATCCGCCGCGGCGGATATCCGCCAGCCGGCGCCGCTCAGGGCGGACCGCGGCCGCCTCGTAGAGGTAGACGGGGATGTTCAGTTCATCCGCGATGCGTTTTCCCAAAATACGGGACAGATCCGAGCATTCAGAGAGGGTCATGTCCGTCAGCGGGACAAGGGGGCAGACATCCGCAGCCCCGATACGCGGATGCGCGCCCCGGTGCGACCGCATGTCGATCACCTCCGCTGCGGTACGGACAGACCGGAACGCGGCCTCCAGCACCGCCCCGGGTTCTCCGGCGAACGTCATCACCGTCCGGTTTGCGTCGCGGCAGGAGTCCACATCCAGGAACAGGATTCCGGGGACGGAACGGATCGCCGAGGCGATCCGGCCGATTTTCTCCGGGTCCCGCCCCTCGCTGAAATTCGGGACGCATTCGACAAGTTTCATCGCACGGGTTCCGGACGGAGGATCATCCCTTTTTCTCTTTTCCGCCGAGCAGGCGCGCGGGAAGGAAAAGCAGCGCCTTGACCAGCGCCAGCAGGGCTTCCATGGCCGCGCCCACGATGCGGAACGGGATGGAGAGCAGCCAGAGGACGGGCCAGAGGAGAAACAGCAGCAGCGCGATCGGCCAGGACAGGGCCATGAGGATCGCCCACAGCATGAGAAGCAGGATGAATTTCATCTTCATTTCCTTTCCGGATAAACATGATCTCCTCCGACCCGCCATGGACGAAGGAGTGAGCGGGATCCCGTTTTCCCGCGGGACACGACGGATCAGGACTCGAAAGGGAAACGGTACCGGTTCAGGCCGCATTCGTCCCGCAGGGTGACGAGCTGCCCACGGAGCACGGAATCGATGACCACGCCCCCCCGTTCCTTCCGCTCCAGCCAGGCCAGATGTTCCTTTTCCCCCGCCGTGTAGATGCGTTCCGCGCCGGGCATCTTCCGCGACGCACGCAGACCGCGCAGGATGTCACCCGCGGTCTGCCGGAAAGCCGCCGGATCCGTGAAGGCTTCGATGGATATCGCGATGAAGAAATGGCCGAGCCGGTAAGGAACCGGATTCCCGTTTCCGTCGAATCCGGTCAATTGCTTCATAAACGCCCCGCCCTGCAGCGCGGCCGAGAGGATTTCGACTGCCGCGGCGTATCCGTATCCCTTGTACCCCGCTGTTTCTTCTCCCATGCCCCCGAGGGGTACGAGCGCGGCCGTGCCTGTGACCAGATCCCTGAGTATCTGCTCCGTATCCGTGCGGTATCGCCCGTCTTCGCCGATGACCCACCCTTCGGGTGTCATTTTTCCCAGACGGGCGTATTCCTCGATCTTGCCGCGCTGGGTGACGGAGGTGGCGCAGTCCAACACAAAGGGAAAGTCTTCGTCTGTGGGCATGCCGAAGGTGATCGGGTTGGTACCCAGCATCCCTTCGGTGCCGAATGTGGGCGCGATGGACGGACGCGCATTGGTGCCCACCAGTCCCACCATGTCCGCTTCGACCGCCATGAGCGCATAATAACCCGCGATGCCATAATGGTTGGAGTTGCGCACGGCCACCATGCCCATCCCCGTATTGGCGGCCTTGTCGACGGCCAGCCGCATGGATTCTTTTGCGATTACCTGGCCCATGCCGTTGTGACCGTCCACCACGGCCGTGGCGGGGGTCTCGCGCACGACTTCGAAACGGGTTGTCGGGCGGATCTGTCCGGTCTTGATCCGGTCTAGATAAATCGGTTTGAAGCGCCCGACGCCGTGTGAGTCGATGCCGCGTTTGTCCGAGGCGATCAGCACGTCCGCACAGACGGCGGCGTCGTCGGCCGGCACGCCGTAGCGGATCAATACATCCTTCATGAAATTCACAAGCAGATCGAAGGGGACCCGGACCGTCGCGTCCTCCATGATTACTCCCGTTCTTTTGTCCGCAATGAAATCAGGGGAAGGTTTCGGGAGAGGACGTTCTTCCCGCCTCCATCCGGAACAGGATGAATGCGGCGGCCGCCAGTCCCGCATTCTCGAGCAATTTCCAAAATCCGATGGAGGAACTGCCCGCGCCGAAACAACCGCATTCGACATCGAGTCCCCGGATAAACGCCTGGACAATCAGGATGAAAAATCCGGTCATGAGCGCCGCGTTGAGAAACGCCGCCTCACGTCTCCAGACTCCCGCGACCAGCAGGAGACCGAGCAGGGCCTCGAAGGCCGGAAGCCACACGGCGACAAACAGGCTCAACCCGGCGCCGATGACCTGGTAGTTTTCCACGGACTCCGCAAAGACGGCGGGATAGAGGAGTTTGTCCATCGCCGCGAACAGGAGCAGAAATCCGAATCCCAGGCCCAGGACCCGGCGGGCGATATATCGCCATCCTCCGCTCAATACACGTCTCCTTCCCGGACGGGATAGCCCCGGTCGAGCCAGGCCGCAAAACCCCCTTCGAGGGCGAACACACCGTGGAAGCCGGCGCGCCGCAGGGTCCAAAACGCCTTCCGCACGGCCGGACCGCGTCCACCGAAATCGTAGAGGATGAGGCGCACGGCCTCCCTCTCCGGCGGAGGCCGAAGCAGACGGACGGCGCCCGGCGGATACAGCGAGACCGCCCCGGGGACATGATCGATCCGGAATTCACCATCCCGGCGGACATCCAGAAAAATCGTAGCAGGATCTTCGAGGAGAAAGAAGGCTTCTTCGATGGATATTTTCTGCGTCGTCGTCCCTCGCAGATGGACGGCGAGGTCCGCGAGGGTGATCCCGAACGGATTCATTGCATTGGTCAGGATCCCCGCGAGCAGGGATCCTGCCGCGATGAGGGCGGATTTCATCCAGAGGGTTCTCATCGGACCACGGGTCTGACGGCGGAGGATACCGAGAGGAAAAGCCGTGGTTTCTCTTCGAGATCCGTGTCGAAGGTCAGGGTCTCGGTTTGCCGTCCGGATTCCCCGGGGACCAGTTCAATGCGCACCAGGAAAGTTTCTTCGGGAGGGATGGTGAATGTTTCCGGGATGACGCGGAATGTCCCACCCTGCGGCCTGTTCAAAGTAATCCGGATGGGTTTTTCCAATTGGCTTCCGAATTTGACATACTGGGTCAGGACCGTGTCGGGATTGACCGTGATGTGCGGGAAATTGATGTAAGAGGGGACCATCTCCAGGGCCGTCTGTATTCTGGCCTGGAGCGTCACGTTTTCGTTGGGAATGCCGGGAGTCTTGAAATGGACGATGATGTTTTTTCGGATCACACCCCTGAAACCGGTTGTGTTGAGTATGAACGGGATGGATGCCGTGTCCCCGGGCGCATAGGTGTTTCGTGACAGCTCGGTCACGGTGCATCCGCAGGTGGCCTGGATCCGATGGACCGTCACTTCTTCGTCGCCGCGGTTCACGAAAAGGATTTCTCCGCGGAGCTGTTCGTTCTCCTGCACGTCTCCGAAATCAATCCGTTTCGGGGTGAGGAATTCGACGCGTGCCCTGGAAAAGCAGGGGAGGCCGATCATCAGGATATAAAGGATAACGAGACGGTTTCGCATCAGGTCCTCCGGATCAACAGTCCATTGTATCGCCTGAAAAGTTACCAAATCCGATTCACAATGTCAAGAACCGCACATTAAGAAAAACCTGCCTGGGAGTCCCGGGGTTCCCGGGGTCCTGACAGAAGAATAAAAAAGATGTCGGCCTGGGGAGCCGGGTGTCAATCCAGTCAATCCGGACAAGATGGAATCATTGTCCTCAGAGAAACATCAGGGCCACACCGCTCACGGCGAGGAGCGCACCGAAGATTTCCCGGAGCGTCACCCTTGATGAAAAATGAGTACGGCGGGCGGGATGATTAGGACAGGCACGATCGCCATGATGGTCGCAGCCACGCCGGCCAGGGTATGTTGTATCGCGAGGAGGGAAAAGGAGACGCCGAGAAAAGGGCCGCAAAATGCGCCGAGCAGAACAAACCACATGCCGGATCCGTGACGCAGGGCCCTGGATACGTGCCCCCATTTGCCTGAAACGCTGTAGAGCAGGGTGAATCCGGCGAGACCCGCGATCGCACGGATCTGCGTGGCGGCGAAGGCATCATAGTCGCCCATGCCGTATTTGGAGATCACCAACCCACCCGCCTGACCCAGCGCCCCGCCGAAAGCGAGGAGGACGCCTGCGAGGGGGTGGGAAAACCGTAGCCTTTTTTCCCCGAATATTTCGCCCGGGGTGAGGACGACCAGCGCGATTCCGGCCAGCGTCAGTCCCATGCCGCAGAGATGATGCGGTGTCAGGTTCTCGTTCAGAAAAATCCGGCTCATGACCGCCGTGAGGGGCGGCACCAGCGCCATGATGAGCATCGCGACACGCGACCCCACCAGCACAAACGCCTTGAACAGACAAAGATCCCCCGAACACAAATCCCACCATCCCGGAAAGGGAGAGCCAAAACCAGATTTCGGGGGTGGCATCCAGCGGCAGAAACCGTCCCCTGAAGACGCCGGAATAGAGCGTGAGGAAGAACACCCCCAAGACGAGGCGGATCCAGTTGACGGCCAGGGAGCCGACCCGTGTGCCCGCCTGTTCGAAGGAGAGCGCCGTGATCGTCCAGAAGACAGCCGTGGCCAGGGCTGCGAGTTCACCGGTCTGTGTGCCCATCGAATGCTTTTCCGGAATAAAAAAATAAGCGTCAAGACGCCCGTTGAAGTGCGTATAATCCGTGTTTCACGATCCTCTTTCGTGGGCCCCGGGGCGGGGAAAAACCACCGTTTCCCCGCCGAAAAAGGATCCGTCCGGACCGATTACATCACGAACGTCAATTCTTTTTCCGGCGTGCGGCAGTCCATGTCCTGGCCGCGCACCCGGTGATCGGCGATCTCGGCCGTGGTCCCAACCGACCGGCCGAGGATGAAGAGGATGAACACGAGATCCTGGACCTGCTTCGGGTTCAGCCGCCCGGACCGCAGGTCGTCCCAGATCAACTTGAGGGCGATCACGGCCAGCACCGCATCCACGTTCACGCAGAATACATTGTTCGTGACTCCCTCGTTGAACAGCTCCCGGACCAGTTCATGATAGAAATCCAGGAACACATTGCCGATGCCCTTTTCCGCGAGTTCCCTGCGGATAAAATCCTCGCGCGGATCGGTGTTTACCTCGTTGCCTTTGAACACGGGATGGTTGATGCACGGGATGCGCTTGTAGTCCAATTCGCCCTTCTCTTTGGCCTCCTGCTTGTAATTCCGGTACGTCCTGGCCGTCCGATTGGCGAGGGCGGTCAGGTCGAGGGTCTCGGGACGGAGGGCGGGATCGGGCAAATCCACCTCCCGGAATTGTTCAAGCAGAAATGCCACCGCCTCGAAACCGTTGCCGCCATGGGCGAGGCCCGTGTTGGTCAGGAATCCGGCATAGGCCGTCGCGATATGGTTCCGCGCGCTGACCGATTCCTTCGCGCCCTTGGCCGACAGGGTTCCGGGCCCGTTGGTCACGGTGAGGCCGAGCAGATAACGGAGTTCATCCAGCTCCGCCCCTGTGGGTTTCCGGTTGAAAAGCAGGCGGAACACCGTCCCGGTGAAGTCCGCCGCGGGGGAGACTGCGCCCGGCTTGAGGAGTTTCGCCCAGTACCGGTTCGTCTTCCGGTCCGTGACGGATGCGGCCACGATACGGGAAACGGCAAACAGATAGGCGGCGGCCTCCTCAGCCACCTGCCGGTGTATGCGTTTCTCGAGCATGGGATTCCAGAACAGGTTCACGGAGATCGCGGCTACGAGGAATTCGGGGAGATCACGGACCGTGAGCCCTTTGACCTGCGCCAGGTCGAGGATATGACGGCACAGCTTCAGGGGAGGGCGGGGTCTGGCATGTTCTCGGACTTCCTCGAGCAGCGGAGCGAACAGGTCGTCCTGCTCCGGGATTCCGCGGGTAAGAAGCCGGTCGGGGATCAGGCTTTCGAGGTCCGGATTATCCTTGTCGTTGTCCTGCATGCCGAATTCACGTGCGAGATCGGTGAGCAGTCGGCTGTACTCCCTGATTTTACGGAGGAAGGGAGAATCTCCGATCCGGGCGACCTGTGACGCGATTGCGGCATTGGGTGTCGCGCCGTCGCGCACGGCATCGCCGGATTCCACCGCTTCCGTCTCCATGCGGAGGAAGAGGTTCAAAAGGAGATTCATCAACCGGATATCCCGCCTGCCGGGCATGACCCTGGCGAGTGCGTAATAGAGATTCTCTTCGAATCCATGCCTGGAGAGTTCGAGGACGGACCGGTCGTTCAGCACCGCGACATGGGTCTCGGGATCGATGCGGGAGGCCCCGGATTTGTTTCGCATGTTCTGGCGCATCACATTCGCGCCGATGTGTTTGTTAATCTCCGTGATCTGCACGTCATAAGGAGGAATCGCGCGTACGGCCGGGATCGCGAGCGCGGGGGGTAGCCTGACCAATCTGTCTTCGATCCAGGGTTTGAGCGAGAGGTCGCCGCTCGCCTCGAAGTCCTGCTTTTCATCGATTTTCCCGAACACGGCGCGCATGGCGTCCGGGATGTGCTGGATGGAGGCCACCCGCACGCCCCTTTTGCTCACCACAGGATTTTCGGGGTCGAAAACCGGCGTCTCGAAAAATTCGTCGAACCACCTCTCCTTGGTTTCGGCATCGTCACCGCTGCCGGCCAGGGCACCTGCATGGCCGCACGGCCGGGCGATCGCCGACTTCCACCGTCCGGTCACACAGGCGATGACGGGCTTGTTGAAACCGAACCGGCGTTCCCGGATCCATTCGATGGCCTGTTTCTCATAATAGCCGCCGGGTTCGACATAGAGCACCACGGCCTTGGTCCGGGGATCGTTCTGCGCCGCGTAGAGGAATTCCGCCGCGGCAAAATGGATATAGACGTCCTTGCCCGAACTGACCGCGGTGGAGATTCCGAATCCGGCCATATTCAGATAATTGGCGATGGTCGTGGTGAAATTTCCGGAATTCGAATGGATGGCGACGGATCCCTTTTTCAACGATTCCGCGGGATTGTCCCCGCCGAGCGCCCCGCCCACCCGCACCTGGTCCCAGGCATTCGCGATGCCGAGGCAGTTGCAGCCGATCAGATCCACGCCGGATTCCTGGCAGATGTACCGGCTGAGCATCGAATCGCGCACCGATACTTTTTCCGTGATGGTCACGATTCGTTTCAGGTCCTTGTTGTACCGGACGAGTTCCCACACGGCCTGGCTGACCGCGGCGGGCGGCAGATAGATGACGCCGATGTCGAATCCGTGGCCCTGTTTCATCACGTCCCGTACGCTACTGTACACCGGGATGTCGCCGATCCGCGTCTCGAGGACGCCGTGCCGGCCGTACTGGACGCCGGCCACGACATTGCCCCCGCTGTACTCGTGAGAGACGGGCGTGACTTTCCGGCTCTCGTTGCCGAGGATGTTGATCACACACACGCGCGATTTGCGGGTAACGAGCTCTTCGAGGGAATAGATTCCCACGAAATAGTCGAAGGGTTTGGTTTCAAGCTGTCTCATGACGGCTCCTGTTTTCGGGTAGATTAGGAGACTTTCCTTGCGAACTCCGTCCGGCCTTTGGCGGCCCACCAGTCGTCGATCCGTTTGGCGTATTCGAGCACGCCGATCATGGACGAATCATGGCCGAACATCCGGTAGGGGAGCTTCAGCCGCTCCAGGATGTCTTTCGCGTAAAACATCCCGCGGATCAGATTCGGTCCGCCCCGGCCGACCACCACATAGAGGGGCCGTTTGCCGTTCTTCGCCGCATGGTCGCGCAACGCGTCGAAAATGCCTTTGAAGGTGACATAGATGTCGGTGTTGTTGGCCTTGCCGCCGATCACCAGAATCATGTTGGCCCTGTCGTACCAGTGTTTGAAGACGGTCCGGCTGATGGCGTACATCTTCTCATAGGGCGGATTACCCCCGAAATCGGAGGCGAAGACCGCCTTTTTCCCGAGGATTTCCGTGGCCGCCGTGTTGGCGCCGCCCCCGAACATGAAGGGGATGATCGACCCGTCGGGATTCAGCTCGAGCACGTCGCTCTGTCCCTGATAGGTGCGCAGCCGGTTGATCTCCGATTCGAACGGCGTGACTTCGGACTGGAAGATCGTCTCGGGCAGTTCCAGCCGGCGCCATGCCGGATTGTCCTGGTCGAACGCCGCCCGCAGGTCACACGCGACCGGCACGAACCGGTTGTTTTCGCGCCGCATCCGGATGGGGTTGATTTCGAGTGTGGTCAGTCCGTAATCGTCGTAGAGGGACCAGAGTTTGGGCAGATGCTGCACCAGGGGAGAGATGTACTGTTCCGGACACGCGAGTTCGTTGAGGTTGTTGGTGAGGTCGAATGACTTGATCCCGATGAACGGATGAATCCAGACCGCGCGTTTTTTGTCCGGAGGGAGGGCCTCGATTTCGGTCCCGCCGTGCGGGGAGATCGTGAAGATGGGCTTGCGAAGGCGGGTCGAGGTGGTGATGCTGAAATAGACCTCGATGTCGGATTCGACGAATTCCTCGAACAGGATGCCGTTCGAACGGACCGTACGGCCGGCCCAGGTGTGCGTGGCGAAATAGAGCTCTTCCTTCGCCTTCATCGCGTCGGTCAGGTTTTCCGCGATGCGGATGAGACCCGCACGGCCTTTCTTGCCCACGCCCCCGTAAAAGAAGGGTTTGACCACGACCTTTCCATGCCGGTCCAGCATGGCCTGTATTTCATCCAGGGTCGCCGCCCCGGTCAGTGACCGGGCCACCGGGAATTCGACCAGTTCCAGCAGTTTGCCGCCGAACCGCAAGCCAGAAATCTGCATAGGACATCCCGAAGTTAGATGACACCGTTCTCTGCGTTCTTCCGTAATATAACCTTAAATATTCCAAATTCAAGTCTTTTCGGGGACGAAACTTCAACGGATCCAACCCTTGATAAACTTGCAGATACGTCTATTGGAAACGGCTGAACGGCAGAAAAAAAGAAACGGGCTATTAGAAATATTCCATCTTACCTGTCTGTTCCCGCCGAACCGGGGATTCCCGCAAGCGAACAATCCGAGAAAGAATCCTTGACTTTCGAATGCGGTTTTCTATATTGGAAAGGCGTCCCCATCCATTGAACGGGAGATCAATATGCGTCGCTTTCAACGCTTCGCGCTGATCGTTTTTGCCTGCATGCCACCGGTCGCGGGAGAGTCTCTCTTCCATGAATTTATTACCCGGTCCGGCGACCGGCTACTGGAAGGCGACTATGAGGTGCGTTTCATCTCTTGGAACGTGCCGAACCTTCACCTGATTGAGGACCATCTCACGTTCGGTCAGGTTAATCCCTGGCGGCTCCCGGACGAATTCGAGATCCGCGATGCGTTCGAAGCCGTGCGCCGGTCGGGTGGCCGGGTGGTCCGCATCTACACACTCTCGGTACGGCGCGACCAGGACACGCCGGACATGCCGCGTCATGTGACGGGGCCGGGACGCTTCAATGAGGAAGCGTTTCAGGCGCTCGACCGTGTCCTTCAGGTCGCGAACGAGACCGGCGTTCGCGTCATCATTCCCTTTGTGGAAAACTGGAAATGGTTCGGCGGCGTCTCGGAATATGCGGCCTTCCGCGGCAAACCGAGGGAGGCGTTCTGGACGGATCCGGAGGTGATCGGAGATTTCAAGAAGACGATCGCCTATCTGTTGAATCGCCGGAACGTCCACACGGGCCTCCGGTACCGGGACGACAGGGCCGTTTTCGCATGGGAGACGGGAAACGAACTGCAATGTCCCCAATCCTGGACCGATTCGATCGCCGCATTCATCAAGCGACTCGATCCGAACCATCTGGTCATCGACGGCTTTCACACCACCCGGCTCAGGAAGGAGTCCGTGGAGTCCCGATACACGGATATCCTCACCACGCATCACTACGAGAAAACCCCGGACGGGATGATCGGCCATATCCGGGAAAGCGCGACGCTGGCGCGCCGGGAAAAGCCGTATTTTATCGGAGAATTCGGTTTCATCGAGCCCGGAGGCGTACGCAAAGTCCTGGACACGGTGATGGATGAAAACATCGCGGGCGCGCTGATCTGGAGCCTGCGTTTCCGAAACCGGGACGGCGGATTCTACTGGCATTCCGAACCCTGGGGCGGAGACCGGTACAAGGCGTATCTCTGGCCCGGATTCGAAACCGGCGACGCCTACGAAGAAATCGGGCTCTGCCGGTTGCTCCAGGAAAAGGCGTTCGCCATCCGCGGCATGACGGTTCCTCCGCCCCTCCCTGCGGCCGCGCCCGCACTGCTTCCGATTCCGGATCAGGGCCATATCACGTGGCGCGGGTCGGCCGGTGCGGAAGCCTGCCAGGTTCAGCGTTCGCAATCCCGGGAAGGGCCCTGGGAGACCGTCGGGGAGCGGGTCCTCGAGACGGCGGTCCAGTACCGTCCGCTCTTTCACGACACAGACGCGGAAACCGGCGGGACCTATTTTTACCGCGTCTTCGCGGTCAATGCAGCCGGTCTTTCGCAGGCATCGAACATAGAAGGGCCGGTGACCGTGGAAAACCGGTTTCTCATCGATGAATTCCAGGATTTCACGCACGTCGCCGGAAAGGAAGGCGCGCCGGGCTTGAGGACGGACGCAACCAGGCAATTCAGGGAAGACGCGCACCGCATTTACGGATCGCGTGGCGACGCACTCGTCTACCGGGTCGGGGGCCGAATCAGGTCCTTCCGGATATACGCCTTTTTCCCGGCGGATGCGGCAGGTTTGGACCTCTCCGTTTCCTCCGGCGGCGGCCGCATCGTTCCCGTGGATTCGGAGCCAGTGTCCTATGATTCCGGCGGGGGCGATTACGATTTCTGGCGTCCCGTCCTGTTTCACGGATCCTGCGGCGGCGAGTACAGCCTGTTTCGCATCGCGTGGACCACGGAGGCGCAGATCGGCCGGGTCGAAATCGCTTATACGGGAGACGGTCCCTGAAATGGTTCGTCCGGATCATGCGAGAATCGGGACGGCGTGAAAGGGTAAGGAAATCTTCTCCTAACCCGATCGAGGCAGGAAGACACGCAGCGGGAAAGATCCCGTCCCCTTCACAGGAAAGGATTCCCTGTTTGATGAAATTCAAGTTGTCTCCACTGGATGAAATGGCGCCGCGCGGGAGACGCCGTTTGTCCGTCCTGGCATGCATCGCGCTGTTCCTGTCCGTCAGCGCGTGTCGGAAATCCGACCCCGTCTCTCCGGAAAAGGAAAAGGGGCTGTCGCGGCTCTCCACGTCCGGCAACCGGATCGTGGACGCAAGCGGGACCCCCGTCATCCTGCGCGGGATCAACCGGACCGGACTGGAATACGATAAGAACGGCAACCGGATTTCCGAAGAAGAGATCCGGTTCATCTGTACACAGTGGAAGGCGCGGGTCATCCGCCTGCCCTTCAACCAGGACTGGGTCGCCAACGACCTGGATTATCTAAATTTCATGGACCGTGTGATCGGCTGGATCAACCAAGCCGGCGCATACGCCATGATCGACCTGCACTGGGAAGACACCACGGTGCGAATCCCGCCCATCCCGAACGTGCTGGCCGCGTTCATGTGGCAGACCCTCGCCGCCCGGTACCGGGACAATCCCGGGGTGCTGTACGACATTCACAACGAGGCGCACAACACGACCTGGACGGCATGGCGGAACCGGGCCGTGCAGATCATCGAGGCGATCCGGGAGGTGCACCCCGACGCCCTGATCCTCGTGTGCGGACTCGACTGGGCCTATGACCTACGCGGCTGGGAGGCCGACCCGCTTCCCTTTGAGAACATCGTCTATTCCACGCATCCCTATCCCTTCAAGGGAGAGCCCTGGGCCTGGGACAAGTATTTCGGCCGGTTCGCCGAGACCCATCCGGTCATCGCGGGCGAATTCGGGGGCGGCGAAGCCGATCTGGTCTGGGGGCGGCGCCTGATCCGCTATTTTAATGATAAGCAGATGGGGTGGGCGGCGTGGTCCTGGGTCGATTCGCCGCACCTGACCCGGGACGACCGGCGGACGCCCACGGCATTCGGCAGGCTGGTACGCCTCGCCCTCCAGCGCCACGCCGGGGTCGATTCCGTCCGGCTCGCCCTCACGGACCTGGCGGTCCGGAATCCGGGCAGGGACCACGCCATGATCGCGTGGAAGACTTCCGCCCCCGCGGATTCGAAAGTACGATACGGCATGACGGAGGCGTATACGGACAGCGTCCATGCCGCCGTGGAAGTACCGGATCATGCGATCCGGCTTTCCGGACTCTCCCCCGGCACGACCTACCATTACCGGGTCGTCTCCCGGGACTGGTACGGAGATGTCGTACACAGCGGAGACGCGATATTCGAGACGCTGCCGTAAGCCGTCCTTTCCGGGAATCCGCTTCCATCGAACCCGGCTGGATGTGCCGGAGCCGGACTGCAAACATGGAATGCGGAAGAGGACGGGTGAATTGTCCGTACCCTCCCCGCCGTTCCTGGGACGGACGCCGGGAACACGGGAACGGGGTGTAAGCGATCCATAATCTCATGTCAAGGAAAGAGACTCCATGGGCCGGTACAAAGAAATCGACCTCCGGAAGGTGAAAACCCATTCCATCCGCTCCCGGAAGAGCAAGGTGGAGACCGGGCAGTTCGCCAGGCCACACAGGCCGGGCGCTTCGTTCAACGATTTTCTGGACGGGCTGCCTCACCTGCTCTCCGGCCGGGAGATGCGTGAACTGATCGGCCATATCGTCCGGGCGAAACAAGACGGAAAACCCGTGCTCCTCATGATGGGGGCGCATGTAATCAAGACGGGACTGAATCCCGTGCTGATCGACCTGATGGAGGCGGGCGTGCTGGACGGCCTCGCCATGAACGGCGCGGGCGCGGTTCACGACACCGAGCTGGCCTATTTCGGGCGGACATCCGAAGATGTGGCAGAGGCGTTGTCCACCGGTGAATTCGGCATGGCCCGGGAGACCGGAGAGCTGCTCAATCTCACCATCCAAAACGGCCGTGAGGCGGATCTGGGTTTCGGGGAGGCGATGGGGAAAAAGATCCTGGAAGACAACCCCGAATTTTCATGTCTCAGCCTGCTCGCACAGGCATACAGACTGAACATCCCCGCCACGGTCCATGTCGCCCTGGGCACGGATATCGTACATCAGCATCCGCACGCCGACGGGGCGGCGATCGGCACCCTGTCCCTGCGTGATTTCCGCATTTTTTCTGAAGCCGTTTCACGGCTTCACGGAGGCGGGGTGGCACTTTTGTTCGGATCTGCGGTCATCCTGCCGGAAGTCTTTCTCAAGGCCCTGACCGTGGCCCGGAATGTACACGGTGCGGTCACCGGTTTTTATACGGCCTCGTTCGATATGATCCGGCATTACCGTCCCGGCGTCAATGTGGTCGGGCGGCCCACGCAGGAAGGAGGCCGGGGGTTCGAGTTCACCGGACAGCATGAACTCCTGATCCCGCTCTTTGCGGCCGCGCTCCGTGAAGCCCTGGCGAAATCCTGATCCGGCCATTTTTTTGTTGCATTCCATCGTTCCGTACTGTAACTTTTGGTTGACACCCGTTTTTTCCGGTGCCTTCGATGTCCGGATCCGTGACAACGATGAGGAACGCCATGTTTCAAAAACAACCGCACATCCTCGTGGTCGACGACGACAGCAGCCTCTGTGAAATCCTCATCAACATGCTCGATCAACAAGGATACAGGGCCGAGGCGGTACATGAAGGCAGGACCGCCATCGAGCAAGTCCGGTCTTCCGAACCCGATGTCGTGCTGATCGATCTGAGGCTGCCCGACATGAGCGGGCTGGATCTGCTCAAACAGCTCATGGAGAGCGAACACAACCTGCAGGCCGTGATGATCTCCGGCATGGGAACCATCCACAATGCCGTTCAGGCGACCAAAATCGGGGCCTTCGATTTCCTGGAGAAACCCCTTGACACCGACCGGGTCCTGTTGACGATCAAGAACGCCCTGGACCGGAGACGGCTGAAAAAAGAGATGTCCGATCTGGTCGAGAGCATGCGCGAGCATTATCAGATGGTCGGGACGAGTCCCGAAATGATGCGGATACATGAACTCATCCGGAAGGCGGCGGAGACCCACATCAAGGTGCTGATTCAGGGGGAAAACGGCACGGGCAAGGAGCTTGTGGCGCGGGCGATTCATAACAACAGCAGGCGTGTCGGCCGTCCTTTCGTGGCGGTCAATTGTGCGGCCATTCCGGAAACACTGATCGAGAGCGAACTCTTCGGACACAAGAAAGGCTCTTTTACCGGCGCGATCGCGGACAAACCCGGACGGTTTCAGGTGGCAGACGGTGGGACGATTTTCCTCGACGAGGTGGGAGACATGAGCCTGATGACCCAGGCCAAAGTACTCAGGACACTCGAGGATAACACGATCGAAATGGTGGGAGGCAGCGAGCCGATTCCCGTGGACGTGCGGGTGATCGCGGCCACGAACAAGGATCTGCAGGTCGAAATGGAAGAAGGCCGTTTCAGGGAAGATCTTTTCTTTCGACTCAATGTGCTCAACATCCGGGTACCGCCCCTGAGAGACCGGGTCCAGGACATCCCCCTGATCGTCGAACATTTTATCAGTCAGTTCTGCAACGAACACGGCGTCAGGTTGAAGAAAATATCCAGCCGGGCGATGGGCCGGCTGGCCGCCTATTCGTGGCCGGGTAATGTCCGGGAACTGAAAAATTTCGTCGAAAAGATGGTGATATTGCTCGAATCCACGGAAATTGAGCCCGGGGAAGTGGTGACGCTTCTCGAGAGTCATACGCGTGAGAAAGTCGTGACACCCCGGACCCTGAAATTGAAGGAGGCGCGGGATGCGTTCGAACGGGATTTCATCCGAAGCGTGATTTTAACGGCCAACAACAACATCACCCGTGCGGCCGAGATGCTCGATATTCCGCGGACCTATCTGCACAAGAAGATCAAGAATCTGGGTGTGGAGGTTTAATCCGGCCTGATGTTCGGACATTCAGTTCAATAAAGGCTGGTTATAACAGCAGAATCCGTATCCGGAGGCGATGCGATGAAATACCGGATCTTCATGTCCGTCATGGCCGCGGGGCTACTTGTGTGGTTTTTCCAGGCGCCCCGGTTCGCCGGGTCGGTGGCGGGTCATGCTTGTTCCGCATGTGAGCCCCGAGAGTCGTCGGCTTCGCCGTGTCCGGACCATCCACGGGTTTCGGAAACAGGTGTCATGGTGTATGTCGAGGGCGGCACATTCGACATGGGCGACACATTCGGTGAGGGATATCCGGACGAATGGCCGGTCCATCCGGTCACGGTTCGTCCCTTTTATCTCGGCAGATATGCGGTGACGTTCGATGAATACGACGCGTTCTGCGAGGCCACGGGACGGGAAAAACCGGACGACAAGGGCTGGGGCCGGGGCTCCAGGCCGGTCATCCATGTGAACTGGTTCGATGCGGTCGATTACTGCAACTGGAGGAGTGATCAGGAGGAGTTCAAACGCTGTTATACTATTGAAGAAGACGAAGTCTCATGGGACATGTCCGCAGACGGATACCGCCTTCCCACCGAGGCCGAATGGGAATATGCGGCGCGGGAGGGCGGGAGGAAGGTGCGCTTCGGGAACGGCGGCGACATCGCCGACCCGGATGCGATGAATTACGACGGGAGCGGGGATCACGTGCAGCCGTATTCCGTCCCCGGTGTATTCCTCGGGATGACCCTGCCTGTCGGATCTTTTCGGCCCAATGCGCTCGGATTGTACGACATGACCGGCAATGTGTGGGAGTGGTGCTGGGACTGGTATGACAACAAGTACTATGCAAACAGTCCAGCCTCTGATCCGGCCGGCGCGATTTCCGGTCAGAACCGTGTGCTCCGCGGCGGTTCCTGGGTCAGCGGCACGAGGAACAGCCGGGTCACCATCCGCGGCAGGAGTATTCCGGAGTACAGATTCCACAGCTACGGTTTCCGCCGCGCCCGGTCAATTCTCCGATCCGGCACAAATCCTGAATGATTCATTCATTGCGGGAGGTAGAGTTTACACAAGTTTATAAATTGATCAGGATGTGAGGGGAATACCGTTTTTCGGTGAGGCGAGACAGAAACAAGGACTTTGTTTCCGTCTTTTCGGGAAGGAGGGTAGGGAGATGAGGGCGGCCGGCTCCGACAAGCCGTTTCGGGCAAATCAGTCTTCCGACAGCATTTTTTTCAGCATCTCCCGCGCACGGAAAATGCGGGCCTTGACCGTACCGAGTGGAATTTGAAGCAATTGGCTGATTTCCTCGTAGGATTTTTCCTGCTGATGCCTGAGTTCGATGACGCGGCGATAGCCCGGCGGCAGGTTTTCAATGCCGGCCTGGATCTGTTTTTTTTTCTCGGCATACAGATAATCGCCTTCGGGGCTGGTGGTGTCGTCCCGGATTTCCTGCTGCACCTCGCCTTCATGCGTCCTCACCGGCTTGTCCAGCGGATATGTTTTCAGCTTCTTCTTGCGGATGGTGTCGATGCAGTTGTTATAGGCGATTTTATACAGCCAGGTCGAAAAGGCAAAACGGTTGTCATAGCTGCCGAGCGCGTTGAACGCCTTGATAAAGGTCTCCTGAACCAGGTCTTCGGTCTCTTCGCGGTTCTTGACCATCTGGTAGATCATGTTGAAGAGTCCGCGCTGGTAGCGCAAGACCAGGCCCTCGTATGCCTTCTGGTCTCCCCGGAGGGCCTTCTCGATCAACGGATGGGTTTCAGCATTCAAAGGGAATTTTCCCGTCGTCTTTATCGAAGCGGGCATCCGCATCAGGATTCCCGCCGGATGGCTGCCGTCATTTCCGTCGGGAAGGATATTCCCGCCGGCACAAGTCAGCCTCGCTTTCATCGCATAAACGAATTGAAAAGTAGTGGAAAAATCCGCCTGAGTCAAGAGAATTCTCTTGCTATTGCGGCGCACTCATGGATAAATTGAATGCGATGATACAAGGCATCGGAATCGATATGGTCGAGAAGAGTCGGATCGAACACGCCGTCTCGCGATGGGGCGACCGGTTTCTGTGCCGAATTTTTTCTCCCGACGAGATCCGTCTCTGCCGTCAAAAGGGAGACCGGATCGGCGCGTTTGCGGCGCGTTTCGCCGCCAAAGAGGCGATCCTAAAATGCCTCGGTGTCGGCTGGGCCGACGGCATCCGCTGGCAGGACATGGAAATCCTGAATACGACGAGCGGTTCGCCGGAGATCCGGCTTTCCGGGAAGGTGGCTCGGCTGGTCAACGGAGGCAGACTTCACCTTTCCCTGACCCATGAGCGGGGAGTCGCCGCCGCGTTCGCAGTCCTTGAAGGAACCAATTTAGGAATCGTTCAGGCTAAACCGGGAGCAGGGTCATGAGACGATTACTCACCGCGGCGCAGATGCGCGAGTCCGACCGGCGGACGATCGAGGAGGTCGGCATTCCCGGATTGCTTCTCATGGAGAATGCCGGACTCGGCATAGTCGGGCTCGTCTCGTCCATTTTAAAGGATGTTCCGTCTCCGCGGATCCTGATTCTGTGCGGCAGGGGGAACAACGGCGGCGACGGACTGGTCGCAGCGAGGCACCTCATCAACCGCGGGTACGCCGTGGATGTCCGCCTCGCGGGCGATCCGGATTCACTGCGGGGTGATGCGCTCCAAAACTACCGAATGCTGACCGGCATGTCGGTTCCCGTCCATTCCCTTCTGCGCGCATCACAGCTCCCCAAACCGCCCGGCCCGGATCTGATCGTGGACGCCCTGCTCGGCACAGGCGTGGCCGGTCCGGTGACCGGTCTCATTTCCGAAATCATCCGTTGGATCAACGACCGGTCCTGTCCCGTCATCTCCGTGGACATTCCCTCCGGCCTCCAGGCCGATAACGGCCGTTTCGAAGGCGCCTGCGTCCGGGCCGATTATACGGCGACCATGGCCGAACTCAAGGTCGGGCTGGCACTCCCCCCCGGCCGGGATCTGGCCGGAAAAATCACCATCGTGGACATCGGATCGCCTCCGTCCGTCGCGGCGGGCCTGCCCGTGCAAACCCATCTGCTCGAACAGGAGGACATCCTGCATTTTATTCCGCCGCGACCGCCCGACGGCCACAAGGGGACTTTCGGAAAGATTCTCGTCCTGGCCGGGTCGCGCGGCATGACGGGCGCGGCCGCGCTGTGCGCGCTTTCCAGCCTGCGGGCCGGGGCCGGACTGACGAAACTCGGGATCCCGGAAAGCCTGAACGCGATCCTCGAGGCCAAATGCACGGAGGTCATCACCCATCCCCTGCCGGATACGGGATCCGGCTGTCTGGCCGAGGCCGCGGAGCCGGAGACGGATGCGCTGGCCTCCTGGGCGGATGTCCTGATCGTGGGCCCGGGACTTTCCCTCCATCCCGAAACGGTCGTCCTGACCCGGAGTCTCCTCCGCAAGAAACGGCGCCCGCTCGTCCTCGACGCCGACGGGATCAACGCACTCGAGGGAGAGGCATCCCTGCTCGGAAAGTATAAAAAGCCCCTGATCCTCACGCCTCATCCGGGCGAACTGGCCCGGCTGACGGGGCGTTCCCTTTCATCCATCTGTGAAGATCCCATCGCCGCGGCTCGCGAAACCGCGCGTGATCTGGGCTGCGTCTGCGTGCTCAAGGGATCCCCGGCCGTGATCGCATCCCCCCGGGGAAAAGTCGCGGTTAACTCCACGGGCAATTCCGGTCTCGCCACGGGCGGGACGGGCGATGTCCTCGCCGGTGTGATCGGCGGCCTTCTCGCCCTGTGCCCCGATCCGTTCCGGGCGGCCTGCGCCGGCGTTTATCTGCACGGCCTGGCCGGAGACCTGGCGGCGGAGGCACTGGGTGAACACAGCCTCATCGCGGGGGATCTGCTCGATGCCCTCCCACGGGCGTTTTTGAAACTGAATCGTTCATGAAAAACAGAAACCGTTTGGCGGAAAACAGGATGCAAATGCTTTTTGCTGTGAGGAAAATCCTGTTTAAAGGGGCGGAGACGAGACGATGTATCCTGAAAGATAAAAGATATATGAATAATGAGGTGTGGATCCCGACAAATTTTAATATAAGGGGTTTATGAACAAAAAAATCCGGGTGTATCTGCCGACACTTCTCTATGCGGTGTTACTTTTTTTGATGTCATCGATTTCCAATCTCGAGACGCCGGATCTCGGATTTGAATTTAAAGACAAGGTCTATCATCTGGGTGCATACGGTATTTTCGGATTTCTTCTCGCCCGGTCCGGCCGGGAATTCAAGGACCGTTTCGGGAAGGCCCTCTCCCCGATCGTCTTCGCCGCAGGCGCCCTGTTCGCCCTCTCCGATGAGATCCATCAGTATTTTGTGCCGGGACGCCATTTCGAACTCCTGGATCTGGCCGCAGACTGGGTCGGCATTATACTCGGACAGACGGTTTACGGGCTGGTTTTACGCAAAAAGAAGGCGCGGCATGCCCGGGGAATGGGACGGATCGGCGCGCCGGTAAGCGGGGAGGAACATAACGACAGGTCACGGAATGCAGGGTCTTCAAGTCCTTAATCAGAGGCCGGGAAAAAGGTTCGGAAAACGAGGGCGGGCGACCCCCCGAGAGAATTTGCAGGGTATCCCCCAAAAATCATATTATTGTGACATTGTAAGGTTATATAAAATAGTGATCTAATCGGTAGAAAATGC
>OMKS01001325.1_pt1 | contig 22121 bp, 20 predicted proteins | sample 1674721 | NCBI WGS metagenome assembly OMKS01 (sample SAMN06264996, study PRJEB25208) | sediment metagenome | isolation source: hot spring sediment | place: USA: California | collected 2014-09-02
CATAATCAACCCCCTTTGAAATAGACAGCGAATGCAGACATTCGTGAAGATTAGTGGTGAAACCCCAGCTCCGTCGGCGGCTTATCCTCCGCCAATTCCGTCTCGCGGTGGTGCAGCAGCGTCGTCTGCACGATCAGGCGCAGGCGCGCGGTGTTGTCGATTTTGACAGGTGCGGGCGAGGTCGGTTTGCGTTGCGCGTAGCGCGCGGCGTTGCGGCCGATCTGGCGGTAGGTTTCCAGCGTCATATTGGGGGCCATCGAGAACAGTTCCAGGTTCTCCAACGGCGCGAGGTCGCGCTGGTGGATGACGGTCGTGCCCTTCGACTGGATGCCAATAGCGACGCCGGAGCCGCTCAGTTGCGCCCCCGCGTGGCCGATGAAGGCGCAATCCGACGTGTGGTGCACCCGCACAATCCGCGTAGGCACGCCTTCTTCGGCGATTCCATCCAGCATCGCGCCGAGCACATCCCGCAAATCCAACCCACTGATCGCCTGCTGAATCGCCACCCCAAACGCCGGCCCCACAGCGATGACGACTTCCGTTTCCGTCCCAACCTGCGCTGGACCAACCTCCTCAAGCCACCGCCGTGATTCATGATTCATGATTCGTGATTCTTTAGGGTCCCACGCCTGCGGGATGTTCTGCAACTGTTCCCAGCGCTCGCCCTCCACGCGGTAGCCCGTGCCTGGACCGGCGTAGTCGTTGGGATCGGTAAGCGCGCTGAGGACGTGAAAGCCCTCGGCGAAGATGCCCGCCGGCTGCAAATAATCACCGATGACGCGCTGGCGCTGCATTTCCAGCAGGTTCGACGCGGCATCGTGATAACCGGCGTCCGCCAGTGCCTTGATGACCTCCAACACCGTGATCGGCCCATTGAGCAACATCTGTGCAGCCTTGATGTCTGCCACCTTGTCGCGGTCGGGCATGTCCTCGCTGGTGAAAGCGGTGATCGCGCTCTGCACCTCCACCTCGCTGATGCTGGCGAAGTCGAAGGCGTCGAAGACGGCCTGCACGGCCCGCGCCGCCCGTTCGCGTACGCGCACAATATTTTCTTCCGCCAGCGGATGGATGCCGCCATCCACCTGCATATCCCGCTGGAGCACGTACCAGTCGTCCAGCTCCGTCGTGTCGAAGTTTCCGCCGCCGAACATATTGTCGTAGCGCGGAATCGAGCCGTAACCCGACGTGACGAAGTCCGTGCCGGGGATGAATTGCAGCATCAGCTTGGCGCTCTTGCGCATCTCCGAGTGGGAGGCCAGCGCGTCGTTGCCTGCCGCCACCTCAAGGCCGAGCATCATGGCGATGAGATTCTCCGCCAAAACGGCACGGACACCGCCCGGCAGCGCTTCGGGCAGCGCGATGCAACTGATCGAGCCGTTCTGCGTCCCCTGGCTGCCCGCGCCGCGCGTCACCAGCAGGCAGCGCGCTTCCAGGTAGAGCATCGATTTGCCCTCCGCGTGGCCCATCAGCGCCTCCGAGCCGGTTCCCGACGTAAAGCGTGTCTTGACGCCCCGGCTGGCGTAGGCGGCGTTGAGGAACGCTTTCGACCAGGGGGTATCGTCGCCATCCACGAAAGCATGCTCCGTCCCGTAGACGGAGAGTGTCTCCGAGTACGTGGTCAGGCCGCGAAAGCCCAGGCGCAAGTTGGTGGCCTCTTCGACCGAACACTGCGTCAGCACCCCACCCCGCCCGATCTGCGAGCCGACGAGGATCGCCAGCGCGTTGAGCGGCGCGTAGCGGCTCACGCCTACCGTCGTCTCGACCTCCGCGAAACCGCGCATGGCCACTTCGGCGGCGTCGGCGGCGAGGAGCGCGGGATGCTCTTTGCGGTTGGTGACGTGCGCCTGGTTGGCGGGCGTGCGCCGGGCGCGCAGTTTCGTGAGGCCCATCATCATCTCGAGGACGTTCAGGTGACGGACAATGTCCACCAACTTGGCGGCGGTGCAGCCGCGCGTGAGGCGCAGCACATCGTCGCGGCTCACGTCGATATCCACCAGCATCCGCGCGATGTCGCGGGAGGGCGTCGCCATCGCTTCCTCGGCCACGTCCAGGTCGAGGCTGTGAGCGACGATGAAGCGGTCGAGCATGTCGAAATCTTCGCGGCGCACGCCGTCCATCTCGGTCACAACGCCGTCCTCGATGATCAGGCTCGGCGCGGGATCGTAGGGGCTGTCAGTGACGATCAGGCCCAACTCGGGCCACGGATGGATGAACGTCTCGCGGTTGATGGGGCGCTCGTTGCGCACCTGCGTGCGTTTGGTCTGCATCGGCTACCCTTTGGAGAACCAGCGTTCGAGCATCCGCAGCAGCTCCGGGTCGATCCGGTTGCCGCCGAGGGCGTGCGGCGCGAGCGCCAGGCCACCGAGCGCGTAGACCAGCGAGAGCGCTGCGCCGCCAATCGCCAGATAACCGCCGAGCGCCAGTCCGCCGCAGGCCGCCGCCAGGCCAATCACAATACCACCAAAGACGGCCACGCCCAATGCCAGCCCGCCGAGCGCAAACACGCCCACGGCCAGCCCACCGATTGCCACGATGCCGATGGCTAAGGAGCCAACAGCGATGATTCCGCGCGCCACACGCGGCATGCCGGTTTCCGGGTTAATGCCGTGGGCAATGTGGATAAGCGGCAGTCCAAAAAACTCGACAGGCGAGCGGTATTCGTAGCTCGGATAGCCGAAGTAGACAGCCGGTGCAACATTCCGCGCGCGGCCATCGACGAATTCGCCGCAATAGCGGCACTTGATCGCATCGTCTTGAATTTCCTCGGCGCAAAATGGACAACGTTTCATAACACTTATCCTTTCGTAGTAACTTGACGTTTATCATACTATGCTGTTATAATGCGAGTATCAGAAAGGGCAAGTCAAATGGATACTCAAGTTATTTCTAAACCGATTTATCAAATTGTAAGCGATTTAACTCAGGAGCCTCGACTCGAAGTCGCGCTGCCATTGGCGATCAAAGATTGGCTACGTCTCAAATTGAAAGAAGCCCGCGACATACAGGTAGATTTCGAGAGACGTTATGGTAGAGACTTTCAGGCATTTCAACGCGCCTGGGAATCTGGGGAAATTCCCAAGCGACACTCCTACGAAATTGAACATGATTTCTGGGAATGGGAAGCAGCATTTACCGATGAGATACAAATCGCTCAGATGCTCGAAAATCTGCTATGACGTTGATTGAGTTTGAACACAATATTTATGCTGTGGCGACGGTTTCTCCAATTTGCGATATCCCTACCATCCGTCGTTTGACCTCAACCTCTATCAACCTCCGTATCAATGTAATAATGGGCGGCTTTATTGATGTGTTCTATAATGCCTACACGCGGACCATCGCCTTCGCGTGGATTTACCGTGGGCAACGCGCATTTGGGGCGGATAATACCGGCGGATGGCATATTCATCCATTTGAGGACCCTGAATGTCACAAGGCGATATCGGGGCCAATGACTTTCACTGACTTTGTAGCGCAGCTTGAAAGATATCCGGTTAACGAGTGAGAAGGTACACAAGGAGATCATAGAGCATGAAACCTACCATTCTCAATCAACGCTACCGCCTCGTCGAGCTGGTCGGCGCGGGGGGGATGGCGACTGTTTACCGCGGCGAGGATTTGCTGCTGGAACGCATCGTCGCGGTCAAGTTCCTGCGCGAACCCTTCGCCAGCGATCCCACATTTCGCGAGCGCTTCCTGGGCGAGGCGCGGGCGGCAGCGCGGCTGGATCATCCCAACATCGTGCGGATCTACGACGTGGGAGAGGACGAGGGCAAGCACCCGTACATCGTTATGGAAATCGTCGAAGGCGAGGACCTCAAAACGGCCATCCGCCGCGATGGCCCGCTTCCTGTGAGCCAGGCGCTCAACCTGACCCGCCAGATTTGCGCGGGTGTCGGGCTGGCGCATCGCGCGGGCATCGTCCACTGCGACTTGAAACCACAGAACATCCTGGTAACCTACAAAGGTCAGGCCAAAGTCGCCGACTTCGGCATTGCGCGGGCGTTCCAGGGTGAAGAACACACGTCCCAGGAAGAACCAGAGGACTTGGTGTGGGGCAGCCCGCATTACATCGCGCCGGAACAGGCGATGGGCAAGCACCCCACCCCCGCCACCGACGTTTACAGCATCGGCGTGATGCTGTACGAGATGCTCACCGGCGTGCCGCCCTTCCACGATGCCGATCCCGCCGCGCTGGCGCTCAAACACGTGCAGGAAGAACCGGCTTCGCTGCGCTCGCTAAATCCACGTGTGCCGCCCGGCCTGGAACTTCTGGTCCGTAGAGCGCTCTCTAAGGACCCATCTGCCCGCTATCACACTGCCGAGCAACTCGGTATGGCGGTCAGCGCGTACATACAGCAGGGGACGGAGCACACTCAAACGCAGGCCGCCATCGGTGCAACCTACACCGATCGACTGCACACACCACCTCCCGCCACGCAGTCGCCCGGCGTAGAACCGGAGAGCACACAGCCCGTCGCCGTACAAAACGGGCCAGATTTCACACTATGGGCTCTCATCGGCGTGGCCACCATCGCCGTGATTGGACTGATCCCCTTGTGGATTTTCGTTTACCAGATTTACACAAAGCCGGTTGTCGTGCCTACCGTGAGTATTACACCACCCACAGCAACGATCGCCGCCGACGTAGAGATCGTCAGTGTGCCCAACCTCACCGGGCTGAGCGCGCCGGATGCGCAACGCCTGGTCGAGAGCCTGGGATTGCATCTGGAAGTCCTCGGCGAGCAGGAGAGCACCGACGCGCGGCCCGGTGCAGTCCTGGAACAGACCCCTACCCCCGGCAACCGCGTCGTAGCAGATACGACCGTGAGCGTAATACTGGCGGCTGGGCGCGCTCTCGTCATGCCCAATATCGTCGGCCTCAACCTCAACGATGAGAATATCCAAGTACAGACCGGGCTGGAAGCCGATGGTTTGATCGTCTCCATCGAGCAAATTTGGAGCTTTGAACCCGCCGGTATCATCCTCGAGCAGGCGCCGGACGCGGGGACTGAAGTGCGCGCCGGCAATACAATCACCCTCACGGTCAGCGGCGGAACCAATCTGCCGATCCCCATGCAGGTGAATTTGAACGATCAGGTGATGTTGGAAGACGCGCGCATCTCCCAACTGGCCTACCGGCCCGGCGACACGGTGGGCCTCACGCTCCGCTGGCAGGCGCTGCAAGCTATCCCGGCGTCCTATAAGGTTTTCATCCACGTGCTGACGCTCGATTTTGGAACGTTGATCGCACAGCGCGACATCGAACCAATGAACGGGCTGCGTCCTACGAATAGCTGGACCGCAGGCGAGATTATCAATGATCCCCACCAGGTTTTGATCCCCGGGAATACCCCAGCGGGCACATACCAGATCCGTGCGGGCCTCTACAATCCTGAGGGACGGATGCCGGTCGTCGATGCCGGACAGACGCAAGTCACGGATAACACCATCTTCATTGCCACGATCGAAGTGCGCCCATAGCTGCGAGGCCAAACTGCAAAAGTCTTATTTTCAGCGTTTTCTGGTATAATACCATCAAAAGCCTCAAGGCGGCATGCGAAAATACATACCGCAGGATTAACGTGGGTTATGGTGAGGTACAAAGGCCCGTAAAGGGCTGAGGAGGTTTTCGATCATGAATTCTAAACAAGGTAACGGCAATTTTGTTTACCTTATCGTGGTTGCTGCGGTGCTGTTCCTCGTCTACAGTTATCTGGCTGGCGGGTCAAGCAGCCCAACCGTTTCGCTCAACCAAATTGCCGACGACATCGATGCCGGGAAGATCGATACCATTACGGTGCGCGGCGATATGCTACAAATCATTTACAAACAGTCGGCATCGTCTGACGGGGTTGGAACACGCGACCAGCCCGTCCTCTCTCGGAAAGGACGGGAGTCGTCGCTGATAGAGCAATTGCAGGCCATGGGTGTAAACGAAGAAATGCTCCGGGAAACCAACATCGAGTTTGCCGAGCCAACGGATTGGAACACGCTAGTTAACTTAGGCATCACCGTCGTGGGGATGATCGTACTCGGCGTGCTGTTCTTTTTCTTCATCCGCCAGTTTCAAGGCGCGAACAACCAGGCGCTTTCCTTCGGCAAGAGCCGGGCACGGATGTTTTCCGGTGACCGGCCAACCGTCACGTTTGATGATGTGGCCGGCATAGAGGAATCCAAAGACGAGCTTAAAGAAATTGTAGAATTCCTCAAAGAACCGCAAAAGTTCATCAACCTCGGCGCGCGTATTCCCAAAGGCATGCTGCTGATGGGCGCTCCCGGCACAGGGAAGACGCTTCTTGCGAAAGCCGTCGCCGGAGAGGCGGGCGTCCCCTTCTTCAGCATCTCCGGCTCCGAGTTTGTCGAGATGTTCGTCGGCGTGGGAGCCAGCCGTGTGCGCGACCTGTTCGACCAAGCCAAACGCCACAGCCCGTGCATCGTCTTCGTCGATGAGATTGACGCGGTGGGGCGGTATCGCGGTGCGGGACTGGGTGGTTCGCACGATGAGCGCGAGCAAACGCTCAACCAGATTCTCGTGGAAATGGACGGTTTCGACACCGACACCAACGTCATCGTCGTCGCCGCCACCAACCGCCCCGACATCCTCGATCCGGCGCTGCTACGCCCCGGGCGCTTCGACCGGCGCGTTATCATCGATCAGCCCGACATACGCGGGCGCGAGGCGATTTTCCGCGTCCACACGCGCGGCAAACCCGTCGCCGCCGAGGTCGATCTGGCCGAATTGGCACAATCGACGCCTGGGCTGGTCGGCGCGGACATCGAGAACGTGGTCAACGAGGCCGCCATTCTCGCTGCGCGGCGGGGACGGCGACGCATCGGGATGAGTGAGTTCAACGAAGCCGTGGAACGCGTCATCGCCGGGCCGGAGCGGCGCAGCCGGGTGATCTCCCAAGAAGAACTGCGCGTCTTCGCCTACCACGAGACCGGGCACGCGATGGTCGCGCACGTACTGCCTAAATGCGACCCGGTGCGCAAGGTATCGATCGTGGCGCGTGGCATGGCCGGTGGCTACACCATTGCCCTGCCCGAAGAGGATCGTTACGTATTGTTGCGCAGCAAGATCGAAGATGACATCGCCTACGGGCTTGGCGGGCGCGCCGCCGAGGAGATCGTCTTCGGCGAGGCCAGCACCGGCGCATCCAGCGACCTGGAAAAGGTCACCAAGATGGCGCGATCAATGGTCACACGCTTTGGGATGAGCGATAAGCTCGGCCCACTGGTCTACGGGCGCAAGGAAGAGTTAGTGTTCCTGGGCAAAGAGATCGGCGAGCAGCGCGACTATAGCGAAGCTATAGCCCACCAAATCGATGATGAAGTGCGCCAGATTGTCACACGGGCCTACGACCGCGCTAAAACGGTCATCCAGGAACACCGCGTGCAGATGGATCGTATCGTAAAAAACCTGATGGAGCGCGAAACACTATCTGCGATAGAATTCACGGCAGCTTTCGAAGGACAGCCGCTACCCAAGCGGGTCAACAAACCCACACCACCGCCGGCAGCAGAGGCCACCGAGCCAGCGGTGCTCAAAGCCGCCCCGGTAGCCGCTTAAAGAACAGCGAGCGTCCCGATCAAAAAAGGTCGGGACGCTTTTTTACAACATGTAGCTTGTAAAATCGCCCGGTTATGTTATAATCCCCGCACTTGTGGAGAGGTAGCATAGTCCGGCCGAATGCGCGCGCCTGGAGAGCGCGTGAGCCGAAAGGCTCCATGGGTTCAAATCCCATCCTCTCCGCCAAAAAAAGGCTCCTGCTATAGGAGCCTTTTTCATTTGGACCCAGACTACAAAAGTCTCACAAGATATCTCAGCAACCAGAGGGCTACATCGCACAAAACCATGCGCGATACAGACCTGAGCCGAGACTTTTGTAGTCTTCGCAATTCAAGTGTCTTTCGCGTAGCGTTGCACGAAGCGGTAAGTGGCCTCGGCTACGGTTTTCCATTCCCGGTCGGCGACGATAGCGTGACCAGAATCATGCAGCACCATGGATTCGACAGGCACTTGCTGCGAGAGACGGCGCACCGTCTCCGGCCCACTGCGTGTATGAATCGAACGATCCCCTTCGGAATAGATCACCAGAGCCGGTGTCCGCACGCGCGCCAAGTCGCGCAGCACATGGCGACGCAGGTGCCATAACTCCGCCGCGGCCTGCACCGGATAGCGCGCAAATCCCCCCATCAACTTTTCGGCCTCAGGATTATGCAAATCGGACTCGGCAGTATGCGGGTAACTGCGCACGAAAGATTTGAGCAACGGCGCCAGATTGAGCCGCCAATCCGCGATCCACAAGGCCGGCGCATAGAGCACAATTCCGGCCATGTCATTGTGATGCTCGGCCATCCAGAGGGCCAACAACGATCCCATCGAGAACCCGGCAATCAAATAGTGTGTACATTTTTGTTTGAGATTCGCGTAAGCGGTCTCCACACCCACCACCCAATCGCGCCAGTTCACACAGTTGATTTCCGCGAGCGTAGCACCGTGACCGGGCAATAACGGCGCGCTGACGGTGATACCACGCTCGTGGAGGTACGCGCCAAGTGGCCACATCTCCCTCGGCGTGCCGGAGAACCCGTGCAGGAGCAAAATACCGATAGAACCAGCTTCCAGAAAAAACGGTGAAGGATCGTCCTGCAACACCTTGAGATCGGCTTCAGATATCATTGCTACCTCCAAAAGGCTACGCCAACTCCCCTTTCATAAATCTCAGCGTCAGTTCCGCGACGTCTTCCCATTCCTGATCGAGCAGGACGCAGTGCGTCGAATGATCGAACCAGTGTAGATGTTTTTCGGTCGAACGGACGCTACGGTAGATTACGTCCGGCGCTACGGTATCGACTGCGGTATCCAGACGGCCCTGCACGATCAAGATCGGCTGCGTAATCTCAGACAATCGCGCGCGCGTGGCAGCCTGCAACGCGAACAACTGCCGCGTCGCGCGCAAGGGGTCGTGATCATACCCCTGCCAACGCGCGTCGGCCACACTCGGCGCGCTCGGCCCTTTCTGCAGGATGATGCCCAACGGAGCCAACAGCGGCAGCAAAAAGGTCTGCGAAAAACTCGAAGGCACCACGAGCGCGGCGGCATAGGACATCACCCCGGCAACTTCAGGATGATGGCTCGCCAGATAAAGCGCCAGCAAGCCGCCCATTGATTCGCCGCCCACGAAGACGCGTTCGCAACGCGCCGCCAGGTCGCGATAGGCAGACTCAAACGCTTCTGCCCACGTCTCCCAACGGCAGCGATTCATCTCCTGCGGCGTCGTGCCGTGGCCGGGCAGCAACGGCCCAGAGACAGTGTAGCCGTGTTCGTGCAGGAAACGGCCCAGCAAGCGGACTTCCGCCGTCGTCGCCGTGTAGCCGTGGGAGAGCAACACGCCTACCGGGCCGCCCTCCCAGAAGAACGTATCGCCTTCCAAATGCGGGTTACGTAAGGTGTAGGTCATAAGGTCTCCAAAAGAGGTCTGGTAGTCGTCAGTCTGGTAGTCAGGTCGTCCAGTAGTCGCAGAATAAGTCAGGTGAGGAACCACAGAAGGATTTCCGGCCCCCAGAGTAAGGTCGTCACACAGCCCAGGATGATGAACGGCCCGTAGGGGATCGCCGTCTTGAGCGAGCCTTTGCGGGCGACGACGACGCCTGCGGCACCGATGCCGCCAAAGACGATCATCAACAACAGGGAGATGATGATCAACGGGAAGCCGACGACCGCGCCGGTATACGTCGCCAGAGTGATGTCACCTTCGCCCATCGCGCCGGGGCCAAAAGCGGCCACGCCCGCCGTCACAAAAATACGCAGGATGATAAAAGCTGCCAGAGCGCCGGCCGGCGCGTACCACCATTCCCAGGTCGCGAGTGTGGGCAACGCCGGGCCAAAAATCGTCCCCACCACCAAAATGACGCCGATGGCGGGCAATATGATCACGTTGGGCACGCGCTTGGTCTCAAGGTCCGTCACCATAATCATCGTGAGGGGGATCACGGCGAGCATAGCGAAAATCACCCGTGGGTGCAGGCCGTTCAATCCGACCAACAGTCCCCAACTGAGCGCGGTGAAGAGCTCGCCGATGAGGCGCGGCCACCGGAAAACCTTGCCGCACGCGCGACAGCGTCCCTGCCCGGTGACGAGGGCGAGCGTAGCGCTCCACTGCACCGGAGCATATGGCGCTGTACAAAACGGGCAGACGGGCTTCATCAGAGGTCGTTTCACCATCGCCGCTTCGGCGACGTGCGACGCCAACGCACCGACGACCAAACCGAATAACGCGAGGAGGATAGGCATGTTTATAGCTCCTATATGCGTATAGCACTCATCCTGATTTGATTGTAGCACAGACAAGAAACTGTGCAAAACTGATAAGACTCAATAACAATTCAATCCTGAAGCGTAAGGTTATCAAAGGGTTTGCGTAAGGTTTGCGTCAAGTATCGACGTGGACGGCGTGATATGATATAGACAATCAAGAGAGTCAATCTTCCTCCTTGTGTGAAGCCGGGGGCGCTTTAGCTCCCGGCTTTTTTATGCGGCTTCACGCGATTTTCAAGTGCAAGTCGGCGAAGTCGAGATAGCGTTCCCAATCGTAAGCCGTGACGTCGTGCTTGCCGGAGCGGATATGGTAGCCGATCGTCCCTATCACCGGTTGTTCGAGATCGGGCATCTGGTCAACGGGCAAGCCTTCCCGGCCCAGCAGACGATAGACCGGCGCGGCATGTACAGCCCCAAGGAATTCCCCACGCGGATCGGACCAGCGATCTTCGACGGCGCTGGCGACGTAAAGCGGGCGTGGCGCTACCAGCGACAGGAGCATGTGTTGGTCGACCGGCAACGCATCCTCGTTATCGTTATACTGCTTGAAGTTGCTGCAGAACCAGTGCGGGAACTTGGTGTTGATGATGCCCACCGTCTCCCCGTAGCACCGCCGCGAGAGTGCTGCGCCACCGCAGCCGGAGTTGTTCGACACGACCAGCGCAAAGCGCGGATCGGCGGCCCCTGCCCAGACGGCGGCTTTTCCAAGCCGCGAGTGCCCGATGACGGCGATGCGTCCAGCGTCGATGTCGTCGTCGGTCTCGAAGTAATCCAGCGCCCGGTGCAGGCCCCACGCCCACGCGCCGAGCGTGCCCCAGGCGTCGCCCGCGCTGTCGTCACGAGGGAACAGCGCGTGAACGCCGTTTTGAAAGCCGTCGTCGAAATCCGGGTCGAGGTCGCCGCAGTAGATGGTCGCCAGGCCGTAGCCGCGTTCGAGGATGCGCTCCACGGCCCAGCGTGAGGCGGATATGCCCCGCGCAGCATCGGTCGCGCGGTTGTTCTCAATGCCCGCAGCCGGGAAGAGAGCCGGCACCCAGGATGTCGAGAGCGCGATACCGGGGTCAGCGTGAATGGTGTGATTCCCCATAAAGTTCAGACCGGCGAAAACCGGTACGGGCCGGGTACGGTCGTTGGGCAGGTAGATGAGAATGTCCATGCTGGCGGTGTTGCCATTGCCGGCGAAATGCACGGTGACTTCTTTGCGGGTTGCCATGCCGGACAAGGCGCTTTCGTCCACTGAAGTTAGCTCGAAGTTCATGCGTTCTGGCTTGCCAGGGAGCACACCGTAGACGTGATGCTCGAACAGCGCGAGGATTTCGCGCCGCCGTTCAACCCACGCCGCCGCCGTCGTCACCGGTGCGCCGTTGGGAAAGGTCAACGGATCGGGCAATACGTAGTGCGGAACCAAGTCTTCGTCGTAGATAACGTCCATTCAAAAAACCTCCTGTGATGTAGTTTGGTAGTCTTTTGTCTCGGCAGATCGAAAATCGAAGACGCAAAAGTCTCAGACCGAGTCTGCTAGTGAGCGGCGCATGATATAAAATCCCAGGTCATCTATGTATCTTACCGTCTGATAGCCCAATCTTTCGTACAATCTCCGCGCGCCCGTATTCGATTCGTGAACGCCCAATTCGATGGTTTGCATCCTGCCGCTGTAGGTAGATGCCAGCATCGTGAGTACCTGAGTCCCAATGCCTTTTCCCTGGAGTTCACCCGCCACTACCAAACCATGGAGATGCAGTATAGTATCGCGTTCTTCGATCCAGTAGAAACCGGCGAGTGCGTCTTCCTGATAGATTCCGTAAACTTGTCCAACCGTGCGAAATAAGTGCTGAACCTCCTCAAGCGTCATCTGTATGAGTTCCATAGTGCGTTCGAGGTAGTCAGCAGCTTCTTCCAGCATGAGCTGAAAAAATTCGTCGTACTGTCCAGAGGTAGCAGGCCTATAGATCAGCATTGTAAATCTTCCTCAGCCATTATACTCCCAACTCCCTTATGCGAAGTCTATCGCGATCACTTCAAAATCCACAATCTCCGCCACAGCCACGACGAGACAATCGTCTTCCTGCACAACGCGCGGCGTCTCTCCGGATTTAAGCAGCCGTATCTGCCCGGCGCGGATGCCCTCTGGCAAGCGCACGCGGACTTCTTGCGCGCCTACCGGCAACAGTTCGCGGAAGGAACCACGCATCATCAACGGGTTGGTCAGATTGACCAGATGCACCGTCAGCGAATTCTCCTGCCGCCAGATAGTCACATCCAGCACACCCGGCCCATCGACAGTGACCGGTGGTTCTTCATCCGTGACCCACTGCACAGCATTGCGCAGCATGAGGCCGTGATCGGCGTTGAGGACTTCCCAGAAGATGCGGTCAATGTCCCATGGAAAGTAGACAACACGTCCCACTCCCACTTGACGGCAATGAACACCGGGAATGTCCGTGTGCGGCTGGCGTGGATAGACCTCCTCCATCGGCAGATCGGGATAGGGTGGCACGAGGGTGAGCGGCGGGGCGTAAGCCGGTTCCATGGCCTTCACAGGAACGTGATACCCGCCGTAGATGAACCGCCCGGCGCCTTCCAACCCAGCCAGCCACGCAGGCGCGATTGGCGACGCAGGTTCGGGGTTGAGATAGGTGTTCTTCAGCGGCCCTTCCACCGGCCCGACGAACCGGACGCCGAAGAGGTCGGCTAATCCGAAGTCCTCTCGCTGCGCGCCCCACTCGTCGTAGAGTGAGGTCTCGAACGTGGCGACGAGGCTCCCGCCCCGCGCCACAAAAGCGCGCAGGTGATCGCACTGCACGTCGGAGAGCGCCGCGACGTTGGGGAGAATGAGCGTTTTGAACGGCGCGAGGTGTTCCGCATCCAGCAGCCCATCGTGGACCATCTCGAAGGGGATGCGCGCCTCGATGAGCGCCTGGTAGACACCCAGGATGGGATCCTCGACCTTTTGCTGCGCCTGCTCCCCACCGTAGAACGCCGCCGTCTGCTGCGAATAGACTACCGCCACCCGCGCCAACGAGGCGGTGTTGCGCAGGTAACGCTCGTGGCGCGCGTGCCAGGTGAAGATGTCCTCAACGACGGGTAACCAACGCCGATCATAGATCTGCCCGGAGAACTTGGTGAACCAGGGCCGCATCCCGTTGGCGACGGCGCTGGCAACCCAGACGCGCAGTTCGGCCTCGCTCTGGACGGAGTCCTTCCAGCGATAGCGCTCTTCCAGACCAACGCTGAAAATGCCACCGATGGGTTTGCGTCCATAGACGGCGCGGAATTCCTTGGCGTTCTTGCCGTTGGCCCACGGCGGCGTGATGCCCTGCCGTGACTGCTTGTCGGCGAAGAGCAACGGGGTCAACTCGCTGAGCTGCTTCATATCCAGCGAACTGAGTGCACCGCCACCGGAGTTGGGGATGTAGCGGGCACGCGGGTTGATGGCGCGAATGGCGTTATCCCACAAGCGGCACAGCGCGAAGAGGCGCTCCTGGCGCCAGAGCAGATACGCGCGCCAGGCCGGTTCACGCGGATCGCGGGTGCCCGGTTTGCAGGTGCGCGGCAATGCCATCCCGGTGGCTTCGCGGAATGTGCGTTGGCAATGTTCGCAGTAGCACATTCCGTGTCCGGCCCAGCGGTTGCTGAAAATGCCATCTACCTGGTAACGGGCAACGATTTCTTTGTGGACTTCGGTCATAAACTCGAAATTGTACGGGCCGAGCGCGCACGTCACCCAGGCGTCGGGTTTGGACCAATGGCGTCTGGGATTCCCCTCAGCATCCACGGCGATCCATTCGGGATGGGCGTCGGCGGCGTCCTGGTGGATGGCGTGCGGGTCGGTGCGCGCCAGCACGGCCATATCCATCTCACGGCACCCGGCAACCAGGTCGCCGAACGGGTCTGTATCCCCCAACCACGCGCTGCGATGGTGCAAGGGAATGTCGGTGGGATAGTAAGCCACGTAGCCACCCGCGCTCAGGCACGCACCGTCGGCGTGGACACGGCGGAAGTAATCGAGCCAGAAATCCAGGTCGAAATCGCCGGGATCGTTCTCCACCAGCGTCAACTGCGCCCAACGCATCGGTTTATCGAACCAGTCTTCGGTCGTGGTCATTGGTTACCTCCCTGAATCAATGGTTGACTGATCCAAGCGTACGAAACCTAACTATTTTGGCCCGCCTGAAAGCGCATAAACGTTTAGAAAGCTATGTTTGGATCAGTAGGTAAAGCATAGTGACATTTTGGCAAAAAACAACTTCGGGCTATGATAGACCGGCAATGGATAACACCACACCACTCGCGTTGGGCGTCCTGTTTCTCGCCTTCTTACTGCTGTGGGCGATCATCAGCATTTCCTTGCTGTGGACGGCCCCGGCGGGAGCGCCGTGGCTCCCCACATCCCGCAAGCAGGTGCGGCGGATGTTGGCGCTTGCCGGCGTGCAGCCCGGCGAAGTCGTGTATGACTTAGGCTCCGGCGACGGGCGTGTGCTCTTCATCGCTGCCCGCGAGTTCGGCGCACGGGCGGTGGGCATCGAACTGGATCCATTGCGCTATCTGTGGACGCAGGTGCAGATCACGCTACTGGGTCTGCGAGGGCAAGTGCGCGTAATCCGGGGCAATTTCTTCACCCAGGATGTCAGCGAGGCAGACGTGGTCACAGCTTATTTGCTTCCGAAGACCAATATCCGGCTCCGGCGAAAATTGTGGGGCGAGCTTCGTCCCGGCGCGCGTATCGTGTCCAACATCTTCATCTTCCCCGGCATTGTGCCTGCCCATATCGACAAAGAAGCACATTTGTTTCTCTACAAGGTCGAAACCCCGGGTTAAAACGCAGTGCCAAAGCCGAGAAGCGCGACCGTGAGCACGATCAGACTGATGACCATGCTCGACGAGATCAACATCGCCGCCAGGCGTGGATTGAGTCCCTGTTCCACGGAGTAGAGCAACGACGAGAGCGACGTGGGCATCAACGGGAAGAGGGACATCACCGCGCGCAATGGGCCGCGATAGGGCAGCAACCACAGCACCAATCCAGCGATGAGCGCCCCCACAATGTATTTGTACGCCATATGCACCGCGACGACGGTACGCTCCTGCCGTGCAACGTCCAATTCGAGGTAAATGCCCAAGCCGAGTAGCATCAACGGGGAGTTGATGGAGGCCAGCGCGTTGACCAGATCGGCAGGCAACCCACGCAACGGCACCCCACCGATGTTGAGCATGAACCCCAACACAAAGGCGTGCAACGGGAAGAATAACAAGACCTTCTTCACCGCGTCGATGGGCTTGAAGTGCCCGCCGGTTGCGTAACGGAAGGAGATGTAGTAGCCTACGCCGAAGATGGTGATAGCGTTCCCCAGATCACAGATCGCCGTGGCCTGGATGCCGGGATCGCCGTAGACAGCCTCGACGAAGGGATAAAGCAGCGATCCCATAAAGCCGCACAGCGCCACCACAAATGTGCCCGTGTCGCGCCGCGGGAGCTGCAACCAGCGGGCGGGATAACGGCTCAGCAGGCACATCGCGACCCCCACAAAAAGCAGCAGCAAGGGATACAGCAACAGATTCCACGACAGCGTCGTGTTCATCACGGCTTTCAGGTTCATCATCGGGAGCGTCAGGTACAAAACGAGGCGATTGAGGATGCGCCCATCGTCCCGCGAGACCACGCCGAGCTTTTTGATGAGATAGCCGACGGCGATCAAGAGCAGGTTGACGAGAACCCGGTTAGTGATCGTCAGATCAGGCATGAATGTTAATCTTAACTCCTTAGCAATCCATCCGCGAGCTGCACATACCGCTCGTATTTCGTCTGCATCTCCGCCAGCCACGCATCGCGCGAATCTTCGCGCCACCATTCAACGAGGCGAGCATCCAGGGCACGGGGCATTTCGTAGAGATAGCGCGCCATCCGCACCACCCACCATACGGCCATGATCGTGTCATAGCTCCAAATGCGGGTTGATGCTGTGGCATCGTCCGATAGCTCACAATACCGCTCCGCCACCCACACCCAGCGCGACACAGGCATGTCGAGGTAGGCTGCGTGGGTCATCAGGTTGGCGACGTCGAAGGCCGGATCACCCCATCCACTGTTTTCCCAGTCTACAGAGAGCCACATCCCCGGACGTCAGACATAGTTGGGGATGTTGTTATCCAGCCGAATGAGCGCTACGTGCTTTTCTTCCCAATCGATTAAAAACGCTGCTTCAAATCGCGGCAACAATTCGCGCAAAGTCTCAGGCCGTTCATCGGGCGGGATCAGGGCCACGGACTCGCGGATGAGCTGGCGGCCTTCGGATGCATTGTAGGCGTTGATCGTCGCGGTGGGCAAATCCACATCGGCTGTGTCCGGCGTGACGCTGTGCACTGCGACCAGGTGACGCAGCAGAAGCTCCCACTCATCATCCGAGGCGGGGACAGCGTCGCCGACATCGCCCTCCAGCCACGTCTGCACGACGACGGGGAGCGCATAGCGGTCGCGGTCCAGCAACAGCGGCACAGGGGCAAGCACCAGCCCGGCCTGACGCAGCGCCGTCAGTGCGCCGAACTCCCGCCCGGCGCGGTCACGTTCGTCGCGGATGGTGAACTTGACCACGAGGTCGCCCAGGGCACACGAGGCGCGATACAGCCGGTTGTTGCGTCCGCCGTCGATGTTGACGATCTGCCAGATGTTCCACCGGCCATCGGCGCGGCGCTCCGCCCTGGCGAGGTAGTCGAGCAGCGGGCGGAGCAGCGCTTCCTGTGCTGCTGAAGGCAGTTTCTCGAAGACATTCACGATGATTTAGCAACCCTCGTTAGCGCCGTTTCACTTTCAGCGCCTCGGTGACGTCGAACCCTGCCCAAACAAGGTGCGCGCGCAACATCTCGACAGCCGCCGGATCGACCAACACCAGGTCGGGGGCCAGAACGCCGCGCAACAACGGTTGTAATGTCGGGCTGTTAACGATAGCATCGAAGACCTCGCGCTGCTTGCATTGCAGCACGACAACCTCGGCCAGGTGCGTCTCGACCTTTATGCCTGCCCACGCAAGCAACGCCGCGCGCAGCAACGGAGGAACCGGAACGCCTCCGGTAAGCCGCGCTGCCAACCAGTTGAGCGCCTCTTCAATGCGCGCGCCGGCCCGCAACGCAGCGCGCACGCTGTCCGCGGTCAATTGCCAGGTTGTTGCGTCGCGCCGCTCGGCCCACAGGTCCAGTTCGCCCTCGATAATCAAATCCACGTCTGGACGCAGCAGCGTCAACATCCCATCTTCCGTCACCGTGAGGCAGCGGGACAGCGGTCTGGCGTAGTTTACGCCACGTGGATGTGCAGTAGGGTCGGGGGCAGCAGAGGCCAACAGCACAAAACGTTCTCCTACCGGCGCACCGCGCAGACCCGCCTCAAGCACAGCATCGCGGTGCATGGCGTCGGGGAATTCGAGTAGCCGCGCGCGTTGGTAGAGCGTCATCCGCTCGCGGCGCGCGGCCCACTCGCGCAGTTCGACGGTCACATTCTGCGGCAGCGGCGCGCTCGATCCGGTTTGCAGCGTCGCCAGCATCCCTTCCAGCGTACTGCCTTTTTCCAACGCTGCATACACCGTCTCCTGGCTGAGCCGGTACTGCGCCGTATGTTGTTGCGCGCCCACCCGCGCCGCGTGCTGTTCCAGGAACACCAACTGCTCCGGGGTGACGTGCTCCAGGTACACGAGGATTTCCAGGTTCGGCTGCACGATCCAGGCCGTTTGCGCTTCGTCCCTGGCGCGCCCGGTGGACATGCGCTTTCCCTGCAACACGCTACGCCCCAACTCCGTCAGGCGAAAGCTGACCGGCGTGCCGTTGTCCATCCCCAAGGCTACGATCCCCAGGTAGTAAAGCCACGTCGTCAACGCAGCCTTGAGCCAGCGCGTTTCATAAGCAAGCCACGCTTCGCGCAACTTGTGACGCCATTCCTGCATCATCTGCTGTTGCTCCGAGGGAGTTTTGTTGTACATGTACGGTGGGGACGGATTGACAGAGCTACGCAAACTGAAGTATTCCCCAATCCGCTCGAAGAGCGCCGTATCCAGGGCATCGATGCTGAAGAAGGCATCCCCCGCGTCCGGCACCCCCGTCAACACCATCAACAGCGCCAACCGCGCCAGGCTGAGGTTGCGCGAATTGTAGCTCGTCCAGTAATCCGCATCCCATTCGATCCATTCCGTGGCGTGGGTGAATCCGTAGAGCAAGCCACGCACTTGTTCGTCGTAAGACATTTGGGCGAAACGTTCGGGCGTGGTGGTGAGCGCCAAAACGCCATCGGTGCGCATCTGCGACAACCCGGAATGGAAGAGCGCGTGCGCAAATGCCGTCGCCGGTTCGGGGAAGACCAGCCCATCAACTATGGTGGATTCTTTACCCCACCCGAGCGCCTGGTTCAGCTTGCGCACGTCCGTCACCCGCAATGTGCCTTTTTGCGTTGTCCCTAGCCCGTCGAGGCCGTCTATCGTCTGCAAAACGCCGATGATGTCCAACGCCGCTGCCGAAGGACGGCGCTCCAGCGGCGCGGGCGGCGGGGGCAGCGCCTTGAATCGCACAGGCTTGACCTCCAAGGGCCATGTGATGTGAGCGAGCAAACGGTCATCGGTGAAGACGACAGGAGACGCATAGGAGCTTCCCAGGTTGGCAGGATCATAAGTGTAGCCGCTCAAGAGCAAACCACGATCCAACAGGTTTTTCAGCACAGTGCTGTTTTTATCACGATAAGGGTTTCGCTCTGGCGCTACATAACCGCTGGCCCGCAGCGCCACCGCCAGCGCATTAGAATCACATTCGCCACCCAGTTGCTTGAGCAGCGCCATCGCTACGCGCTCCATATCGGAAAGGCGCGACAGCGCCGCACGCACCTCCGCCGGGTTATCCAATCCCTGCCGGATCAGCGCCAGGTTCTCATCTTTCCGCAACTTGTTCGTGCCGCCCCACAAGCGCGCCATCTTCTTGATCCGGTCCGCGCGGATGCGTTCCAGATAGCCATCGAAACAGTGTTTGAGCGTCGCCATCGTCTATCGCTCCAACACTTTGGGCGTGTGGCCCAGTTTGCGCAGCCGCGCTAACAACACCGCATCCTGTCCCGGCGCGATGACGGCCACGTGAGGCGATAAGCGTCGCCGGATAAACCGCGCCGCCTGCTTATCGGCCAGAAGCACGTCCAACTCTTGCGGGTTGGCGACTTCCAGCAAAGGCAGATTTTCGTGCAGGATATAGGTATCAAGTTTTAACATTCGTCCCATCCGTTCAATCCCAGATTCTATCGAAGATTCGTCTATTATACAGTAGTCGCAGTCAAGGTGGGACGCACTTAGAAACGCTATAAAACGCTCAGATTTGCGCACAAGATACGTCATTATAGGTGCAAAGTGCGTCCCACCTGAGTAAACCGCGTAACTACTATATTATAATCTCGATGCGCGGCAAACCAAACTTGAATTTGCACGCAGCCCGGATACAATCCGACTATCTGACGAACGACTACCTGACTATGACCACAAGAGGGGTTCGATGCCAAACAAACACGACATAACCGTTATCCGTGATTTAGCGGCCCGCGTGGCCGAAATCGCCGCGCTGCCGGTGCAGGAAGAGAAGCGCGCGCTGTGGCGGCAACTCAATGCGCTCAACCCCGCCCGCCCAATGGTGATGATCGACCAGGTCTGCTGGAACGAGATGAACATCAACGATGAGCTAACCTTGCGCTGCGAAGACCCGGAGTGTCGCGGCTACGAGGAGTTTCTGCGGCGCACGCTCTACCAGTGGCGGCATTTCCCGGTGGATATGGTGGTGGAACCGTTCATCCGCGTGCCCAAGGCGATCACGAACACCGGCTTCGGGATCGACGTCCACGAGGCGACGGTCGCCACCGACCCGCAGAACGACGTCGTCGCGCACCGGTACGACAACCAGTTCAAGACAATGGACGATCTGCGGAAGGTGCAAATGCCCCAGATCGGCCACGATCCTGCCGAAACGGAGCGCCGCCTGACCGTGGCGCACGAGCTGTTCGACGGGCTGCTGGAGGTGCGTGCGTGGGGCGCGGACCCGTATCTATCCCTGTGGGACCCCATCGCCACGTGGATGGGCGTGGAAAACGTGCTGTACACGCTCATGGATCAGCCCGACCTGATGCACGGGCTGGTGGGACGGATGACGGACGGCTATCTGAGTATGCTGGATCAGTTGGAGCGCCAGGGTTTGCTGTGCGGCCCGCAGAGCTTGATCCACTGCACGGGCGCGTACACCGACGAGTTGCCCGCTCCCGGCTACGACCCGGCGCGGCCCCGCACGAAAGATATGTGGATGTTCGGTCTGGCGCAGATGTTCGCTACGGTGTCGCCGCGTATGTTCGAGGCATACGAGGTGGACTACGCCAGCCGCATCTGCGAGCGGTTTGGCCTGGTGTACTACGGCTGCTGCGATCCGCTCGACAAGAAAATGGCCCAGGTGCGGATGATACCCAACGTCCGCAAAGTGTCGATGAGTCCGTGGACCGATCAGGAACGCGGCGCGGCAGAGATCGGGCAGGACTACGTCTTCTCGCGCAAGCCGAACCCGGCGCTGCTCGCCTGGGACACGTTCGACCCGGAGGCCGTGCGCGCGGATTTGACGGCGACGCGCGACATCTGCGCCCGATACGGTTGCCCGCTGGAACTGATCCTCAAGGATAATAGCACTGTACGTTATCAGCCGGAGCGGTTGTTTGAGTGGGCGAGGATTGCTATGGAGGCGGTTGGAGGATGACGTGGACTACGGACGGGGAAGATCAAACCCCTCCTTCAACAAAAGCGCGTCCAAATCATCAATGAGCCGGTTTACAACCTGAATCAGCGCCATGTCCTCAGTGGCCGCGAGCCGGAGAACCCTTTCAACCTGCTCACGCATCTCCAGAGGACGTTTGGCGCAGCGTTCCGTGGCGATCTCCAGCAGACGCTTTTCGCCGGGATGCGGCACGGCATTGAGGGCAAAGAGCACGTCGAAGTAACTCGCCAACAATGCGGCTACGCGGTGATTGACGCTGACGGCGTCTTTCCGTTGCAGCGCCTTTTCGATCTGGTGCAGATAGGCAGGGATCACGTCACGCAAAATCGGATAGTTTTTGGCGATAATGGCACGTTGCAGGGGTTCGGGATAAGGACATTGGCACTGCGCTTGCAAGCGGGCAAACCAATCACCGCGATCATACAACGGTAGCGAGTTCCGCACGGTGTTCCAGAGACACGTCGTATAGCCAACGCTGGCCTGGTGGTGAACGAGCACCCGGTCGATTTGCTCCGTGATCCAGGCCGTGTCCCAGTAGATCACATCCACTTCGATGCCGGCCGGCCCGTCGATCCACTCGTCGCCCAGGTCCCAGAATTGCAGGTTCATATCCGCGCGACTCGCTCCCCGCTGCGCCACAAGCGCCTCACGCGCGGGCAGCGGAATGAGGGACGTGGTGTAGACGTACAAATCGATGTCCGAACCGGCATCCGCCGCCCCGGATGCGAGAGAGCCGCCCACGGCGACGGCTTCGACCTGCGGAAAGGCGCTGAAGGCCACCGCCAATTCGCGCGCCAGGATCAGGTGTTTTATGCCCGTCCGACCGGACACAGATTGCCACCCGTCAGTCATCGCTTCGACAGTGTCCACAAATCACGCACCAGGAAAGTCTGAAAATCCTGAATTTCACCCTGCAAACGCGCATCTGCTATCATCACCGGGCGCGGATCGACATAGTACACCCCATCCAAGCGGTTAAGCGCGACCGTATATCCCAAGAAGTGATTGGTTTTGAACGTGGAATTGACGCCAAAGA
>OMKS01001326.1_pt1 | contig 22111 bp, 20 predicted proteins | sample 1674721 | NCBI WGS metagenome assembly OMKS01 (sample SAMN06264996, study PRJEB25208) | sediment metagenome | isolation source: hot spring sediment | place: USA: California | collected 2014-09-02
TCCCTTTGCTTCGTTTCGCTACGCTCCACTTCGCTAAGAGAGAGAGGGTTTCATTAACAACGTGGTGAAACTTTACACTTTACAATTCAATTATTGCTGGTTTTAACACCGGTATCTCCCTCGAAGGCCCTTCAATGACCCTTTACAATGCCACAAATGGTCCCGAAATTAAAAATTGCTTAATGGCTGGTATGATTAAGAACTACAACGCCAAAACCGATGGTACATGCTTAACCCAGGAACTGTACGAAACCATGTTCACCGCTGGCAACAACACCCTTTATACCGAAAATACTGACCTTAAACTTACCAACGCCTGGAACTGGGGCAATGTAAATCCAATGCCTCAGGCAGGATCACCTGCTCATAACGGAGCATCGTTTACAGGGCTTACTGGTTTTGAAACAGTTACATTCCGTGGAGGTTTTGGTACCCAAAACTGGACCGAAGGCTGGTACAACTGGGATCGCCAAAATACCACATACTAACATACACATTTTTTAAAATCCAAAAAACTTCCCGAATATCGGGAATTTTTTTGCACCCTTTTTATAGTATACTCATAGAAAAAAAGGATATAATAAAGGCATTTTTAGCATTTCTTTTTTCATTAACCGCAATGGTTAGCCTTGCGCAAACCAACGTAATTGAACGTGATGGTAAGTACTATGATAGTAACGGAAATCCTTACTCCAGGCGATATACCTTATACTACAATAACGAAAATATAAAGGTTGACGCAACTATTGCAAATGGCTTGCCCAATGGTGAGATGAAATTATTCTATTCAACCGGTAAAATTCAGGAAATAAGGACTTACAGCCTTGGTGAAAAGGATGGCTACTGGGAAAAATGGAACGAAAAGGGCATTAAGGTTTCCGAGGCCAACTTTGTAAAATGTAAGAAACACGGTAAATAGTATGTGTGGGACGAGAATGGAACACTCCGCTACGATATGACCTATGCCAATGGCGAAAAGAGCGGAACGTGGATAATTTTTGATGAAAACGGTAAGAAAACTTCGCGGAAAGAATACCACGCTGCAAATTCCACTTTGTAAAAAAGTGTTACATTTGACACATCAAAATTATTGGGTCATTTTACCCATTGCTAATTTGATGTTAAATGATTTCGTTTAAAAACCGATTAGTATGGATTACTGGTGCCTCATCGGGCATTGGTAAGGAATTAGCACTTCAACTTGCCCAAGAGGGTGCACACCTCATCATATCATCGAACGATGCTCAGGAACTGAGCCAAGTGGCCGACGAGTGCCGCGAGTTCACCTCATTCTGCCAGGAATACCCTTTTGATCTTTCTAATCCTGAAGAGGTTAAAGCCACGGCCGAGGCCATCATTAATACTTACGAACAAATTTACCTGCTCATTAACAACGGTGGCATTAGCCAACGTTCGCTTGTTAAGGATACACCAGTTGATATCGACCGGAAAATAATGGAGATTGATTACTTCTCCTACGTAATCCTAACCAAAGCGGTTTTACCCGGAATGATTGAAGCCGGCGAAGGTTTTATTGCGGCCACAAGCAGTATATCAGGAAAGTTTGGATTTCCATTACGCTCATCGTACGCAGCAGCAAAACATGCCATTCAGGGTTTCTTTGAAACCCTCCGTGCCGAAATGAAACCACACAATATATCGGTAACCATTGCCTATCCGGGCCGCATTCAAACCAATATCTCTCTCAGAGCCATTGACGAGAAGGGTAAGGAGCATGGCGTAATGGACCCCGGTCAGCAAAATGGGCTAAGTGCGAAAGAATGCGCCCGGCAGTACATTCGAGCCATTAAAAAACGAAAACCGGAGGTTTACATAGGTAAAAGTGAGATTTTGATGGTGCACATTAAGCGCCTATTCCCCAGCATCTTTTTCAGAATTGTAACCAAAATCAAGCCTACATAAACACTATGTCGAAAATTATATACGGTATCCAACAGGTTGGAATAGGAGTATCAAACCTCTCCGAGGCATGGAAATGGTACAAGGAGCATCTTGGATTTGACATTCGTATTTTTGAAGATAATACAGTTGCTGAACTGATGCTCCCCTATACCGGAGGGCAGCCACAACAGCGCCATGCAGCGCTTGCTCTTAACATGCAAGGCGGCGGAGGCCTTGAAATTTGGCAATACAAAAGCCGCACTCCGCTAATGCCCGAGTTTCAGGTACAACTTGGCGATCATGGAATTTTTGCAGCTAAAATCAAATGCCCCGATGTTAAAAAAGCCCATGAATACTTTGAAAACATGGGGGTTCCTGCTAGCCTGTTTGCTGTAAATCCAAATGGCGATGAACACTTCTTCATCAAAGATCCATTTGGTAATTTTTTCGAAATATACAGCCATAGCTGCATTTTCAAAAACGAGAAAAAGCCAGTTTCTGGGGTTGGCGGAGCCGTTATTGGCGTCAGCGATATTGAAAATGCACTTAAGGTTTACCGTGATATACTGGGATACGATACCATTTTATACGACAAATCTGGAAATTTTGATGATATGGTGGAACTCCCAGGAGGCAAGGGTAATTTCCGTAGAATGCTACTCACCCACTCCGAGAACCGTAAAGGTAGTTTCAGCAATTTCTTCGGTAAATCGCAAATAGAATTAGTTCAAGCACTCGACCGCGAACCCAATAAGATTTTTAAAAACCGTTACTGGGGCGATTTAGGATTTATTCATCTGTGCTTTGACATCAAATACATGAACGACCTTGAAACGGAGTGTCTTGAAAAAGGATTCCCATTCACCGTGAACTCAAACGTAAAACACAACAATAAAGGTAGTTTTGATATGGGTGAAGCCGCAGGGCACTTTTCGTACATCGAAGATCCCGATGGCACTCTCATTGAGTTTGTTGAAACCCATCGGCTACCACTATTTAAACCCCTTGGCATCCAAATCAACATGGATAAGCGCGATCCCCATAACCCCATACCAGACTGGATTACTAAACTGCTCAGTTTGAAAAGGGTTAAGAACTTATAGCATGAAAGGTTACCTTCACGGTAGCCTTCATTTTTTTACACATGGACTTAATGGCAACTCGAAAGGTATTATCATGGCTATTTAAGCAGTATTGCGCTTTGGGCAAAAGAATAAATTTATATCTAAAATCAATATAAATACTACTACTTTTCTTTCATCGTAGTATTTCTCTCAATCCTTTTAGTATTTTTGAAGGTTAAGTTCTTGTTAAATGCGAGTTAACCTTCTAATTCTCCTTCTTTTCGTACAGAGCGTCTTCTCCCAAAACATAAATCACTGGGATACCGCCATTTACCCAAGTGATAATTGGCGGTATAGGGTAAATGAAACCCCAACGCCTCCGGGTTGGAATTTACCTGACTTTGACGATAGCCAGTGGTCATTAGGTCCCAAAAGGTTTGGCTATGGCGACAACGACGATGCCACAACTGTTTCCAACTTCATATCGGTAAGCATCAGAACTACCTTTAATATTCCCGATATCAATGAGATAGCAATGGCTGTGCTAAGCATAGATTACAACGACGCCTTTATTGCATGGCTTAATGGCGTTGAAATAGCACGCTCGGCAGGTTTGCAGGGCGCAAATGTAAACTGGGACACCCCTTCGTCGGAAAACCATGAGGCTGTGATGTACACAGGCGGTAAGCCAACCGATTTTCTGATAAAAAAAGAGTTACTTGCAGGCGTATTAAGGAGTGGCAATAACATTTTGGCCATTGAGGTTCACAATACAAGTATTGGCTCATCGGATTTAACCATTACCCCATACCTATCGGTAGGCATTACGGTAAGTAATTCATACTACTGGCCCACCCCCGACTGGTTTAAACCACCCGTTACCGCACTCAGTTGCAACCTGCCCATTGTGATTATTGACACTCATGGGCAAACCGTACAATCCGACAACGAGATAGTAGCAACCACGAAGGTTGTTGATAAACGGGCTATGCCCAACAGCATTACCGACAATGAATTCACCTATAACGGATCAATTCACTTTGAGTATCGGGGACAATCGTCGCTTTGGAACGACTGGCCGAAAAAAAACTATAATGTGGAGCTAATAAGTGCCCAGGTTGAGAATATTGACTCGGCGCTAATGGGCATGCCCGCCGGAAACAACTGGGTGCTCTACGGCCCCATAACGACAAGTCGCTAATTCGCAATGCATTGGCATACGAAATTGGTAGGCGCATGGGACGATACGCCCCAAGAACGGCTTTCTGTGAGCTTGTGCTTAACGAGCAGTATGCAGGGCTTTACCTATTGGTTGAAAAAATTCGTCGCGATAAAAACCGCGTGAACATAACAAAACTTATGCAAAAAGATATTTCGAGCGATGATTTAACTGGTGACTACATAGTTAAAATTGATAAGGGTGATTTTGATGAGTTCGGTTGGGTATAGCCCTATACACACAACGGGAAGCCCATTAACATCCTTTGGCATTACACTAAACCAGGAAATATTCTACCAGTTCAAAAAAATTATATCCGCAACTACATCACCACCTTTGAGAATACCCTAAACTCACCGTACTGGAACGACCCTTTCCTGGGCTACTACCGCTACGTTAATATGGCATCGGCTGTTGATTACTTTGGGTTAATGAATTAACTAAAAACATTGATACCTACCGCATAAGCACTTTCCTGCACAAGGATAAGGATAGTAAAGGAGAAAAGTTAACCTTTGGTCCAATGTGGGATTACGACCTTGCCTTTGGCAATGCTAACTACTACGGGGGCGATTCGCCGCAGGGTTGGGTTTACAAATCGATTAGCCCCGACAATTACTACCAACCACCCTTTTGGTGAGATAAATTTACCACTGACGATAAGTTTAATAATATAGCTTGTTGCCGATGGGAAGAGCTAAAAAACTGTGGATTACTAACCCGCACCGGTGTCCATACCATTATCGACAGCATGACAACGCTTATACAAAATGCCCGAATACGAAACTATAACACCTTTAATTCGCTTGGTATTAGGGTTTGGCCTAACGCATTCGTGGGTAACACCTACGAGCAAGTGGTTAACTACCTGAACAACTTTGTTTCCAGCAGGCTTTTGTGGCTTGATGCCAATTTACCCGGGGTATGCAAGGACGAGCCCAATCCTATTATGATTTCGGCAATTCCAAATCCGTTCAACGAATACCTCGACCTAAGAGTAATACTACCCGAAGCAGGTCGAATCACCCTATAAATTACATCCATTTCAGGCTTTGAGGTGTGGCAAATGAGTGAGCAGGCAAGTTTAACCTCGTTTGTATATCGTTACCAAGCACAAAACCTGCAAAAGGTATTTACGTTATTACGGCCTACCACAATGGGAAATACCTTGGAGCGGTAAAAGTGATAAAAATTTGAGCAAGCAACTACTCATCGTTCCCGAGTAATCGGTTTACCACTTTAATCACATCATCCAGGGCAAATCCCCGTGAGGCCCCAAACCGAATTAACTTACTACGCAAGTCGAAGTTGTTTTTAGCCTTTACCTGGGGCATTTTCTTGTTAAGGAGGCCGAAAAGATTAATCGGATTTTCGGCATTGTCAAGCTCATTAAGGACCTGGTCGATTATTTCCTTTGCAATACCCTTTGAAACAAGCATAGCTCTTAGCTTAATTGGCCCCCATTTGTTTATTCGACTCTTCTCCCTAACGTAAAGTCGGGCAAATCGGTTATCGTCCACATACCCATCGGATGAGAGCTTGCCAACTATTTTATCAATTTCTGCTTGAGCAAACCCCCACTGCCTAAGCTTCTGCACCAAATCGTGAGTACACTTCTCCTGTCGGGCACAAAGGTACTGTAACCGCTCCAAAGCCTTTTGGGGTGTTAATGCTTTATGGTTTTCGCCTTTAATCATGGTTTACTCTTTTGGGCCTTAACAAATCGGGGTTTGCCTCTAAAATCGTTAATCAGCAAAACATTACCAAATCCAAATGATTTCAAAAGTTTAACGATATCTGAACCGAGAGCCTCATTAATCTCAAACCAAAGCCAACCATAGGGCGATAAACAACGAATCGATAGTAAAGCAATTGCTCTGAAGAACCTCAACGGGTCGGAATCGGGCACAAACAAGGCAATGTATGGCTCGTAATCTAGAACATTCCTATTCATAAACTTCATTTCCGAATCCCTAACATAAGGAGGATTGCTAACAACGATATCGAAGGTATAACCGTCAAGCGCTGCGGGTTGTAAAATATCAACCTGAAGAAAATTCACTGATAGCTTGTTAATTGCAGCATTCTCTTTGGCCACAGAAAGGGCATCGTTGGAAATATCGACACCAGTAACCTTGGCATCGGCAATATGCTTAGCTAATGCAAGTGCTATGCAACCACTACCTGTTCCAACATCAAGAATAGTGGGACTGTTTACTTTATTTTCCTTTACAATCAACGATACCAGCTCTTCGGTTTCGGGGCGGGGAATCAGAACCGACAGCGTAACCCTAAGGGCCAAATCGGAAAAGTACGCCAACCCAACAGCATACTGTAATGGCTTGCCTGCTAATAGTTCGGCAATAATTTGCTCTACCTCAGATACTTTTTCGCTATTGACCTTTTGGTGTGTGTTTAAAAATACCTGATGGTAGGGTACATTCAACACCGCCTCCACAATGTACTTTTTGATGGTTTGAATCTCGTTAGGGTTGAAACTTCCAGCAAGCTGGTTGGAGAGATGATTAAGAATGCCGCTAAGGGTGTTACGCTCCATAAAAATTACTTAACTTTGTAATAAACAAAATTACATTTTTTATGGAGAATGCCGAGGTTCACCAGAAATACATGGCCCGATGCCTTGAACTTGCCTTGGGAGGGCAGGGTAATGTTGCCCCAAATCCTATGGTTGGTGCCGTTATTGTTCATAATAACCAAATAATTGGAGAGGGTTTTCACGCCATGTACGGACAAGCCCATGCTGAGGTGAATGCAATTAATTCGGTTCAGAATAAGGAGTTACTTAAGGATTCGACCCTATACGTTTCGCTTGAGCCATGCTCTCACTTCGGCAAAACTCCTCCATGTACCGATAGGATAATCGAATACGAAATTCCCCGCGTGGTAATTGCCACCACCGATCCTAACCCAAAGGTTGCCGGAAGAGGAATTGAGATACTCAGGCAAAACGGCAAGGAGGTTACAACTGGGATACTTGAGGATGAGGCCATTGAGCTAAACCGGCGATTTATCACCTTCCACACCAAGAACCGCCCCTACGTAATTTTGAAATGGGCTCAAACCATGGATGGTTTTATTGATAAAAAACGTGAGCCCAACGAACCCGTAGGCTCTAACTGGATAACCAATGAGTTGGCACGCTCACTTGTTCACCGCTGGCGCAGCGAGGAACAGGCTGTGCTTATTGGAACTAACACGGTTGAAAAGGATAATCCCCAGCTCAACATCCGGAACTGGAGTGGGCGTTCCCCGGTACGAGTGGTTATTGACCGCAAGCTGCGCTTGCCACTTACCTCCAATGTATTTGATGGAAGCCAGCCAACTCTACTAGTTACTGGAAACAATAGCAGCGCTTTAGCGCGAAAGAATGAATTTACTGGAATCGATAACCTGGAGATTATCACCATTGATTTTGTAAAAGGCGTAGAAGTTCAAATACTTAAGGAATTAGCGGAAAGGGATATAATCTCCGTAATAATTGAGGGCGGCGCCATGCTCATCAATAGCTTTATTCAAAAAAACCTCTGGGACGAAGCCCGAATGTTTGTGGGTAATAAGTTCTTCGGCGAGGGAATTAAAGCCCCTACCCTCAAGGGTAAAATGGTATCGTACGATGAAATTGGCGATAGCCGATTGTTTGTGTATAGGAACGAGTAATTACTGAATAGCTAAGTCTGTATAAACCCTCAAACCGCCGCAAAGTTAATTGCATCGGAATCCCAGTGGGGGGCATTCAGAATTGCTTGGATTACATCTTCCGGATTATCGACAAACTGCCAAATGGCATTATGTTCGTTGCGCATAAAGCGTTCGTCAATCATTTTCTGAAGCATTTCCTTGAGGTGATAGTAGAAGTTATTGGTATTTAGTATTACAATGGGTTTAGTGAATTTACCTAGCCGTTTGAGGGTAATAACCTCCATTAACTCCTCAAGGGTACCACAACCTCCTGGCAGGGCGACAACGGCATCAACGTCCTGAATGAGTAATTTTTTACGCTCGTGCATATCTTTTACCAGCACAAGTTGCGTTAGGTTCTTATGCCCCCACTCCACCTTTTCCATGAATCGGGGCAAGACACCTATTACCCTTCCGCCATGCTCCAGGGCAGTATCGGCAAGGCAGCCCATAAGCCCATAGGAGCCACCACCGTAAACAATTGTTACATCTTTACTAACAAAATCCTTAGCTAAAACCTTAGTTGCCTCAAAGTACTTAGTATCGACCTTTGAGCTGGAAGCGCAGTAAACACAAATTCGCATAGCTATCCAATTAAAAAAACTAAAGCCGGGTAAAGCACACCCGGCTTGTATGAAGTTTGAAATACTTACAGTAAAGCCTCAAGTTTAGCAACAAAAGCGCTTTTGGGTACAGCACCAACCTGCTTATCGACCATTTGTCCGTTCTTAAAGAAAAGCACCGTTGGGATATTGCGGATGCCATAGCGTGCAGCAATTCCAGGGTTGCTGTCAACATCAACCTTTGCTACCACTGCTTTATCCTTGTACTCCTCGGCCATTTGCTCAACATAGGGTGCTATCAAGTGGCAGGGGCCACACCACTCAGCCCAAAAATCAACCATTGCAGGTTTACCCGAATTGAGCACAAGCTCATCAAAATTTGCGTCGGTTACTGCTAATGCCATAGTAAAGATGTTTTAAGTTAGATTTATCAATATATAATTCGATTACAAAATTAAACCAAAATTTTAATAAAAGGTTTACTCCATGGCAACTTTATAGTTAATCTCGCTATCGTGCAGGTAATTAATGAATTCTGGGGTAATATTCACCCGGTATGCCCTGGAAAACATATCAACAGCAACCTGATATTTGGGGTCGTAAACCTTGAATTTCAAGGCAATCTTTGCCTTATCGCGTTGAACGTACTTCATGATGTCATCAATGAAAATATCATTAATCTCATCGAGTGGAATATTAAGCGTTATGCTTTTAATCATCTTCTCGCGCACATCGTAAAGCATGTTAATTGATTTGATGTGCAACTCAAGCTCCTCGGGCCTATAGGTTTTGGGCTGAACCTTACCCCTGACCATGATGTAGTAGCCGTTAAAGCAAAAGTTACGGTAGTTCTCAAAGTCCTTGCCAAAGAGCATGATATCCATGGAATCGGTGTAATCCTCAAGGGTTATGCGCCCGTACTGCTTCCCATTTTTTGCTGTATCGATACGCGAGGCTATGGTCATGCCGGCAATGGTTACATCCCTGTCGCGGTACTGCTCCATGTTGGCCTTTAGGTTGGCAATGGAAACGTTGCAAAGGCTCTCAATTTCGAACCGGAACCCATCGAGCGGATGGGCTGAGAGGTAAATACCAATCACCTCCTTTTCCTTGTTCAGCTTTTCAATAGTTGGCCAGGGATCTACCTTAGGCGGTACAGGTTTAGGAACTTCAAAGCCGGGAACCGATCCAAAAAGCGATTGCTGGGGACTATTCTTTTCCGATTGTATTTTAATTCCATAGCGCATGAGCAGTTCAAGATACGAAACCCTTTTTGGATGGGTGGCCAGAAGCACACTACGATCAAAATCAATTAGATTATCAAGGGCACCAGCAACTACAAGAACCTCAAGGTTTTTCTTGTTTACTGTTTGTAGGTTGACGCGCTCAAAGAAATCGAATACATTTTTAAACTTTCCACTTTTAGTCCTTATGTCAATAATGTTTTGGGCTGCATTCTCACCCATTCCTTTAATAGCGCCTAAGCCAAAGCGGATATCACCGTTTGGCATAACGGCAAATTTAATCTGGCTTTCATTCACATCGGGACCAAGTACCTGAATACCCATGCGGCGGCACTCATCCATAAAGGTTGTAATCTTCTTGATATCGGAAAAATTACGGCTAAGCACGGCAGCCATGAACTGGCTTGGGTAATGTGCTTTGAGGTAGGCGGTTTGGTAGGCAATGTATGCGTAACAGGTTGAGTGCGACTTGTTAAATGCATACTCGGCAAATGATTCCCAGTCGGACCATATCTTTTCAACTACCTTTTTATCATAACCCTTCTGAAGACAGCCTTCAACAAACTTTTCCTTAAGTTCATCCATTACCTTTTTGAGCTTTTTCCCCATTGCCTTGCGCAGGGCGTCGGCCTGACCTTTGGTAAAGCCGGCAAGTTTCTGGGAAAGTAGCATCACCTGCTCCTGGTAAACGGTGACTCCATAAGTATCTTTTAGCACCTCCTCCATCTCGGGGATATCGTAAACTATGGACTCACGACCATGCTTGCGGTTTACGAAACTGGGAATATAATCCATGGGACCCGGACGGTAAAGGGCGTTCATGGCTATGAGGTCCTCGAAACGGTTGGGCTGAAGGGCTCGTAAGTACTTTTTCATCCCGGGCGACTCGAACTGGAAGATGGCAGTGGTCTCGCCTCGTGAGAAAAGCTCAAAGGTTTTGGCATCGTCTAAAGGTATACTACCAATATCAACCTTTTTGCCTGTTGATTGCTCAATAAGCTGAAGGGTATCCTTAATGATGGATAGGGTTTTTAACCCAAGGAAGTCCATTTTAAGTAAGCCGATATCCTCAACATGAGTGCCTTCGTACTGGGTAACATAAAGCTTTGCCTCGGAGTTAGTGCAAAGCGGGATGTATTCCTCAAGGTCATCACGTCCAATGATAATACCGCAAGCATGTACGCCTGTTTGGCGAACAGTTCCCTCTAACACCTGTGCCTGCTTTAGGGTTTCTCTGATAAGCGGGTTATCGGATTCTTTTTCCTTTTCGAGTTCTGGAACCTCCTTGAAAGCCTTTTGTAGGGTTATGCCAGGGCGCTCAGGAACCATCTTAGCCAACCTGTCGGCAGCGGGTAATTCAAGTTCAAGGGTACGCGCCACATCCTTTATGGACGACTTGGCTGCCATGGTTCCAAAGGTTACAATATGAGCCACACGCTTAGCGCCATACTTGTTAACAACGTACTGCAACACCTCCTCACGCCCGTCTTCATCAAAGTCAATGTCGATATCGGGCATTGAAACACGCTCGGGGTTAAGGAAACGCTCAAACAGCAGGTTGTACTTTATGGGGTCGATATCGGTAATGCGCAAGCAGTAAGCCACTGCAGAACCGGCAGCAGAACCCCTACCGGGCCCTACCGATACCCCCATATCGCGCGCTGCCTTAATAAAGTCCCACACTATAAGGAAGTAACTGGGGTATCCCATTCGGGCAATTACTCCCAACTCAAACTCCAGTCGCTCAACTATTGTATCGTTGAGGTTTTCGCCCCAACGCTGTTTGGCACCCTCGTAGGTTAGGTAACGCAGGTAATCATTATCATCGGTAAAGCCATCGGGCAAAGGGAAATAGGGCATAATGGGTTTGCTGGATATATCGTACACCTCAACCTTGTGGAAAATTTCCATTGTATTGCTAATAGCCTCGGGGCAGTTGGGAAAAAGTTCCAGCATCTCCCCCTCGCTTTTCAGGTACTCCTGAAAAGTGTAGCGCATTCGATTTGTCTCGTTCAACTTTTTGCCAGTATTCAGGCAAATCAGAATATCGTGAGCCGAGGCATCGTCGGCCAGCACAAAGTGCACATCGTTTGTTGCAATGCACTTTACTCCAGTCTTTTTCGATAGTACAATGAGTGCTTCGTTTACTTTAACCTGATTCTCATAAACCTCATAGTCGATGCGTGGCTCACCCGACTTATGAAGCATGAGCTCAAGGTAGAAATCATCACCAAAAATTTCCTTATACTCATAAACCAGCCTTTCGGCCTCATCGATATTACCATTCAGAATGGCCTGAGGGATTTCACCGCCCAGGCAGGCACTTGAGGCAATAATTCCCTTGCTATACTTGCGTAGCAGTTCCTTATCAATACGGGGTTTGTAGTAAAAGCCCTCGGTATAGCCATAGCTAACCAATTTCATAAGGTTATGGTACCCCTCCTTGTTCTTGGCAAGCAGAATAAGGTGGTAGTTGTGCCTATCCTCCTTATCGGTTCTATCGAAACGGCTTTTCTTGGCAATGTAGGTTTCGCATCCCACAATGGGTTTAAAAAGCTTGGCTTGAGCCTCCTTGAGCCTTAATCTAAGTTCCTCTAACCTTTCCTGTTGTCCACCCCCATGCTCAATTTCGCCCTCGGCATTCTCTATGTCATATTTAATCTGCTTTATTTCATCGTTTACCTTGCTATTTACCTTACTAACCTTCGACAGAAACTCCTTTACCCCAAACATGTTACCATGGTCAGTTAGGGCAATACCGGGCATTCCCAACTCCAAGGCACGTGAAATTAACTTGTCAATACTCGATGCCCCGTCGAGAATGGAGTAATGGCTATGAACGTGTAGATGTACAAACTGGCTCATTAAGCAAAAGTATTATACCTGATTGATTACTTGAAGAATAACATTTTATCACCCTTTGCGAATTTAACCAATTAACCCCAGTTAACCGAACACTATAGCTTCAATTAATAATTTTTTATCAACAATCCCATGGGATTAAATCCATAAAAAACGGTTCAAGGAAATAACAACAAAAGCCATTATTTTTTTGATGGATTTCAAAATTTGGTAGATTTTATGTAAATACAACAACTTTGTTAACCAGCAATTTTCCCTTCGTTAGCCTGTGCATTCTTCCAATTCACTAACAACGCCCCTGTCGTTCCGAGCACCTGCGAGGAAATTTAGGATGAGGATAAAGGGTCTGCCCCGCGTTACGGGATTCTGAATTTAGCGTGCAGTGTACAGAGAGGTGTTGGGGACCAATGTTTTTGGCGTTCTGTTGAATTTACTGTCAACAATCAACTTAAATGGTATCACAGTGAAAATCTGCCCAATCTGCGTCATCGGTGTACCATTTAAATTTACAAATAACGACCAACGTTTTCAGCCCCGTAGGGACGTAATATTAATCAAGTAAGGTAATCGAATTCGTGTAGCGGAGCACGAATAGCATCAACCAAAGAGCAATTAGCAACCGTTGCATCGCAACGGAAAAGCATTGCAAAGCACCATTTAAATTAAATGTTCTTTCTTGTCTTGATACAAGAAAGAACCAAAGAAAATCAAGGCTGAAAAGCCTAACCCGATGGGTGCCCCGGGGGCGGAACTGCCACGCGAAACTATTCGCCCCGCCTGCGGCAAGGCTCATGTGGTATCGCTTACCGGGCCCACCGCCACGTTCCACCCCTGACCCATTGGCGGGTTAGGCTTTTATGCCCTTTTTGGCTTTTTCCCTTCCATTCCCTCTTAGGGGAAAAGGCTGGTGTGAGGTCGTTTACCACGACCAACTTCATTCGGTAGTCAAAATAGTTTGCAAAAAAATTAAAAGTTCATTTGATAATTTGTAATTTTTTTTAATTTTGCAATTGGTATGATTAAAATCATACATATACACCCAATTTGGAATGTATTGTATGGTTTTGTCATACATATAAACGAGTTACCGCCAAGTGTAAAAAGACAGAGAAATAAACAATTTGCTACAAAATAAAGAAAGACAAAATGAGAAGCCAACGCACAAAACAGCACATTTGCAAACCGCACGAGCCGACACACAACCAAAGTTTGCAAAAGAGCTGTTTTCTTCAAATGCTCATTGTTGTGTAAAATCAATAATTTGAGACAATAATTAATGTTAAATTTAAAAAACAATATAAGAATATCCGCAAATATGCCTAAAGTGATGAAAAACTTATGATACAACAAAATAATAATGAATTCGACATTGCGAGGAGTACTTTTTTAGAAAAAACAATCTGTTGTAAATCTGAGTTAAAGATTGCTCCTCCCGTCAAACAACGCCGGGATTGCAATGACGCAAAAAGGGTATAGGTACTATAGCGGATAATCGTAAAACAATAATACGGAAAATCAGGTAAGAATAAATTTAGATTTTGTGTTTAAATCTCCAGACCATTTGAGATATGAAAATGGCAAACATGTGGCAGGTTCACACGGTGGTGCTAATAGAGCATTAAAAGTTGAGCCAAACATCAACGGTTGTGAAGGCTATAATATTTAAGGAGGTGACGTATATATTATAACTTTATTTAACTTAGATGGAAATCACCCTGTTTGGCAAAATAATGTTCAAATGACACCTAAACCAATGAGAATTGTTAGTCATGATTCTGATAAAATAGTTTTGAGAGGATATCCCGTACAAGCGATGTTTCCATTTGGATGGATAGACTTTAACGGAGAGGATTATGATGCGACAATAAAATTAAAAAATGGTGAAATAGAAAATTGCATCTTGCATATGCAATGCAGGAATGTTTATATTGAGTACTTGAAAGGTTAAGATTAGTGCTCTTCAAAATAATACTTTGAAGCTTTTAGACAATATGAGACAATTACAAGCAGGATATATTATTGATGGGATTGCTGAATATTTAACCAAATCATTCAGTAAAGAAAAAGTTGATGGACTTTTAAAACAACTTTCCTTTTTTGATGCTAAAATTGTTTCATCAAATGGACAGGAGTTCCAAAATCCTGAGCAAATACTATTTGTTGCAAACAATATTATTTCAAGGGGATTACCCACCAGAATAAATTTAGACCTTGAAAAAGCAATTCTTGAGAATTTTAAACTTGGTTCATTAAACAAAAAACAGGCTGAGATTGGTGCTATCGCATTTGATTTTAATTTTTCAGAAAATTTTGCAAATAAACTTTATAGAGCCTTACATATTGTTGACCCAAGAATTACATTGACCGAAATTAATAAGCTGAAAATTGACACATGGGAAAATCATTTAGGTAGCGAATTTGAAGAAGATTTCTTGTATGACAAATTACCCAAAATGGTTAATCCCTTTTGGATACAACTTTTTGAAAGCCAACGAGAATTAGAAAACATTTTGCGTTTTTCAACTTCTGTTGATGATGAAATCGACAAATTTCTTAATGGTTCGGTAAATATCTTCAGTCAACAAAAGATTGATTTTTCGATAGAATTCCCATACCAGATATTTAATCAGCGTGGAGTAATTGTTGAAATTGACGGCAGCCAACACGAAGAAAATGTTCAAAAAATAGTTGATGAAAACAGGGATAATGCAACAGAGAAAGCAAAATGGAAAGCAATACGAATAAAAACACGAGAGTGGCATAAAATATCAGAAAAACTAAAATTCTTCAAGGACTTGGAAAATGAAGAATATTTCAAATTGCTTAAAACAAATTTTACAGAACCATTAAGTCAAGATAAAGAAGGATTAAAAGCATTACAGTTAATGCTAACTCCTTTTGCCATTGCAAGGATTCAAAAAGTATTAATTTATTTACTGACGAATAACAAATTAGATTTATCCAAAGAAGTATGGAATATTGCTGTGATTGAAAGAGACGTTCCGGGAGCTAAACTCGCAATTGACGACTTTTTTAATACGCTTAAAAGTTTATTAAAACTAACCGGTGAAAATCAAATATTACCAAAAATCAATTTATTTGTTGAAAATACTCCAGAATTTGAAAATGCAGAGTTAAAATGGATTAATCCAATTGACAGAAACACACAATTTGATTTATTTATTGACTTGGCAGTTTTGCAAAGAAACTTTTTGACTTCAATGGACAAAACTGTAAATGCTAATATAAAAGTAAACATCCGTTCTTCCCATTCTCCAAAAACAAATCGTAAGTTTTTAACTTCAAACCTAATTAAATATAAGCCGTTAGGAAAAAAGAACAGACGTAATAATGAGTTTATTGAAGATGAAAATCAAGTAAAAACATTAGAAAAGTTTTTACAAGATATTTTTCGCAAACAATCATTCAGACCTGGTCAAATTGAAATTATAAACCGCGCAATTCAAACTAAAAGTGTTATCGGCTTACTACCTACTGGTTCAGGTAAATCGTTAACATATCAGTTAACTGCTTTGCTACAACCAGGACTTTCTATTGTTGTTGACCCAATTAAATCATTAATGAAAGACCAGTATGATGGTCTGTTAAGTAATTGGATTGATTGTTCTGTTTATATTAACTCCTCCCTAACTCAAAAAGAAAGGCAAATTGCCATCCAAAAAATTAACGAAGCAACGACATTGTTTGCGTTTATTTCACCTGAACGACTTCAAGATGATACTTTCAGAAAACAATTAATCGAAACAAGCGATTTTAATAATAATTACTTTAGTTACTGTGTGATAGATGAAGCACATTGCGTGTCAGAATGGGGGCATGATTTTAGAACTTCATACTTACGATTAGGCGATAATGCAAGAAACTATTGCAAAACAAAATCAGGGAAAGATATTCCATTTTTCGCTTTAACTGCAACTGCCTCATACGATGTTTTAGCAGACATTCAAAGAGAATTAAAAATCTTAGATGACAATGCAATTGTAAGATTAGAAAAACTCGACAGACCCGAACTGCAATTTGAAATTAAAGAAGTCATTGCTGATATAAAACCAGAACAAGGTTTAGCGTTTTCGAACAAACAAGCTGTTGGAGAAGCAAAACAAGAAAAATTGATTTCTGTAATATTGAATATTCCCAAAACACTCAAAAACTTCATTTCAAACGAGCAAATTATAAAAGATGCTTCTCTACATGGTTTAAACATTGTTCCTGATAATTTCTCAACTCAAACTTTCTTCAATAGCAACGGAGAAAACACAAATGCTGGGTTGGTTTTTTGTCCGCATAGGAATTGGTATTTTGGTGTTACCGATATCGCATCTAACATTACACAAAATTTTGGTGGAGTTGTAGTAGGTACATTCATGGGTAGCAATGGAGAAGAAAGAAGGGATGAAACAAACGAAATTAGTCAATCTGAATTCATTCAAAACAAAATAGACCTTTTAGTTGCGACTAAAGCGTTTGGCATGGGTATCGACAAACCCAATATCAGATATGTTGTTCATTTCAATTATCCAAGCTCAATAGAAAGTTATTATCAAGAAGCGGGAAGAGCAGGCAGGGATAGAAAAATTGCGGTTGGTGTAATTCTATTTAATCAACAGGAAGTTGTAGCAAAAGACATCATCCAAAAAGTTACTGAAAATGGTAAAATAACAGAAGTATTAGAAAGTTATAGAACATCCATTGATAGAGATATATTACAGAGCTTTCACCGAAACAATTTCAAGGGAATTGCAAAAGAAAAAATAATACTTGCAGAACTTTTAACAGAAATCAAATTTCCTACAAAACGAATAATCAGTCAACTTGAAGATAGAATTATTGAAGAATTTGGCGTAATACTGGAATTGAAAACATATACAAACAATAACGGCAGGCAAGTTCTTTATTTAAATCCAAATTATGGAAGCATTTATTTAGACCGTGAACATTTTCCATTTTATGAAGGAAATGATGCAAATACACAAACATTTGATATAGCAAATTTTATAAGAGATTATATTCAAACAAACAAACCCGAAAATCAAATTGCCTTTGACTGGTTAAATCAATTCATCCAATCTTCAAAACAAGACGGTATTGAAAAATTACTTGAAAATCCAGAAAAACCAGACGAATTCATTGTAGTAATTCCTTTTGCTAATAATACCAAAGAAAGGATTGCTAAGTTTTTACAAAGCAAAGGGATTGAGATTAGTGAGAGAATGGTTGATGAAGCACAGAAGTTTTGTCAGGATATAGATACTTTCATTACTAATCTAGAAAAACAATATTCCAAATTTAACAACTGGGAAAATCTACACATTCCATCAGAACTGAAGCCAGAACTAAAAAGCATGTTCTTGCAAATTAGAGAAGAACAAGACACGTTAAAAGCGATTTACAGATTATCTATAATTGGCGTAATTGACGATTATACAATAGATTACAAATCAAACACTATTTCGGCACACATTAGTCGTAAAAAGAAAGGACATTATACCAAGCAACTGAAAAACTATCTTTTACAATACAACAGCATTGAAAAGGTTGAGGAAAGGCTGAAGCGATTAGAATACTACAAGGGAAATTCTGAGATACAAAAATGTCTTGGGTTTTTGATAAAATTCATCTACGAAGAAATTGCAGAACAACGAAAGGAAGCAATTAAAGCGATGGAAGAAGCTTGTAAAATTGGATTACAAGAAGATGGTAGTCGTAGATTTAAAGAGTACATTGATTTATACATGAATTCAAAGTATGCACGTCCTGAATACTTACCTTCTGATACAGAAAAAGGCTTGAAAGAAGATTTTGAGATTGTTAAAAAATACATGGACTTGGTTAGAACTGACCGTGGTGGTGAGATAAACAATTTAAAGCATTTACGTGGTGCAGCAACAGTTCTATTAGTGCAAAGACCGGATAATTATGTATTCATTCTTTTAAAGGCATTTGCAATTTTTATACTTGAAAAGGGAAATGATGAATTTATAAATGAAGCACAACAGGATTTCTACAATGGTTTTTTAAAACTAAGTAAAACCAGAGCAGAAGATATTCTTTCTGTAAAGGACAAAGTAGAATATTTCAAAAACAAATTATCAGATTTTGATACGGAATTAAACTTGAAAATAGCAGAAATTGAATATGTGTTGTACCACAAAATACATGCAGATTGGATAGAAACTTTTAACTCTAAATTTATTGGTGAGCATGAAAGAGCAAATTAATGAGCAATTGGCTTTGCTTGAAAAAGAATTGTCGAGACTAAAAAAAGTCACAGATTACATTGATGACACGAAAAATACGGCTCAATCTGTAATAACTGAACTAAAAACAGTTCAGGGCAATTACTCAACATATACAAACAAAATTTTTGATTTGTATAAATCATCAGTTGAGCAAATTAAAAAGGAAACTGAATTACAAATCAAAGAAGGTGTAATTCACTTCGAAACAACAGGTTCTCAGATTGACCAGACAAATCGTGAAAAACTCGTTGAAACAAAAAGACTTCTGGAAAACTACAGAAAAACAGTCGAAGCCACTGATAATTTAGTAAAAACACTTGAAGCAGTTGATTTTCCAACAAGATTAGATAATATTGAGCAACAAGTAAGCAAAAACCATGAAGAAATCGAGAACAGATTTAATCTTCAAGACAAGCAAAATAAATTGATTAAAATATTACTGTTTGTGATTTTGGGAATAGTAAGCATTGGCGGAATAAGTGGATTATTGATTTGGTTAAAAATAATATAGCCAGCCCGAAAGCCATACACATTTGCAATTCGCACAAGCTAACACACAGCCCAAAAATTGCAAAAGAGTATGTCTTTCCAAACGCTTGACTGACAGAAGAAATGTAGCAAATTGAAAGAGAAAATGACTGAAATAAATGAACACCAGGCGGTAACACGGTATATAAAAAATTGGGCAGATAATGCTAAATTTCAAGTTCATAGCTCACATTTAACTATGTGCGGTTTGACAGTGAATCGCTCCGAAATGCCCAACTTTTCATATACCCATCCGTTAGGCGCAAGCAGGAGTGCAAAAATTAAACTATGGCAATATCTGATAAGACAAGAAAAAAGCTTTGGGCTAAATCTGGAAATAGATGCTCTATCTGTAAAACGGAACTCTTTTCTAATAAAGAGAAAGCTGAAGATTTAAATATTGGTGAAGAATGTCATATTATTAGCAGCAAACCAACATGACCAAGACATAAAGAAGGACTTGAGGATTATGATTTATATGACAATTTGGTCTTATTATGCAAGAATCATCACAAAGAAATAGATACGCTTACTGATACTTATACAGAAGAACTACTGAGATATATTAAGCAAAATCATGAAAATTGGGTAAGTACAACTTTAAACAATTCTAAAACTAAAAAAGAAAAGCCGAAATTCATATCAAGGATTACATCGGGAAAAGAATTGCTAAATATTATTTCTGATTCTTATGGTTATAGAACAGATTATGACGAAGTTGACAATGAAGAAGATGCTGATTTTATAGGTGGTATTCTTCAAGACCTGACTGATTATGGAGATATAAGTGGAATGGTCGAAGTATACGATAAAGTTAAGATGGCATTAGACTTATCAAAACTATTAGAAACAATTGAAGAGAAAGGATATTTCCTTTTTGCGGAAGACAATATTGAAAATATTAAATTCAAAGACGGTGGGACAGATAAGTGGAAAATTGCTACGATACTAATTCGTAAAAAAGATAATCCAGAAATAATAAAGTTTGATTTGAGTAATGAGACAAATAAAAGCGATAATTAAATATTTACTTTCCTTTTTCAAGCAAAAATGGACTTTTGAGGATTATCCGCTTGAAACATGGACTAATCCTAATGCAGGACAAGAGGATATAAAATACGGAGCAAAATTCACTAATTGGTCAACTTTTGTTGCTCATGGCAGTACAACTTCGGATGCAATTGAAAATCTTAGAAAGAATTTACTTGAATATGGAAAAGAAAATAAACTACCGAGACCAGGAAGCAAGGTGCCGATTCAATTTGCAGATTCTGACCGAATTGAAAAATACCAAAATATTGCAGTTGATTTCTTCGATAAAATCATAGGGATTAATTATCACGACTGTTTTATTTCCGACATGAGTAGTTTATTTGATTTTGATTTAGACAATGAAGAAACATTGAGAAAGATTAAAGAAGAATATGGAATTGAACCAATTGGAGATTTATTTTTAGCTGACATATTTGAACAAATAAATAATGCCAGCGCCTAACATTTTGTATAAGTAATGGCAGGCGATGTGGTAAATATCAAGGTTTGTAGTCCGCTCAAACTGCGTAGCGGTTTGACAGGAAAGAAGCCCGCAATCTGCCACTACTCATACAATTTACCGTTATGCAAAATTGTAAAAAGACAGACAAATAGAAAAAATATGAAGTATCACGTTTTTTTCACAGCTCAATATACAGAACCTTGTTTACAGAATGGACGATTTGGAGCGACATCGGTTAATTCTCTTGTAAACGTAAAAAAAGGGGACGTTGCTTTTCTATTTGACGGATTAAAATGGAAGCTATTCGGACCTCTTAAAATTATATCAGATAATCAATTTTATGAGACTGATGATATTTATGGAAAGAATAGGAGAAATGTTGTTAACTATCCAAACAGAGTTGCTTTTGACAATAAAAAAATAAAAAGTATTGAGCTGAATAAGCTATTCGCTTATGAAACAGACTCTAGAACTGAAAATTATCTTGTTAACAGAACATTGCTTTCAGTGATTATAGCGAATAAACAAGTTCATTCTACACCTTTAACAAATAAAGAAGGACAATATTTAGAAAACATACTTGGACAGCTTGGGGAAGTTACAACTATAAACACAGATATATTAACTTTCACAGACAGAGAAATTGTAATGCACAATGTAATCAATAACAGAAAGCCAAAAAGTGAAGCGATTTTTGAAATGTTGTTGATGTTAAAAAAGCCCTACCCTATAAAATTGGAAAACGAAAACACACTAATATACAATCAGTTCATATTAGGACTGCAAAGACAAATTGACATTTTAACTATAACAGAACAAGAAATTAAAATAATTGAGATTAAAAAACGTGATAACCAAACAAATCCATTTACGCAAGTTATTGAATATTTAGACTATGTAAATTCTGATTTTAGGTTGCAAATAGACAATTATTCAAAAAGAAAATATAGAGCAATTGTGTTGCTAGAAGAAGGGAATAAGTTTCTGAACAGTAATCAAATTCCTGCTCTTGAAAACCTAAGTGTATGCTCGTTTAATTGCGACAGAAACTACGAGATAACAATAAACAACTTTGCATAACAGCACCTAGCCAAAAGTGGCGGTTCAGTGGTTAAATCAAACTTTGTGCATCTATCAAAGTTTCTGCTTGGTTGACAGTGAAGTGCTTCTAAATCGCCACCTTCGGGTAGCTGCAAAACGTTAACACAAAAAGCAGGTTACGAGAACCTGCTTTTGCTATCAAAATTCTTGCTACTTCAGCGCTTTGCTATTTAT
>OMKS01001327.1_pt1 | contig 22111 bp, 22 predicted proteins | sample 1674721 | NCBI WGS metagenome assembly OMKS01 (sample SAMN06264996, study PRJEB25208) | sediment metagenome | isolation source: hot spring sediment | place: USA: California | collected 2014-09-02
ATATTATACTACTTCTTGTAATGCTTTCCTCTTATAGTATGCTTAATGCTCAGTCGTTTGATATGCACGGGTATGCCAGGTCATACTTCGGCGCCCTTACCGAACAAGACGGCAAGTTTTCAATTTTACAAAATACTTTGAATTTGGAATTGGGCCTGTCGGATAACAAAGCATCATTTTATGCTAATCCATATATCTATCAATATTCCGAAGATAAAGTTGATCTTAGCTTGAGGGAACTTTACGTTGATCTCAAGTTCGGAAGAAAATTTGCCGTGCGTGTTGGTAAGCAGCAAATTATATGGGGTAAAGCCGACGGTGTCTTCATTACCGATATTATATCTCCAAAAGATTTGAGTGAATTTTTGTTAAGGGATTTTGAGGAGATACGAATAGGGGTTACAGCCGTAAAAGTGAACTATTATGGCGTACGCTCATCATTTGAGTTGGTTTTAATCCCTAAATTTGAACCAACTATGTTTGCAGACCAAGGTTCTATTTGGAGCCCGAAACAGCCACAAATATCAATGAGTGTTCCGCCCGGGTTTCAGATTCAAAAAAATGTTGATTACTCCTTGACCGATATCGAAGCTTCATTAGAGAACAGCGAAATTGCCGGCAAATTCTCTTATTTCTCCGGAGCAATTGATTTCGAACTGATGGGGGGATATTTATGGGATGACAATCCATCGCTGCATATGATTAAAGAAATTGATCAGATGAATAGAGTAATAGATGTTACTATGAGACCGGAATATCATCGGTTAACAATGGGCGGCGGAAGTTTCAGCACGTGTATTTTTGATGCGGTTCTAAGAGGTGAAGGCGCTTATTACAACGGTCGCAATTTTTTAAGTTTGGATCCGATGGCAGAAGAAGGCGTTGTAGAGAAAAATTATATGCATTATCTGGTCGGGTTGGATTACAACATTTTAGGAATGGACATAAGTGCCCAATACATGGAAGAAAGAATACTTGATTATGAAGAGGCTCTATATCAAGAAGAAGTTCAGCAGACGGCAACTTTGCTCACAAATATAGATTATTTACACCAAACTCTCTTTATATCAAATCTCATTTACTATGGATTTAATGAAAAAGATGCTCTGATACGACCAACAATTACGTACAAATTTGCTGATGGTTTAGAAATAATCGTTGGCTTAAATATTTTTGTGGGTACCGGTGATGGGATGTTCGGGCAGTATTATAAGAATGATATGGTGTATTCAAAAATAAAATACAGCTTCTAAAATTTTTTTTCCTTTATAATATAAAAGGCCGGGTTTGTATCTAAAATCCGGCTTTTTTCTTCAAATCCCTACTATCCTAAAAACCATCTTAATAAAATATTTAAAAAAACTTGACAAATGATATTCTATCCATTAAATTAGTTAGTGAGTGTTAACAAACATTGTGGAATTAGAAAACTATGGCACGATTGACAACGGAAGAAAGACAAAAAATAATTATTGACGAAGCAATAAATATAATTCACGAAGGCGGGTATGAATCGTTGTCAATTCGTGAATTAGCTTCAAAGGTTCAAATAAGCGAACCTGCAATTTACCGACACTTTTTGAATAAAGAAGATATAATACTTGGGATATTATCCCGTATTGGAGAGTTCGACCATCTGCTCGAAGCAAATCTTCGCGAGGGTAAAACGGTAGTTGAAAAACTGCAACACTTCATAAATTTTCACTTTAGTTTCTTGAATAAGAACAAGGAGATGACTTCCGTCTTATTTTCGGAGGATATTTTCAATCAAAGCGATTTGCTGAAAGAAAGATTGGTTCGGATAATTAAGTACAGAAAAATGTTACTCACGTCAATCATTCAAGAAGGAATCGATTCTAAGGAGATAAAAGATATTGATGCAGGAAGTATTGTAACTATGATACTCGGTTTTATTCGCTTAACAGTACTTGAATGGCGTCTCGGTGGATTTATGTTCGATCTGTCCAGGGAAAGCAGCAAAGTAGTTTCTGCAATAAATCAAATGATACTCAAATAATTTTTTTGTCGAATATAGTTAGTTAGTGTTAACTTCCTAAGAAAATTATGATAAAAGAAAAGACACAAAAATATTTAGGTAAGAGATTTCAGCAAGAAGGATTTTCTTCTATTTCTATAAATGAAATTGCAGCCGATCTGAATGTAAGTAAAAAAACCATTTACAAAGAATTCGGGAGCAAGCATAAACTTATAGAAACAACAATTATGAGTATGTTGAATGAAGCGTATTACAATGTACTTTATGTTGTTTCAAATGAATCGCCATTCGTTGAAAAGTTTTACACGATCTTTGATACGGTTAAAGAAAACTTAAAAACTTTTGATGATATATCTCTCGCAGAACTAAAGAGAACGCATCCTAAAATATGGGTAAAAGTTGCACGGTTTCGAAAGTATAATATCATTCCATTACTTCGTCTTTTAATAACAAGCGGAATTAAGAAGGGGGTATTAAACGGTTATCCCATAGAACTTTACCTAAAATTAATCTACGGAGCAATTTCAGAAGTGACAAAAAGAAACGCAAAACCGATTGACGGGGAGTTAGATCAGTTGCTGAAGATCATACTAAACGGCGCCCTTACAAAGAAGGGAAAGAAATTTTTAAACTATAAGTTAGTTGATGTTAACTAATGAGAGTAAGTTATGAAATGTCCTAAAAACAAACATTTAATCCGGGTTGAAAATTATTTTAAAATATTCAATGAAACGTCAATTGCAAGATTAAAGCAATATCAACCGCAACTTGCAGCGCAAATAAATGAGTTTAGGAGTAATCGTGTAATACCTCTCATTAAATTACTGCTTAAGATAGGCTCAAGAAAAAAACTGATAATTAATATACCTCCGGAAATAATATTACAAACTTTTACAGTGGCTTTAGGTTCAATAATAGACAATAAATTTATCGGGACAACCGACTACTCCTATAGGCACACTTTCAAGTATGCATTTTATATGTTATTAAACGGAATTTTAACCAAAAAAGGAAAACAATATTTAAACCATAAAATTGAGGGAACTAAATGAAAATGTTAAAAATGCTTATCATTTTTTCCGTATCGCTAATCTTATTCGGTTGTGGCAATGATGAAACAATAAAATTTATCGATGCATCCGGAACCATTGAATCAACAAATATTACCGTTAGTTCAAGAACAGCAGGTAATATTGAAGCGATAAACTTTATTGAAGGCTCAAAAGTCAATGCCGGAGATACAATAATTATAATCGACCACGAGTTACTGGAGATACAATTACAACAGGCAATCGCCGGTAAAGATGCTGCTGAAGCCCAGTTAAACCTTATGCTTGCAGGTGCAAGAAAAGAAGATATAAACCATGCAGAGCAAAATCTTAATCAGGCAAAGATTAATTATGAGACAGCCGAGAGAGATAAAGAAAGGATGCAGAGTTTATACGATTCCCGCTCAATAACCAAAAAGCAATATGAAGACGCAATTGCCAGATATGATTTGATGAGTGCACAGTACAAATCTGCGCATGAAAATTATAATAAAGTAAAAAAGATATTCAGGCAGGAAGAGATTGATCAGGCGAGGGCAAATCTAAATAAAGCTATTGCGGGGGTTGATTTACTGAAGAAGAATATACGGGATAGTTATGTGATTTCCCCGATAAACGGATTTCTTGTTAAGACTTTTGTTGAAAGAGGAGAAAGTGTTACACCAATGTCTTCGCTTTTCAAAGTATCTGATCTCGATATCGTAGAGTTAGTAATCTATGTGTCAACATTAGAGCTTGGTTATGTGAAACTGGGGCAGAGGGCAGAAGTAACAATTGATACATACAAAGATAAAATATATGAAGGGAAGGTTACTTATATATCGCCCGAAGCAGAATTCACTCCAAAGAATATTCAGACGAAGGATGAAAGAACAAAACTGGTATTTGCAGTCAAGATTACAATACCGAATGAAGATTATGATCTAAAACCAGGTATGCCGGCGGATGCGTCTATAATTACAAAATTGCAAGATTGGAATTAAACAATGAACGAAGTAATTAAAATAGAAAACCTTAAACGAAGCTACGGAGATATTGTGGCTGTAAACGGTGTATCATACTCGGTAGCTAAAGGTGAGATGTTCGGACTGGTTGGTCCGGATGGTGCCGGGAAAACAACCACCATTAGAATGTTAATTGGGTTACTAAAACCTGATTCGGGTAATGCCCAGCTGCTGGGCTATGATCTTAGAACCCAGAAAAACAAAATCAAAGATGAAATCGGTTATCTATCACAAAGATTTTCTCTATATGGTGATCTGACAATTGATGAGAACATTGAGTTTTTTGCAGATATACACGGAGTGAAGAACTTCAAGGAAAGAAGAAATGAACTGCTTGAGTTTACCAGGTTAACACCATTTCGTGACCGCCTGGCAGATAAACTTTCAGGTGGAATGAAACAGAAACTTGCACTTGCCTGCACGCTTATTCATAAGCCAAAGATAATTTTCCTCGATGAGCCTACAACGGGAGTTGATCCGGTTTCAAGAAGAGATTTCTGGAAGATACTTTCAAATCTTCTTAAAGAAGGAATAACAATCTTTATGACAACGCCTTATCTCGATGAAGCCGAACGCTGCAACAGAATTGCTTTGATGAACAACGGTGAAATAATAAGCTGGGATACACCAAAGAAGGTAAAAGCTTCTCTTAAAGAACAGATCGTTGAAATTGTCTGCTCACCGAGCCGTGAAGCATACAATACAATTAAAGCAAACACCGACTATGAGGTTCAGATGTATGGCGACAGACTTAATGTTGCTTTGAAAAGTTATGATGATGAATATGCTAAGCTCGAAAAACATTTAACTGAAAATAATATTCAGATAGTTGATCACAGAGTGATTACGCCATCACTGGAAAATGTATTTATTCATTTAATAAGTAAAGCATCATAGAAATAAAGGAATTAAAAATGAAAAAAATAATATTATTAAGCCTGATGATGATATCCGTTCTTTACTCGCAGCCGCAGAAACTAACTCTGCAGGAAAGCATAGAACTGGGACTTCAGAACAGTAAAGACTTGAAGATTTCACAATCAAAACTAAAAAGCTCTGATGCAAAAGTATCGGAAGTTAATTCAATGTTTTTACCGCAGTTGAAGTTAATGGCAAACTACACAAGGCTGAGCGATAATGTACCTCCGTTTGAAGTCACGACTCCGTTTTCACCAATGCCTATCAGAATTTCCGACCCTGTGCTGGATAATTACAACCTTAAACTTTCACTTCAGCAGCCTCTGTTTACAGGGTTCAGGTTGTCATCATCAAAAAAAGCAGCCGAATATAATTTCAATGCTGCTGAATTGGAATATTCAAAAGAAATGAATGAGGCGGCTTTAAATATTCACAATGCTTTCTGGAATTATTACAGGGCTCAGGAAGTAAGAAATCTTTTAGAGAAAAGCTTAGGTCAGATTGAAAATCATCTCAGGGATACAAAAAACTTTTTGGAAAACGGATTGGTTACACAGAATGATTACTTAAAGCTTCAGGTTCAGTATTCAAATACAAAGCTTCAGTTAATTGAAGCAGAAAATAATCTGGAAGTTGCGCGGGCAGTATTCAACAAAACACTCGGTCTTTCACTCGAATCAAAAACAGAAATTATTGTGGATAAGGCAGAAGCCAAAACAGTTGAATATGATATTAAAGACCTGGTTAAAGAAGCAAAACAAAATCGTGATGAACTTCAATCATTAGCATATAGATTAAAAGCTGCAGATGAGAATATATCTGCAGCCAGATCAGACTGGTTTCCGAACATTTACTTAACAGGCAATTATTATTACAGCAATCCCAATGCAAGATATCAGCCGCTTACTGATCAGTGGAATGATACCTGGGATGTTGGTGTAACATTAAGCTGGGATATTTGGAATTGGGGATTGACTTCTTCAAAGACAACCCAAGCCGAGGAACTTTCCGTGCAGACTCAGGCTACATTAGAAAAGTTAAACGATAACATTGAGGTAGAAGTCTATCAAAACTATTTGAACCTGTTCAAATCAAAAGAAAAAGTCGATGTAAGCAGACTTAGCTTAGAGCAGGCATCAGAGAACTACCGTATTACATCAGAAAAATATGATCAGCAGTTAGCAACAAGTACAGATCTTATTGATGCGGAAGTATCTGAGCTGCAGGCAGCAACTAATCTCACCTTTTCTTTGATTGAATATAATCTTGCAAAGGTGAGACTTGAAAAAGCGGTTGGCAGGAGAATTTATTGAGAATGGATATTCAGATGAACAGCATAGAAGTAAAAGACTTAACAAAACAATTCGGCAGCTTTACTGCAGTGGATAAAGTATCATTTACCGTAAAGCAGGGAGAGATATTCGGATTTCTCGGAGCTAACGGTGCAGGTAAATCAACCACAATAAGAATGCTTATCGGTATACTTGAACCTACATCTGGTGACGCGTTGGTGGGCGGTTACAGCATTATGAAGCAGCCGGATAAAGTAAAAACACAAATCGGGTATATGTCTCAGAAGTTTTCTTTATACAACGACCTTACAGTTGAAGAGAATATCCGTTTCTTTGCGGGAGTTTACGGATTAACAGGAAAGAAATATGAAGAAAGAAAAAAGTGGGTTTTGAAGGTTGCCAATCTCGAAGGCAAAGAAAAACTGCTAACCAATTCGCTGCCCGGCGGTATCAAACAAAGACTTGCTCTGGGAACAGCAGTGATCCACGAACCCAAAATTGTTTTTCTTGATGAACCAACCAGCGGAGTTGATCCGGTTTCAAGAAGAAATTTCTGGGATCTTATAAACGATCTGTCCGCAGGCGGTACGACCGTGCTCGTTACAACTCACTACCTGGATGAAGCTGAATTCTGCAATGATATAATTCTTATAAATGCAGGAAGACTTATCGCACAGGGAAATGCAAAAGCGTTGAAGACCAATTACATCAAAAATACAATACTCGAAATTGAATCCGACAGAGTTGTAGACAGTATGGGAATACTTGAAAAAGAAGACTGGGTTGGGGAGACTTCTATATTCGGCAACAGCATTCATATAATATTAAATGATAATGCAAAAGGCGAAGCTGATGTTCGGGATATTCTTACAACCAAAAATTCAATAAATGTGCACAGAGTTGATAAGATAGTACCCACATTGGAAGATGTTTTTATTCATCTTTTAGAAAAGGATAAAACTAATGTTTCATAGAATTTACGCTATTGCTAAAAAAGAGTTTAGACAATTGAAGCGTGATACAAGGATGCTTTTTATAGTATTCTTCTTCCCGGTTGTTTTACTGGCAATTTTTGGTTATGCAATAAACTTTGATGTTAAGCATATTAAGGTTGCAGTATACGATCAGGATAAATCCGATTATACAAGAGAGTACTTAAACGGATTGGTAAGCTCTGAATATTTTGATATTGTTACACACATAGATAGTGATGATGAGATAAAAAGATTATTAGATGAAAAGATAGTTCAGGCGGTTATAGTTTTCCCGAATGATCTTTCCAGAAGATTAAATAATAATGAGGAAGTAAAAGTACAGTATCTGGTTGATGGCGTTGATGGCAATACCGCAAATGTAATTGTTAACTATGTGAATGCTGCAACATATAGCTACTCATTAAAGCTTACAAAAGAATATCTGGCTGTTAAGGGAAAAGAAATTTATGTTCCAATAAATCTTGAACCGAGATTCTGGTTCAACCCTGAATTAGAAAGCACAAAGTTTTTAATACCCGGTCTGATGGGTATGATTTTAATTATCACAGCCGTGATATCAGTATCACTGTCAATTGTAAGGGAAAAAGAAAGAGGAACAATTGAACAAATTAATGTTTCGCCGCTGTCATCATTAGAGTTAATTATCGGCAAGACAGCTCCATACATTATGATATCGCTGATTAACGCTGCTATTGTGCTTTTGGCAGGATATCTTCTCTTCGGAATAGTAATAAAAGGTGATATATTTTTACTTCTTTTCAGCACCTTAATATTTTTATTTGCTGCACTTGGACTTGGAATATTTATTTCCAGTATCGCTGATTCACAGCAGGTAGCCTTTCAGGCAGCGAACGTTACATCACTTCTGCCCTCACTTATTCTGTCCGGATTTATTTTCCCGATTGAAAGTATGCCGGCTGTCATTCAGTGGGTTACAAATATCACACCCGCAAAATTTTATATAGTATCGCTGAGAGCTATTCTATTAAGGGGCGTTGGAATTTCCGCCTTCTGGGAACAACTGATTTATTTAATGATTTTCGGAGTGATATTTATTTCACTTGCTGCTTTAGTTGACAGGAAAGCAAAAGCTGCCTAATGAAGAGCTTAAACAAAAATCAAATAAGAGATTTATAAAATGAAAACGATATATGAATTTATTATAAAAGAACTGCTTCAGTTCAAGCGTGATAAAAAAATGAGAGCGGTTGTCTTTATGGCACCCATCTTACAGCTTATTTTGCTTGGCTATGCTGCAAATATGGATGTTGAAATTGTTCATACTGCAATATTTGACCAGGACAAAACCGCGACCAGCAGAGAGTTTATAAAAAACTTTGAGGAATCGGGATATTTTGCAATCGATTATTATGCGTCAAGCTACGAGGATGCAACAGAACTGATTGATATGGGTAAAACGATTGTCGTAATCGTTATTCCGAAAGACTTCGAAAAGAATTTAAACAGACGTGAAACTGTATCAGTTCAGACTTTATTTGAAGGCTCCGATGGGAACACTTCTTCCATTGCACTCGGATACATACAGGGAATTACAAACCGGTTCTCTAAGAAAATTGTAACAGAAACCAGAGATAAATACGGAGTAAATCTTGCTTTGTCGGGTTCATTAACTCCTGAAGTGAGAGTATGGTACAATCCTGAAATGAAAACAAGAAACTATATGGTGCCTGGTATCATGGGAGTGATATTAATGATTACAACTTTATCACTTATGTCAATGGCTGTTGTAAGAGAACGAGAGATTGGAACACTTGAACAATTAATTGTAACCCCAATTAAATCTTATCAGCTCATACTCGGCAAGCTGATCCCCTTTACAATGATCGGATTTATAGTGTTAGTGATTGTAATGCTTATAATGACACAATGGTTCGGTATAGTAGTTAGGGGAAATCCTTTGTTCTTATTGTTTACTGCTCTCTTATTTGTACTCTCTAACCTGGGGTTGGGACTTTTCATCTCAACCGTTTCAAAAACACAGCAGCAGGCAATGATGGCATCGGTTTTTGCTGTCATGATGCCGATGATTTATCTGTCAGGTTTTGCGTTCCCGATTGAAAATATGCCGAAGGTTGTACAATATATAACTCATCTTCTTCCGTTGAAATACTTTATTACAATACTCCGTGGAATTGTTTTGAAAGGAATCGGATTTTCCGCACTGTGGGTTGAAACACTTATATTATTCGGAATGGGAGCAGGTATTTTGATTATTAGCTCCTTAAGATTTAGCAAGAAGGTTGAATAACAAAACGAAAGGATATACAAAATGATAAATCAAAGATCAAAACTCTGGAATTACTTTTTATTCGGAACAGTAAGTTTTCTGGTCGCGTTCTTCATCAGCACAGATGAAATAAATGCACAAACTGAGGATGTTTACAAAGTATTAAAAATCAATACCGAGATCACTGAAGGAAAATCAAAAGAAGTAAAACCCCTCTTTGAAGGCGAAAGAAGAAAAATTGTTCAGCTTACTTTAAGAAACGAAATGCGCTTGGATTTTCACAGCGTTGCCGAACCATTAACAATTGAGTGTATTGCCGGTGAGGGTGAACTGATAATAGAAACCGGTGACAAAACAGATAAGATCGAATTGAACCCGGGTACTTACATAACACTTGAAAGTAATGTTATGCACGATGTGGTCGGCAAACCTTCTGTTTCTATTATACTAACAAGATTTTTATCAGTAAAAGAGTAACCAATTTTATAATGCGAGCTTTTGAGATATCTATGTAAGATGCTCAGATATAATAACAATCAAACAAAATAATATAAAAGGAGTAATGAAATGAAACTAAAATCATTTTTAATAACAGCAATTCTGATGGTTGCAACTATCAGCTTGTCAGCACAGACAAATCCTCGCAGCGGCAAGTTTGGTGTCGGTATAGATGATATTTCTACATCACCAAATTTTCTGTTCAAATACTATTTAACAGATAATTTCTCTATGAATTTCATAACAGGGATAGACCTGGAATTTCCTGGTGCGGACGCTCCGGAAGGTTTAACAAAACTTGATGGTTATAACCTGCGGTTGGGATTAGCCGGTATGTACCATTTCAACATGGATAGAGTATCACCCTACCTGGGTCTTGAAGCTATATATGGGATAAAACAGAATGCGGGATATTATGCTGTTGAACCGGATCCCAAAAACAATGTAATGCTCGGCTTAATACTAGGCGCGGATTATTTTCTTTTCGAGAAATTCAGTCTTGGAATCAAACAGAATCTAAATTTTGATTTTCAGCTTTCCAGAGATATACCTGTTGAAGAGACCGATATGTTCATAAATACGACTACGCAGTTTACGGCCAGATACTATTTTAATTAGTGTAAAAACTTCAACCGGTAATTTTCCGGCTGTTCTTTGAGCAGCCGGAAAAAATATTTAATTATAATAATCAGTATCGTAAAGGAGTTTATAAAATGTTTAATACTACTCAAACTATGAGCAAGATAGTTTGGATTAAGTCATTGGATTTAATCTTTTCAAAAGGAAAAAGATTATTCAGGAATGCATTTACTCCATTGCTGATTACTATGACGCTTTCTTCAACAAATATGATTGCACAAATCAACAACTACGAAAATCTCCCCTCAGGTTTATCAAGCCGTTCTAATAATTCTATAACTCAGTATATGATTAATGAAGGTAATACGGAAAAAAAATATTGGCTTCCGGCTATTGAAATTATCGGATTAAATTTAGGCGTGGGGGCATTTAATACTTATATAATGAATGAAGATTTTGCGAAAATCAGTTGGAAAACTATAGGTGATAATTTTAAAACAGGCTTCGTTTGGGATGAAGATCCGTTCCTGATGAATCATTTTATGCACCCGTTTCATGGTGCTGCCTACTTTAATTCTGCTCGTTCGAATGGACTTGAGTTCTGGGAATCTGCTCCTTATGCATTATTCGGGAGTTTTATGTGGGAGTTCTTTATGGAGAATGAACCTCCGTCTTATAATGATATTGTTAACACACCCGTGACAGGTATAATCTTAGGTGAGATATCTTACCGGGTTTACAAGTTTCCTTGGTACGGTAACAATTATTTTCTTAGTTTTATATAAATCAAATGTCTATTTCAAAAAGAAAAATAGCGCAAAAAATGAAGTTGTTAATAAATAAAAATAATTATCTCGGTATTCCTCTGTGTTTAATAAGTGTAATGCTCCCTCTTATTACACAAAATACACAGAGGGTATACCGTGCAAGAAAGATTGATTATAAATAAAAAGGTAAAACTATGTACAAAAGAGTAATTAAAAATAGATGGATTTTATTAGCAGTTACGTTAATAATATTTACAGCAAGTACAATAGCTCAAGTTGAAATTCATAAAAATCTTCCGAACATAATATTAAGTGGAACTAACGGTGGTAATATTGACGGAAGCGATTGGGAAAGCGGTAATCTTACAAACAAGATTAACCTAATTTATTACGTATCTCCAAGTCAACAAAAAGTAGTACAACCATTGCTTGAAATAATAGATGATAAAAACTATCCGTCCGAAATGCTTTCTACGACAATAATAATAAATACAAAAGCCACCTGGATACCGAATTCAGTAATTGTAGGAAAAGTTAAGGGAAAGGCTAAAGAAGATACAACAAAAACTTATGTGCTAGATAAAAAAGAAATACTTCTTAAGGAATGGAGTCTGTCGGAAGATAACCCGAACATTTTATTGATAAACGGGAAAGGTGAAGTAGTATTTATTCATACCGATGAATTGGCGGAAGAAATTGAAAACGAATTGATAGATCAAATTGAATTACTAATAAATAAAGGAGAATCGAAATGAAACTCACAAGAATATTTATAATAACATTGCTGGTAACGGTAATCGGTTTTGAGTCTCAAGCTCAAGAAAAATTAACCGGTCAGCAGATAATTGAGAATGTTTATTACCGTGAAACCGGCAATGATGCAACATCAGATTTAACAATGACATTAATCAATTCACGAGGTAGTGAAAGAGTAAGAGAGATAAAACAATTCAGCAAAGACTACGGCAAGGAAGAAAAAAGTATAATGTTCTTTCTTTCTCCAGCTGATGTACGCAACACATCTTTTATGAATTGGAGCTACGACGAAGCGGGGAGAGACGATGATCAATGGATTTATCTTCCTGCACTTAAAAAGTAAAGAGAATCTCAAGCGACAGTAAAAGCGATTACTTTATGGGATCGGACTTTACTTACGACGATTTAGGTGATCGTCATCCTTCGGAAGATACTCATAAACTTCTACGTGAGGAAAAACTTAACGGGGAGGAATGCTACGTTGTCGAAAGTATTCCTAAAGAAAAGGGATATATGTATTCGAGAACTGTTACGTGGGTGATTAAAGATAAATGGATTGGAATGAAGAAAGAATTCTATGACCAAGACGGTGACCACTTAAAAACTTTGTCAGTTGAAAAGTATGATAAGATAGACGGTTACTGGGTTATTCTTCATTCGGAAATGCACAACGTACAAAAAAATCACAGAACAATAATGAACTTAAAAAACGTTGAAATCAATATCGGTATTGATGACGGTATGTTCACAGAAAGAATGATGAAGCGAGGTTTATAATGTTTGCTAGATTAATTAAAACAGTATTGCTGTCAATAATGCTGGCATCTTTGGTTAATGCACAAGATTTATTTTTAAGCGGTTATGCGAGAACTTATCTTGGTGCTTTAACAACAGGCGAAAGCGAGTATTCAATTATACAAAACACTTTCGATCTAAACTTCGAACACAGCCGGGGCGATGTCTATTTCAAAGTAAACCCGTTTCTTTATCATTATTCGGATAAGGATTTGGAATTAGGATTTAGACAAGCCTATATGGATTTATATTTTGATTCTTTCGATATACGAATAGGTAAACAGCAGATCGTTTGGGGTAAAGGAGACGGCGTATTCATAACAGATATTGTTTCACCAAAAGATATGAGAGAATTTCTGCTGCCGGAATTCAGCGAAATTCGTGTCGGAGTAACTTCGCTTAAATTCAATTACTACTCCGGAGGCAGCACATTCGAGTTAGTCTGGATCCCGGTTTTTACACCCACTCAAATGCCTGATGAAAATTCTATTTGGAGTGTAAAACCAAACTATCCGCTTCCATACAGTATTGATTACTCAAATTCGGATGTGAAAAATAAATTAAGCAACAGTGAAGTCTTTGCTAAATACTCACTTCTTTCTTCGGAGATTGATTTTGAAATTATGGCGGGATACTCCTGGGATGATGACCCTACTTTTCATTCTGAAAAAATACTAAATCCGGTAACCGGTATTGTTGATTCAGTTATACTTAAACCTGAACATCACCGCTTAGCAACTCTGGGCGGCAGCTTTAGTACAACTATTGGTCATGCAGTTCTTAGAGGGGAAGGGGCATACTACAACGGAAAACATTTTCAATCTACTAATCCGAAATACTTAGACGGAACAGAAGAGAAAGATTACATTCACCATTTACTCGGTATTGATTACAGTATAGGCGATCTAAAACTAAGTACACAATTTATTCAACAAGCGATACTTGATTACAACGATTATTTACTTAATGATGAATTTGAAAACACAATGACGTTTCTTGCGTCGATGGATTTCTTGCGCGAGACTCTTAATGTAGAATTGTTTTCATATATCGGTTTAGATAACGGTGATGCCCTGATTCGCCCTAAATTAACTTATGATTTTGTTGATGGGTTTCAAATTCAATTAGGGGCAAATTTATTTTTCGGTGATGAAGGACAGTTTGGAAGATTCGATAAAAACGATATGGTTTAAACGAAGATTAAATATAGTTTTTAAATGCAAACATGAATACAAACAGAATATTAAATATTATCAAAAAAAGCATTGGTCTATTTATAAAATTGCCAGCAGTAATTGTTATGGCGGCAATGTCGCTAACTGCTCTTGATCAACTAGATATATTTAGTGAGAATTCTATTTTTTATGGATTAGATTATATTCCTTCACTCCTGATCACGATGGTGGTTATCCCTGTATTTATAATTCGGATTTTACTTGGATATAAAAAATCAGCATCGGTTTTCATCATAATATTTTTGTTTTACTTTTCACAATTTGGTGATGAAAATTTAATTGCTTCCGTTAAATCGAATACTCACAATCAATTTCATAAACCGGATATTTCGGTAGCAGCAATTAATGTTCAATACTATGCAAAGGGTTTCGAGAATGTAATTAATAAAATAAAGGAAATTGATGCTGATGTTGTTTTAATCACTGAAAATGTACTTAACGAAAAACAAACTGCAATTTTTGACTCAATAGCTTATCCTTATAATGTTATAACGGGACGACCGGGGTCTTCAGCAATTATGTCAAAGTATCCCATCCTTAATTATAAAGAAATTGAGCTCCCGAGTTATCAAGCGTCATTAAGCAGAAGTAATGATCTTGATACGCTTCACCGCAATCCGCATCGAGCATTTCTTCACGCTGTTGTTGATCTAAAAAATACACCGGTCAATATTATTTCAATTAGATTACTTGGCGGAAGACCAAAGGATAATAGTCTAAAAGAATCTATCCGTTGGGGTAGATACTTAATTGATGTACATCAAAAAGAAATCGACTTTTTTATTGATTATATTAATAATATTGATGGTCACATAATCTTCGGCGGCGACTTAAATGCACACTCAACTTCCAAAACAGTAAGAAAATTAAATGAAACAGCCATCGATGCTTATACGATTTCAAATTCTTTAATTGGCAATACTTTCAGTCCTCCGTTCCCGATTTTGCGTATAGATTATCTTTTTGCAAAGAATGAAATAATACCAGTCTACTACGAAAAACTGGACGTTATTCTTTCGGATCATTATCCGATTTATGCTGAATTTTCAATCAACAACGGCGAGAATAATTAAATGAAATTAACAAGGGTACATAGCAGCAGTTTTGAAATACAATCGTTTTTATTTATTGAAAAATTATTTGCCGTAATGAAAAGTATTTTCTCAAAAAATGCTGAAATAATAATCAGTCAATACAAACATTTAATTGAATTATCTCCCGAACCAATAGTTATTCTTGAAGAAGACAAAATAATATTTGTCAACAAGCCTGCTGTAATTCTGTTTGGAGAGGAAAATGAGAAGGCATTAATAAACCAATCAATGATTGACTTTGTCGAAGCATCATACAAAAACAAAGCACGCGAAAGTCTAGCTAAAATTATTCTAAGTGGTGAAGATTCCATTATAGCAGATGTTCAAATCAAAAATCTAAAAAGCGAATTGCGTTATATACAAGGTATTGCAACGGAAATATTTTTTGATAATAAAAAAGCAATTCTTGTTATGCTTAGAGATATAAGTGAAATAAAAGAAAGAGAAAAAGAACTCAAACAAATAGCCGAAGAAGCCCAAAAGGTTGAGCAGTTAAAATCACAATTTCTTGCACAGATGTCACACGAAATTAGATCACCGCTTCACGCTATGATGATCGCAATTAATCTATTAGAAGAAGAACTGACTGTTGACGAAAACGATACTAATTCAAACTACTTTATGGTTATCAAATCTGCGAGCCGTAGAATAATCAAGACGGTAGATTTGATACTCAACTCAGCCGAATTAACAAGTAACCTATACAAGCCTATATTTAAAGAAGTCGATATCCGCACAATACTTTCGCAATTGGCAGCCGAATATAAAAATACTGCCGGCGGTAAGGGTATTGAATTGAGATTAAAAACATTGACGAAACATTCAAAAACAATAGGTGATGAATACAGCTTAACTCAAATATTCTCCAACCTCATTGATAACGCAATAAAATTTACTATGGAAGGGAAAATAGATCTTGTTCTGAGAAGAGATTCCGAATTCAATTTAATTGTTGAGATAATTGATACCGGCGTCGGTATCTCAAGAGATTATTTACCCAAAATATTTGCGGAATTTACTCAACAAGAAAATGGATATAATAGAGGATATGAAGGTACGGGGTTAGGTATGGCAGTAGTAAAAAAGTTTTGTGATCTCAATGATATTGATATATGTATTGAAAGCTCGGTAGGAACAGGTACTATTGTCAGTTTAACTTTTTTGACCGATAGAAAAGAGAGGTAATGGATTGGGAAAGAATAATATAATAACTATATCATTTATACCGATACTATTTATCATGACGTTGTTTGTTGTCAACAAATTCCAAGCACAAACCAATTACAATACAAATTTACCGTCCGGATTATCGGCTTACTCATCAATTTACCAATCAGAGCCAGTTGAAGTAAGTACAACTAAAGAAAAAAATTACGTACTTCCTGCAGTTGAAATAGTGGGATTAAATTTATTTTTAGGCGCTTTTAACACTTATGTAAGTAAAGAAGATTTTGCTAAAATCAGCTGGAGAACAATTGAAGATAATTTTAAGACCGGGTTTGTTTGGGATGAAGATCATTTTTTAATGAATCAATTTCTTCATACATTCCATGGTGCAAATTATTTTAATGCCGCACGTTCAAACGGATTAAGCTTTTGGGAGTCCGCCCCATATACATTCGGAGGCAGTTTAATGTGGGAATTCTTCATGGAGAACGAACCACCTTCACATAATGATCTTGTTAACACAACCGTTAGCGGTATTACAATGGGGGAAATATCTTACCGTGTTTCAAATCTTATTATAGATGAAAGCACAGTAGGTTTTGAGAGATTTCTTCGTGAATTTACTTCAACGGTTATTAATCCTATGCAAGGATTTAACAGGTTAATTCGTGGTGATATGTGGAAAGCCGGTTCACCGAATAAAAGATCCGATTTTAATCTTGTTGTTTCAACTGGCATACATAATTTATTCTTCAGTAAAAATATTGATGACAGCAAAACATACTTAACGCTTAGAGCAGATCTTAATTACGGTGATATATTTGAAGTAAATAAACACAAAAAACCTTTCGACTACTTTTCGCTTCATACAGAATTCAACATTGCCGAAGGTGATGATATTATAGGAATTTTTGCCAGCGGGGTTCTTGTTGATAATAAATTATATCTTTTTGAAAATACCGACAATATCTTCGGTTTATATAAAGAGATTGACATACTCATTAACGAAACATATCAATTGTCTTCTACAAGTTTGACTGCAAAAATAATTAACAGGGTTCCGATTTCAACTTCAATAAAAATGCAGAATAACTTAAATGTATCTGCAATAGTAATGGGTGCAACAAATTCTCAGTACGCAGCAGAAGAAGGAAAAGACTATAACCTAGGTCCCGGCGCAAGCGGAAGTATCGGCATCAAATTCATTTTCGAAGATATAGGCGAAGTCTATTCTAATTATAAAAGATATTGGATTCATACACTTGCCGGAGCAGAGGGCAATGAATTCGTCGGGTTACTTAATACCGGAATAAATCTACACTTATCCAATAAAACCGCTCTCGGTTTGGAATCCCTTTTATATGATCGTTACGGTGATTATGAATATTACGAAAACTACAGTAGTTCAAATACAGCATTGAGATTTTATGTCAATCATACAATATGAAAATAAAATGACAACACATGAAGCTATATAAAAAAATATTGTTAACTATGATTTTAACTGTATCAATTATTGATGCACAATCACTTGACGAAAATGTAACTGTAAGTAAAGATGGTTTTTATCCCGTTCCCGTTTTATTTTATTTGCCTAACACAGGTTATGCTTTCGGCGCTGCATTCCTTTATTACAACAATCCCGATCCGGGTAACCCGCACCGCTTCCCGGATATAGTTGGGGGATTCGGTACATATTCTACAAAAAAACAAATTCAAGGAAGTATTCGTGTTAATAGATTTTTCGGAAACAATGATTACAGATTCGATCTTGAAATTTCTTTCTATCGAACGCCGGATGAATTCTGGGGAATAGGACCTGATCCCAACACAAAAGTAAAAGAGGAAGTTACTTACAACCAATACAGAGTTAAGATTGATTTTTTAGCTGCGGTAGTCAAGCATTTTTACATCGGTCCATATTATTGGTTTGAAAAATTCAATTTGTCAGATTATGAACCGGGTGGTATGATTGAACAAGGTGGTTTACTCGGTGCATTAGGTGTAACTACATCGGGAGCGGGAATTGAAATGATTTTGGATTACCGCGATAGCTTATTCTTCCCAACAAAAGGAGCCTTCACTGATTTGAAAGCGCTCTTTTATTCAAAAGCATTTGGCGGGGATGTTAATTTTTTCCGGCTTGATTTAGATGCGCGTTATTATATTGAATTAACAAAAGGGCAAGTTCTTGCGTTGAATACTTTGTTTAACAGTACCGCAGGTGATGTTCCGATTCAAATGCTTCCTAAACTCGGTAGTCATCAAATGATGCGCGGCTACCCGATGGGTAAATATCTCGATAAAAATTTGTGGGCTGTTCAGGCTGAATATAGACGCCCTCTCTTTTGGAGATTGGGTGCTTCGGCTTTTTTTGGTGTTGGACAAGTCTTCCCCGAATTTTCAAAATTCAGTGTTGATGATTTAAAAATTGCAGGCGGGTTAGGATTGAGATATATGCTGGATAAAGAACAACATCTTAATGTCCGCCTTGATGTTGCTCAGTCTCGTGAAGGAACTTACGTTTATTTTACAATTCAGGAGGCGTTCTGATGAATACTCAAACTAAAAAGCTGGATTTTAACTTAGGAATAATTGCAGCAGGTGAAGGACTTAGATTAAAAGAGGAAGGAATTAATATTCCTAAACCTCTTGTTGAAATTAACGGCGTTCCATTGATACAGAGAATAATTGATATAGCTCTTAAAAACGGAGTTGATTCAATAGCGTGTATTATCAATGAAGAATTGCCAGAACTTGAAGAATATTTACTAAATAAAAATTCATTACTTCCGTTCAATTTAATTGTTAAATCAACTCAGAGTTCTTTTCACAGTTTTCATCAAATAAGCAGATTTTTTGAACCGCCATTTCTTCTTACAACCACCGACTCGGTTTTTAGAGATGATGAATTTACGGAATTCTTGAAGTATAGTATGAATTGTAATAAAGCTGATGCAGTTTTAGCAGTAACTGATTTTGTCGATGATGAAAAACCTCTTTTTGTTGAAGTTGAAGAAGATTCTAGAATTGTAAGTCTTATCGATAAGAATAAAGATTATGAATTTGTAACCGGCGGTCTATATCTATTTAAAAATGATATTAAAAAATACATTGATGAAGCAGCAGAACAAGGCATTAATCGATTGCGAAACTTTTTGAGGTATTTACTACAGAAAAAATTAAGAATGTACGCGTATCCGTTCTCTAAAATAATTGATGTTGACCATGTAAGTGATATAAAGGAAGCGGAAGATTTTTTAACAAATTGTTTTTCTAATAAGAATGGACAAAAATAAAGTGTCTCGTTTTACCAAAATGATAGAGGGTTTGCAAGAATTTTCATTGCTTGTTCGAGATGTTTTTGTACACCTAGGATCAGTGAAAGATAATTGGAATGAGACTGTTAAAGAAATGTATTTAATAGGCACTAAATCTTTTTTTCTGATTTTCCTTGGCGGATTATTTACAGGTATTATTCTTGCGCTTGAAACCGGACATCAGTTGGAAACTTTTGGAGCAACAGCGTGGATTGCCAAAACGGTTTCTCTCGGTATGGTTCGTGAGCTTGGACCTGTAATTGCGGGATTATTACTTGCTGCACGCACAGGTGCTAAAAACACATCAGAATTAGGCGCTATGCAACTAAGTGAACAAATTGATGCTTTAAAAGCTTTCGGCGCCAGTCCGATTGAAAAATTAGTTATACCACGCACAATAGCGGCGCTTGTAATGTTTTTGCCGCTTACATTGATTGCCGATATTGTTGGAATTTTTGGAGGGATGTTAGTTTCCAACCAAACATTTCATAGCGATATTTCCGTTTTCTGGAACACTGCAATTACATCATTAAAAATGAAAGATCTTTTTGTCGGATTTTTAAAACCGATTTTCTTTGGATTTTTTATTGCTACAATCAGTTGTTACTTTGGTTTAACTACAAAGGGCGGCACAACCGGATTGGGTAAAAACACAATTAACGCAGTGGTTTATTCTTCAGCTTTGATTTTGGTTATTGATTTTATTTTTACAAAAGTTGTTTGGGAGTTGTTATAATTATTTATGATTGAATTAAAAAACATATCAATTTCATTAAACGATAACGTAATTCTTGATGATGTTACGATTAGTATTGAAATGGGAATGAATACAATTGTTTTGGGTCCAAGTGGTGCAGGTAAAAGTTCAATCCTAAAAATAATAATTGGGTTGTGGGTGCCAGATAGCGGCGAGGTTCTTTTTGAAGGAAAAAATGTTTGTAAAATGACAACCGATGAAATTCTACAATTACGTAAAACGGTTGGAATGGTTTTTCAGGGTAATGCGCTTTTTGATTCTCTGACGGTTGCGGAAAATATTCTTTACTTTTTGCCTGATAAAAAGAAATTGTCCCAGAATGAACTTCAACTAAAAATTGAAGAGCTTCTCTCTTTTGTCAATCTTTCAGGAACAGAAAATTTATATCCGGAAGAACTTAGCGGTGGGATGAAAAAAAGAGTTGCCATCGCCCGTGCGCTTGCTTTCAATCCTCAAGTCATTCTCTTTGATGAACCAACAACGGGACTTGATCCTATCAACACAGAATCCGTTTTAGAACTAATTGAAAAATTAAAACAAAATGGGATTACATCAGTTGTAGTTACCCATATTTTAGATGATGCAATTGAAGTTGGTGATAATTTTATAATCATCAATGAAGGTTCAATAATAGAAGCCGGAAGCTTGGAAAAAATACTTAGATCAAAAAATCCATTTGTGCAGGAATTTTTTAAAAGATTTATTGAAGAAAATCATAATCCATTTATTAGGATATCAAAAGAGGTTAATAAATGACGAATAAGGATACCAGGAAGTTTAAATTAAAAGTTGGATATACAGTTTTTGCTGGGTTAGTAATATTTTTTCTTTTTATCATAATGGTAGGTACAGAAGGATATTATTTTTCAAAAACTTATAATCTTAACTTGTTAGTAAAATCAACTGAAGGATTAATTGAAGGTAGTAAAGTATCACTTGGCGGATTAAAAATCGGACAGATTGATAAAATAGAATTTACAACAGTTGACAATCAGAACCTTGTAAAAATAAAGCTCGCATTACTTAAAAAATATTCCTCACAAATAACTGTTAACTCTTTTGCAAAGATCGAGACGAGTGGTTTGCTTGGTGATAAACTAATCAATATCTCACTCGGCAATCCATCGGAAAGGGCACTGAATGAAGGAGAATATTTACCGGTAAAAGAATCTTTTTCACTAGAAAGCATCTCAGATAAAGTCGAGCCTCTTATTACAAATATCAATGATGTTGTTATGAATTTAAAAATATTTACAGATACATTATATCAAGGAAAAGGCATTATAAGTGAGTTAACAAATAGCAGCAGCGGTCAAAAATTTAACTCCTTAATAAAAAACCTGGATGAATTTTCCGCGGCACTTAACAGGCAGCAAGGAACGCTCGGGAAATTAACTTATGATTCAGAACTATATAGTAACTTAAATTCACTTGTAAGTAATTTTAAATCAATTTCTGATTCCCTTAAAAGCGGAAAAGGAACGGTCGGAAAATTTCTCACGCAGGATTCTTTATACAATAAATTAAATGATTTAGCCGGCAATCTTAATTCGATCTTCTCCTCTGCTGGTTCCGACAGCACAATCATTAAAGGATTAGTGAAGGATAAAAAATTATATGTGAAGCTAAATAATTTAATTG
>OMKS01001328.1_pt1 | contig 22109 bp, 18 predicted proteins | sample 1674721 | NCBI WGS metagenome assembly OMKS01 (sample SAMN06264996, study PRJEB25208) | sediment metagenome | isolation source: hot spring sediment | place: USA: California | collected 2014-09-02
GGCATACGAGATCTAGTACGGTCTCGTGGGCTCGGAGATGTGTATAAGAGACAGCCAGGATACCGGTGACGCCTCTGTAAAAAAGTTCTTCATTGATAATCACCGAATACTCAAACCCCACTGCCGATCCACCGTATTGTTCATCAAGCCATGGGCAGAGAAATCCCTGCTCACCCATCCTGTTCCATATCTTCCGGGGAATGATTTCATCTTCTTCCCATTGTTCCACGAACGGAACAATTTCCTTGTCGAGAAATTTTCCAAAGGCATCGCGAAAAATTTCATGTTCTTCCTTAAATAATGCTCTCCTCATGTTCCGCTCCTTGCTCCCGAGTTCGATACCGAAGCTCGATCAAAGTTTTGCATCAGACGAACCCGGAATTAATCAGTTCTCTCTCGCATAATGTCTGAAAGGCCGCAGTGTCATCCGCGTTTATACTTTAAGAATGACTGCTTCACCCTGGGCAAGACCGCCGCAGATAGCCGCGGCGCCGTATCCGCCACCCCGCCGTTTCAGTTCATGAGCCAGTGTCATGGTGATTCGGGCCGCGCTCGATCCCACGGGATGTCCCAGTGCAATTGCACCGCCGTTGACATTTGTTCTTTCCTTAAGCTTGTCCCATTTGCCGGCATTATCCTGTGCAAGAATTTTTGTGGATACCAAGGGCATAGCCGCAAAGGCCTCGTTGATCTCGATAAGATCCATATCGTCGATGGCAAGACCGGTGTGTGCCAGTGCTTTCTCAATGGACTCAGCGGGAATGGTGCAGATGTACCGCGGTTCCGCGGCGGCGCACACCGAGGCGACAATGGTGGCCAATGGTTCCAGTCCCCGCTTCTCCGCCTCCTGCCGGGTCATAACGATCAGGGCGCTCGAACCGGCGCTGATGGGAGGAGCATTTCCCGCGGTAATCGTCGGGCTCCCATAGACCGTTTTCAGTTTCGCCAGTGCTTCCATAGTAGTGTTTTCACGAATGCACTCGTCCTTATCGATAACCAGCGGTTCTCCCTTCTTCCGAGGAATTTCAACCGGCATGAGTTCTTCACCGACTTTAATTTTCCCCTCGGCATATGCTTTCGCCGCGAGTTTGTGGCTTCTCATCGCCCACTCATCCTGCATTTCCCGGGTAATGCCATATTCCAAGGCAACCTCTCCGGCATCGACGGCAATCGTATTGAATCCCATGGCGTCGTAACCGAGATAAAAGAGAGGATCGATCAGTTTGAGATGTCCCAGCCTGGCAGCCCACCGCATTCCGGGGGCCAGATGAGGACACCGGGGCATGTTCTCCGACCCTACGGCCATAACAATTTTAAGTTCCCCCGCCTTGATTCCCCGGATACCCAGCCGCATCGCCGTCAGAGAAGAGCAACATGCCCGATCCAACGACAATGAAATGCTTTCACCGGGGAATCCTGCCAAGAGAGTGGCCTGCCGCCCCGGGACATCAGTTTCCAACGCAAATTCAGCGGGAAGACAGCTCCCGTAATTAACCTCGTCAATCTCTTCGGGTTGTAGGCCGACACGATTCATGACCTCCCGAATAACCATTTCACCGAGCTTTATACTCGGGATATCTTTCATCGGACTGTCGAATTTACTGAAGGGAGTTCTCACCGCACTCACCAGAACAATATCATCTCTTGATTCCATAGAATTCCGTCCTCCTCTGGGGCTTTTCCCGATCATGGTCTCTCTATGATGTCTTTATATTTTATTTCGCCGCCATCCGAATGGAACCGTCAAGACGGATAACTTCGCCGTTCAACATGGTGTTTTCGATAATGTGGCAGGCCAGCCGGGCATACTCGGATGGTTTGCCGAGACGCTGAGGAAATGGAACCATCTTACCGAGGGCATCTCTGACCTCGGGCGGCAATGTTGCCAGCATGGGTGTATCGAAAAGCCCGGGGGCGATAGTCATGACCCTGATTCCATATCCGGCGCACTCCCGTGCAACGGGCAAAGTCATGCCGACAACCCCCGCCTTCGAGGCGCTGTAGGCGGGCTGACCGATCTGTCCATCGAAAGCGGCGGCAGATGCCGTATTGACAATGACCCCCTTTTCACCATCTTCACCGGGATTATTATGAACCATCTTTTCAACGGCGAGCCTGATGACGTTAAACGTTCCCACAAGATTAATCTGCACCACTCGGTTGAAAAAATTCAGCGGCATAGGACCCTTTTTACTGAGAATCTTTCCGGGATCTCCCACGCCGGCACAATTAATCGCCACATTAACCGAACCGAAGGCGGAAATCGTCTTTTCTATGCCATCCTTCGTGCTCTGTTCGTCGGTTACATCCGTCTTTGCGAAAATGACAGCATCGCCAAGTTCCCTGGCCAGTGCTTCGCCTCTCTCTGTCTGGACATCAAAAATTGCCGCCCGTCCGCCACCTTCAACGATTTCACGAACACAGGCTTCTCCCAGACCGGATGCACCACCGGTAACAATTGCGATTGAATCAGCTAGTTTCATTGAGTTCCTCCTTATTTTATATTTGCTTAAAAAGACGTGGCTGTTTCACCACTGATGCAACCGGATCTTCGAATCGTGTCAACCGGTTCCGTGGCATGCGTCTTCCGTTACAGCAATTGGTGTGCCATCGGACAGCTCTCCGTTAACCTCTTGGTATCACTATCCATCAAGCCATTTATGCATCTATGCACAATATAAATGGTGAACCATTTGGATCGACAATTTCAGTATTCTCTCCTACGGGTACCACTGTCCCACTGAAAATACACATCAGATGAAGGGGTTACACCCGGTGTAGCATTTGCTTCACCAATGAATTATTTCATTCATACAGCCGGAGAAAGGAAAGAGTTTATGAAAAACATATAATTCGTTATGATAATTTTTAGCTTGACAGTACCATACATTTCTGTTTAACTTCCATCCTAGTTCATAGAGGTGAAAGTCAGTCGATGGGTAAAATTACCGTTTCTTACAAAGTGTACAGCTATTTTTGGTATTATTTTAACACATTGGTCTGCCCATCGCTCAGGAGGACATAGCAGGAACCTAAACAGATAAAAAAACAGAGCCATGGGGAGATCAAATGCTCCACCATGGTTTTTTTTGTATATGAAGCCATGGTGAGACCGGATACGCCATGGCTTTTTTATTTCAGGGAGGACTAAAAAATGATTGTAGTAATGAAAAGCAACGCGACGGCAGAGCAAATTGATTCGGTTATTCAATGGATCGAATCGGTGGGATACCGGGCCCATCCGTCATACGGCCTCGAACGGACGATTATCGGCGCCATTGGTGATAACCGAGGAAAGGAACATCTGAAACTGGTGCAAAACCTTTCCGGGGTTGAAAAGACCATTCCAATTCTGAAGCCCTATAAGATCGCATCCCGCGAGGCAAAGGACGGCAACACGGTGATCAGGGTCGGTGATGTGGAAATCGGCGGACGGGACTTCATTGTCATGGCGGGACCGTGCTCCATTGAAAGTAAAGAACAGATGATGGAAAGCGCCTTCGTTGCCCGGAAGGGAGGCGCAAACATCATACGAGGGGGCGCATTCAAACCGAGAACATCCCCCTATGCCTTCCAAGGAATGGAAGAAGAAGGCCTCAAACTTCTTCGGGAGGCGGGAGATCGAACGGGAATGCCCGTTATTACGGAAGTCATGAACACCTCGGATGTCGATCTGGTTGAAGAGTATGCCGATATTCTCCAGATCGGCGCGCGGAATGTTCAGAACTTCGCGTTGCTGAAGATAGTGGGAAAGGCAAAAAAACCGGTTCTCATCAAACGGGGCATGATGACCACCATCGAAGAACTCCTCATGTCGGCGGAATACATCCTGTCATCGGGCAATGACAACGTCATTCTCTGCGAGCGGGGCATCAGGACTTTTGAGACGGCTACCAGGAACACCCTCGACATCAGTGCGGTACCGGTCCTGAAAGAACTGACCCACCTGCCGGTTATCGTCGATCCCAGTCATGCCGCCGGTCACTGGAGATACGTTACGCCCCTCGCCAAGGGGGCGCTGGCGGTGGGTGCGGACGGCATCATGGTCGAAGTCCACCCCGAGCCGGACAAGGCCGTATCGGACGGCATGCAATCGCTGAAACCGGAAAAATTCTACAAACTGATGGAAGAGGTACGATGCCTTGAAAGACTGATAAAAGCGGAAATGAAGGTGTCATTATGAACAAGATAAAAGTAAACCTCGACAAACGCTCGTCCCACTCATACGAGATATATATCGGGTATGATATACTCGATCGTATTGCCCTGCTCATTGCCAAAAGCGCACTCGCCGCCAACTATATCATAATTGCGGATACTACCGTGTCTTCGCTCTACGGAGAGACAGTGTTGTCAGCCCTGAGAGAAACGGGACTTACCGTCGATATGATCGATTTCCCTCCCGGCGAGGCATCGAAAACCATTGATACGGCACTGTCCCTCATCGAGCAGCTTGTCGACCGAGGAGTTGATCGGTCATCCTGCCTCATCGCACTGGGCGGCGGCGTTACCGGTGATATGGTCGGATTTATCGCATCGATCTATATGCGGTCCATTCCGTATATTCAAATGCCGACCACGCTGCTTGCCCAGGTCGACAGCAGTATCGGTGGCAAAACGGGAATCGACATTTTCAAGGGTAAAAACCTGGTGGGAACATTCTGCCAGCCGAAGGCCGTCTATATCGATCTCAAGTTCCTTGATACACTTCCCGATGTCGAATTCACCAACGGTCTGGCGGAGATTGTAAAATACGGTATCATTGATGATCCTGACCTGTTGGCGACCATCGAAAGTGAAATATCGAACATCCGAAAACGGAACATCGATAATCTGGGAGTGATTGTGGCACAGTCATGCAAAATCAAAAAAAGTATCGTTGAAATCGATGAGCGGGATATGGGAGTCCGCCGTATTTTGAACTTCGGTCATACCATCGGCCATGCCATCGAATCGGCATCAGGATATACCATTTCCCATGGCAATGCCGTGTCCATCGGAATGATGGCATCGGCGCGCATTTCGGAAAAAATGAAATATCTTTCCATGGAAGATCGGGAGCACATGGAAAATCTCATACAAAAAGTCGGTCTGCTCAATTATATCCCTTCGTCTATACAGACCGATGACATTATGTCCCGGATGAAGCACGACAAAAAGAAGGAAGGACATACCGTTCATTTTGTTCTGTTAAAAAAAATCGGGGTTCCCTTCATCAATGGATCAGTTGCCGACAATATAATTGAGGATACCATCGGGGAGTTGAGGCAATGACCGCACTATCGCTGAAAAAATTAAGAGATCGTCTTAAGGATAAGGATCAAGCCATCGTTGCACTGTTAAATGAACGGGCTTCCCTCTCCATGGAGATCGGCGTATTGAAACGGAATTACGGACTCGACATATATGATCCGGCCCAGGAACAAACCGTCTACAACCAGGTCATCGGCACAAACCGGGGACCGTTGCCTGAAGAATCGCTGAAGCGGATATACCGGGAGATCCTGTCGGCTTCCCGGGCGCTCCAGGCGCCCATCACCGTGGCCTACCTGGGACCGGACGCATCCTTTTCCCATGGAGCCGCACGAGCGCATTTCGGCCTGAGCGTATGCTCTTCACCGCAACCATCGATCCCCGATGTTTTTGACCAGGTGGAAAAAGGACAGGCACAGTGGGGGGTGGTGCCGGCGGCGAACTCTCTCGAAGGACCGGTAAAATTAACGCTGGACCGGTTGCTTTCCACACCGCTTCGGATTATGGCGGAGGTATTTCTCCCGATCCGGCATTCTCTCATATCGAAACAGATCGACAGGAAGCGACTAAAAAAAATATACTCACACCCCCAGGCACTGGCACAATGTCAGGCATGGATCAGGAAAAATCTGCCGGGATGCTCCCTTCATGAAACGGACAGCACCACAAGAGCCGCCGTGAAGGTCCTGGAAGACGAAGAAGCCGCCGCCATCGGCAGCGGCGATGCCGCATCGGTCTATGGACTCACGGTCATAGCAGAAGGAATAGAAGATCACTCAAACAACATGACACGATTTCTGATCATCGGCAAAGGAAAGAACAAATCGACGGAACGGGACAAGACATCAATCCTCTATGGAACCCGTCACGAACCGGGAGCATTGTACCATTCTCTCAGATCGTTTGCGGAACGGGAGATCAATCTTCTCAACATCATATCCCATCCGATCAAGGACAGGATGTGGGAATATCTCTTCTTCGTTGATTTCAGCGGTTATGAAGAAGAAGCAAACATACAGAAATGCCTGGAGGAACTCAGGGATCGGTGCACCTTTGTGAAGATACTGGGATCGTATCCGGACAATTCGTGATTCTTCGACAGTGACGCGAAAATCATCGTAGGACGATAAAGGCGGAAAGAAGTGGTAATGACTAGGATTATCTGCATTCCCATCATGACGGAAACAAACGAAGCGGCACTGGGGCAGATGCCCCTCTGTTTTGCCATGGCGGATATGGTGGAGCTGAGAATCGATGCGATCAAAAATCTTGACCTGCCTTCTCTGCTTTCATCGCCGGGGGGGAAGGTCGTGGTCACGAACAGAAAAAGCGATGAGGGCGGATGGTTCAGCGGAAACGAAGAGAAGCGGGTTGCCCTCCTGTGTGAGGCTGTGAGCATGAAGGCTGATTTTGTCGATATCGAGCTGAGTACGGATCCTCGGCTGATCTCATTATTGGTAAAAACAGTCAAAAAATATGGCGGCCTGACACAATTGATCGTTTCGCATCACGATTTTACCGGCACGCCGCAGATGGATGAACTGTTTCGGATCGTCGACGAAAGCTACCGCCGCGGCGCCGATATCGTCAAAATCGCCACGTACGCCTGTTCAATGAAGGACAACATGACAATCCTGAACCTGATCGGCATCATCCGACGGCACAACAGGAACATCATCGCCTTTTGCATGGGAGAAACGGGAAAAATCAGCAGGATCGCCGCGCCGATGTTCGGTTCCTTCATGACCTTTGCGGCCCGTGAGAAAGGAACTGAATCCGCTCCGGGGCAGCTCACTGTCCATGAAATTAAGGAAATATTCAGGATCCTGCAATGAACACGAAAACAGAAATATTCGCCCTCATCGGCAATCCTGTGGAGCACAGTCTCTCGCCGGTGATGCACAATGCCGTCTTCGCCCTCATGGGCATTGATGCCCGGTATATAGCTCTCCGCACCGACAGTGCCGGAGAAGCGGTCAACCGGATCGTAACATCCGGCATTCGGGGCGGGAGCATCACCATCCCTCATAAAGTCAGCATGATGAACTACCTCGACGATATCAGTGAAAGCGCCCGGCACATCGGCGCGGTTAATACCTTTGTTCATAGAGATGGAATATTAAAGGGTGACAATACCGACTGGATCGGCATTGTTCGATCTCTGAAAGAATCAATGACCATTAAAAGCAAGACCATTGCAATCCTGGGGGCCGGGGGCGCGGCACGGGCTGCCGTTTATGGAATCATGCAGGAAGGCGGCATTCCCATCATTCTGAACAGAACGGAACAAAAAGGGATGGAACTTGCTAAAGAATTTGTATGCACGTATCATCCCCTGAAGCATATTCATGACATACGGGCGGATGTTCTCATAAACACGACCCCGGTCGGCATGGCTCCGGCAATTGATGCCGCTCCCGTCGCCGATGGTGTTTTAAAGAACTTCACCTGGGTTATGGACATCATATACAACCCCTTAAAAACGGCCCTCCTGAGGAAAGCGGAAGCTGCGGGTTGTTGCGTCATCAACGGACTCTCCATGTTTGTCCACCAGGGTGCGGAACAGATATGGTTATGGACGGGCAGAACTCCGCCCGGTGATTTCATGAAAACTGTTGTGGAAAAGGCGCTGGAAACATGAAAGAAATCAGAAAAATCTATCATCTCGACGCAACCGTGAAAATACCCGGTTCGAAGAGTTACACCCAGCGAGCACTGATGATCGCGGCCCTTGCGAATGGACAATCGTTTCTCAGAAACCCGCTGATGGCGGACGACACGGAATATCTCATGAAAGCACTACGTTTGCTCGGGATTCAGATTCTTGTGTCTGACGATGATATTATTGTAACGGGCAGTAACGGTCAAGTGGAAAACCCCGGTAAGACACTCTCAGTGGGAAATAACGGAACGGCCCTGAGATTCCTCACCTCGCTTGTTGCCCTGGGTGAAGGTCCCTTCGTTGTTGACGGCAGCAGCCGCCTGAGAGAACGACCGATCCAACCACTGCTCCGAGCACTGAAAAACCTGGGAGTCGAATCCTCAACGAATAACAACACGGGCTATCCGCCGGTAACGGTTCACGGCGGAGGCATCAGGGGAGGAAGAGCCACGTTTGTTGATGCCGAGAGCAGCCAGTATATCTCGTCACTCCTGATCAGTTCACCGTATGCATCGGATGATGTTGAAATCAACCTGGAAGGAACCACCGTTTCGACACCCTACATCGATATGACAGTGGGCATCATGAACAGCTTCGGCGTCGATGTCGAATCGACAGGCACGACAAAATATCTCGTTCACACACCACAGCGTTACACGGGCCGGCGCTATGTCATCGAGAGCGATGCATCCAGCGCCTCCTATTTTTTCCTTGCCGCAGCACTGTGCCGGGGGCGGGTCAGGGTCGAGAACATCCATCCCGAAACGCTCCAGGGTGACATCGGTATCCTCGACATCATTGAGGAGGTCGGCTGCGATGTCATCCGTGGTACCGATTATATCGACGTCATCGGAAAGCATCTGACGGGAGGGAACCGGGAATTCGATATGGGAAATATGCCCGACATGGTTCCCACGCTTGCCGTCCTGGCGGCATTCAGGCCGGGGCTGACAGTCATAACGAACGTATCTCATCTTCGGATTAAGGAAAGCAATCGGATCGAAAGTCTCGTCACCGAGCTGAACAGAATCGGGATAACCGCCCGGGAACTTTCCGACGGTCTGGTTATTCACGGGGGAAATCCTCACGGCGCGGAGATCCACACCTATGACGATCACCGGATTGCCATGAGTTTCGCCATTGCCGGGTGTGTCACCGGCGGCATGACGATTACTAATAAAGGTTGTGTCAGAAAATCCTTCCCACACTTCTGGCAGACACTGGACGGGCTCTACCAATGAAAAATATAATTCTGGTCGGATACCGCTGCACAGGGAAAACATCAGTCGGCAGAAAGCTTTCAAATGTGCTCAATCGCCCTTTCATCGACACGGATAATCTTGTTACGGAAAAGGCAGGGCTGTCAATCAGAGAAATAGTGAACCAGGGCGGATGGAAACTTTTCAGGAAAAAGGAAAAAGAAGTGGCACACCAGGCGTCTACATCGTCGGGACAGATAATCGCCACCGGTGGAGGCATTCTCGATGATGATGAGAACCGGCGCCTGCTGCAACGAAACGGGCTGTTTATCTGGCTCACCGCTTCAAGTGAAACGATCCTGGCTCGTATGCAGACCGATGAGCAGACCAATGATCAGCGGCCGGCACTCTGCGATGCCGATCAGGAGCATGAGATTGCCATCATGCTGGCGCAACGGGAACCGGCCTACCGTCAGGCAGCGGATTTGATCATCGATACATCGGATAAATCGATTGACGATGTGGTCGACGACATCATAGGTTTTGTGTCCCCTCACAATACCGATGAAAATTAATAAGAAAGGAAAAACCATGGCAGGCAATACCTTCGGTGTCATGTTTACAGTAACGACGTGGGGAGAGTCCCACGGAGCGGCCATCGGTGCAGTGATTGACGGATGCCCTCCGCGGATGCCGCTTGTCGAATCGGATATCCAGGAAGACCTCAACCGGAGGAAGCCCGGTGGAGGCCGTTCCGCATCACCGAGGAAGGAAGATGATGTCGTCGAAATCCTTTCAGGAACTTTCGAGGGGAAAACTACGGGGACACCCATCTCGTTGATCATATACAACAAGTCCGCCCGAAGCAAAGATTACGATGCATACCGGGAGGTGTTCAGACCGGGACACGGCGACTTCACGTATGACCGGAAATACGGCATCCGGGATCACCGGGGCGGCGGTCGCGCTTCCGGCAGGGAAACGGCGGCCCGGGTGGCCGCCGGAGCCATCGCCAAAAAAATATTGCAGCAGGAAGGCATCACGGCGGTCGCTTGCACGAAAGAACTGGGCGGCATCGTGGCTGAATCTTCAGAGCTCGCCGCCATCGGACAAAATGAGCTCTACTGTCCGGATGCGGCGGCGGCACAGCGTATGATGAAGAAACTTTCTGAGGCAAAGAAAGACGGCGATTCTCTCGGGGGAATCGTCGAGATTATTGTCAGGGGGTGTCCTCCCGGTCTCGGCGAACCAGTTTTTGATAAGATCGATGCTGATCTCGCCAAGGCCCTCATGAGCATCGGTACGGTGAAAGGGGTTGAAATCGGAGCGGGCTTTCAGGCTTCGCGCATGACGGGCTCTCAATGCAACGACCCTATAACGCCGGACGGATTTCTCAGCAACAATGCCGGAGGCATTCTTGCCGGGATCACGACCGGTCAGGACATCGTCATCCGTGTGGCCTGCAAGCCCATCGCCTCGATCGAAAAGGAACAGGCAACGGTGGACAGTGCGGGAAACCCGACGACCATATCCGTAACAGGGCGGCACGACGTCTCCGTCATTCCCCGGATCATACCGGTCTGTGAGGCGATGGTCGCCGTCACCCTGGCTGATCACCTGTTACGGCGGAAACCTCTGTCCTTATGAAGTTGATGGATCGAAGCCACGGAATGTAAAACCTGATAGGGGGGACGGGAGGTTGAACGATCAGCCGGGACGATCAGGCTTCCGTCGATTCGGCCACTCTCCTTCGCAGAGTCGCCAGCGCTTTGGCTGCTGCGTTTTTCACTTTCTCGGGATGAGCGCGGATTGTGAGAACCGATTTTGTTTCGGCAATTTCTGAAAGAGGTCCGATGGCGACAGGCGATCCGATGGCTCCCAGCGCCACGCAGATTTTTTCTTCAAGGGCGTTTCTCGACGCCGACGGGATCAGCGGCCGGTTCTTGAGTAAACCGACCAGGTCGGTGACGGCTTCGGATGCTTTTAAAAGCCCCAGGAGTTCCACGATTCCGGCTTTGAATTCTTCATCGGCATCAGGAAGCGCCGCGCGAAGAAGGGCTCCTCTCCGGTTGCCCCCGGTACGATAAATGCTTTTGAGCGTTTCCTGCCGAACCCTGAGGTTTTCATGCCGCAGAAGGGGCTCAAGCATTCGGGCACTTTCCTCGTTTCCGATCTGGCCCATCAGGTAAACTAGATTGCGCAGATAATACCATGGCTCATTTCTCCTGATGCCGGCGATGATCAGCGGCAGAGGCTTATCCCCGGCGGACGCAATCAAACGTATGATCCGAATGCGCTCGTTGCTGTCAGTCGAGTCGCGAAGCTTGTCGAGCAGCCTGAGGACGGGAGAATTACCCAGTACCCTCAATACCTTTCCTGTGTCCTCCCGTTGTTTACTGTCGGAAGAGTCGATTTCATCCAGCAGGATGTTGACATTTTCGGTGCCTGCCAGATGTTCCATCACATCGGTGCAGATTATTTTAACGGGCTCCGGCTTGTCGGCCATACCGGCGTCATGAAAAGCGCCCAGATACTTCAAGGCATGGGAGAGTTTTTTTTGGGTAATATGCTCCTGCGTGACACTTTTCAACATGTGGCAGATTCTTTGATACTCCGTTGAAAAAAGGTTTTCGTCTTTGATCCATTCAGTCAGGGGACCGGATATTTTCTCCACCAGGTCATGTTTCTGCTCGCCGGGGATCGTGTCGATCACGTCGGCCAGCCCCCTGGCCGCACCGGTTCTGACCTCGCTGTTTTCGTTTTTCAGATTGTCGGTGAGACGCCGGACCATGGTCTCCATCGTCTCGTGTTCTTTTTGCGCAATCAACTGCTGAATGATTTTGGGCAGAACCGACATCATGCCTTCATTGAGCAGGGTTTTCTCATCGTTGAGCCGGATGCTGAATTTCTCGGCGGCCTGAAGCAGTTTGCTTTTAAGTTCGGTCCCGGCACCGGTTTCCTCCGGCGCTGCTCCGTCACCCGTGCCTCCCGGTTTGTTGAGTGCCGGTCCGGCCATGAGATACTGCAAAACCATCCCTCCGAACAGGTGTTCCATGTTGTGCGATGTCAGGTGCTGAGCCAGCCCGGGATCAGCCGCGGCAATCGACGTGCCGATATCCTGCGAGAGTTTATGGCGGTCTTCGTCGGCAAAGCCGGCGGTGATTTTATCCAGAAGCGCCAGCATGTCATTAAGGCTCTCGGATAGCTTCACAGTGGAAAGCGTTTCTTTGCGCGCCATCATACTTGACAACCCGTCTTTAAAAGCATTGGAGAGTGCCTCCGGATTTCGGGCCATTTCTCTGAAGTGATCCGAGTTCATATCCATTTCCGGATGCGTCATCGCGAAGAACCGGGTGAGCTGATCGTCGCTGATGTCGAGACTGGAAAGGATTTTGTGATCTTTATCCATAGCCACGTAAACTTTCTGGTCCAGATGAATATGCGAAATAGTGCGATCAGCCATGAGTTGAGAAAGCCCGCCTCCTTCAGCAATGGTTTCCGGCTTGAGGGCAAGCAACTCGACGAAACGAGCGATTTCTTCTTTCTCCAGCCCTCTGATGAAGGAAATGCTTTTGAGGCCGAAACCGAGCAGTATGCCCAGCAGAGCGGCTGCGTGGGGTTTTTCCTGATCCTTCCGGCTCAGAACCTCGCCGTCGATCAGCAAGGCTTTCTCCGATTCGGCGAAGGCGATCTGTTCTTCCTGAGTCAGCAGGTCTAAAAGGGACTGATACAGTCTTTCGGTGGTATTAACGACGGATGCGCTGGTCGGAGGATACAGACGGACATTCTTAACGGCCGTATTCAGTATCAAGAGAGCATCCAGCGCTTTTTGTATAATGTCCGTGTCTGCCATTATCCCGGTTTCCGCATCTGATAAGATACTTCATTTCATGTCGGGGAATTTGATCAGAGCTTCCGTTTTGCAGAGGGAGTATATGAAGAGGAAATAAGATGTGTCAAGGGTATTTTTTGAACGAAACAGGGTATATTCACCAATCGCCGCGTGAATGATCGGGCACAATGGTTTTCACGGAGCATACGATCGTGAAGGGCAAGCTCTTCCAGATGAACGCGGATAAAGACCGGCTCCCCTCAGCGTTGCCGTCCGCTCATACATCCGCCCCATGTAGTTCTCATATGGTATGACTTCCGTCGCATCGATTCTCGTTTAATCGTTTGAAACCGGTAAATTCAAACTGTTTCTTGTGATATTTTTCAGCAGCCTGTCAACGACCTCGTTGCTCATTAACTCCCTGTCACGGATCATTTTCTTCCCCCGATATTGAAAAGGCATACTCAACTCAGTCAATCCCTGAACCTGAACATTTCGGTCAGATGTTGTGTATCTTGTTTTAATATTCTTTGTGCTGTGTCAGCAACAAGTTGAAACAGCGATACGAATCTCAAAGAAAGGATGTTATCCATGAACACAGTATGGTGCAAATTGCTTCCAGGCATACACTGATTCACAACTTTCTCATAATATCCCTCTTGTCTGGTACCTGGTCATCCAAGATCGGCATTTCGAGCAGGTGAGTCGGCAGAAAAAACTTGTTCGCAATAAGCGTCGGGATGACGGCGCTGGCGATGACGGCGCCTACGATAAAAGAATACTGTTCCTCTGTAATGATATTGTTGGTTAGACCATAAATGGCTGAAATTGTTCCGAATGTCAAGCCCGTGGACATTAGCAGTGTATAGTACCACTTTTCTCTTTTATCCTCCCGGAAACGATGAATGGCCGGATAGAGCCCGAATATCTTGGTAATGACTTTACCCCCGAAAAGCACGACAAAGATACCAGGCACCGCCAGCAACGCCGGTATGGATACCAGGGCGCCGGCTCTGAGAAAATATAGGGGCGTTAAGAAACCGATGGTTAATGTTCTGAGCCTTCTGACGAAATGACCATCTTCTTCCATCGTACGTGCCAGAACCATTCCCAGTACATAGGCTGGCAACACCGGTTCGCTGCCTGACCATAAGGCCAGAACACCCATTGACAGCACTATGAAAAGAATCCATTTTGCGCGGATGGCGGCCGTTTTGTATGCGAAATGCCGAACGATGAAATCCGTCATCGGACGTAAAATAAAAATTAAGAGAATCGTTACAGAAACAAATATGACTGACTTATATGTGAAGGGCGCGAAAATGAGTCCCAAGGCAATGACCGTTCCCAGGTCATTGACGAAGCAGGCCCCCAGAATCCCTTTGCCGAATTCGGTGTCATTGAATCCATACTCGAGCATGACGGCATAGACCACAGCCATAGAGGTTGTGGACAATGCGATGCCACATAATAAACTTGCCTCCATACTCCATCCTATGAAGTAGTATGAAATCAGGAAGCAGCCTATGAAGGGGGAGAAAAATCCGGTCAGACCGATAACGGACACTTCCCTGACTTTGGATTTCATGACATCGGGATTCAACTCCGCACCTGCGAGAAACGTCAGTAACATGGCACCGAGGCCGGTGCAGAATTTCATCCACTCTGCATTCAGAGATAACTTGTCAAGGTAACCAAGATGAAATGCACCCCAGCCAATAATCGAACCGACAATGATTTCCATCAAGGCAATAGAGATTTTCAGATTGTTGGCAAGTGCGGTGGACAGGACGGCGGCAAAGAACCAGATTGTTGCAGCAAGATAAATCGCTTCCATACATGACAACTCCTACAAAGCATTCTGTAGGAGTCATCAGCAATAAAAGCATTTAAAGGCGAACTCCATCACCTGTTCGTACAAGGAACAATCAGTACGATGCACCCCACCTAGCATGTTTGAATGCTACTGTCAATGCAGGACCAAAAAATCAGGATTATATCTGCGGTGACAAAACGTGGTTCGTTCTGTAGTCCCTGGTAACCATTGGGTACTGGATGTCGTTATAAAATAATTCTCATCGTAATATCGGAGAGATAGGGGCCACGCTCTGTGTCTGAAGGTGAGAATGTGACCCGATAGCTGTGAAATTCAGTACATGCATCCGTCGATTGTTAGAAAAAGTGATGTCAGTATGATGCGAAGGAGATAATCAATCACGAAAATTCGTGAACTTCATTTACGTTCCGTGACAGAAGTATCAAAGCGGCGATTACATCGAACTTACCCATATCATTTCTCACATATTTTATGTGTGATGGATTCCACGAGCTTCAGCGGTTGATTTTCTGCTGAGATTTTTGATAACTTTTCGGCCGAAATTCGATGTATGAGTCCAGAGTGAACATTGCAACAGTTGTCAGCAAACCTGTCGATCAGCCACCTATTTCTCCGTGTATGGAAGCGGCCTTCCTAATTGTTGCCTTCGCCGTCAGCAACAAAATAAAAAAAGGCAGGAACGGTTCGCCCTGCCTTTCCAGTTCAAGCGTTTTTTCATATCTTCTTATAGTTTCCTTCGAAATCCCGCAAGACCGATCAGGCCAAAACCGAGAAGCAGCATCGTCATCGGCTCAGGGACGGTCTCATCTATCGGTTTTGCCAAAAAAGCGGTATACGTCTGATCCTTCAAGTATTGCCCGACGATCCATCCGTCATTATTGATGCCGTGAGGAACGGTCCAGTCGGCACCGGGAAAGGACAGATCATAATCAATGCCATCGATTCTGACAAAACCGTGTCTCACACCGGTTGAATCTTTGTACTCGCCGACGATCCATTCATCGTCGTTGACATCATACAGTCGAGTCTCCGTCGCACCCGACAAGGTGACGGCAGAATATGCAAGGGTATCATAATTCAGCAGAAAGCCCTCCCATGCACCGACACCTGTATTATAATATGAACCGACAATCTGCCCAAGGTTGTTGATACCATATGCTGAAGCGGCATCATATCCGGGAAAATCGACAATCGTGAACAATTCATCGACCAGCAGGAATGCGTGGGACTGTGCTTCATTATCTCCTGGATTTTTCGGGTATCGGCACATTCCCACGATCCATCCGTCATTATTGATGCCGCGAGCATATGTGAGCCGCGGACCAAGCTCTGGATGCTCATATTCAAACGAAGTGACCGATGTATAGCTGCCGGATCCTGAATCATAAACGGCGCTGTATCCGTATTGCTTCAATTCACTGCTGCCGGATTCCCACCTGTCATAAAAGCCGACCAGTGTGTTGCCGTTATTGATATCATAAACCGCCGACTGGTGGAATCCGTCAACGGGAAGCGTTCTGACATCATAAAAATTTCCGTTAGTCAGAAGATACCCATCCCATCCAGCTATTGTAGTTTGTCCCACAATATCTCCATTGTCGTTAATGCCTTCAGCGCTGTATCTGCCGTCGATCGACTCATATGAGTAGGTTATCGCGCTGCTCCCCGAGGGCAGAAGAAACATGAAACAAAAGACGAGAATCATGAACGTCTTCCACCAACCGCACCGTGCAATGCCTGTCCCTGTTCGTTTCATCTTTACCGGCTCCTCTCTTTTCATTAATTGGTAGAAACTGTTTATACAGTTTACTAACGGCGACTTGACGAGCAGATCGTGGGTGAACTCCAGTGAAAGAGAAAATCATCTGAATTTTTATTAGCAAAAATCATGCAACACCTCGGCACATAGCCATACTATTTCCATGATTCCGATAACTAATTGAATACCTTAGTAATTATACCTTACATGGCACATGGCTGTCAGAGCGAAATCCATCTGAAGAAATTTACACTGATTTGATAGTGTAAAGTATTCCGACATATTTTAACTTTGCAATAACGTGAACCTGCTGAAACCCTTGCAGCCGCTGCATCAGAGCCGAATTTTAAAATTGTAAAGAAATCCGACAGTTTTACACCGATTTTACAGTTCCCGGCTTTTCTAAGATTTACCTATGGATGACGAGTTCGTCTTTTATCGTCGGGGAGGCTTCGTCAATGGTCAGGAATAGTCGGAGTCTCACCCGTTCCGTTTCATGGTGCCCTCCATTTTTGCCTTAGTGAAGGGCTTTGATTTTTAAAGCATTATTTATGCCGGGCGCGGAACGAAAAATAATCAATTGATCTTGAACAAGTAACAATATATATGTGTTCCATTATTTTCAAAATCACGTACTATGTTCCGCCTTTATGGCTGAAATTGGCGACCAGGCAACGGCAAAGAGAAAGGGATCAGTGATAAGTGAAAACGCACATGGATTACGAAAGTAAAACAGACATGGCGGAATTCGGAACACTTTTTCATGTTTGCCAAGGACGGGGAGATCACCCATGTGGAACATGTCGGAGTCAAACGATTCCACGCCCCGGTATTATGTTCAACCGGAACATGTCACCGCGCTGACGGGCCATCTATGAGCTGACGTGATTTCTTAAAATGAAGGATGAAATATAACAAAAGGAAGGTGCGTATATCATGAAAAAGTATCTGAGTTCAGTAATCGCTATAATACTTGCAATGTCGCTTGCGGGCTGCGGAGCAATGACGCGAGAAATGAACCTGATCCGGGCGGAAATGAAGCTTTCAACGCGGCAGTATGAAGACTCGATACCATTTTACAAAGCCTATCTTGCCGAGAACCCTGATTCTCCAGATGCCCGAAGCAGACTTGGCTTTGCCTATCTTAAAATAGGTAAACTCGATGATTCGATACGCGAAATGGAAACGGTTCTCTCAAAGGATGGGGGAAACAGCTACGCCATTCTCTATCTGGGAATCGCGTATCTCAACAAGGGTGATTACGGAAAAACCATTGATGTATGGCAGCGGTATCGCAGTAAGAATGAACCTTTAGTGGAGCAGGAAATTAAGAGACTCCTGACACTTGTTCAGCTTGCGGAAAGCCAGCGGCTTGCAAAGGAGGCCTTGGCGCATGAGAAGAAGCTTCAGGTGGCCGGACTTGACAAGGATGCCGTTGCGGTCTGCTACTATAAGGATCTTTCACCCGACAAGAGTCTGCGGGCCTTTCAGAAAGCCCTGACAGCCATGGTTATTACCGATATGTCGCGGGTAAAATCTCTCAACATCGTCGAGCGGACACGCCTTCAGGCTCTCTTTCAGGAGATGGAACTCGGACAGACGGGTGTTGTCGACGAAAAAACTGCGCCGCGGGTTGGAAGGCTTGTAGGTGCCGAAAACCTGGTGGTCGGCACTCTTGCCCTTGGAAGCATTCAGGCATCAACCTCCATTATTTCTGCGACAAAGGGGAAAGTTTTCGGGAGTTCGACCGTCGAGGTTTCACAAGACCAGTTTTATGATCTGCCGAAACACATCGTCATGAATTTTGCGAAGATAAAGGGAATCAATCTTTCGCAGGCCGAGCGTGAGGCCCTCGAAGTTCCGCACACGAAAGTTTACAAGGCTTTCATCTATTATGGAATGGCCCTCGACGCTCTCGATGCTGGAAAATGGGAGGACGCGAGAAATCTCTTCTCAAAGGCCCTGGAACTTGATCCGTATTTCCGGCTGGCGTCGGACGGTGCATCGTCATCGCCCGGCGATGCTGCCCCGACTCCGGATGCCATTGCCGCAATGTCGCCTTCGGAATTGGCAGATACTATGGATTCGCTGGTGAGTAGTGCCCAGGAGGCCCAGGCCGAGGCTGATCAGGCGGCTGCGGATGCCAAGAGCGGGGGCAGCGGAGGCGGACATTAAGATCGGTAAGGGTGTATGCCGGTTGACGGAAGGCCGTGCCGGGGCGGGAGGAGAACACTATCCCCGTCTTTCAGGGAAAGCAGGCAGACAGAATGCGCCGGTTGAAGATTCAATGTGAGGTGATGGAGAATGAGACGAAAAGGATGGAATGCGCTGGGCATGATTTTACTGCTGGTGCTTTGTTCCTGTGCGGTGCCGGAGAAGCCCGCCGTGAGGCGGACAGTGCCCGACGGGGACAGAATACCCCGGACGCTTGCAATACTTCACTTTGAGAATAACTCCATTACGGAGCCGGAGAAGTATCATCCCTTGAGTAAGGGATTGGCGGCAATGCTCATCACCGACCTGATTCAGAATCAAAACGTCTTGAAGATCATAGAGCGCAACAAGATCGAAGAGATCTTGAAGGAAATAGCCTTGAGTCAAACGGGGAGCGTCGATAATGCGACAGCTCTGAGGGCGGGAAGAATCCTTGGCGCCCAGAGCATCGCCTTCGGCTCCTTTGTCGTTCTGGGAAAGAATGTACGAATCGATACTCGAATTATCAATGTAGAGACGAGCGAGATGATCATGGCGGAAAACATCATAGGACTGAGCGATTCGTTCATGCAACTCGAGCAGGAACTTGCGAAGAAGATCGCCAGAGCCCTTAACGCAACGTTCAGACCTGCCGGGAAAGCTCCAAAGGGCGACATAGAGGCAGCGCTGTATTTTTCTCAGGGGGTGGAAGCGCTTGACAGAGGAGATACCGTCACAGCCGACAAGTATTTTAAAAAGGCGATCGATCGTGATCCTTCCTACAGAGATCATATCAATGCGATAAGAAAATCGAAGCAATGATATGCATGGATACACCGGCACCCATGCTCATGGTGTGAACGTTTTTAGTTCGGAGGCATCGGCATAAAACAAGGTCGATAAGGCGACGTGAAACGTTTTGGAATAAGCGACCCGACCTCGGAACACAGGAACGTTGATGTGTTGGAGCGGCCTCGATGCTCCCTGACCGAAAAACATCATAAATTTGATCCGCCTCGATGTGGAACCGAAGAAGTCAGCAAGAATGGAGACATGGTCGGGTGGCGTGAAGCGGGAGAACAGCACCGTGACCGTGTCACTGCCATAAGCCAAGCTGTTCTCCAATCCCACACTTTTTTTTACTCTACATCATAAGGAAGGCTGCTTTTCAAATTATCCTTTCAATTTTTGATTATAGGCCCTTTTCCCCTCCTTTTTTCTTCTACGCATAGTGCAACGGCGAAAGATAAAATAATCCCGGTGTTCCTGAACAGATGACCGTTCTTCAACAGCCCGTCATTTATGGACTCCCTTTACTCAAAACCGACAAATGTGATCTTATACACCCTGACACAGTCCGGCGGTTTTTTTGCAGTCAATAATTCTCTCATTATCTGTCCGGACAGGACGAGCCAAGGGTGACATAGGTGCATGGAAAATTGTTACTGTTTATACATAATAATGATAATTCGTGCTACATATTGACAGTTACTGACACATCGAGTAATAGAATAAAAAAGTTATGTTACTGTGGAATTGCTAAAAAATAATATGGAAGGGAGAAAAACAATGAAAACTTTATTGAAGCGTTTATCGGTCTTGGCGGTTTCAGCCGTTTTTATGACTGTCCTTTCCCCTGTGCATTCTTATGCGGCGCCCAAAGGCACGCTTACTATGTTCCATGCAGGCAGTCTGTCCGTTCCCTTTGCCGCCATGGAGAAGGCCTTCGAAGCAAAATATCCCGGCGTCGATCTTCAACGCGAGGCAAGCGGCAGCCAACAGGCGGCCCGCAAAGTTACTGACCTGAAAAAGCCCTGCGATATTGTGGCATCAGCCGACTACAAGGTTATTGACAAGCTGCTGATCCCCGAGAGCGCCACATGGAACATACGTTTTGCCACCAACCAGCTCGTCCTGTGCTACACAGACAAAAGTGCATACGCGAAAGAGGTCAACGCCGAGAACTGGTATACTATCCTTCAGAAAAAAGGTGTGGTCTGGGGGCATTCGGACCCCAATCTCGATCCCTGCGGATACCGTTCACTGATGGTCCTGCAGTTGGCCGAAAAACATTACAAAATACCCGGGCTTTATGATAAATTGATTGCCAATCGTCCAAAGGCAAATATCCGTCCGAAATCGGTGGAGCTTGTTTCTTTGCTTCAGACGGGTAATATGGATTACGCGTGGGAATATCTTTCCGTGGCCGTACAACACGAGTTAAAGTACATCATACTGCCCGATGAGATCAACCTGGGGAATTATAAATTCGATGACCTTTACAGCGAAGCGATTGTGAAAGTCACAGGAAAAGAGCCGGGCACATTCATGGACATAAAGGGGCAATCCTGTACTTACGGGGTTACGATGATCAAGGACGCCCCCAATAAGGAGGCGGCGGAAGCCTTCTTGGAATATATGCTCGATCCCGAGGGCGGTCTCAAGATTCTGAAAGACATGGGACAGCCGCCGTTTGTCCCCTGCCGGGTCCCGACAGCGGAAATGAAGGCTATGATCCCTGCCGGTTTGCAGAAACTTGTGGAAGTGAAAGATTAGAAGGTATGCCGGTGAATGTTTAAGAAGGAGCTGTTTTTCTGGATAACCATCTCAAGCGGCGTGGTAATCCTCGCGTTTATCCTCATTCCTCTCGTTGAAATGATGACGGCGCCTTCGATGGACATGCTAGTAAAAACATTCAATGATAAAGATGTTATGCGGTCAATCTGGCTCAGCATTTATACCGCCGGGTTGGCCGCATTGATTTCTTTCATCTTCGGAACACCCTTCGCCTATCTGCTGGCCCGGACTGATTTCACCGGCAAACGCCTGGTTGAAAGCATCATCGATTTGCCCATTGTCATTCCCCATCCGGTTGTGGGAATCGCCATACTCAGCGTTGCCGGAAAAAATCACTGGATCGGACAGATCATGAGCGAACTGGGTATCCGCATCATGGGCAGTGTCACCGGGATCGTGACGGTACTTGTATTCGTCGGGCTGCCGTTTTATGTGAATGCCGCGAAAAACGGATTTGAAAGTATTTCACCGCGTCTTGAAAATGTATCCCGCAGCCTTGGCGCCTCCATATTCGGCACGTTTTTCAGAGTCACCTTTCCCCTTGCCTGGCGGAGCATGCTGATCGGTATCATCATGTGCAGCGCCCGGGCAATCAGTGAATTCGGCGCTGTCGTCATCGTCGCCTACCATCCCATGATTGCTCCGGTCATGCTGTACGAACGTTTCGAAGGATACGGTCTCAGGTATTCCCAGCCGGTTGCGGTGTGGCTTGTATCCATTTGATACTCATTGAGCCTTCCCTTTGTTGCAGCATTAATTTAAGCTGCGAAGGCATATCAAACCAAACAAAGGAGGAA
>OMKS01001329.1_pt1 | contig 22094 bp, 21 predicted proteins | sample 1674721 | NCBI WGS metagenome assembly OMKS01 (sample SAMN06264996, study PRJEB25208) | sediment metagenome | isolation source: hot spring sediment | place: USA: California | collected 2014-09-02
CGCCCGCCCCCAAACCCCCACCCCTAGATTTTTGAGAAGATACTAATTCAGCGCATTGAACAATCACTCGTTTCCGGTAGGAGACGCCTGGCATGCGGGCGCGCGTCTAGCACTTTTGTGCCCTCTGTCTTAAAGGGCATCACCCAGCAGGATGCCGAACAGCCCGACAATGATGCCTAGATGCAGGAAAAGTCCCGTATTCGCCAACCAGGCGACGATGGGCCAATGCGGGAGCAGGTTGAAGACCAGGTTCAATAACACCATCCCGATGCCGACGAGCACCGGCAGCCCTTTGTTGTGGGCTAGAAATTCACTGACTTTTTTCAGCAGTTCATTCATCACATCCTCCGCGTCGCAACTCTGTAGGCCGGGTAGTTGTGTATACGCGATTGTATCACAATGGGCACAGACTACAAAAGTTTCAGAGAAGGGCTGTCTGGCCGAGGTCGTGCACAAAGTCAAGCCTCTGGCCACAGCAGATTTGGCGATAAAACTGGTTAAACTGTAAAACTACGTACTGTAAGGGAAACCGTTGTATCGTACAAAACCTGGCGCCCGGTGCAGTGCCGGGCGCCAGGTGTGTTTGATCTTACGGAATGGGGATATTGAACAGCTCGAAGACGCTTTCCCAGAACGTCACCGGGGCAAACCATAAGTATACGGCTATGCCCAAGCAGACACAAATCAAGATGAGCAGGAGGGCGATGACGAAGTAAATCCATTTAGAGCGTTTGGCCGGTGGCGTGGCGGGTGACGCGCCTCGCGTCTGCTGTGGCGCGGATGTGGGTTGTGCGGAGGAGACCGTCTGTGCCGCAGAATCATACTGGAAGAAAGGCTGTTGTGGCGGCGGAGTGATACTTTGATCCGCCGGGTACGGTTCTTCGTAGTCGGGTGGTGGCGGCGGCGGAACGTAGGGCGGACTGTCGTCTATCACTTGGGTGGCACTACCCGGCATCGCCGGCGCAAGCTTGTCTGTGTGCAGCGTGTCTTCAAGCTCATAGCGGAAGGTGATGTAATCGGCCAGGGTGATGACGTCGCCTGGTTTTAGCCGGTGCGGGCCGGTGAGCTGGCGCCGGTTGACCCACGTGCCGTTAGTGCTGCCCATATCCTCGACGATGGCCCCTTGCGGCAGCAACCGGATCTGGGTATGGTGGCGCGAAATGCGCGTGTTATCGATGACGATCGTGTTATCGGTTGTGCGACCTAGCGTGCAGATCATATCCTGCAACGGGTAGGCCTGACCCTCATTTGGCCCCTCAATCACAACCAGAAATTGCTGACTGTAATTCTCCATAGTTTCAACCTCCCCTTTTGCTAAGGATTCGTAAAAATATAACTTCCCGTGCCAACCTTCCCGGAAGGTCGCGGTCAGGAACTTACTCTTTTACAGACCCTAAAAGAGAGTATACTCTTGTAGAGGGTACAGGCAAGTTAAGTTTAGGAGGAGGTTCTATGAAACCCATTCTCGTCGATGCTCATCTTGATCTGGCCTACAACGCCGTGGTGCTGGGGCGCGATTTGCTGCGACCTGTGGGAGAGATCCGCAGTCTCGAAGCCGAGATGCCGCCGCCTGGCGGCGCGGCCGGTTCGTGTATGGCCACACTGCCCGCACTTCTTGAGGGACGTGTAGCGATTGTGGGAGGCAGCCTCTTCATCGCACCGGATTTCAAGGGTGCGCAGGAACCGCAGGTCTACCGCACGCCCCAGGAGGCGCACCGTTACGCTATCCAGCAACTCGACTACTATCGCCGTCTCGTCGACGAAAACGAGCATGTCGTCCTCTTAAGCACGGCCGTCGATCTCGATGCGGTGCTGGCTTCCTGGGATACGGAACAGCCACAACTGGGCCTCTTTGTCGTGATGGAAGGCGCCGAACCGATTCTGACGCCGGGGGAGGTGGGCTGGTGGGTGGAACGCGGTCTGCGTGGCGTCGGCTTGACCTGGTTGATGGGGACACGTTACGCCGGCGGCGATGTGGTCCCCGGCCCGTTGACCGACGAAGGCCGGCGACTCCTTGCGGCCATGGCCGGCTACAACCTGCTGCTCGACCTCAGCCATCTGTGGGAGGAGGCCGCCTACGAGGCGCTGGACCGCTATCCCGGGCCGGTGGCAGCGACCCACGCCAATCCACGCGCTTTCGTGGATCGCCCCCGTATGCTGCCTGACACACTGATCCGCCGGATTGCCGATTGTGATGGCGTGATGGGCGTGATCCCCTATAATCGTATGTTGGACGAGGACTGGCGTCCTGGGGACGCGCGCCTGCCACTCACGCGCCTCGTCGAGGTCATTGACCATGTTTGCCAGGTTACGGGCGCCGCGCGTTTCGTGGGCCTCGGCTCGGACTTCGACGGCGGGTTTGGGCGCGAGGCGGTTCCGGAGGGGATAGAGTCCAGCGCGGACCTGGGCAAGCTGGGCGCGCTGTTGGCCGAGCGCGGCTACACGGATGTGGACGTTGCCGCCATTTTGAGCGGGAACTGGTTGCGTCTGCTGCGACGGGTCTTGTCCGATTTTTGAGACTGGACCGCAAATGGCTGTGGTTGGTCTCCAAGCCGTGCAGACCGGCTCCGACTCCTAGACTAAAGACCACCAGACTATATTCAAGGGGTTGCCATCTTCTTGAAGTGTGGTATTATACCGCTAAACCTGCCGTGTTCGTGAAACCGATTCGGGGTTTTGAGCCAACATTTTGATAAAGAGGGGTCTTATGTCCAAGAGCGATGACGCGGTAGCCTTCGGGCAAGGTCGAGTCGTTCGGCAGGACCCCACCTGCGTTAGCAGGGTCAAAGCCAGCGGTACACGGCACGGCGGGGCCGGACTTATCGTCAACAAAAAACCACGCTTGTGCGTGGTTTTTTGTTGGCGATTTATCAACTTTGTTATGTAAAGCGATCTTGACTTTCCACCCTGCTTGTGTTATGCTGCACGAAGATTCACACTAATCATGCGGTGTTGTTTCACCGTCCACTATTTGAGGATTGAGGGCTTGTATGTATTGGGAACGGGTCTCCGAAGAGATTTATCTCTTCACCAGTGATCGTTATGCTTTAGTCAACTCTGTGGCAGTGGTGACGCAAGAAGGGATCGTCCTTGTTGATGCGCTGCCTTTTCCAGAGGAAGCTAAACAGATCGTGCGTTTCCTCGAAGTACGGGTTGGGTCGGACTTTCACTCCGCGATTTTGACGCACCATCATATGGATCACGTCTATGGCTTGTTCGCTTTTCCGGACACCATTGACCTTGTCGCGCACGAATTGTGCCGCAAAAAACTGTTGGAGGTGGGCGAATCCTCGCTCGAGGAGGCGCAGCAGAGCGACCCCACGTTTGCCGAGGTCACCTTGCGTATCCCGAATATCACTTTCGATACCGGCGAACTGCTGTTGCGCGCGGGCAAAAAGCGTTTCCGGCTGTTCTCACTGCCGGGCCATACGGACGATAATATCGGCATCCTGATGGAAGAGGAAGGAATCCTCATCACCGGGGATGCAGTTATGGCGATTCCTATCATCGCGGATGGCGACTGGGGGCAGGCGATTGAGACGTTGCAGTACATCAAAAAGCTGGCCCCGGAGACCGTCGTGCAGGGCCACGGTGAGGTTATCCTGCGCGGTGAGATTCAAGTCGTGATGGATCGCTACATCCGCTATTTAGAGTGCGTCCACAAGAAAGCCCAGACCGCCTTGCAGCAAGGGCGCGACCGCAAAGAGATTTGGAACATGCCCCTGGAAGACTGCGGCCTGGAACGCGTACCACTAGGCATCGCCAGCCACCGCCTGCACATCGCCAACATCCTAAGCATCTACGATAAACTTAAGGCTGGGTGAATGAGCGAATCAGCGAATGAGCGAATCAGCGAATCAGCGAATCATTCTCCCATTCGCTCATTCTTCTCTTCGCTGATTCTCTAATGGACACAATTCGCACGTGGTTGGAGCGTTACCTCGAAGCACTAGAGCGCGACAATGCCTCGCCCTATACCGTCAAAAACTATCGCACCGACATCGGGCAGTTCCTCGACTACAGCGCCGAGCACGGCATCAATACCCTCGCCGGATTGCACCGCGACCTGGTGCGCGATTACCTGGAGGCGTTGGCCGAAGCCGAGTATGCGCGGGCCAGCATCGCCCGGCGCGTCTTTGAACTGCGTGCCTTCGGTGATTATCTGGTGCGCCACAAGGCCTGGGAACAGAATCTCTTCCGCCGGATCTACGCGCCGCGCGTCCCGCGACGTTTGCCTCGCTATCTCACCGTCGAAGAAGTGCAGCAGTTGTTGTCTGTCCCGGACGGCGCGACGCCAAAGGGGATGCGCGACCGCGCCATCCTCGAAACGCTCTACGCCTCCGGCGTGCGGGTCGCCGAGTTGGCGGCGTTGGATGTGCGCGACGTCGATCTGCGCAGTGGCGAGATGCGCGTCGTCGGCAAGGGTGACAAGGAGCGGTTGGTCTTGCTGGGACGCCTGGCAGTAGCGGCGCTGCGGGCGTACATTGATGTGGGCCGTCCGGCGCAGTTGAGAGATCGCAAGCCCACAAACGCACTGTTCCTCAATCGCTTTGGGGGGCGGTTGTCCGTGCGCTCAGTGGATGAGATCGTGCGGCAGGCCGGCGTCGTTGCCGGCATCGACCAGACGGTAACGCCGCACCTGCTGCGGCACACCTTCGCTACGCACATGCTCGACGGCGGGGCCGACCTGCGGGTGGTGCAGGAGTTGCTCGGTCACGAAAACCTGGCGACGACGCAAATTTACGCCAACGTCACCCAAAAGCGCGCCCGCGAGATATACCTGCGCGCGCACCCCCGCGCCGCCGAAGCGGATTCTTCCTCAACGGATTGAACGGATTCAACGGAAAGGTTGTCGGTTAAAATCCGTTCAATCCGTTGAGAAATGAGGTTATACTTCAAGTACCAATTCCGGCTCTTCCGCGTGTTGCAAGGTGATGCCGTCCTCGTCGGTATCCACGAGGATGACGTCGCCGGGCTGGTATTCGCCGTTCAGCAGCCTATCGGAGAGCGGGGTTTCCACTTCCTGCTGGATGAGACGTTTGAGCGGGCGCGCGCCGTACTCAGGCTCGTACCCGTGGACGGCGAGCCATTCCTGTGCTGCGTCGCTGAGCATCAGGCCTAGGTCGTTGTCCTGGATGCGCGCACGTAGCTTGTTGGTTTCCAGTAGGACGATCTCACGGATGTCGTCGTGGCTGAGCGCGTGGAACACGATCACGCTGTCCACCCGGTTGAGGAATTCCGGACGGAACAACTTGCGTAGTTTGTTCATGAGCTTCTGACTCATGTCCTTGTAGGCTTGCTCGGCGTCGGTCTCCAGGGTTTCCAGCGTAAACCCCAGCTTGCCCTGGTGCATAATCTCGTCTGCGCCGATGTTCGAGGTCATGATGATGATGGTATTGCGGAAATCGACCTTGTGGCCTTTGGCGTCGGTCAAGACACCCTCTTCCATAATCTGCAAGAGCATGTTGAAGGCGTCGGGGTGGGCCTTTTCGATTTCATCGAAGACGACGATGGAATAAGGCCGCCGCCGTACCGTTTCGGTTAACTGTCCGGCCTCGTCGTAGCCGATGTAGCCGGGCGGCGCACCCACCAGGCGGGAGACCGCGTGGCGCTCCATAAATTCCGACATGTCGAGCTGGATCAGTGCGTCCTCACTGCCGAACATAAACGTTGCTAACGCCTTAGCCAACTCGGTTTTGCCCACGCCGGTAGGGCCAAGGAAGATAAAGGAGCCGATGGGGCGGCGCGGGTCTTTCAACCCGGCGCGTGCACGCCGCACCGCCTGGGCAATTTTGTCGATGGCTTCATCCTGCCCGACGATGTGTTGGCGCAGATCGACCTCCATTTGCAACAGTCGCCGCGACTCCGCTTCGGCGATCTGGTTCATCGGGATGCCGGTCCACATAGCGACAATCTCAGCCATATCCTCCGGGTTGACCGTCAGGCCATCATCCTGGATACCCTGGAGATGCCGGAGTTCTTCCATTTTGTTCTCCAGTGCCTTCTCTTCGACTTCCAATTCGGTCAGCGTATGCTGCTTTTTCTGGGCCTCCAACTGCGCGCGTTTCAAGCGCAGGTCTTGCAATTGCTCGAACACTTCTCGCAGTTGGATGGAAATGGGGGACTTGTACATTTTAACGCGCGATGCGCCTTCGTCCATCACGTCGATGGCCTTGTCCGGCAGAAAGCGATCCGGGACGTAGCGCGCCGACAACCGCGCCGCCGCTTCGAGGGCCGCGTCGCTGATGTGTAAATTGTGGTGTAGCTCGTAAGCGTGTTTGATGCCGCGCAAAATGCTGATGGTCTGTTCGACCGTCGGCTCGTCCACGAACACCGGCTGGAAGCGCCGTTCCAGCGCCGGGTCCGATTCGATGTGCTTGCGATACTCGTCCAGCGTCGTTGCGCCAATGCATTGCAATTCGCCGCGCGCGAGCGCCGGTTTGAGGATGTTGGCGGCGTCCATCGACGATCCCGCCGATCCCGCCCCCACCAGCATGTGGAGTTCGTCGATGAAGACGATGGTGTTGCCGTTTCTCAACTCGTGGATGACCCGTTTCAAGCGCTCCTCGAACTGTCCCCGGTACATTGTACCGGCGACCAATGCGCCGACGTCCAATTGCATCAGGCGTTTGCCCAGGATGGGACCGGGCACGCCGCCGGAGATAATGCGCTGCGCCAGGCCCTCGACGATGGCCGTCTTGCCGACGCCCGGTTCACCGATCAGCGCCGGATTGTTCTTGGTGCGGCGCGCAAGAATCTGGATGACGCGCTCGATTTCCGCGTGCCGCCCGATGACGGGATCGAGTTTAGCTTCCTCTGCCATGCGGGTCAGGTCAATTGCGACGTGGTTCAAAACCGAATCCTGGGTGCGTTCGCTACTCCGCGAGGCCGGTTTGCGCCCGGCCGGTTCGGCGGCGCGGCTGGGGGTCAGCCGTTCGACGCGCCGCCGTATGGCTTCGACGGACAGCCCGGCCTGCGTCAGCACGGCGATGATGACGCCTTCGTGTTGTTGTAGCAGCGCCAGCAGGATGTGTTGTGTGTCGACGACGGCGCTCTGGTGGCGTTGCCCTTCGTCAATCGCCATTTGGATAAGCGCCTTAGTAGATTGGCGCAGTTCTGGTTCCGGCGCCGTCAGCGGGGCGGCGCTGGAAAGGCGTGCCACTGTCTGTTGCGCCTGTACGGCGCGCAGCCCCATATCGCGCAGTACCCGTCCGGCGATGCCTTCGCCTTCAAGCAGCAGGCCGAGCAGGATGTGCTCCGGCCCGATCGTCGCGTGGCGCATGCGCGTGGCTTCGATTTGCGCAAAGCGCAGGACTTCTTGTGCTGCCGGTGTAAATCTCTCCAGTGGATCGACCATAATTTTACCCTCAAGTGTATCCCACGATTATCAAGCGGTTATTCAGCGGTCTACAACCACCAAGCCTTTTTTTCTCTCTTGCTTCCATTATAGCATAAAAATGGATGGAAAAGATACCAAAACATAAAGCGCGGGGTCAAAGACCCCGCGTGTGATTTTTGAATAGCAGGCAGTCTAAACTGCTAGCAGTTCAAACTGCCTGCTGGTTGTGCTCTTCCGCGATTAACGGACGGCCTGCATGATTAGCGCCGTGAACTCCTCCCACTCTTCCGGGAAGAGGTGCAGCGTGACGTTCGACAACTCGATGTGATACAGTTCCTCATCACCTTCCGGCTCGTGCGACACCCAGACTACGTAATTCTCGGTCTCACCCAACGTTTGGACTTGCGGCTCGTTATTCATTGTGTTCACCTCATTTCTCGTCTGTGAATTGTGAGCGGTGCAAGACACCGCATGGAATCCTATGCACGGCTATTGTCGCATCGCGTTTAGCGCCGGCGGTCGTTGCTGCGGCGCCCACCGTCACGGCCTCTGTCGCGACGCCCGCCGGAATTGGAGCGCGGGGAATCCTGCGCCTGTGCCTCTTCCAACGTCCATCCTTCCAACACGGCCCGGCGTGACAGCCGGAGTTTGCCATCGGGGCTGACGTCGGTGAGCATCACGATAACTTCGTCGCCCACATTGACCACATCTGTGACCTGCTCGATGCGCGTATCGGACAACTGGGAGATGTGCACCATGCCGTCGGTGCCCGGTAGGATTTCCACGAAGGCGCCGAAGTCGGCGACACGCACGACTTTGCCGGTGTAAATCTTCCCGGCTTCGGGCGTTTCCATCATCGTGTCGATGTATTGCAGTGCTTTCTTTGCGCCATCTCCACCGGGCGACCCGATGAAGACTGTGCCGTCCTCTTCCACATCGACCTTGACGCCGTATTCCGCCTGGATCGCGCGGATGTTCTTGCCGCCAGGACCGATAAGCGTGCCGATCTTTTCCGGATCGATGCTGGTGCTCAACATCTTGGGCGCGTAACTGGACAGTTCCGCGCGCGGGGTCGGGATCGTCGCTTCGATCACGTCGATAATCTGCTCGCGCGCCTGTTTGGCCTGCGCCAGCGCCTCGGTGAGAATTTCACGGGTGACGCCCTTGATTTTGATGTCCATCTGCAGGGCCGTAATGCCTGCGCGCGTCCCCGTGACCTTGAAATCCATGTCGCCCAGGTGATCTTCCATCCCCTGGATGTCGGTGAGGACGCGGTAATGTTCACCGTCGCTCACCAGGCCCATCGCAATGCCACCGACGGCGGCTTTGATGGGTACACCGGCGTCCATCAGGGCCAGCGTGCTGCCGCAGGTGGAGGCCATGGAGGTGCTGCCGTTGGAGGCCATCACTTCACTGACCACGCGGATGGTGTAAGGGAATTCTTCTTTGGACGGCAGCACGGGTACGAGCGCGCGCTCGGCAAGTGCGCCGTGGCCGATCTCGCGGCGGCGTGGCCCGCGCAGCGGGTACGCCTCGCCGGTGGAGTAGGGCGGGAAGTTGTAGTGGTGGATGTAGCTCTTGGTTTCCTCGGGGAAGAGATCGTCGATCTCCTGCTCCTCATTGGGCATCCCCAGAGTCACCAGGCTGAGCACCTGTGTCTCGCCACGGGTGAACAGGCCACTGCCGTGCGGGCGCGGTACCAGACGGATTTCGGCATCTAGCGGGCGGATGGTGCGCTGGTCGCGCCCATCAGGGCGGACGTTTTCATCCAGGATGCGACGGCGGACGACAGCCTTGAGTGCGTCTTCGAAGGCTTCGCCGATTTGCTGCGTTGTCCAGCCGGCTATCTCGGCCTCTTCGGCCAGTTGCGCTTTGACATCGTCGCGCAGAGCGTCCATAGCCTCGATGCGCTCGCCTTTGAGGGGTGTGGTCGCTAACATCGCGCGGATTCGCTCGGTAGCAAGGGCGTCGACGCGGTCTTTAAGGGTCTCCGGCAGCTTGAAAGAGAGGTAGTCTCTCTTGGGTTTGCCCACTGTGGCACGCATTTCATTTTGGACTGCGATGATGTCTTGCATAGCCTGGTGGGCCAACTGTAGCGCCTCGACCATCAGTTCTTCATCGACTTCATTCGCCCCGGCCTCGACCATAATGATGGCATCGGCGCTGCCGGCGACGCGCAAGTCCAGGTCGCTGCGCTTCATCTGTGAAATGGTGGGGTTGACCACCAATGCGCCGTCGATGTGGCCGATGCGCACGCCGGCAACCGGTCCCTCGAAGGGGATATCGGAGATCATCAACGCGGCTGAGGCCGCGGTGATGCCGAGGGTATCGGCGTGGTCTTCTTCTCCCTGCGAGAGTGGGGTGACGATGACTTGCACGTCATTGTGCAGGTCTTTGGGGAAGAGTGGTCGCAGGGGCCGGTCGATCAGACGGCTGGTCAGGATGGCCTGTTCAGAGGGCCGTCCTTCGCGGCGGAAGAATGAGCCGGGGATACGCCCGGCGGCGTAGAGCCGCTCCTCGAAATCGCAGGTTAGCGGGAAAAAGTCGATGCCCTCACGTGGTGTGTGGGACATCGTGGCTGTTGCCAGCAATACCGTGTCGCCGCTTTGGACGACGACCGCGCCGCCCGCAAGTTGCGCGATCTTACCGGTGGATAGGGTGATGATATGGTCACCTAGCTTCGTTGAAAATGTACGTTCTTCTAACACAGTTTTCCTCCTGTTTCTGTTACTCCGACCCTCCCAATCGACCGGGCGTCAAAGGTCAGAAACTGGGGGCTGTTGTACAACGCTCTGCGCTGTGTACCCCAAACCCCAATTCCCACCTTCGCCACACCGTTAAGTGGTTGAGCTGGATTTATCTTATTGAATTTTGATTAACCTTGCACTTAACTTCTCGTTTTTGTGCAAGAACAACACGTATTTGTTATACAGCCAAACGAGTAGATGGCTGAAACTGCCCCGCAGTTCCCACATCTACTCGTTTGGCATAGTCGAATCGCGAACCGGCACTTTACTTGCGCAAACCAAGTCGTTGGATGAGATTCCGGTAGCGCTCCTGGTCCACTTTTTGCAGATAGGCCAGTTGGCGGCGGCGTTGCCCTACCATTTTTAGCAATCCTAGCCGCGAACTTTCGTCGTGTTTGTGGACCCGTAGATGGCCGGTCAGGTCGTTGATGCGGTACGTGAGTATCGCAACTTGCACTTCCGGTGAACCGGTGTCGTCTGCCGACAAGGCATATTCCTTGATAATCTCCTGCTTCTCTTCTTTCTCTAACACGCCTATATACTCCTTAATCTCGAGAACCAACCGAGCGTTTTTCGTTTTCGTTTCGGCCAGTGGTCAATAGTGGTTCGAAGTATACCATAGACAGCGTTTTTAGCAAGATGTAACAGGGTGCAAGAGGCAGGATGCAGGAGCGTTTTACGACTTTCGCGGCTGCTGGTATAATCAGGGTATCTCATCCCTAATTCTCAGGAGTTTACTATGCCTGACGCAATTACGCTTACATTAGATGCGATGGCCCACGGCGGTGAGGCCATCGGACGCCACGAGGGACGCGCGATTTTTGTGCCATACGCCATTCCCGGAGAGCGGGTGCGAGTCGAAATCGTCGCCGACCACGGGCGCTATGCCCACGCGCGCTTGCTCGAAGTCCTTGAGCCTTCTCCGACGCGTATCGAACCGCCGTGCCCGCACTTCGGCCCCGAAGCCTGTGGCGGCTGTCAATGGCAGCACATCGATTACGCGGTGCAGGTGCGTATCAAAGGCATGGTGACGCTGGATCAGTTCCGGCGCGTCGGTAAGTTCGAATCGCCGCCGATCCTTGAACCGCTCCCCGATGAAACGGGGTGGGAGTATCGCAATCACGCGCTCTTCCGTGTCGATGCCGAAGGCCGGTTGGGTTTCCTCTCCGCCCGCAGCCACGACGTTTATCCCATCGATGATTGCTTGATCCTGCACCCGCTTTTGAGCGGCCTGTGGCAATCGCTGGATATGGTTTATCCGGAGTTGGAATGGATGGAACTGCGCGCCGGAACCGCGACCGGAGACCTGATGGTGGCTTTGCAGGCGAAGGAGGAGGAACCGCCCGCGTTGGAGGTGGATTTTCCGCTGTCGGTGGTGCAGGTGCGGCACGATGACGCCATCGCGCCGCTGATCGGCCTGGATTATATCATGGAGAGCGTCCACGGACGCGAGTTCCGCATCTCGGCGACGAGCTTCTACCAGGTGAATTCTGGTCAGGCCGCGCAGTTGGTCGATGTGGTGCTGGAGGCGCTGGAACCGCGCGGGTATCAGAAGGTGCTGGACGCCTATTGTGGCGTGGGGCTGTTCACCGCCTTTCTAAGCGAGGAAGCCGGCTTTGTGACCGGCATCGAGGCGCATCCGGCGGCGGCAGCGGATGCACGGCACAACCTGGTGGGGGCGGATAACGTCACGATCCTCGAAGGGACGGTGGAGGACGTGCTACCGGCAGTGGAGCACAAGCTCGACGCGGCGGTTGTCGATCCGCCGCGCAGCGGCCTGGAACTGGCGGCGCTGGATGCGCTGGCGGCGCACGCGCCCAGACGCATCGTCTACGTCTCGTGCGATCCGGCGACGCTGGCGCGTGATGCCCGGCGATTGGTGAAGCACGGCTACACCCTGCAATGGGTCCAGCCGGTGGATTTGTTCCCGCAGACGTACCATATCGAGAACGTGGCGTTGCTGACGCGATAGCTGCGTGGATACTAGAGGAACTGCGCGAAAACTGCCCTTAGGGCTGCGATGTCGTCCAGGCGTGTCTGAAGCATCTCGTACACGATAGCGCGGTCGATGTCCAGATACGCGTGAACCAGGATGTTGCGGAAGCCGATCATCTTGATCCACGTTTCCTGGAGTTCGGCTGAGATGTAGTTGTGTTCGGCCAGAAGCCGGGGAATATCGCTGTGCCAGTTGACGACGCCGAGCGCCTCGTCTGCAATCACGTGGTTTCCCAGGTCGGTGACAACCTCGATTGCCAGTTGCAGGAAACGCTCTGCACTGCCGTAGCGTTCAGGGTCGGCAACGAATGCTTCGAGACTGTAGCCCTGTAACTGGGAGAGGATTTCCAGGTATTCATCGAGTTTGTTCAGGCGTTTGCGTATCACTTCAACGCTGACCATTGAGAATCCTCCTTTTGTATGCCTCTCGCTGCACGTCCAGGTAAGGCAGGAAGTCGAAGTACTGGCGCACAATTTTGGAGTACAGCGCCCCCCGGTCGAAATCCGCCGTATGGTAGATCAGGCGATTCTGGCGCACGGCTTCGTACTGCAACGTGATGTCGTCGGTATCCAGGAAGACAAGGTCCACATCGCAAAAACCGTGACGTGCCAGATCGGCGAGAATGTCTAGCCGTTGCTGGCGAACCTGATGATCGCGTGGGACGACCGCCAGGTCCAGATCGCTGGTCGCCCGCGCAGCACCCGCAGCGCGTGACCCAAACACATACACGGCCTGGATGCCCGGATATTTCGCAAATATCTGGGGCAAAATCTCAAGGTCTGGGAGTCCTGTTGATATTTTTGTCATTGTGCTTCCCGTTATCACCGTTTCCTTGATTGTACTGCAAAACTGAAAATCCCGCTATTCCTGGTGATCCCGTTTTGCTCCGCCCCTAAAATGCACTACAATGATAGACAATCCTGAGATATCTGCGGAGATGATAACAATGAAAAACATAGTCCCATTATATCAAGTCGATGCGTTTACCCGCGTTCCCTTCAAGGGCAATCCGGCGGTGGTGTGTTTGTTGCCGCACGTGCTTGAGGACACGCTGATGCAGGCCATCGCCGCCGAGATGAATCTTTCCGAGACGGCGTTCGTGATGCCGGTGGGAGGCGCTTCCTGGCAAGAAACAGCGCGTTTCTCGCTGCGCTGGTTCACCCCCGCCGTGGAAGTGCGCCTCTGCGGGCACGCGACGCTGGCGACGGCGGCGGTGCTCTTCGGGGTAGTGGGGGTACAGGCGACGTCCGTGACCTTCGAGACCCTCAGCGGCGATCTGATCGCCCGGCGCGTTGTGGGTGAATCGGCGGGGTATGAAACGATCACGCTCGATTTCCCGGCGGATACCCCTGTTCCGTGCGAGCCGCCTGCCGGGGCGCTCAAGGCGCTCGGCGTGGCGTCGGTACAGGCTGCCGTTTACGGGACCCGCGCGCGTGATTTGCTCATTCATCTTGCCGGTACGCAACAGGTGCGCGACCTGCGTCCGGACTTCGCGGCGCTGCTGGCTTGCGAGGAACTGGTCTCCTATCGCGGTGTGATGGTCACCGCGGCAAGCGAAGCTCCCTACGACTTTGTCTCGCGCTTCTTCGCGCCGCGCGTGGGCATCAACGAGGACCCCGTCACCGGGTCGGCGCACACACTGCTCACGCCGTATTGGGTTGCACAGTTGGGTAAGGCGGAGATGCTGGCCTACCAGGCGTCGGCGCGCGGCGGCGAGATCGGCGTGCGACTGGCGGAGAACGACCGCGTGGAGTTGACGGGCAATGCGGTGGTGGTGTTCAAAGGTGAGCTTTATGCCTAATTGCCGCTCGGACTGCGTGGTTTCGTGGTAGAATAAGAGAAAAGGTATGTGGTTCGTGTGGAGGATTTCATGCACAAGTTACTAGAGCGAATTTCAATCGATCCCGGCGTTTGTTTCGGTAAACCATGCATTCGTGGCACACGCTTGTGGGTTGCGCTTTTGCTTGACTTTCTTGCTTCCGGTATGAGCATTGAGGAAGTTTTGGAAGAATATCCACAACTCACCGAGGAGGATGTTCGGGCTGCTATTGCGTATGGCGCAATGATGTCTCGTGAACGGTACGTCGAATTACCCGGTGAGGTTGCGCGTGCGTTTTAAGCTGGATGAGAACTTTGGAACGCGAACCCAGCGGCTTTTTGTAGAAGCTGGGCATGATGTTCACACTGTGGGCCATGAATTGCTTCAGGGTGCGTCGGATCAACAGCTCTATAGAGTGTGTTGTGCTGAGAAACGCTGTCTGGTGACATTGGATTTGGATTTTGCCAACCCACTGCGTTTTCCACCGGGAAAAAGTGGGGGAATTGTTGTCATACGTGTACCACGTAATCCTAGCCTGACGCTTCTAGAAGATCTGGTTGTGCAGACCCTAACCATGGTGGCGCAAACGACGGTTGGTGGGCAATTGTGGGTTGTTGAGCCAGGGCGTGTTCGCATCTATGATACGGAGAACGCGGAGTAGTCCATGTGAATTTTTGACTAGAACCGGCCTGGAAACATCTTGCAGGCCGGTTCTGCGTTATGCGTTGAAATAATCCTTGTTCGTTATACGACCTCAGCCACCGATCCCCCCTCACCCTTCGTCACCTGAATCTGCGTGGGGAAGGCCTCGCGCAGTTCGTCGATGTGGGTGATGACGAGGATGAGGTCGAATTCGTGTTGCACGGCTTTGACGGCTTCGACGAGCCGCTGCCGCCCCTCGGCGTCGAGTGAGCCGAAGCCCTCGTCCACGAAGAGGGAGCGCAGGCGCACTCCCGCGCGCTGCGCCAGCATCCGCGAGAGCGCCACGCGGATGGCGAAGTTGACGCGGAATTGCTCCCCCCCTGAAAAATTTTCATAAGGGCGTGTCCCTTTTTCATCGCTGATGATGATGTCCAGCGTTTCCCGCAGGGTGCCGGTCTTGGTCTCGCGCTGCGTCTCGAAGCGGACGTGCATCCGTCCGGCGGTGAGGCTTTGCAGGATGTGGTTGGCCTCGCGTTCCAGCTCCGGCAGGGTGTGCTCGATGATCATCGCCGGGATGCCGTTGACGCCAAAGGCGTCGCGCAGTTCGGTGAGCAGGCCCACGCGCGCGCCAAGTTCGTCGCGTTGGGCGCGCATCTCCTGCTGGCGGCGTTCCAACGTCTCCAACGCAGCGAGGTTTTGCCGCGCCGCGCCGATGCGCTGGCGGGCGACGGCTTCTTGCTGGCGCGCTTCGTTGAGCTGTTGCGTCAGGCGGGGCGCTTCGGCCAGGGTGGGGCGTAGCGCGTCGAGGGCGGCTTCCTGCGCGGCGCGTTCGCTTTCCAGCGCGGTGATGCGCCCGTGCTGCGCTTCGATTTCGAGGGCGAGCCGTTTGAGCGTCTCCGCTTCCTTCTCGATGCTGACGCGCGCTTTCTCCAACTCGCGGTAATCGTCTTCCGCGTGAGCGAGGGCCTGGACGCGCGTTTTGACCTCTTGATGAGCGTCGGCGTCGTAGCCGAGTTCGGCCAGTTCCGCGTGGATGTGGGCGAGTTCTGCACGCGGGCCGGCGGCGTAGTCGTCCTGTTCGATGCGTGTGTGGAGGGCATGCGCGGCGGCCTGGGCCTGTTCCAGCGCGGGACGTTCCACGTCGGCGTAGACTTCGGCGGCGAGTTGGGCTTCGACTTCGGCGGCCTGCGCCTGAACCACGGCGATGCGCTCGCGGGCGACGTCGCTCTGTTCGATCTGCTGTTGCAACCGGGCGACGGTCTGCTCTTGCCGGGGACGCGCGCGCAGCAGCCGTTCCTGTTCTTGCAGGCGTGGTTGCAGGGCGGCCTTCTCGTCCTTGAGCGCCTGGATGCGCGCGTCGTTGGCGCGGAACTCGTCGCCCATGGTTTCGCCTTCGGTCTGGATTTCGTCGAGCAGGCGCTCCTGATGCTCAGGCGTGAGGGGCTGGCGGCACAGTGGGCACGCGGCCTCGGCCTCTGCCAGGGTTTCGATGCGGCTCTTCGTCTCGTTCATCAGCTCGCGGAGCTGGCGGTTGCGCTCGATGAGGCGGCTGCGCTCGACTTCGCCGGTTTGTAGGGTTTCGCGGATACATGCCTGCTCCTCGGCGATGGCGTCCAACTGTGCCAGTTCGGCGCGGGCGGCGTCGAGTTCGGCTTGCAAAGCCGGATCGACGGTGCGTTCGTGCAGCAGGACGATTTGCCCGCGCAGGTCGCTGAGCGCGCGCTCCATAGCAGCGCGATTTGCGGCGATGGCGCGCGCAATGCGCTCGCTCTCCTGTTCCGCCGCACGCAGTTGTTTGTTGAGCGCCTCGCGTTCGGCGGCGATAGCCTGCTCGCGCGCGCTTTTTTCGCTTTGCAACCGGGCGGCCTGGCCGAGTTTCTCGCCCCAGGCGCGCTCTGCGGCGATGACGGCGTGGAAAGCCTGGTAGTTCGCTTCGATGGCGGCGGCCTGCTCGACCATACTCGCGTAGTACGCCTGCTGGCCCTGGTGCGTTTCCTCTTCCTGCTCCAGTTGCGCCAGTCTGACCTTTTCCTGCTGGCGACGTTCGTCCAGGTCGGCGATCTGGCGGCGCAGGCCGAGCGCCTGTTCCTGCACGCGGTTGATTTCGTCCACCTGCGTCTGGATTTCGGCCAGGCGCGCCTCGGCAGTGTGAACCTGCGTTTCGGCTTCGGCGAGCAGCGTCTCGTATTCGGCGCGGCGGGCCAACTCCTGCTCGGTCTCGCTCAGGCGGCGCTCCATTTCCTGGATGCGTCCTTGCGCGCCGGAGAGCCGTTTTTTGACGCGATCCTGGTACTCGTTCCAGCGATCCAGCCCCAAAATCGCGCCGAGCACGCGCTTGCGGTCGCCGGGCGTTTGGACGGTGAACTCATCGGCGTGGCCCTGGCGCAGGTAGGCGGAGTTGACGAAGGTGTCGTAGTCCAGCCCCAGTTGGGTGATAATGCGGCTTTGCGTCTCGCGGATGCTGTCGGCGGTGATGTTGCGCCAGCCCATGTCACCTTCGACCTGGAAATCCAGTACCGAGCTGGTGGAACGGCGTCCCTGGCGCTCGCGGCGGCGCAGGATGCGGCAGCGGCGTTCGTCGCCGCCCTGGTAGGGCATGCGGAAGACGAATTCGACTTCCAGCCCCTCTTCGCCGTGATAGACGAGGTCCTCATCCCGCCCGTAAGGCGCGCGCGACCGCCCCCACACGGCCCAGGTGATCGCGTCGAGCAGCGCGGACTTGCCCGTCCCGTTCTCGCCGACCAGACTGGCGAGGTGAACCCCGCGCAAGTCCAGATCGGTCTCGCGGTGCGAGAGAAAGTTGCGGAGGTGCAGTTCTTCAGGAATCATAGTTAGGAGTAAAGAGTTAAGAGTAAAGAGTTTAGGGTTAAGAGTGTGGTAGGTTTATTCATAGATTTGTTTATTCGTTGATTCATCATTCGCTCATTCGCTCATTCGCTCATTTGCCCATTCGCTGATTCATCGATTCGTTCATTCGCCGGGCAGAGCGCCGTGCCTTGTCCGCGCCAGGGGAGGTAGGCGATGAGGTCGATGAGGGTATGCGCGCCGTGGATTTCGAAGCGGCGGAGGGCGTAGAGGTTGGACAGGCTCTGTTTTGGCGATGGGTTCAGGGCGACGGCGGCGCGATAGCCGGCCTGCTGGGTCAGTGTGATGGTGTTGCCGGAATAGAGGCCGTAGGGATAGGAAATGCTCTCGACCGTGATGTCGAGCTTAGCCTCCAGGACGGACTTCGAGCTGGAAATTTCGTAGCCGGCGTCCTCTGAGCTGAGGTCGATCAGGTTGACGTGCGTGCGGGTATGCGAGCCGATTTCCATGTCGGCGTCGCGCAATTCCTCCAATTGTTCCCACGTCACGTATCGCTCGCCCGTGGTATAGCTGCTCAGGATGTAGAACGTGGCTTTCATCCCATACTTTTGCAGCAGGGGGAAAGCGACGCTGTACTGTTCGATCCACCCGTCGTCGAAGGTGATGGCGATGGGGCGTTCGGGGAGGATGCCCTCACCGCGCAGCGCCGCCGCGATCTCGGCGACCGTCACCGTCTGGTAGCCCAACCGGTGCAGCAGCGCGAGTTGGGCGTCGAAGTGGGCGGCGGTGACGTTGTAGCGGGTCGTGCTGGCACCGTCCCTTTCCAGCGACTCGCGTCCCACAAAATGGTAGAGCAAGATGGGGACCACAATCTCGCCTTCGCGCAAGCTTAACTGTGTGTCCGACAGACATACAGAGGCTTGCAGTGCGGCGTCCGCGTGTAGATAGGTATCGAGCGCCGTCATATCGGGCGTGGGGGTGGGGGAGGGGAATGGCGTCGCCGTGGGGGCTGACGTGAAAGTCGGCGATGGCGTTAGTGTTGGGAGCGCGGTGGGCGACGGCGTTGGCGTTGTGGTGGGAGGTGACGATAGTGTTGTGGTGGGCGCGGGAGACGGCGTAGCAGTTGCTTCCGCGATGGTCGCATCCGTGGTTGTTTCCGGTCCGGCGTGAGCGTATTGTGGCGCAACAGCCGGCAGTTGGCTGCCGAGGTAGATCAGCAGAGCCAGGACTGCGATGCTACAGAATGCTAAGATTTGATGTCGAGACGATAGCATAAGTTTTTGGATTAGGGGTTTCCTTTGAACCCCTGGGCGACGATGAACGATTCCCAGCTTTCGTTGCGGGTGGCGGCCGGCGTGTGAACTTTGACCGGGTGGAAGGCCATTTTGACCGCGTGGAGCAGAGCGGGCAAATCCTCGCCCTCGAAGACTTTGATGACCAGCTTCCCGCCGGGAACGAGCAGGTTTTTGGCAACGGCGAGCGCGGTGTGGCCCAACTCCATAGAAAGCACGTGATCGCGCAGTTTGACGCCCGTCGTCGAGGGTGCGGCGTCGCTGAGAACGACGTGAACCCGCCCACCAACCATGGCGATCACCTGGGCCTGCACCGCCGGGTCGGTCATGTCGCCCTGAAGCGTCGTGACGCCGGGGATCGGCTCGATTGCCTGCAAGTCCAGGGCGATCACGCGGCCTCCATTGCCCACCAGCTTCGTTGCTACCTGCGACCACGAACCGGGCGCAGCGCCCAAATCCACCACGGTGTTGCCACGGCGGATGATGCGGAATCTTTCCTGGATTTGCAATAGCTTGTACGCCGACCGCGCACGATAGCCTTCTTGCTTGGCCTTTTGGAAGTAGGCTTCCTTGCGTTGTTGCTTACGCCAGTGTGACAAATCTCAACTCCTGAAGATAAACCACTAATCTCGCTAATCTTTCAAAAAACATTCGAATCTATCCGAAAATTATCGCGGTTTCACGCTGTCGGCGGAATGGGCGGCGTAAATTGGTCTGCCAATTTCAGCCGCTTTTTTTGAGGGTGTTTTTGCGCTTGCGGGCGCCGCCCGCAAGCGCAAAAACACCCTTTCACCCACGCCTTTAGGCGCAGAATACCGCACCTGGTGAATTTTCGGATAGATTCTTAGCGGAAATTCGCGCGGATTCTGCGAATGCAGACATTCGCGGTTAAAAATCCACTCAATCTGCTGGCAATACAGCCTGTTTGGTGCGGCGGGGGGCGCGGGGCGTGCGGAAGGTGTCGAATTGCAGAGAGAGAACCTCCGGCAGCCGCCCGATGATGCGCGTGCCCGTCTCGCGGTATTCTTCCTTGTCGATCAGGCCGCGCTCGTGGAACAGGCCCACCAGTTCCCCACGGTCGAAGGGGATCACCACGTCGACGCGCACCATTTCGGATTCCAGCACTTCTTCGATGTGACCGAGTAGCGCGTCCAACCCCATACCGGTCAAGGCGGAGATGGCGACGCTGTCGTGCAAATCACATAGCGCAGCGCAGGCCGCTTCGGGATCGGCGAGCCGGTCGATTTTGTTCAACACGTTGATGATCGGGATGTCCCCCGCCTCGATCTCCTTGAGGGTGGCGTAGACGGCGCGCGCCTGTTCAAGTGCCTGCGGGTGGCTGGCGTCGATGACGTGCAGTAGCAAATCGGCTTCGACGACCTCTTCTAACGTGGCGCGGAAGGCCGCGATCAGCCCGGTGGGGAGCTTCTGGATAAAGCCGACGGTATCGGTCAGCAGCACCACCGTTCCCCCGGGCAGGGCGACGCGCCGCGTCGTTGGATCGAGGGTGGCGAAGAGTTGGTCGGCGATGTAGATGGTGGCGCCGCTGAGGGTATTGAGCAGCGTGGACTTGCCCGCGTTGGTGTAGCCGACCAGGGAGATGGTGGGCAATCCACTGCGGCGGCGCTGGCTGCGATAGCGGGCGCGCGCAGCGCGCACGTTTTCCAACTCATGCTTGATCTGGCTGATGCGGCGGCGGATCACGAAGCGATCCATCTCCAGCTTCGTCTCGCCGGGGCCGCGTAGCCCGACGCCGCCGGTGCTTCCACCCGCGCGCCCGCCGGCCTGGCGGGTGAGCGCCTGCTGTGTCCACGTTTGCGTCAGGCGTGGCAGACGATACTCGTACTGCGCCAGCTCCACCTGGAGCGCGCCCTCGCGGGTGTGCGCGTGCTGGGCGAAGATGTCGAGAATCAGCCCGGTGCGGTCGAGCACCTTCACGTGCTTACCGAAGACCTTTTCCAGTTCGCGTTGGTGACCGGGGGTCAACTCGTTGTCGAAAACGACCACGTCGATGTCCAATTGCTGTACTGTCGCGGCGATTTCGGCGGCTTTGCCCTTGCCGATGAAGGTGGAGGCACTGGGGCGTTCCAGCTTCTGTGCCGTCTGGCCGAGCACGTCCAGACCGGCGGTGTCGGCCAGGCGTTCTAGCTCGCTGAGGGATTCCTCGGCAGGCCAGGCTTCCGGCGCATATTTCCCATCGGGGATGATTTTCCACTCCACCCCCACCAGATAAGCTTTTTCCGGCGGGGCAATCGTCTCTTTAATGGATTCTCGTTCGGTCATACCGTCATGATAACCGGAAATCAAAGATGGGCAAGGCGGAAAAGTTAGAAAATTCTGCAACCTATGTTAAAATGAAAGTGAAGCATTGAAACGGAGCGCCAACAATATGGAAAAAATTGTCCGGGCCGACGTTTGGGATGCGGCTCTACTCGCGCTGCCCCAGGCCCACATCTTGCAATCTTGGCTATGGGGAGAACTCAAAGGAAGCCGTAACTGGACTCCGGCGCGTTTTCTCTGGCACGTGGATGACCGTGTCGTCGCGGCGGCGCAGGTGTTAGTGCTGCAACGCAGCCGTCTACGTCTGGGTTATATCCCCAAGGGGCCGTTGCTGGATTGGACAGATAGCGCTTTGGTGGAAACTGTGCTGGCGCAGTTGACGGCGTATGCACGGCAGTGCGGGCTGTTGCTGCTGAAAATCGATCCTGACGTGCGCGCCGATTCTGACGTGGGACACGCGACAAGTGCCCTTTTGGCGAAGCATGGGTGGCGCGCTTCCTTCGAGCAGATTCAGTTCCGCAACACAATGCTGCTGGATTTGCAGCCTACGCTGGATCAACTGATGGCGCAGATGAAGCCCAAGTGGCGTTACAACATCCACCTCGCCGTGCGCAAGGGGGTGACGATCCGCGATGCCGCGCTGGACGATCTCCCGCTTCTGTGCGCTATGTATGCCGAGACCGCCGCGCGCGACAGCTTTGTCATCCGTGAAGAAGCCTACTACCGGGATGTGTGGCAGCGTTTTATGCGCGCCGGGCTGTCGTGGTCGCTGATTGCCGAGGTCGACGACGTGCCGGTCGCTATGGCGATTGCCTTCCATTTGGGGACGTATGCCTGGTATATGTACGGCGCTTCGCGTGATGCCGGACGGGACTTTATGCCCAATCATTTGCTGCAATGGCACATCATCCGCCGCGCGAAGGCGGCCGGCTGCACCGTCTACGACCTCTGGGGCGCACCCGATACGCTGGAGGCTACCGACCCTTTGTGGGGGGTGTATCGCTTCACGGAAGGCTTCGGGGCAACTTTTGTCCCGCATTTAGGGGCGTATGATTACACGCCGCGAACCTGGCTCTATCGCCTGTACGCCTTGCTGCGCCCTTACACGGTGGCGATGGCGCATCATTATTACTGGACGCGCATCCGGTACACCTGAACCGTGCAGTATCTTTTC
>OMKS01001330.1_pt1 | contig 22093 bp, 19 predicted proteins | sample 1674721 | NCBI WGS metagenome assembly OMKS01 (sample SAMN06264996, study PRJEB25208) | sediment metagenome | isolation source: hot spring sediment | place: USA: California | collected 2014-09-02
TTTTTTAATGATTCGGCGACCACCGAGATCTACACTATCCTCTTCGTCGGCAGCGTCAGATGTGTATAAGAGACAGGAATAATATATCAGACGCAAGTGCTTCCAAAAATATTTTCGTAACTTGAGTTCACCGCCTAATTGTAGAAACCGTCAAACGGTTAAAAAACATAATTATTTTTTGAGCAACGGATTACCTTTAAAGGCGGTCAACTTGAGTTACTTGTTTATGGAAGAATACAAGCTGAACAAATATTTATCCCGGATTAAGTACAATAAAAAACTCAGTGCTGATCTCGATACACTAATTGACCTGCAGAAATGTCATTTGTTAAATATTCCGTTTGAAAATCTTGATATCCATAACAAAACCCGGATAACAATGGATGTAGAACTGTTCTACTATAAAATTGTTGAGAAAAAAAGAGGCGGTTTTTGTTATGAACTTAACGGACTGTTTAGCGAGTTATTAAAAGCCGTTGAATTCAAAACATGTCTTGTATCAGCACGAGTTTTTGATACCACAGAAAAATACGGCGATGAGTTTGATCATCTTGCAATTATAGTTCTGCTTGATAATGAAAAATGGTTAACCGATGTTGGCTTTGGCGAATTCGCTTTTTCACCGCTGAAAATCGATACAGGTATTGAACAAAAAGATGAGAGAGGGATTTTTAGAATAAACAGATTTAATGAAGAATATTTTGTCGTTCAGAAAAAGACTTCACCCGGTTGGAAAAGCGAATATCTTTTCTCTCTTAAGCCAAGGGATCTTTCCGAGTTTTCTGGAATGTGCCGTTATCACCAAACCTCCCCGAAATCAAGTTTTACTCTAAAGAAAATATGTAGTATCGCAACTCCAACTGGACGGATTACTCTAACCGATAATAGTTTTAAAATTACTGCTAACGGCAAAGTTGAAGAAAATGAGATTGAAAACGATAGTCATTTTTACAAGTTGTTAAAAAAGTATTTTGATATTGAATTGTAGCGCAGACTCTTTTCGTGTATAATTTGTAAAAAATTATCCGAAATCACTACTATGCTTCTTATCTAAATAATACTTATTGTAAACTTCTTCACACAATGATTTCAGTTTGCTCAAAGAAGTTTTAATTTTTCTCTTGCTTAGTTTTCTGCTGAAAAAAAACATAAGGAGCGTCGGGTAAAATCCTTTTTGGGCGAAGTTTAATTCCAACCGTAGAAGTGTACCCAATCCTTTCGGTTTTATGTTGTAAGAAAGATAAATGTTAAAAGTAATCAATTTGATGCTGAGTTTTTCGATATATACCGTTCTCTCACTGTTTATATAAACGGATTGATAATCGATCAGTATAGGTTTAATAAACATATCGCCCATTAAGCATTTGTGCGTTCCACCGATTCGTGGTATTGTTCTTTCGTTAAATTGTATGTTCTGTAAGATAGTTATCCAATTGACTTTGAATTTGAAATTGGTAATTATGCCGCGTACAAAGTCGGGAGGAGTATCGATATAAATTTTGAATTTAACTTTACTGCTGCCCTCTTCAACGGGTGGCGATGGTTCACGAACATCGATCTTATTTTTAAGCTTACCGACATCAATATAATAGTATTGTACGGTACCGAGATGTTTATAATCCATCTCTCCTTTTTCAATTTTATTCCAATCAATTAATTTGTTAAGCTCACTTTTGTCTTGAGTCTTTAGATAGGTGTCCGATAAAAGAATATACTCCGGTTCTTCGATATTATTCTTCAACAATCTATGCGCAAGAATAACATCGCTGCCGAAAAGTTTATTATGGGTTTTAACTGTAACCGGGCTTACTTTTCCATAATGAACAATAAATTTTATCGATAAATTAATTGCGGTTTTGCAACAACTACAGTCACAAAGCGTATCAAAAGAAAACTGTTTTATATAACGATGAAAATTTGTGAATATTAAATTACACTGTGCAATAATTTCTTCTAAAGAGGGCGGTTTCCCGAATTTATAAAAAAGAACCGCGTCACCTTCCAATTCCGATACCGATAATTCCAACTGATTCGAATCGAGAATTGTTTCAAGAAGCTCGGCAATTATATACCTGCAATGAATATTATCTGAGTTATACATATATTCCGTAAAACCGCTTATATCGGGGATAAGAATTAATGCAGGTTGAATTGCTGCAGTATTATTTTCATTTTCAATTAGCGTTGGCATTGTATTTCTCCATCAATGCAGAAAAAGTATCACCGGAATTATTTTGCGTGACCTTCAATCTAATCCTTCATAAATCTAATTAAAAGAAATGACAATTTGGGTTTTGCAATTACATCGTGAGATACATTTGCTTCTATTGTTATCAAATTTCCAGGTTTCAAATTCACTTTTTTGTCATCAGCAAAAACCAACTCACCATCTCCGGAAGTACAAAAAATTACAAACGGCATTTTAACTGAATACTCTCCTAAACTTTTTCCATTCATCATATTAACATGAGAAATTTTTTGCCGAGTACCATCAAACGGATGTTCAATATTAAGTTCTTTTTCATCTTGCATATTTTTGGAATATCCAATTATGGTAAAATTACTTTCTCTTTCTTAAGCTGTATTTGATTGAATCAAGATTAAAAATATACTTATTGATAACCATGCAAATTTTAATTTGGGCATTCTCCCTTCTAAAATTAATTTGATATCTATAATACAGTTAATGTAGCGAAAAATATCAACTTAGTTTTTATTCTTCGGCACCATATGTAAGAAATCTCCGTATTGCATCGGTTCTTCTAATCTACAAGACCAGACTAGTTTTTCGGTTCCGTCTTTATCTTTCCAATATGTAATATCGGGGCAGCCGTCGCACATATTTTGATCGCCGTTAGGCAGCAAATCAACCGGCTGAATAATAAGTATCGACTGCATATATGCTTTCTTAAAAATCCGGAACGGGTTAGCGGCAATATATTTCAAGTAATTCTTCAACGCTCTACGAACGCCCTTATCAAAAGTCCAAGCGTTTAACATTGTTGCCCTTCCAAGAGATTGAACTTTTGGTGATGCATAGGACAAATACTTATCGGTAAAGAAATGATAACCCGCCATCACGAATTCCATAAACTTTTTACCAGTATAGCCGAATATTTTGTCTTTATTGCCAACTCTTTCGGTAAGAAGCCACTTGAAATAATCCGAGCGGTGCGTTCCGTTCAAATATGCCGAAGGCGTAAAATCGGGGAATCTTTCTCTAATTTTCTTAACAACATCGGGAGCCATAATATCGACGACTTCTTCATGATCGGAATGATAGTGAACGTCATCCCATTCTATTTTTTTATCGCCCGCGTAAAAATCGAAAGGAACATTGGGAGTTATATACCTGAAAAGAATGAACACCATAGTATCAACGATATCAATATGCTTATGAGCCCAGTCAACCAGCTCGGGCACATATTGCAGCGTATCTTCATAAACCGTTGAATTAAAGGAGCAGGCAATTCCGCCTTCTTCGGCGAGCATTTCGGCATAATGAAGCCGGAGTTCATTAAGTTCAACTTCCGTTTTGTTCTGCCATTTTTCTTCTCTGCCTTTGCCTTGTTTGCTGTCGATATGAAAAGTAAATCCGAAAACGCCGGCTTTTTTCAATTCGTGTAAAAGCTCTTTTGTTAAAGCAATCCCGTTTGTATTGATGATTGGTTTTAACCCGCGTGATTTAATCTCCGCAACCAGTTCAACAATATGACTATACAAAAGAGGTTCGCCGCCGGCAATTGAAATACAATCTGATTTTCTCTGCGATTGAAAGAAATCGAGTTCGTGTTTCACTTCTTCGAAAGGTTTATGTGAATTTTTGATGTTTTTGCGGTAACAGCCGTAGCAGCTTAAATTGCACTGTGCCAACGGTTCCAGCCATGTTATGCCGTTATCGGGCATTGACCAGGGAAGTCTGTAAAGCGAATCGAGCGGAATATAAGGTTCATTCATTTTGCACCTCTTACTTTATGAGTAGAGTTGTTAATTATATACTATCAAATTTTTTTACAATTAACTAATCCGGTAATATTTCTGTGTATTCCATATACTAATGATCTATCAAACAAAATTTTTTAACTTTTCTTTAACGATGAAAACGTAGGTGTATTTTTCAGAATTTTTTATCTGAATTCAAAATAAGTTTAGTAATGAATATAATCAAGAGTTTATTTTTGCAATGGCGTTCTAAAGATTTCTCATTCGCTGCGTAGTGCGTTTATCGGATCTAGAAGCGAAGCACGATAAGCGGGATAAACTCCGAAGAATACACCGATAACCATTGAAAATCCGAATGATAACATTACTGATGTTAGTGAGATAACAATGCTCCAATCCAAAATATATTTTACTGATAGTGACGCTATAATCCCAATAAAAATACCAATTATTCCGCCGCCAATACTAAGGAAAGATGATTCAAATAGAAATTGTGTTCTTATATCTTTTCTTCGTGCACCGACAGCCATTCGCAAGCCGATTTCATTTGTTCTTTCTTTTATTGATAAAAGCATTACGGCTAAAATTCCTATTCCGCCGACAATTAAAGAAACGCCCGCGATACTTGCCGTTAACGTTGTAAAGGTATCGGTAGTTTCTTTTTCGGCCTCAATCAAGTCAACTTGACTTTGAATTGTAAAATCATCCGGTTTATTCTTGCGTTCTAACCTATGTTGTCTACGAAGTGTTTCTCTAATTCCCGATTCGGCAATTTCCATATTTTCTTTGCTGTCGATTTCAATATAGATAGAGCTGATATAATCTTGGTTGAATACTCGTCTAAGCGCTGTATTAAGCGGTATTATTATTTGATCATCCTGGTCGGTTCCATACATATCAACACCTTTAGACCCCAGTATTCCGGTTACTTTAAATGGAATATTACCGATCCGGATGGTTGCTCCGAGCGGGTCGTCTCTACCGAAAATATTTTTAACAACGCCGCTGCCGAGTACCGCAACTCTTATCGAAGCTTTATTTTCCATAGCGCTGAAGAAGTTTCCACGATCAACATTAAAATTTCTAACGGAAGTAAAATCCGGCGTAGTGCCGACTATGGTTGTATTTGTGGAAAGGTTACCATATTTAACCTGCATCTTTTTTGACTGAATTGGAGCGACGCCGACAGTTTGATTAATTTCTACTTCTATCTTTTCGGCATCTTCCGGAACCAATGTAGTAACGTTACCTCTAATTTGACGCCGTGCAGCGGTAGTTTTTATTTCGCCGGCGTTAACGATAATTAAATTTGTCCCCATCGCTTCGATTTTGGATACAACTTCCTGTTCTGCGCCGTTGCCAATTGCAATCATTATAATAACCGCTGAGACGCCCACAATAATTCCAAGCAGCGCAAGTATCGTTCTCATTTTATGAGCAAGAAGCGTTTTCTTCGATATTTTTAGACTTCTATAGATTTTCATTTAATTCTCACTTAAATCTAAACTTCTTTGAGGATATCTGATTTAATGACCGCCGCATAATTAAGAACGAAGAGCTTCAATCGGATCAAGTTCGGAAGCTCTTCTAGCCGGCTGCATCCCGGCAATTAATCCCACCAAACTTGAAAAGAGAACGCCTGCGGCAATACCTTCCCACGAATATGCAGCGGGCATTTCAATAATAACGCTGATAATCATTGCGCCGGCAAACCCCAATAGAATCCCGATTACACCGCCTATAAAAGTAACCGCAATTGTTTCAAGTAGAAATTGAGTTTGGATATCTTTACGGCGTGCGCCGACTGCTTTCCGTAAACCAATTTCGTTCTTTCTTTCACTAACCGAGATCAACATAATATTAGTTATTACAAAACCACCGGCAATTAATGAGATCCCCGCCACCAAAACAAGAAAAATGTTAAATGTTCCGGCAACCTTTTCTGCAAACTGTGTTACCTCGGTAGGGGTTATAATCCGGAAATCATCCGGTTCGCCTTCGGCTAATTTATGCCTCTCGCGCAAAATTGAAGTTATGGTTGCTTCTGTTTTCTCAAGATCTTCGGTTGTATTCAACTTGACCTTAATTCCCGAAATATAATCGACATTTGCCGTTCTTCGCATCAATGTTTGTAACGGAATCATTATTCTATTATCCATATCGCCGCCGCCAGGACTTGTACCACGCTGCTGTAATATTCCTATAATCTCGAACGGCACATTACCAATGCGTATTTGTTCTCCTATTGGATTGATCTCACCAAACAATTCTTTTTGAACTGTAGGCGCTATTACACAAACACGAGCCATACGTGCATCATCTTCGTAGGAAATAAATCTTCCTTCGCTTACATCTATATCCCAAACCGAAGTGTAAGAAAATGTAACTCCTTGGATCGAAGGGTTCGCGGATAACTCTTGATATTTAACGGTAGCTCCCGGCATCCGGCTGAAAGGTGAAACATCATCAATAGTCCCAACTTGGGAAACCAAAATATCGGCATCGGATAATTTCAAAGTCGTAACCGGTTGCCCGCCGGTTCCTCTTCCCATTTCGGTGCCGCCTCCTGCAAAAATCATTATGCTTTCCAGACCGAACTTTTTAACCCTTTCCATTACACGGTCTTCAGCTCCAAGTCCAACTGAAATTACCATCGTAATAGCCGTTATACCGATAACTATTCCTATCATCATAAAAAATGTACGGAGTTTGTTTTTACTCAATCCTCTAAATGCCGTCTTTATTATTCTTCCTGTTTTCATTGTGATGCCTCTTTGACTTTCATTGTTATGTTAATCCTTAACGGTTGCTGATTTTTCGATATTATTTAGTTCTTCTTTCGCAAGGCGTACATTAATGTTTTTTTCATCGCTTACAATCTTCCCGTCCGTTATTTTTATTATTCTCGATGCATATTCCGCAATATCTGGTTCGTGCGTAACTACAACAACCGTAACGCCTGTTTCATTCAGTTTTTGAAAAAGATCCATAATTTCATAACCCGATTTAGTATCGAGATTACCGGTCGGTTCATCTGCAAAAATTATTTCGGGGTCGTTAACCAATGCCCTTGCAATTGCAACTCTTTGCTGCTGTCCGCCCGATAATTCATTTGGTTGATGGTCTAATCTATCGCCTAATCCTACTTTAATTAAAGCATTTTTTGCAAGGTCGGTTAGATTATCTTTATCGGAATAGATCAACGGGAGTTCAACATTTTCCAATGCATTTGTTCTTGACAGCAAGTTAAATGTTTGAAATACGAACCCGATTTTTTTATTTCTTATTTTTGCCAGGGTTTCATCGTCATGTTTATTCACTTCTTCGCCATCTAGCAATACCTTGCCTTCGCTGGGACGGTCTAAACATCCCAGAATATTCATCAAAGTAGACTTTCCGGACCCTGATGCGCCCATAATTGCAATAAATTCTCCTTTAGCAATTTCCACCGAAACATCATTCAGCGCATATACCGCCATATTATTGTTTTTTTGATAAACCTTTGTCAGGTTTACAGCCTGCACAACTTTTTCCATTTTTTTACTCCTTTATAAAAACCATTTTGTTATTAGATTAGTCAGCCAGATGCAGATCTACCCAAAATTTAATCGGTTCCATCATATTACGCATAGCACCCGATTTGCCGCCCTGCTTACCGCCTTTTTTGCCCATCATACCTCCGCCGCCCATACCGCCTGAAGGCATCCCGCCTCCGGATCGTTGAGACCTCATTTCGCCTTTGTCTACCTCTCCGGTTTCTATTCCGATTTTTATTTGAGATGTATGCAGTAAAGTATAAGAATACATAGACTCTTCAGGCGAAACCATAGGGATTTTCATTTCATAAACCAACGCGCCGGTAGTATCTTTAAGGGCAATTTCAATACCGAAAGGATTATTCATCGATAGATCAAATTCGCTTCTTCCGTAAGGGGAAATAATTCCCATTTCTTTCAGCATCAATTTAGATTTTTCTTTTAATTTTTGTTCCCGTTCTGCAGGGTCGCCCCAATCGGCAGGATCATAGATTTGCATATTTCCCCAAAGCATCATTCCAACCGGGTAATGAATTCCGAATTTTTTTTCTTTGTCTGCTTCCGGGTCAATCCATATTATTAATCCGTTGCTAAGGACTTTCTGCTTAATTTGTTTATCCATTGTTTTGAAAACCAAATAAAGATATTCGTTGTCATTTTTTGCGCCGATAACTACTTTCTCATCCTCAATAAATGTATAACTTCCGGACCATTCGTTATCTAATCCATCTATTTCGATATTCTGTTCCGGCAATTTGCTATTAATAAGCTGAACCGAAGTGCAACCGCTAATAACAATAGCTGATAGAAATACGTATGCAAAATTTTTAATCCTATTCATTAATAACCCCCTTTGAGAATATCTTAATTAACAACCTTATATTTACGTTTTTGAATTTCAAAAGGCATTTCCAAATTTGATATATATGAATTAATAAAATCTTCGAATTCTACGAAAACCCATTGTTTTGACAAATTATTTTTTTGAGCGGTATTCATAAGCCATTGTATTTGTAATAGACTCAAAATTCCATCAGAGAGCGCCAGATTGATCGCATCTTTTATAAAGATTTCTGCAATAAGACAATCAGAAAACTTTGGCGGCTCTTCAACAATGTACTCATTTACTAATAAATTCTTCAAAGAGACATCTACAAAATCCTGGTTGAAGTCCAGTACCGCAGCAATTCTTTTTACAGTTCTACTTGCAGATTCAGTAACTGTCTTATTCTTTCTGATTACAATCAGAAGACCTCTAAAATAATTACTTTTATCAAAGAGATTAAATTTCATAATGTTTCCCCTTTTTTTATTGTTGATATTTGGATTTTGCACTTCATAAAAAAACGGTAACATTTGTGAAATTTTCCTCCTTATTTAAATGATTCTTATGCTCGTATCTAACAGTTCTAATTCATTCTTCTTGATTTATTCATAAGATTCGGTTTCTCAATCTCATTGAATTTCTCAAGCTGCTTTTTGTTTAACGAAAGTTCAATTTGTTTTATCAGTCCATCGATTTTACTTTCTCTTTCCGCCCGTTCATTCATCATTTTTTCTCTCATTGACGGATCGCGCATATCCATAGATTGCATCTTTGAACGCATATCTTGCATTGCTTTAGGAGAGGGTTAGGGTGAGGGATTATTTATCTCACTACAACTTTGTCACCCTCTTTAAGACCATCAACTATTTCAATCAAGCCGTCGCTCATTCTGCCGGTTTTCACTTCCTTCTGAATTTGTTCATTTTTATTATTAAGCTGGGTAACAACCATTTTACCTCTTTCGCGTTTAACGGCATTAACCGGCAAAGTGAGCGCATCTTTTTTAATTTCAAGAAAGATAGTAACGGTTGTTGTCATCTCGGGTCTCAGTATCTTGCTTTTGAAGTCGGTTATATCGAGCGTTGCAATGTAATTAACAACGTTATCTTGGATTTCCGCTTTGGGATAAATAGCCGTCACGGTTCCCTCGAAATCGGTATCGGAATAAGTATCGACAGTAAAAATTGCACTTTGTCCTTCATCAATTCTGCCGATATCCGTTTCGTCCACATACGCCCAAACCTCAAGCCGTTCAATATCAATAATTGTAACAAATGTAGGAGCAGCAAAACTTGCTGCAACTGTTTCGCCTTCCTGCGTTGAAACCGAAGAAACAATACCGGAAATAGGAGCGGTTATTTTTGTGTACCCTAATTGAACTTCAGCAAATTTCAGATTTGCTTGCGCTTGTTCCAATTGCGCTTTGTTTATATCGAATGTTTTTTCAGCAAGGTCTAATTGATTTTGAGAAATAAAATTTTGTTGCAATAATGATTTTTGTCTTTCAAAATCCAGTTTCGCGTATTCATAATTTGCCCTTGCATTTCGAAGTGATGCCAAAGCCTGATCATATTTAGCTTGCAGTTCCGAAGGCTCCAATTCGGCAATGATCTGACCTTTTTTCACATAATCTCCAACGTTGGCGTGCAGACTTTCAACCAGGCCTGATACGCGGGAACCGACGCGGACTTCAGCGCCTACCTTCGGTTTGATAACGCCTGTTGCAAGAACGCTCGAACTTAAATCCCTTTTTATTACAGTTGCCGTTTGAATCCCTTTCTTGGGGTCATCAGGTTCCGATAAAACAGAGTTAACAATAAAGTAAACTGCAATTAATGCGGCAACGCTTCCAATTATTAAATACCATTTCTTTTTCACTATAATATCTCCTCAATATTTTCAATTCCCGAAGCGCGTTTAAGAAGGGCTAATGAAACACCGTAATCGGCAAGAGCTTCAATATAACTTTCTTCGGCAGTTATAAGGTTGGTTTGCGCATCAACTAATGAAAGCATAGAACCCACTCCTTCTTTATATTCCCCTTCGGCGATTTTAAGATTCTCTAATGCGTTTTCGTAGAATATTTTTGTGTTGTTTATTCTCTCTATAGCTTCTTTAACCGCAAGATATGCTTTCCATAGTTCGAGACTTATCTGGTTGCGCAGAGAAACATCCTGCTGTTCCAAATTACGTAGAGCAATTTTTTCCATATCAACTTTTGCATCACTTGAAAAGCCGTTAAATAAAGGCATATTCAAACTCAAACCGAGATAAGAAGAAGCTCGCAAATCAGATGTCTCCTCTCCGAAATGGTTGTAGTTTGCGTCAAACGTTAAAGTTGGGAAATACTCGCTGCGTGCAACATTCAAATTCGATTTTTGAGCGTTGATCATACTCTTCAATCGATAAACTTCCGGTCTTTCTTCATAAGCGGCTTCGAGCAGTCGAGATATATTTTCTTCAACCGATAAAGATTTTTCCAATTGCTCATAATCGTTGAACTCGAGATTGTCAACAATAGCAATTGGCTCCGAAGCAATCCTTCCTAATAATGTATTTAATGAACCCATTACCGAAAGCCGGGCATTCTTTGCTCGAATTAAATTCAAATTTGCATTTGAATATTCAACTTTTGCTTTCAGTAAATCAGATTGCGAAGCTAACCCGTTTTGATACTTTGCCTCGGCAAAATCGAGATAAAGTTTCGCACGTTCAACAGATTTTTCCGCCGCTTCAAGAACGCGTTCTGCCTGAAGAAAATTATAATAAGATTCTGTTACGTTAAAAATTAGGTCTTCGGTATTTACTTTGTGCTGAGCTTCGCCGGAGTTATAATTTTCCTTTGCTGCATTAACCGCCGAGGTAGTTTTGAATCCTTGAAATATCGGGTACCGCGTGGAAAGTCCCGCAGTAAAGTTATCATTTGTTGTAAATCCGCCGCCGGTTTGATTTTCAATTGAATTCCGGCTTGCCGATACATTCAGATTAAGACTGGGATAGAGACCGCCTTTAACTTCTTTTATTTTAATGCGGCTTTCTTCTACATTAAGCGTGGAAGAAATAAGGCTAGGATTATTCTGCAAAGCAATTTCGATACAGTCATTAAGCGACAATGCGCCGCTCTGCGTTTGAGCATTTACAATTAACGATAATAGAAAAAGTACGATAAGTGATTTCATATTTACATAATTTTTCTTATTACTAAACTCTAAATTTAATTTGGTGATATTCATTTATATTCCTCTTGATTCATAGGCATCCGCCCTAAGCCGGGATTTTTTCGCAGTCCCGTAAAATGTTCCGATACAATTGAATGAAATATTTCAGCTTGTTCGGGCGATAATAATTTTTTGAACCTATGCAGATAACAAACAACCCACCTTTGCGTTTCGTTTTGAATGCCGCCGAAACGGGAAAGCAAGTTTTCAATTTCTTCGCTATCGTAATCGTTCTTCCATATTTCTTCTATCATATCTTGACGGAGTTTTTGCGCTTTGCCGTCAAGGCTGTCAAGCCGTGAATGGAATTCATATCTTAGTATTTCGAACTCTTCAACCTGAAGAGGAGTGAGATTAAGTTTTTCTTTCATCTGCTGAAATCTTTTTGTTCTCATCTCTTCGGTTGGAGGTAAGCCAATAATGTTAACCATTTTTTCCTGTTGCAGGTTCAAATAAATGATTGTCGCTAACGAAGAAATGTTTATAATGGTTACAATTGCTATAAGATATATGGTAATTTTCTTTTTCATTTATTTACCCCGGAATTTGATGCTGTTAAAAAGACCTCTTCGGCTATGCTGTTTGGCGGTAAAACATCGAAATAATTTATCCCGAAATCGTCTCTTACTTCGCCGCTTTGATGATAAACTATATTTTCATTATTAACAGATGGATTCAGAGAGACGCCTAAGCGGGAGCCGGTAAAAACAGAAATTACAATGAGAGTAACTGTTGCCGCAATGTTAAAAATTAATTTCTTATTAACGTCTAAACCGGCTGTTTTTTTAATACGCTTTTCTTCGAGTTTATAATTCAATTTATACCATAATGATTCCGGCGGTGACGCCTCGTACATTTTTTCGTTATTCCACAATTCGTCTATTGCTTTCAATGCGTTTTTACAGCTTTCACATCCCGATAGATGTTGTTCAATTTTATTTCTTTCGGTCTCCGGCAAATCGCCGTCAAGATAAAGAATAAATTTTTTTCGGATTTTCTTGTGTTTCATAATTTTTTCCTTTTCTCATATAATTAGACATATATGAATTAAAAAACTTGCGGCGGGCTATAAATAATTTTCCAACGAAATTAGTTTTTTGGCGAGATTCTCTTTCGCTCGAAAAAGAAGCGATTCTACAGCCGACAAGCTTACTTCCATTATTTCAGCAATTTCCTTGTAAGATTTTTCTTCGTAACGGGATAAAATAAGCGCGGTTTTTTGTTTTGCCGGAAGTCTGTTTATAGCATCGCGGACAATTCCCTCAAGTTCCGATCGTTCAATTGATTTTGACGGAGTAATATTTTCATCGGTCAATTCATTTTCTTCATTCCAAAAATCAAACGATAGAAACTTTATAATTTTTTTTCTTCTTTGCCGGTTAAGGCAGACATTAACCGAGATGCGGTATATCCATGTAGAGAGTTTTGAATCTGCCCTAAAAGAATCAATCGAACTAAATACTTTAATAAAAACATCCTGCGCGGCGTCTTCAGCTTCTTCTTTGCTGCCGGTCATTTTACGGCATACGCTGAAAACCACACGTACATATTGATCATAAACATATTTGTAGATGAACTCATCGCCGTTTTTGAGATGCTCTATTATTTTTTTATCTTCCATTTAATCCGATTCGCTATCCGGTATTTTCGTGAGGGTTATTAACACCTTCAGTAAAACCGGCGTCAGTTATATGATTTTCAGTTTGTTTTTATAATCCATAAAATTATTGCAATAAGTTAATGATGTTGGACAATACCAATTGGATTCTCGTTTAATTAAGCGAGCAAATATTTATGCTGCAATGAAGCTTCATCTATAATGACCAATAAAAATCAAAACTTGGCGGTAAAACCAAGTATCGGCATTATGCCGAAATCATAACGGGGAGTTGTCGTTACCGTTCCGTCTTTATTTGTTTTGAATGAATAAGAAATTACATTTTCCCTGTTATACACATTCCACAAATCGAGATAAATTGAAAATGACCAGTTATCAAATACAAATTGTTTGTCAATGCGAAGATCAAGCTTGTGATAATCGGGATAACGCGCGGAATTATTCTCGCCGTCAATTACATAAAATATATCATCTATTTCTTTTACACCGATTACCGGCGTGTATGGGTTGCCCGAAGCATACTGGAACTTTGCGCCGATCTGCCAGCCTGCGCCCATTTCAAGTCCGAATATTAAATTTACAATATGAGGTCGCTCGTACTCAAAGTCATATAACGAAGTTGATTCATAATCCCGTCTTTTTGAAATTGAATATGAATAAGAAGCGCTTCCGACAAAACCATCGGTAAACTTTTTCTGAAGTGAGAATTCAATCCCTTGTGCATACCCGCTTCCGGTATTAACTAAAAGGTTTGTACTATCCGGATCTACAATTAAATTAGAAAGTTCTTTATGATAAATTTCGACTCCTGCTTTTGTATCATAATCCAACATGTATTCTATTCCGGCAATGTAATGATCGGAATAACTGCTTTTTAAGGAGAGGTTCCGCTCATCATGCGCTACATCGTAACTTGAGGGAGATTGATAATATCGTCCCAAGGCAAAGTTCAGCCGCGTTCTTTCGGATATATTATACGAAAGAGAAATTCGAGGACTAAAATTATTTTCTTTTGTTAATGAAAAATAATCGTAACGCAGTCCCGCAGAAATAATTAACGGATCAAGAATTCTAAATGACGATTGCAGAAATAACATCGATTTATATTCGGCATCAGGTTGATAAGAAATTATGCTCGCAGGAATAATTGTTCCGTCCCGGGTTGTATCGGCAGGGCTCCAGGATTTATTATATGCATTAACAACTTTCAATTGCCCGCCAAGTTTTATATTTAATATCGGTGAAAATTGATAATTAAATTCAGACTTTAAGCTGAATTCATCTTCGCGGATATCTTCGCCCAGTAGATCACGGTTTTGTTCCGTACCTTGAAGCGTATTCCAGCCGTTGCTAGTGTATGAAGCCGTAACTAACGAGAATGCTTTTTCGGAAATGAGCGAGCGCCAATTAATTCCAATTGCAGCCCCGTAATCATCACGCGTCAAATAGTCATAACGGTTCCAGTCAGACTCCTCTTCTTTTTCTTTCCCGGTTCGTTCAATTTGATCAATGTAATAAAATCCCACAAGACTTATCCTGTTGTCTTTATTCAAATCGAAAGAAAAACACAGCGCTAAATTATTTTTCACTCGAAGTTTTATTGTCATCCGGCATTCCTATTTTTCCAGTTAATGTTATCGGTATATATGACACTTCGTCTGAAAATAACTTGCGTTTTTTAAAAATAAATTGCGCAACTTTTTAGCTGAAAAAGATTTGCATAAATTTTCGTGCATATTTTCTTTTATAAAGCGATCTTTCTTGTTACTTTTCAATACAGATTTATTTTTTACATTTTATATAACTTTGAAGTATTCTTTATCTAATCATAAATAAATATCAGATCAGATTTACGGGACAATCATGAAAACAGTGCCTTCATTTTCAAGGGGAATTCTATTAGTATTTATAATTACATCATCTGTTTTGGCGCAAGGGTCAATTCGAATTGGTATTGTTCAAGATGCCGGCTCACCTAAAATAAATTTGCTGAATGAAATTCTTCAGGAAGAAATCAACTCATTAGTTAAGCCCAGAATCGATATTGTCTATAAAGTTGAAAGCGCCGATTGGCGGCAGGAAAAAGCTCTGCAAATTATAAAGCGATATATGGATGATGCTCAGATCGATTTAATAATTTCTGTTGGGTTTATCGCATCAAATGAACTAATAAATTTTGATAAATATACTAAGCCCTCGTTTGCCGTGAACATTCTCGATTTAGAGCTTCAGCATTTATTGTTAAATGAAAACAATAACAGCGGGATTGATAATTTTACTTACATCGAACCGGTAATAAATTTGCGTGAAGACTTAAAAACTTTTTCGGATTTATTTCAGATTAACCATCTTGCTATAATAGGCGCCGAACCAATAAAAGAAAATTTTCAGGAGATTAATGCATTTATAACCGAGGGAAAAACTGCTGTTGAAGTTTCGGTGGTTCCTGCCGGAGATAATGCCGGTGAAACGATAGCCCGCCTGCCCCAACAAACTGATGCCGTTATTGTGCTTCCGTTACTGAAGTTTGATACTCCGGAAATTATCAGTTTATTTAATGAATTAAACAAACGGCATATTATTACGATGGCGCCCGGCGGCGTTGAATATGTTGAATTAGGCGCTTCGCTGACAATGACACCCAAGTTTACAATCCGGCAGCTTGCCAGGCATACGGCTCTTAGAATTTTAAAATATGTTGAAGGAACTAATCCAGCTGATATATCGGTTTCCGTTGAGAAAAATAAACGCCAGCCGGTAATTAACTTTGCAAGCCTCCGCGCCGTAAAAAAATTTCCTCCGGCAGATTTCCTTAACGATGCGCTGTTAATAAATGTAGATACTTTTCCGGACGGAGACGAAATAACACTGCGGAGAGCCATTGCAGAAGCTCTTAAAAATAATTTGACGGGGAAAATTACAAAAGAAGATTTTTCTTCGGCAGAAAAAGATGTAAGAATTGCTAAGTCGAGTATTTTTCCTCAATTGGAAATTTCCGGAACAGGGATTGAATTAAGTGAAAATCTCGTTGAATCTTCGATGGGTCAAAAAGGCGAGTTTACCATAACAGGTACTGTGTCATTGAGTCAAGTTATATTTTCCGAACCGGTATTCGCAAATATTGCGATAAATAAACTTGCCGCCGAGAACAAGAGGCATATTGCCGATGCCGCCGTTCTCGATATCATAGCCGATATCTCGAATGCATATTTATCGATTCTTTTTGCTCAAAGTAATCTCAACATTCAAAACGAAAATGTAAATGCGACGATACAAAATCTTCAGATTGCCGAAGCAAAAGAAGCAAGCGGGCATACGGGTTTGTCTGATGTTAACCGTTGGAAAAGCGAACTCAGCCTAAACAAAATAAAGCTAAACGATGCGCATGCATCATTCAAATCAAGTATGTTTAATCTAAATAGTCTTCTAAATAAACAAATAGATAAAAATATTAAGCTGCCTGATTCAGACAAAATAGACCGTTCAATAATTATAGATAAAAATTTGTTTTCAAAATTATTTGAAAACCCCGGGTTGACGGATTTATATGCAAGTTTTATAATGAGTGAGATGAAAAACAATTCCCCTGAATTGAAACAGTTGTTTACGGCAGGTAAAATTTTGAACAGGCAGAAGTCGATGCATTATCGTCAACTCTTTTTACCGGAAATATTCTTGTTCGGAAGTGTTGATCAAGTTTTTGTAAGAAACGGTACAATTGCAAATCCGCAGCTTCCCATACCCCCGCCGCCGGATAATGCAACCTGGAGCGCCGGTGTAAGTTTACGCTTTCCCCTTTTTAAGGGGGGTAAAACAATTACGGAAATTGAAAAATCTGAAATAGAAATTAAAAAGCTATCTTATCAGGAAAACGAACTCGTAAATAATTTTGAAACCGGTATCAGGGCAGGGGTAGAAAAACTGAGAGCTTCTTATCTTGAGGTTGACCTTTCAAAAAAAGCAGCATTAGCCGCTGAAGAGAATTATAAAATTGTTCAAGATGCCTACGCTCAAGGCGTCGCCAACCTTGTTCAGCTTGTTGATGCTCAAAACGTTATGACGCAGACTAAGCATATGGCTGCAATTTCCTTTTATCAATATCTTTTGGATTATATACAATTAGAAAGACTGCAGGGGAAATTTATGTTTTTAAGCAGCGAGGAAGAACAGAAAGTTTATCTAAATAAATTAAATAATTTTTTAGTTAACGGAGAATAATGATGAAACTTTATCACATAGGAATGCTGCTTCTTTTTATCCTTGCTTCCTGCGGGGGCGATGATGATAAATCCGAGACCGTAAGACCGGTTTTTTATAAAAAAGTGACCGAAATATCTGCCGGTTCTACAAGAAATTTTGCCGGCGTTTCACAAGCTCAAAAAGAAGCCCGGTTAAGCTTCAAAGTCGGCGGAACTTTAGACAAAATTTATGTAATGCTGGGGGATGCGGTTCAAAAAGGTGAAATAATTGCGGCTTTAGATGATACCGATTATAAATTGAACTATGCGAAAGCAGTTAGTTATCAAAAAAATGCAGAAGTGCAGCTCACTATTGCCAGATCAAATTTTAACCGCATAGAAAAATTATACGCAAATAATAATGTTTCGCTGAGCGAATATGAAAAAGTAAAAGCCGAATATGAATCGGCTAAATCAATGGCGCAAACGGCACAGACTCAATTAAGCGCTGCAAAAAATCAGTTGGATTATACAAAATTGATAGCGCCATTTAACGGTAAGGTTTCCTCTATTTTGGCTGAAGAAAATGAAATGACAGGAGCCGGTATGCCGGTTGTTCTTTTTGCGTCCGAATCCAATGTTGAAATTAAAACCGCTGTTCCCGAAAACATAATTCGCTTTATTAAAAAAGGACAGAAAGTAAATATTACTTTTTCTTCTATTCCTAATAAAGTTTATGCCGGTCAAATTTCTGAAGTTGGTCTCAGTTCTCAAACCGCATCAACTTTCCCTTTAATAATTTCCCTAACCAACGAATCAAAAGAAGTTTTTCCGGGTATGAGCTGTTCAATTCAAATTCCGATTAGCTCGGAAACTAATTTGGCAGGCTTAGTTGAAGTCCCTTTTGATGCTGTTGCTCACGATAGTGAAGGTGATTTTGTTTATGTAATAAATCCTACCGAAAAAACTGGTGTTTATAGAGTAGAAAGAAGGAATGTGATTATAGGCGGACATTCACCTTCAGGTTATGAAATAAAAGAGGGATTGAAACCGGATGAATTAATAGTAACCGCCGGACTTAGTTTTATGTATGACGGCAGACCTGTAAGCCTGCTTGAAAGTTCCAACTAAAAATTTTCTGGAAAAATCATATTATGAATCTTACAAAAACAGCACTCATAAAAAACCGGATAGCAATTATTGCAATACTAATAATAGCTGTAATCGGTATCACAAGTTATTTCGATTTACCGCGAGACAGTATGCCGCCTTATACCATAAGGATTGCATCGGTTGTAACACAATTTCCGGGCGCTAACCCGCAAAGAGTAGAATCTTTGGTAACGGATGTTTTGGAAGAAACTATACGTGAGATGGTAGAAATAAAAACCATTGAAAGTGAATCTCGAACGGGACTTTCGGTTATTACTGTTGAACTTAAAGAAGAAATCAGCCAAAATGAGCTGCAGTCCGTATGGGATGAACTTCGAGTGAGAGTAAGTGAAGTTAAACCATATCTTCCTTTAAATATAGGCGGACCCATTGTAAAAGATAGAGATATCGGTAGGGTTTTCGGAATTATTTTAGGTATAACGGGCGACGGTGTGCCGTATAATACTTTGAAGGGCTACGCTGATGATGTAAGGGATAAGCTTCTAAAGCTTCCAGATGCCGCTAAAGTAAAATACGGCGGTGTGCAGGATGAAAGAATCTTCATTGAATTCGATGACCAGCAATTGGCGCGATACGGCTTAAACCCCGGCATTCTAAAAAATATTATTTCGAATACAAACATTCTTTTTCCTGCCGGCGAAGTTAAACTCGGCAGCAAACAAATCATATTAGAGCCCACCGGCAGCTACTCAACCCTCGACGATTTACGGAATACCATAATTCCAACCAAAACAGGGGCTACCGTTCTTTTAAAAGATATTACCAAAATTTATCAGGGTTATATTTCACCAAAAGAAAAGATTGTAAATATTGACGGCAAAGAGGCAATTTCTCTGTTTATATCGCTCAAAGAAGGAGCAAACATTGTTCGGCTTGGAGATGATGTTGACAGAGCGCTGCCGGAGATAAACAAAACTCTTCCGCTCGGAGTTGAAGTTGTAAGAGCCGCTTCGCAAGATCATATAGTTAATAAACAAGTAAATAATTTTTTAATAAGCCTCATACAAAGCGTTGTTATTGTGCTTGCCGTTATGCTGTTCTTCTTAGGATTTAGAACAGGCTCGCTTGTTGCCGGGCTTCTCCCGATGGTTATTCTTTTTTCTTTTTTCTTTATGACGGTATTTGATCTCGGGTTGAACAAGGTTTCTCTTGCCGCTCTTATCATTTCACTCGGATTGTTAGTCGATAACGGAATTGTTATGGCTGAATCTATTCTGGTAAGAGTTGAAGGAGGAGAAAGCATATTCGATGCAAGCGTCTCTTCATCAAAAATTTTGTTAATACCTCTTCTGATATCAACGCTTACTACTTCAGCCGCATTTTTATCATTCGCATTGGCAGAAACTCCGATGGGAGAAATGGCAGCTCCTCTCTTTGCTGTTGTTACAATTTCATTGTTAAGCTCGTGGTTTTTAACTTTTACCTTCATACCGCTTCTTGCTATGGTGATGATAAATGTAAAAAAGAAAAATGGAACCGGTAACCCCGGTTTTGTCGATAGATATATGAAGTCTCTTAATATATTGTATAATAAAGTTTTACTCCGCGTACTCAGAAAAAAACCGCTTTTTATAATTATTATAGTCAGCATATTCGTTTTATCGTTGTTGTCCATACCTTTTCTTCCCTTCAAATTAGTGCCTGACAGCGACCGTAATTTAGTGACCGTTGATGTTAAACTCCCATCGGGTACTCAAATTGAAATCACGGAAAAAACAGTGAATAAAATTGAACAATATATATTGGATTCCTTACTTGTTGAAGAAGGGGAAGGACGCGGTGTTTTAGATTTTTCTTCTTTTATCGGGGAAGGACCGGAACCATATGACTTAGGCTACTTTAAGGATGAGGCGAATTCAAATTATACTCATATGCTTCTTAATACAACCGGTGATTTAGATAATGATTATGTTATCGAGAAATTAGATAAATACTGCTCGAATAATTTTCCCGATGCCGATATTAGAGTAAACAGACTGACAGGCGCAGGTGCATCCGGAACCCCTGTAGAAATTCGAATCTCCGGCGAAAATCCTGATGAGCTTGCTAACATTGCCAAAAGTGTGAAAGAAAGATTAATTAAAACTCCGGGCGCTAAAAATATAAATGATGATTACGGTCCCAAAATTAAAAAGATAGTTGTTAATATAGATGAAAACAAAGCCCAACGCGCCGGGTTAACTAATTTTGATATTGCAAACGCTCTCAATGCCGGGCTTTCCGGGTTTAAAGTTGATGACTTTAGAGCTGAAGATAAAAGTATTCCAATTATCTTAAAAGATGTTGATAACGAATTACATAATTTTGAAACGCTTGCCGGGTTTAATATTTATTCCTCGCTTACTAAACGAAATGTTCCGCTGGCTCAAGTTGCTGATATAGATATTGACTGGCAATTTGCGAAAATTATTCGAAAAGATTTAAAGAGAACAATGACGGTTGGAGCTTATCTGCAGCCCGGTTATAATGCCGCAGATATTTTTGATTCTATTAATCCGTGGCTTAAAGAACAAAAGTCGGATTGGAAAGATGGTTACGACTACGCGTTCGGCGGTGAAGATGAAGATACAAATGAAAATCTCGGTGCAATTTTCAAATGGCTGCCGTTATCTTTTTCGTTAATTCTCCTGCTGCTTGTTTTACAATTCAACTCTATAAGAAAATCAATGATTGTTTATCTAACTATTCCACTCGGTATAATTGGGGTGGTAATCGGCTGGTATATCGGGGGTTCGTTTGTAAGCTTTTTCGGAATACTCGGCGTTATTGCGCTTGCCGGTATTCTTATAAACAATGCAATTATATTAATAGACAGAGTTGATGTTGAGAAACAAGAAAACTCATCTATATCGGAACAGGACGCCGTAATGCTTGCAGCCAACCACAAATTTAGACCCGTTATTATGACCACATTAACAACTTCGTTGGGTATGCTGCCTCTTTTATTTAGCGGAGGATTACTGTGGGAACCTTTGGCTCTTGCAATTATTTTCGGTTTGTTCTTTGCGACGGTAATTATACTGCTCTTTGTACCAGTGCTTTATAGTATTTTCTTTAAAGTTGGTTTCAAAGATTACGATTTCGACTTCTCAATACTTGAACATTGATATTCTACAGTCCCCGGAATTAATGCTTATGTATATTTCGGTTGTGATAACTTCGGGAACTGTTTCTGATTTTTTAACATACTTTCTCCTTTTTATGATGATTCAATAATATTGAGTTATTAAACGTATAGTTAAAACGCATGATCCACATACATCTGCAGAAACATTCCTTCATCTCCGAAGGCGGAGTCAACTCTAAGAATTAAGTTATTCATAAAGATTCTTATTCCACCTCCGGCGCTCCATTTCATATCTGTATGAAGTGTTTCGAGATCCCATTCCGGCGCAACTCTTCCTAGTTCTGCAAAGAAAGCGATTTGCAGCCAATGAATATTCAACTTTCTTGTTAATGACCATTCGTTGAAAGGATTCCATGGAATAATTTGTCTGTATTCCATCCCATAATAAATTGCAGCTTTATCGTTAAATCGTCCTTCGTAATAAGCGCGTAATCTATATCTTCCTCCGAGGTATGCACCGGTATAAGGAGGCGGG
>OMKS01001331.1_pt1 | contig 22059 bp, 23 predicted proteins | sample 1674721 | NCBI WGS metagenome assembly OMKS01 (sample SAMN06264996, study PRJEB25208) | sediment metagenome | isolation source: hot spring sediment | place: USA: California | collected 2014-09-02
TCGTGGGCTCGGAGATGTGTATAAGAGACAGTCTAAGGAAATTGCAACTACTTCAAAATCATTTCTTTGTTTATAAAGCTCATGAATCTCCGGCAACAAATCTGAACAATGTGAACACCAGCTTGCATAAAATATTAGTAAAATTTTTTCGGCTGAAATATTTTCTAAATTTATTTCGTCACCATTTTCATTTGATAAAACTATATTTGGCACCTGTTCACCGATTGTTAAAATTTTACTTTGATTAATTCTTTTCTGTATTGAATTTTCTGTCTGTTCATCCAAACAAAGTTCATCTTTTACAACATAGTTTTCTATTATATAGTCAACAACATTATCGAATCCGAACTGTTTGAATCCATTAACTAGATAATCCGCTACATGTTGATAGACAAATACATTTACGCTTGATTTGGTTAAAAGTGTGTCGACTGCTTTCTTAAATTCCTGTTCAAGCAAACCCATCGGTAATTGGGGATTCCTGTAATAGGTTAAATACTCAATTGATTTGTTGGTGAAGCAATCCGAGTAAATTAATTCATCATCGATAAAGTCAACATTATCTAGTGAATGATTTTTTAAATATCCTAATTGTTCATCAAGTTGTAACTCAATATTAACAACCGGAAGCTGAGAAGATTTTATGTAACGTGCAAGAAATGACCCTGGTTGTTGCTGTGAAGTCCCATTTACAAATTGTAAGTATTCGTTTTGCAGTTCAATCAACTTTGCTTTTGTTAGATCAGAGTAATCATCATCTTGTGGATATCTCGCAAGAATTAATTGAAGCAATTCTGTTTTGGCTTTATATTCTCTATTTAGTTTTACAAACCTGTAATATAATTCATTACTTCTTGAAGATAGAACTTCCGCACTCTCCAAAATATTTTCAGCATCAGCATTTATTTCAACATTATTTCCGTCATAAAGAAAAGTAATAAATTTCTGTTTATCGAATGAAAACCGGTAAAATCCGTGATGCAGCTTTTCACTTTCATAAAAGAACTCTTCCGGATTTGAAGTAAAAATTGAATCAACAAAAGATAGTTTTTCACCACTGAGAGAAAAAAGTGCGGCTGAAGTTGAATTAGTGTTATTGATGCGGAATTCAATACTCTGTGAAAGGTTTGTAGATTTCAAAGAAAGTACTACCATAAGTAGGAATAGCATTTTATTCATTTATTTATATAGATTTTTGTTTAAACATTGATTTAATATATGGGGCTAAAGCCCATCATTTTTGTGTTTCTTTTTAATCCGTTGACTAAAGTCAACGGCAATTTAATTTATAATTTTATCTGTTTATTGCCGTCCACTTTTCCCGAAGGGATGGCTTTGCCAAGTGGACGGAAAAAAAACTAAAAGCAAAAGGGCTTTAGCCACATTTTACTGAAGCTAAGAACAATTTTAATTTATTTGTAAGTATTTAATGAAATAGCAACTTTAGGAAACTCACTTAAAATTTTTTTATCCAATGTTATAAGTTTTGTTTTAAGTGATTTGGCAAGCACAACAAATTCTAAATCATACGCTGATAAAGAACATTTATCAACCTCTTCCAAAACTTGCAATGATTCTACAGAGTATTCATTTCCTTTTAGAATTTTTTGAGCTTCCGTCATTATGGTATATGATTCGCTCAAGCTTAATAATTTCTTTCTTATGTAGAGTGATAGAATACTTCTAAATTCGGAACGCCACAACAATGGGACCTGCCAATTCGGATCTGATTTTAACAGTCTTTTAGCATTCACCGTAAACTCGCCTTTCATCCACAAACATGCGATAACGTTAGTATCAACAACAATCATAATCTGCCGGAATTTTTTGCTTCTTCCAAATCTGATAGAGATATTTCAAAGTTCAATTTACTTCTTATATCTTCAGATTTCGCTAATATCTCTTCAACTTCTTTTTTATTGTCTAAAAGGGCTTCTTCCAGGCAAGCGATTATCTCGCTGTTTATACTTCTGCGGGAAAGTTGGGAACGCTTCTTTAGTTTTTTATGAATTCTCTCCGGTATATTTCTTACAGTTATATTATTCATTTAATGTGCCTCTATTATGATATCAAAACATAACTATTTGTGAAAATAATTGCAATTCTCAATAATTCACAAATTCATATTAAACAAGAGAAAATGAATAATAAAAGACGGAGTCATGTCTTCTCCGCCTAAGAGGAGATATAGAAACCGAAAGGGTTAACTATCAGACTTTATTTTCATCATTTGAAATACCAAGTTCGTATGGTGAACCAATGATTAATCTAATCGGGAGCTGTTTGCATAAATTTAATGCCTCTTGTTTATCTGTGACAGTCATTATGCTAAAGCCCTCTCTTGTTAACAGCTCCCTCAATTTTCTTAAGATTACTTTATCAGAATCAATAATTAGAATATGGTCATTCATCAGAAATTATTTTTAGACATGAGGTGCAATTAAAGTGCCAGTATAATATGGGACGAAAACCGAATTTATATCCTAATGGAGTAGTAAAGGGGCGACAGATAATAATTATTAGTGTTGCATAACTGCAACAATTAAATATTTATATCGAGTTGTGATAATAATTTATGAAGGTGGCTTCTGTTGATTCCCAAAACTTTTGCAGCTTCTGATTTAGATTCTGTCTTTCGTAAAACACGTAGGATAAATCTCTTTCGGAATTCAGTCTCCGCTTCAGACAAGGTTCTTTCCTCTGCCGTATTTGAAACCGATTCCTTATCATCAATAATTTCTGACGGTAAATTTTCAATTTTGATTTCGCTATCGGGACATAAAATAACCGCGCGTTGAATTACATTTTCTAACTCACGAATATTGCCTGCCCAATTATATGATTCGAGAATTTCAACCGCTTCATCGGCAATAGTAAGTTCTTTATTTTCTTTTGAATATTTTTTGAGGAAATAATGAACCAAATCTTCAACATCTTCTTTTCTTTCTCGTAACGGCGGAATATAAATTTCTATTACCTTTAATCGATAGTAAAGATCTTCACGAAATCTTTTTTCTTCAATCATTTTGGAGATATCTTGATTAGTTGCGGCGATAAAACGAACATCAATTTTTTTTGAGTTAACCGAACCTAATCTTTCAATCTCTTTTGTTTGAATAACTCTTAAAAGTTTTGCCTGAAGATTAACGCTCATCTCGCCAATTTCATCAAGGAAAACTGTTCCGCCATCGGCAGATTCTAATCTTCCCGGTTTGCTTTTATTAGCACCGGTAAAGGCACCGCTTTCATAACCGAACAATTCGGATTCCAAAAGATCGGAAGGAATTGCACCGCAATTAACCGCTACAAATGGTTTATCTTTACGTTTACTATTATTATGAATTGCTTGAGCTAACAAATCTTTTCCTGTACCGTTTTCACCGAGCAATAAAATAGATACATCCGTGTCACTTACTTTAGATGCAAGATTCAATACATCGTATAATTTTCTGCTTGAACCAATTATATAATCCGATTTAAACTCTTCGCGTAATTCTTTGAAACTAGTTGATGGAACGTTTGCTAATTTTTCTTCGAGTGTATCAATTTCCTTTGATACTTCGATCCCCTTCACAATTTGGTTTGCAAAAGACAACAGAAAAGTAAGATCAGATTCTTTGAAGGGCATCTCAGCATTTCTTCTATCAAGATAAACAGCACCCAAAACTTTGGAATTGGAAACTAACGGAACACATAATGCTGCTTTGAGTCCGAGCGAAACTATACTATGTTTGCTCCCAAAATTTGAATTAGCCTGAAGTTGACTCAACTGAGACGGTTTTATGTTTTTGATTGTGTCGTTGATTATTGTTGTACTTAGTTCTTTTGCTTCCGGTTCATTTTCCGGTTCCATATTTTTTGCAACGATTGTATCAATGTTTAATTTATCATCAACAAGAACTATGAATCCTTCATCTGCATTTAATTCTGTTACCACCGTATCGATTGCTTTCTCCATCAAACGCTTCATTTCCGTTTCGGATTGGAATAAAATTCCCGAAGCATATAACCTTTCTAACTTTTTCTTTTCCGAAGATAATTTTTCCAACTTGTTTTCGAGTTTATCATTTTGATAAAATAGTTCATCGAGTTCTTTAGTAAGAACACGATTGAATTCTAAAATTGTTTTAAAAGTTTTATCGATTTGTTTTAATAACTCGGGATCATTCGCAGCGTTTTTTACATCGGCAGAAAGATTTAGAAAACGAGTTGAAGAATGACTTACAAATTCGGATAACAGTTTATTAACTTTATGTCTTTGTTCGGAAATTTCCATAATTAAATCTTGAGCAAGTCTTCCTTAATTTTTGAAGCGGAATAATATCTTTTATCTATGTCTTTCTCAATACATTTCATCACAATATTATCAATTTCTTTTCCAACAGAATTATTTAAAGCAGACGGAAACGGAGGTTGTGTGTTAAAGATTGAATGTATCAACGCCATTTCATTCTCACCCGTGAACGGAAGTTTTTTTGTCAACATTTGATAGAGTATTACTCCGAAAGAAAAAATATCGGTACGTTGATCAACTTGAATATTGGTGATTTGCTCAGGGGCAACATAACCGAGTGTTCCGACTACAGTTCCAAGTGATGTCATAGTTGAAACGAGTGGAGATTTTGATAATCCGAAATCCATAATTCTAATACTATTGCTTTCATCAAACATTATGTTTTGAGATTTCAAATCACGATGCAGTACATTATTTTCATGAATGGTTATTAAGCCTTCGCAAATCTCTATAGCAATTTTCTTGAATAATTCTTTATCCAACGGAAAATTCTGCTCAACAAATTCTTCCAAAGTACCGCCGGTTAAATATTCCATTGCTATAAAGCTGTGATCCTCGGTTTCTCCAAATTCAAAAACTTTTACAATATTTTTATGATCGATTGATGATAGAAGTCGTCCTTCACTGTTTAATCTTCGCTTATTTTCTTCATCTTTCAGTAAAGTTGGATTTATAATTTTAAGTGCCACAAGTTTGTTGTTTTGTGTATCGAGAGCTTTGAAAACTTTTCCCATTCCTCCAACACCAAGTATTTCCAACAATTTAAAATGCGAGATATATTTGCTTTCCCGTTCTTCGATATACTTATTTGAATAATAAGAGAATTCTAAAAGAAAAAGTGCCGGAAGAATAATCGGCAGAAGCCATTCAAAATATAAATTGGTCTTAAGTGTAAAGTGAATCATCAGCATGAAGGAAATAATTATTGTCAGAATAAAATACCACTGCTTAATAATTCTATTTGATTTCCATTTTCTTGTTTGCCGATAAATAAACATTGCAACAAAGATCAGCAGAAAGAATTTCACAGCGGATAATTTCCAATTAACTAAATTGATACTTCTCTGTACTGAATTTTTTGTTGTAGTTACGTAATGATTAATTAAAGATGATTCGGTTACTGTATAAGTTTTATTCGGTTGAATGTTATTGATTTCTCTTCTTATGCCTGATGGGAATTCTACTTCTATTGAGTAACTCAAACTATCAATCAAACCGAAATGGAGTTCGCTTATATTTTGCTGCGATAAAGGAGCTTCCCCGAAGCCAAAATATTTTGTGTTAATATAAACTTCATTGTTATTTTCATTCTTCCCAATCAATGAAACTTTTGTGCCTATTGCAGTTCTATTACTTTTATCAGTATTGAACTTTACATTAATTGAATTTCCTTCGGATAAATTATTTCTATATAACTTTGCGGTTTCTCCAACTGGAGCCGAGTTCTTGCTTATTCCGATGAATAAATCAAGATCACCGTCATTATCAATATCCCCAAACGAAGGATTTCCTGTAAAAGATATACCTACTTGTTCACTAACTTCTGTAAATACAAATTCGGGCGAATTAAGATAAAGTTTTGAACTCACAAAAATATCTATGTAACCGTCGTTATTAACATCTGCTGCATTTACGATTCCACCTGTTGGTTCCGGATGTTGTATAGCTTCAGTAAATCCTGTCTGTGAAGAAACATCTGTAAAATTTGCATTACCATCATTTAAAAGCAGAACCGGGATTTTACCACTATTGAATACAAAAATATCCTGCGACCCGTCGTTATTAAAATCAGCAGAAAATGCAGACATTGAAATCAAATACTGAGTAGATTTAAATACATCCGATTCCTTCTCTTCAAATCTGAAATTACCTTTATTTAGATAGAGTTCCACAAACTTATTATTCTCTGCAAATCTATAAACGATCAGAATATCGGCAAGCATATCGTTGTTAAAATCATTAACGATTACTCCATAAGCTTGTCTGTTCAATTTTTTATTGATACCGGTTGTGTGATAAATGTTAGTAAAATTTCCGTAACCATCGTTTTTAAACAACATATCTTCACGACTGAAATTCGATATATAAATATCCAGATTACCGTCGTTATCAAAATCAATAAACTTTGCCGATGTCAATGCTAATGTTGCATCAATTATTTCAAGTTCAAGTTTGCTTCTATCAACATCTTCAAAAAAATTAAATTCTCCTCTACCGAATGCCAGGTTGTAGTTTAAGTCATCTAAAATTTCCAAAAGATCAAGTTTGTTATCTTTATCCAGATCGCCAAGAATTAAAGTTTGGTTTAGACTTGCACTAGTAATCCCGATTTGTTCACGAGATATTTCTGAAAAAATATTGTTACCGAGATTTTTATAAATAAGATTTGGACCGCCGTCAGAAATAATAGCCAGGTCATTCAATCCATTATTATTACCATCAAAGAAAGTAGCGGCTCTACCTTCATTTCTAATCGATGCTGCAGTAGTTATATCGGTGAATGAAAAACCAAGATTTTGAGAAGTTGTATAAATTCCGGCTTGCCCGATAACCCAAATTTTATATTCATCATCATCTTTGGCAAATGCAACATCTTCAAATATATCATCGAAAGATTTTATACTTTCGATTTCATTCCACTTTTGACCGTTCCATTCAAGTAAAGTTGAACGTGTTCCGACAATCCATGCTTTATCTATTCCATCGGTAATCACTGAAATGAATGAAACTCTGAAATCATTTTCAAAATATTTCCATTCACCATTTTGGAATTTTAGAATTGTTCCTCTATCGCCGACGATCCAACCGTTGTTCGAGTCAATCATAGAAATTTTCCGAAGATCGGTATCAACAGGTGAATCAATTCTATTCCATTTACCATTTTCGAATTTAATGATTACACCTTCGCGTCCGACTGCCCAACCAAAATCTGTTGATAACATTTCAATGTCATTTAAGTCGCCAAAATATATTGATGTTCTTTCAATATTTTTTAGCGGACTTTCAAATTCACTCCAAACATTACCATCGAAGTATAAAATATTTCCAAGTTGACCAATCATCCAGGCAGTTCCGTCATCAAGGATTTCAATTCCATTCCACATTGCGTAATCGGTTTCATCCCACATTACTTTCGGAAGGATTATTTCTTTAAATTGATATCCATCATATTCGAAAAATCTCGGATGCCAAAAGTTGTGATGAGTTTCGTGATGAATAAACCAAATCTTATCTTCATTGTAAGCAATCTGAGGATTATCGGAATAATCAAATTTAAAAACAGATTCCCACTTACCATTTTTTAGTTGATATAAATTTCCTTTAATATCATAACCGGCACCGCGGGAAATTGCAATTCCTTCATCAACAGACCTCATAATAATTTTAGAACCGAGATCAACGTTTGCTTGTTTATACCATATTGCATCACTTTGCATCTTTTCAATAAAATCTTTTTGTTCCGAACAAGAAGTGATGAGTAATAATGTAATTACGATTAAGAGTAATTTGTGTTTAGTAAGGAGCATAAAATAGGATAACAGGTTGAAATCTCTTTTTTGTAAATTGTTGTGCTTAATTTATAAAAATCATCGAATAATTATGAAAGAATATAAAACAGCTACATTCGGTTCCGGTTGTTTTTGGTGTACAGAAGCAATCTTCCAAAAATTGAATGGTGTAATTAATGTTACTCCAGGTTATTCTGGCGGTAAAAGAGAGAACCCTAGTTATGATCAAGTCTGTTCCGGTGCCACTGGTCATGCAGAGGTTGTTAATATTCAATTCGATCAAGAAATAATTTCATATGAAGAATTACTGGAAGTATTTTGGAAGACACATGACCCGACTACTTTGAACAGACAAGGAGCTGATGTAGGAACTCAATATCGTTCGGTTATTTTTTATCAAGATGAAAGACAAAAAGAGCTTGCGGAGCAGTATAAGAAAAAACTTAACGAAGCCGGGATTTTTGATAAACCGATTGTCACAGAGATTAGTCCTTTGCAAAAATTTTATCCGGCAGAAAAATATCACCAAGATTATTACAATAATAATCCGGCACAGCCTTATTGCAGTTTTGTGATTACACCAAAAGTGGAAAAGTTCAAAGAAATTTTTAAAAGTAAATTGGCATAGCTAAACAATTAGTGATTCTGTATTAAACTTATTCTCTTTATCAGGTGTCAAAGCAATAAATACACAAGGTGGAGGGAATTATGAAAGTACTACTGATTTTGGCAACTTCCGCAGCAATTTCAATAAATTCACAATCGATTAATTATCCTATCGTGGATACAGATCAAACAAAATTTTATAACAACACATCCGAAATTTCCGAACCAAGTGAAAGTTCTAGCTTTTTTGGTCAAGATGCACATCATAACGGTAATCTTCCTTCTTACACAGACAATGGGGACGGTACAATTACCGACAATGTAACAGGTTTAATGTGGCAGCAAGGCTTACCTGAATTAAAATATACTTTTGAAAATTCTTTTGAATACGCAAAAAATTCCACTCTAGCCGGTTATACAGATTGGAGAATCCCAACAATAAAAGAACTGTATTCGCTTATTTCATTTTCTGGCTCTACGGGTAACCAGGGAATCGGTGGTGTTCCATATATCGATACTGATTATTTTGAATTTCGATACGGAGATGAATATAACTCCTCAGAAAGACCAATTGATGCACAATATGTTTCTATCAATGCGTATGTAGAAACAGTTATGAATGGACAAGAAGGGGTATTCGGTTTAAATTTAGCTGACGGTAGAATCAAATGTTATCCACAAAACAAAGAATTTGAAGTAAAACTTGTTCGAGGAACAGCCGACTATGGTTTAAATAATTTTCAAGATAACGGCAATGGTACTATTACTGATCTGGCAACCGGGTTAATGTGGGATCAAAGTGGAAGCAGCGAAGGGATGAATTGGGAAGAGGCTTTGAATTATATCCAAGAACTCAACTCACAAAACTATTTAGGGTACAGCGACTGGAGACTGCCAAATGCCAAGGAGTTGCATAGCATCTTAGATTACTCGAGATCACCCGGGACAACAAACAGTGCAGCTATCGATCCCATCTTTACCGTTCCATCTATTCTTGTTGAAGATGGAAATGAAGATTACCCATTCTATTGGACAAGTACAACGCATGATGACGGGCCTTATCCTGATCATGCTGTTTACATTGCTTTTGGAAGAGCACTGGGTTTTATGCAATTCTTTGGCGACAGCAACCTTCAGTTATATGATGTTCACGGCGCCGGGGCTCAAAGAAGCGATCCGAAGGAAGGTAATCCGGATAATTATCCAACCGGATTTGGACCGCAAGGTGATGTAATTAGAATCTACAATTATGTTAGACCTGTAAGAGATGCCCAAGTTACTACCGAAGTTAATGAAGAGGAAGAAAATCCAACTTCATTTAATCTAGAACAAAACTATCCTAACCCTTTCAATCCAAGTACAACAATAAATTTTTCTGTAGAGGCACATAGCAATGTGTCTCTAAAAATTTTTGATATTCTTGGAAAAGAGATTTCCGTTTTGATTAACGAACAAAAAGCCCCCGGTATATACTCCGTTAATTTCGATGCGCAAGATTTAGCGGGAGGAGTTTACTTTTACCAATTAAAATCCGGTAATAAAATTCAAACAAAAAAAATGTTATTAATTAAATAAGGAAGAACAAAATGAAAATTAATCTGATTCTAATCTCAATTTTATTTCTGACAATTTCTGCTTTTGCCCAACCACAAAGACCTCGTCACGGACTCGAACAATTCGAACCGGACAAAATGCTTAAGCATTTATCAGAAGAACTTTCCTTAACCGACGAGCAAGTCGAAAAAATTGAACCAATTCTTCTTCAAACAGAAACGAAAATAAAAGAGTTGAAAAATAACAACTATAGTAGCAATCAAGAGATGATGGAAGCACATCGTTCAGTTATGGAGAAAAATGCAGAGTTGATTGAAGAACATCTAACTGAGGGACAAATTGAAACCTTCAGAGAGATGAGAAGACAAACACCTACACAAATGAAGAAAGATCGACCTATGCGTAGCAAAAGATTAAATTAACAATTAGACCGGAATACTACTTTGATTTAACCGGCTCCCCTCCGTGTTTTATTTGTAGTTTTTCCGGTCGCCGATTTTTTTTCATAATCATAATCTTCCTCTTAATCTTAATCGCTTTTTGATAATTTTTAATTGGAATAAGATTGTGATTAAGAGTAGGATTAAGAGTAAGATTAAGAGTAAGATTAAGAATCCTTACTTCATCCATTCATCAAAAACTTCTGCAAATCTTTGTGGTGATTCGACATCCATGTTGAAGTATAATGAAGGTTCGATAAGTTCTAGTTCCATTAATGCAAAATCATTTTCGTCGGTACGAATAAAATCAATACGTGCATAAAGCAGGTTTGTTTGAATTACTTTCAAAATTTTCTCTGCTGAGACTTTCATTTCATCTTCGGGTTGAACTAAGTTTAATATTCCACCGTGCTCTTCTTGAACTCTAAAATCATCTTGTTTAGGTGTTTTAAGAATTGCGTGACTATACTTTCCACCAAAATAGAAAAGAGAAAATTCTCCTTCATCAATGATGTTTTTTTCAAAAGATTGAACTAGGAAAGGACGTGAATTAAAAGCAGTATCAAGTATCGAGATGTAAGTATCAAGATTACTGCGTTTAATTCTAAATGTATTGATTGCACTTGCACTCACAGTCGGCTTTATTATTATTTCATCTGATTCAAGTACGTCAAAAAAAGATATTGATTCACCTTCATTAAAATTCTCTCGCCATAAAGAAGGAACTATTTTAATCTCTTTTGTTTCGAGATCACGGAGATAGTTTTTATCCATATTCCATTTAATAATTTCAAGATTATTTTCTAATCGAGTAAGAGAATTTATTTCTTCTAATACTTGTAGGAATTCTTTTGGTGAGTCTTGATAATCCCATGTTGATCTGACTATTACGCAATCATAATCTTTCCAAGTAATCTTTCTTGATTTCCAAGAAACAGTTTCAACTTGCCAATCAAGTTTTTGGAGTGGTTCGATGAGTAAATCATCATAACAACTGTAACCCTCAAGGGAATCCATGGATAAAAATGCAACTTTACGCATTGGTTAAGCCTTCAGCAAAAGTGATTTCAGTTCGTCGAATGATTTTACTTCATAGGTGGGTTTTATATCGGAATGATTTTCTTTTTCAATTATATTAAACCAACAAGTATCAACTTCATGCATTTGTCCGAGCTTAATATCGGTGTCAATATTATCACCGATAATTAATGTCCGTTCATTTTCAAAATTGATTTTCGACTTAGCATAATCGAAATATTCTTTACGCGGTTTTGCAAATCCAACTTCTTCCGAAATGATTACGTGTTCAAAATATTTTGCCGTACCTGATAGTTTTAATCTCGACAGCTGGTTTCTTCTTATACCGTTTGTAATTACCGATGGTTTGAAATTATTATCGATAAGAAAATCTAAGAAGTCAATTGCTCCATCTAATAATATCGTTGACTCACTTAAGAAGTCAATAAATCTCTCGCTTAAGATTTGGGAATCAGTTTTTATATCGGGAAAGTTTACATCTGCAAATTCTTTAAATCGACCGACTTTCACATCGTCGATTTTGATTTCATCTTTTTGAAATGCAGTCCAATATTTCCGGTTGATTGTACCATAACTTTTATAAATCTCTTCATTGAACTTACCGAAAAATTCTTCACATAATTTTTGCAGTGAGTAAAATTCTGTTTTCGAATAATCAAAAAGAGTATCGTCTAAATCGAGTAGAATCCAATTATATTTTTTAGCAATCATAATAAGTAAGATAATAAACTATGATTAATTTTTTCTTTTTCTTCTGTTTGGTCTCTTTGATTTATCAAATCGTTCCGAACTTCTTTTGTTATTACGTTTACCCTTGAAACCTTCCCTTCTAGCTCCGCTTCTTCCTTCGGATTTTCTGCTTTCTGCGACTTCAATCTTAAGCTCACGTCCATTAAGTGTTTGCCTATTGAATCCGGAAAGGAGTTCTTTTTCATAATTACCATCAGCTTCAAAGAAAGAAAAGTTCTTCATTATTTCTATTTCACCGATATCGATTGATTTGATGCCGGAATAATCTTTAATCATACCAATTACAGAAGTTGGTTTAATACCATCACGTGATCCGAGATTTAAGAAGAAACGAGTATAATTATTAGCTTTACGAATAGAATCTCTTCCGGGTCTTTCGGTTTTACCGGATGGAGCACTTAGCTCGGGTAAGTTTTTATAGTAATCCAAAAATCTGTTGAACTCGATCGACACAAATCTCTGAATCAATTCCGTGCGATCCATCCATTCGAGTTTCTTATAAATAGTAGGAAGGAATCCTTCAACATTAGTATGATCAACTTCTACTTTTTCGACTCTGTCAATTAGGTTAAATAATTGTTTCTCGCAAATCTCTTTGCCCGAGGGCATTGGTAATGTTTGGAATTTTTTGCCCAACTTTTCTTCAATCATTCTGATTTTATTTTTCTCTTTTAGATTAGCAATAATAATCGAGGTACCAAATTTACCGGCTCTGGCAGTTCTGCCGCTTCGATGTGTATAAAGTTCTAACTCATCCGGCAAATTATAGTTGATAATGTGAGTAAGATTTTCGACATCTAAACCGCGAGCCGCAACATCTGTTGCAACCAACAATGTTGTAAGCTTAATTCGGAACTTACTCATTACAACTTCGCGCTGCTGCTGCGAAAGATCACCGTGTAAAGCTTCTGCATTGTATCCATCTTGAATTAATTTTTCAGCAACTTCTTTAGTTTCTTGCCGCGTTCTGCAAAAAACTATTCCGTAAATATCAGGATTGAAATCAACAATTCTTTTTAATGCCAAATAACGATCGCGTGCTTGAACGAAATAACTTATATGCTGTACATTTTCAGCCCCGGCATTCTTTTTCCCAATTGTAATTTCCACCGGTTTATGCATATACTTATTGGCAATTTTAAGTAACTGATCAGGCATTGTTGCAGAGAACATGTACGTATTACGCTCCTTTGGTGTGGCTTCAAGAATCGCTTCGAGATCTTCTTTGAATCCCATATCAAGCATTTCATCGGCTTCATCAATTATAACTGCTTTTACATCCGTTAGATCAATAACATTTCTTCTAATTAAATCATAGATTCTACCGGGAGTTGCCGAGACAATCTGTGCACCTCTTTTCAATTTATCTATTTGTCTTTCCATGCTGGAGCCACCGAATACTGCAGCGATACTAATTTTGCTGCTATGAACCGAGTAATCACTTAAATCATCCGCAATTTGTAAACATAATTCTCTTGTAGGACTAATGATCAAGTACTGAACATTTCTTTTTCTTGTATCGGTTTTATGAATGATCGGCAATCCAAATGCCGCAGTTTTGCCGGTCCCGGTTTGTGCTAAAGCGATTATATCTCTTGGTTTATCTTGAAGCATGATCGGAATAACTTCTGTTTGAATCGGCATTGGGTTGATAAATCCCAACTCTTCGACTGCTCTAACGATATTTTCGTCAATACCAAGGTCTTTAAATGAAACCATTTTTTTCCTTTTAAATAAATTTTAAACTGAATGCAAAAATTTTTCGGGTGATTTTAATTTAGTAAGATTCAACAGGCTGGGATAAATCATCGAAATCAGGCAAGTCTAACATTTACTAACAGCATAAACAACAGTTAAAAAATCATCCGGCAGTTATAAGCATTTTTTAACGGTGTTAAGATACGTAAAATAAATTGATTAACGGCATTAATTATTTTGACTTATATAAGCGCTTCAATAGAATAATCTGCCCGGTGTGATAGATATTATGAGTTATCACCCCCATCAACAAATCGGCATAAGTCCATTTAGAACTTTTAGGAACACGTTCATCTAATTTTTTTGAATCAAAATTCTGGATAGCTTCTATAAGTAAACCGTGCTCTGTTTTTAAAAGTTTTTTATCAGCACCCCATTCTTTTTCTCCTGCTTTCAAATCAATCTTCGTCCAATTAGAGGGACTTCGTGGAAATTTAGCCGGTTCACCTTCAATCAATTTATTTTTAACCGCATAATTCCAGTATGCAATATGTAATGTTAATTCCCAAATTGAATGACGTTTTTTATCAGGTTTCCAAAGTGCTTGTTTATAATTAACTCCTTTAAGACTTCCGATTGTTGATGGACCTCCGTACCAAAGTCCTTTGCCGGGTGGCGGGTTTAAAGTTTGTAGAATGTATTCAATTCTCGAATCTTTCATATATAATTTCCACAAATAAATTAGTGAATATTAATACGGTTTGTTGCCGAAACCAAGTTCTCTCAAAAAGTTATCAATTTCAGAATATGCTTCTTTCTTTATTTTCTGATCGGGATTAGGCCAACCTTTATCGGATTCTGTTGATGGTGTGAACATATGCCCAACTCCATCATAAACAAAGAGTTTACAAGTATTATCATAATCAAGCATTCTTTGAGTGAACAATTCAACACCACTTAATGGGGTTACGGTATCATTCCTTCCGTGAACAATTATAGTGGGAGGTAAATTTGGTTTTACATGATGCGCAGGTGAAATGTCTTGAGGTTCTGCTTTGTTTAACAACAGTTGTCTTACCCAACTATCATTAGTTAATTCTAATGCCGGTGAAACTAGCAAAATTGCGTTTGGTATAGAGTTGACTGTATTTGTATCGTTATTAAAAATAGCAGTAGAAACTGCAAGATGACCTCCTGCTGACCAACCGTAAACTGCAATTTTGGATGTATCAATTGAAAATTCATCAGCCATTGTTCTTAACCAACGCACTGCATCTATTGCATCTTCCATAGCTTCAATTGGGGTAATTATTTCTTTATCGGACAATCTATATTGAACCGCAACGGCAACCATTCCTTGCTGAACAAAATGTCTGCTTCTACTGAATGCCCATTCAGGTGTTCCCTCGTTCCAACCGCCTCCGTGAAATACTAAGACAGCAGATCGCAACACTTTTTCATTATCTACTGGAAAGAAAACGAATGTGCTTAGCTCGGTTGTATCGACTGTTTTATAGATGTACTCAACTGGAGTTAATATTACTTCTACTTCTTGTGCAATATTACTTGCTAAGAAGAGTTGAATAAGAAACAGATAAATGAATATTCGCTTCATTTACTATTCTTTCTTTTTTATTGTTCAAAGAAATAATAATTAGCGATGCTTGCAGTAGAATCAAAACAATGATGCCAATCAAGTGTACTTAAATCAACCGGAATAAAATTGTGATCGAGAATCTTTTGATTATCCTCTTCAAGTTTTATCACCATATCCGCCGGTACTTCTACTAAGAATGCCCCGCAAGAATATTGGAAAAACTTATACCATAATGAATCAACAATGATATCATCCCGAATAACCGCTATGGTCAATGAGTCGATCTTTCGGTGAATTTTTGAAACTAATGTCGGTGATTCATTAAACGGTATCGCCCAGGATCTGTCATTCCTAAATACGATTGGATCAAGTTGATAATAATATCCGTTGCTTTCCGGTGCGGTTGGGAATTCATCAACAGAAATATAATTATAAGGATACCGGTTACGTTTAAGTTTTACCGGGTCCTTAATTTTCAATGTGTCTTTAACATTAACTAAAATTGTTCTACAAACATAACCCTTCGTGTTGATCTCCAAGTAATACTCTTGCTCAAAAATATTCCCGATTTCAAACTTTCCCAATTCGTTTGTTGTTACCGTATCGGCAAAATCAGAATTTGCAAAAATTTCCGTAATAATAATTTTAACATTTGTTAACGGCTCGCGAGAAGTTGAATCAATAATCGCCCCGACTATAAATCCGGACTTAGTTCTTTCTTTGTCACCTACATAAGAAACAGGATTACTTTTGCATGCATAGAAAAATACTATTAAAATTAAACCAAGTATAACTGATAGCTTCTTCACTTTATTACCTCTACTTTTGCGATTTTATCTTATTAACTGAAAGTGTAATCATTTTTTTCAGAACCGATATATTGATATCCACTAATTTATTAATATATAAACAAGAAACACCTGTTTTAAATTTCCCCAATTGGGTTTGTTTTTAATTCTGCTTTTGCCATTTTATTTCTCATTCTCTACAAATTGTTTAAAATTCTCCATGAATTTCATTGTCTGTTTTTTAAAAGCAAACGACATAATCTCCATCCATTTCATCACACCTTTAAATTGAAATTCGCTCTCGCTTATATACATTGTTTTATTTTCATCAATCTTTTGGAATCTATATCTCCGAATATTTTGAACACCGGTCATATCATAAGTACCCGAAAATTCATCAGGCAAATTTCTTGAAATGATGGTTTCAATCATTTCGTTTTTTTTCCCTTTCCTTTCAAAAATGAATTTTGATTTAGCTCCCGGTTCGCCTTTTATTCCCTATAGATATTCGATGCTCTTTAATCCGTCCATCCATTTGTGCAAATTATTTGGATCATCAAACAGTTCAACGACTTTATTAATAGGTTTATTTATTTCTATCCGACAATCATATTTCATTTTAACCTCATGGTTAGTGTTATAAATTAGTAATGAATAAATACTTTTACAAATCATTACGTTACATAACTGCAGAGCATTGGAATCGGCGGCGAAAATTTTACCGGCTATTGATATGCCGGGAATTTCGATGCCAAATTTTAGAGAGATGGCTGATGTAGTTAGACGTGCTAATATTTATGGGCCTCGAGATTATAGAAAAATTGTTGAAGAAGCAATATCGTTTTGGAAAATTGAAACGTTGGAAGGACTGAATGATGCGGGAAGAAAAGCTCAAGATAAAATTATGCAGATTCCGAAAAGGCTAGAAAAAGTTGCCGAATATCTTGAACGTAAAACCGAAAAAAAATCTTTCTCTTTCGATTTGATTTATGACAGAATTCTAGTGATGGAATAATTTTAATAAAGAATTCCTTCGTTGTCTTTATATAGTTGAAGTACTTCGCGAGATTTAACTTTAAGTAAATTTTGAATAACATTTATCCCACGAATTTTAAATTCATCAATCCAATTAGGGTGAAGCGGACCTTCATCAAAGCCAACAATTTCTTCAACATCATCTTTTGTTGCACCGAAAATTAATGTAGTTATTCCCGACCAAAGCACCGCCCCGTTACACATTACACATGGTTGTGCACTTGAAATCAGGATATATTCGGTATCATCAAGTCTATAGTTATTTAATTTTTCTTCCGCATTAATAATTGCAACAACTTCAGCATGAGCAACCGAACAATTGTTTTCGACAACAACATTTAATCCAATTGAAACAAGTTCATTTGTACTTTTGTTGAAAACTGCCGCTGCAAAAGGACCGCCTGTTTTCATTTTGATGTTCTTTATAGCTAAATCTAAAACGAAATTCATTTTATCTTCATCTGAAATAAGTTTAATATTCTTTTCAATTTCGTTAACCCAATCAGGGAGTGTAATTGTTTTTGAAGTTATCATTAGTCAGCCTGTTTATTTTTTCATATTGAAATACATTGTTAATACAAAAGTTCAAAAAAAAGAAACAAATATCTATTATGAAAACATTTCGAATATTAATAACGAATACACTGTGTTAATAAAAAAACGCGATGAGAAATTGATAAAAGAAAAACCGGAACTATATGATTTAACAAATACATACGTGGAAAATCAATTTGAAAAATGTGAAGTTATTGAAAAGAATTTAGAAGAGGCTTTATAGGTATTGCAAAAGATTGAATGATAAATCTATTTTCTTCTTTTCGAAAACGCTGCAGACTAATAAAATTCAATAATTTGTTTAAAATAAAAAAGTCCGCCATAAGACGGACTTTGTAAAAAGATACTGCCAAACTTAAGCTTTAGTTACTTCTTGAGCCTGCAAGCCTTTTTGACCTTGTGCAACCGTAAATTCAACTTTTTGGCCTTCATCTAAAGATTTATATCCATCACCAGTTATTGATTGAAAATGTACAAATACATCTTCACCATTTTCACGAGTAATGAATCCGTAACCTTTAGAATTGTTAAACCATTTTACGGTTCCTTTTTCGCGCTCTGCCATTTTACATCCCGCTTTTTTGTTACAAAATAATTTAATTATACTTCGAACAGAGCGCCTACAACTAAAAATCAAACTACAAATTTTTACAACTGCATTGCTCAAGTTCTACTAAAAAGGGTTTTTCCCTTTGCTCCGCGTGTAAGACTCGAACTTACAACCCTTCGGTTAACAGCCGAATGCTCTACCATTGAGCTAACGCGGAATTTATTATTTATTCTTCAAAATTACTTTTCTTATATATTCTCGTCCTTTCTGAGATTTCAACTCTTTTTCTCTTTTCATTGCTGCTGAACGAGTAGTGAATTCTTCTTTATATACAAGCTCCCAAGGTATATATCGTTTTGTTGATCTTGATAACCCTGCGTTATGCTCTATCACTCTTTTCTCTGCATTATTTGAATGACCTATATAAATCTCATCAAATTTGCTGGAAAAAATAACATAAGTAAAGTAACTCATTTCATTTCCAATATTTCTAAGAACTCTTATACAACCCTTCGGTTAATCCGTCAGCTGACGGACTCTACCATTGAGCTAACGCGGAATTTATTATTTATTCTTCAAAATTACTTTTCTTATATATTCTCGTCCTTTCTGAGATTTCAACTCTTTTTCTCTTTTCATTGCTGCTGAACGAGTAGTGAATTCTTCTTTATATACAAGCTCCCAAGGTATATATCGTTTTGTTGATCTTGATAACCCTGCGTTATGCTCTATCACTCTTTTCTCTGCATTATTTGAATGACCTATATAAATCTCATCAAATTTGCTGGAAAAAATAACATAAGTAAAGTAACTCATTTCATTTCCAATATTTCTAAGAACTCTTATACAACCCTTCGGTTAATCCGTCAGCTGACGGACTCTACCATTGAGCTAACGCGGAATAAATTTCATACTTTAATTAAGAACAATCTTTAACTAAACGAGCAGTAAAAATATACTTAAATTAATTTTTTGTCAAGAATATCCGGTAATTTTATTCTTTTCATATTCTAAAAATCATTCCAATTATTGAGAAATTTTTCCTTATTGCTTTGATTTTGATTTAATGATACTTTCTAAATATTTTGTTTATATAAAGCATGTGCTGTTTTTTGTAAAAAAATATTTTTTCGCAAATAGGCACACTAATTGTTATTAGAATATATTCATTGATTTGAGGTATATATGTTAATTACTCACATCGAACATATTGGAATTGCCGTAAAGGATTTAGATACAGCTATTACTTACTATGAGAATGTCCTTGGACTTAAGTGCTATGCAATTGAAGAAGTGGCAGATCAGAAAGTGAAGACAGCTTTCTTTAAAGTCGGCGACACAAAAATTGAATTATTAGAATCCACTGATTCCGAAGGACCTATCGGTAAGTTTATTGAAAAGAAAGGAGAAGGAATTCATCATATTGCTTTCAACGTGCCGGAATTAGAAGAAGCTCTTAAAGAAGTTGATGAAAGCGGTATCCAGCTTATTGATAAAAATCCACGTAAGGGTGCGGAAGGTATGAACATTGCTTTCCTACATCCGAAGTCTACCTTTGGCGTATTAACCGAGTTTTGTGAAAAAGCAGAATAAAAATTAGATTTTTTTTAACGGAGATAAAATGGCGATACAAGATAAGATTCAAGAGTTGATGGAGATGCGTGCAAAAGCACGTTTAGGCGGCGGTGAAAAACGAATTGAATCTCAACATAAAAAAGGTAAATATACTGCTCGCGAAAGAATTGATCTTCTTTTGGATGAAGGAAGTTTTGAAGAATTTGATATGTTTGTTTCTCATCGTACCGTTGACTTTGGTCTTGATAAACAAAGTTACCTTTCCGATGGAGTTGTTACAGGTTATGGCACCATTGATGGAAGATTAGTCTATATATTCTCACAGGATTTTACGGTTTTCGGCGGTTCACTTTCCGAAATGTATGCTCAGAAAATTTGTAAAGTAATGGATAAAGCAATGAAGGTTGGCGCTCCGGTTATCGGAATTAATGATAGCGGCGGTGCACGAATTCAAGAAGGTGTGAAAAGTCTCGGTGGCTATGCTGATATTTTTCAACGTAATATTTTAGCTTCAGGTTTGATTCCACAAATTTCCGCAATATTTGGTCCTTGTGCCGGCGGTGCAGTTTACTCTCCTGCATTGACTGACTTTACAATCATGTCCAAAGGCACATCTTATATGTTTGTAACCGGACCAAAAGTAGTTAAAACCGTCACAGGCGAAGTAGTTACCGAAGAAGAATTAGGCGGTGCAAGTGTCCACGGTACAAAATCCGGTGTCGCTCATTTTGTCGCCGAAGATGAAAACGAAGGCATTTTATTAATTAGAAAATTATTAAGCTACTTGCCGCAAAATAATTTAGAAGATCCGCCATTAGCCCCTTGCGATGACCCAATCGATAGACTTGATGATGTTTTAAATGAAATAATTCCGGAAAATCCAAACAAACCTTACGATGTAAAAGATGTTATTCACTCCGTTGTAGATTATAATGAATTTTTAGAAGTTCAAAGAAGATATGCCCCAAACATCATAACCGGCTTTGGAAGATTCAACGGTCAATCTGTTGGCATTGTTGCAAATCAGCCAAGTTATTTAGCAGGAGTGCTGGATATTAATGCTTCCCGGAAAGCTGCCAGATTCGTTAGGTTCTGCGATTCGTTTAATATTCCGATTGTAACTTTAGTTGACGTACCTGGTTTCCTTCCGGGAACTGCTCAAGAATATGGTGGAATAATTCTTCACGGTGCGAAACTTCTTTTTGCATATGGTGAAGCCACAGTCCCTAAAGTAACAATAATATTAAGAAAAGCTTATGGCGGAGCTTATGATGTTATGAGTTCCAAGCACCTACGAGGAGATATAAACTATTCATGGCCTGCTGCAGAAATTGCTGTTATGGGTCCACGCGGAGCGATTGAAGTTCTTCATGCAAAAGAATTAAGTCAAATTGAAGATGAGCACGCAAGAGCTGTTTTTGTTGCCGAGAAAGAAGAAGAATACAAACAAAAATTTGCTAATCCATATGTTGCTGCTAAGTATGGTTTTATTGATGATGTTATTGAACCGCGTAATACCCGGTTTAGAGTTATTCGTGCATTACAAATGTTAAACACAAAGAAAGATCAGAATCCACCGAAGAAACATTCGAATATGCCATTATAAGAGAAGACGATGAATGATTTGATACAAAACTCGGATACATTAAGTGCGGTAAAGGATACGGTAATTTCTACAATGGGATCTGCTGCCGGAGAAATTCCCGATCTTCAGTTTAAGATATCAAACATCTCAACTGATAGTTTGATTCTTACCGTATTGGGTTATACCATTGTTTTTCTTTCACTACTTTTTCTTTTTATAACATTTGTAAATGTTACAAGATTGCTCAATTATAAAATTAAAAAGAAACTGCAATCAACCGGAAAGGAAACAGAAGAAACCGAGACAATTGATCTTTCCGGTGAAGTTACCGCAGCTATATCAACAGCTTTAATTTTACATTTTAGAGAAATACATGATTTTGAAAATACTGTAATCACAATAAAGAAAGTTCAAAAACCTGTCTCTTATACACATCTCCGAGCCCACGAGACCGTACTAGATCTCGTATGCCGTCTTCTGCTTGA
>OMKS01001332.1_pt1 | contig 22041 bp, 17 predicted proteins | sample 1674721 | NCBI WGS metagenome assembly OMKS01 (sample SAMN06264996, study PRJEB25208) | sediment metagenome | isolation source: hot spring sediment | place: USA: California | collected 2014-09-02
ATTGATATCAGATCTGCAGCAACAACGGTCTTTCATTGGAGCGATAACGAAAACCACTCAAAAAAAGTACTTCATGCAGAACGTCCAGCAATAGCGCCATCTAACGAAAGATCAAAAAGCCGGCTGCGCCACATTTCATTTTTATCCTGAGAGAACAGGGGGAAACGACATGGGCTCCCACGACGCCGGACTTTGGAACAGCAACATGAAAATCGCACTCTGTCATTCTGATATTGAGTCACGGAAACACCCTTAAAAGGAGAGCAGAAAGGACGGGAAAGCCGTACCGGAATTTCTGCCGGCGGGGACATATCACACAACCTGAGCAAAAGGACCATAACGGAGGCGACAGATGTTCTTAAAGCAAATCCAGGTCGGTCACATGATGGTGTTTGCCTATATCATCGGAGATACAAACAGCGGCGAATGCCTGATTGTCGACCCCGGGGCGAATGTCGATGCTCTTATTGCCGAAGCGGTACGGAACAATCTTACCATAAAGTACATCGTCAACACTCACGGCCATGTCGATCACATTGCAGGCAATGCCGAGTTGAAGGAAAAAACAGGGGGCCGGATTATAATCCACGAAAATGACGTGGAAATGATGAGATCGCACCCGTTCATCATCATGCGGATATTCCGGGCAAAACCGTCTCCTCCGGCGGATATTCTTGTCCGCGACGGAGATTCTGTTGAACTCGGATCGCTGAAGCTGAAGGTCATCCACACGCCGGGACACTCCCCTGGATCAATGTGTATATATATGCCGGGATATGTTATCACCGGTGACACGCTGTTCGTCGGTGGGTTCGGCTCAACCGATCTGCCGGGCGGTTCGTGGGAGTTGCTTCATTCATCAATAACGGATCGACTCTTCACGCTCCCCGAAGACACCATCGTGCTGCCGGGGCATAAAACGGGAACGGCTTTCACATCGACCATCGAACATGAAAAGATCCATAATCCGCTTCCAACACGGTGATTGTGTTTTCATGATTCATATCATGAAACATATCGCGATATGGCAGAATATGATGATACAATTCTCGGCACAGAACGTTCACAGGCATAAACAGCCCGTAACCTCAATATATCCTTAATTAAGTACCGAAACTACCCGCGTGATACCGATGCGAGGGGGGGCGATTCGTTGAATGCAGGAAACACCATATCTTTATCCATAGCAGAAGGGAGCACCGGATGAAATCCGACAAAACCGTCATCATATGGATTCCCAACGAGGGTACCGGAACGATACGATCGATACGCATAAACCCTCGGCTTATGAAGGTATTTTTCTTTATTGCCGTGTTCTGCATCATCGCTGTCCCGATTCTTCAAACAGGGGTTATAATGCTCTATAAGAAAGTGACAACAATGCGTCAACACGAGGAACAACTGCATGACAAGATCGCGGCACTCCTCTACGTCGAAAAAAATTTGGCCGCCGTGGAAGAAAAGGATGCCATGCTTCGTCATTACTTCGGCCTGGAAAAATATAAATCCCTTGAACCAATCATGATCGGCGGTGGAAAAATCGATATTGAAAGCACCGCACCCGGTTCGACCGGGAGTAATACTGAGTTCGAATCACTCAACCTGCCGGCGTCATACTCAATTTCATTGCCGGAAAACCTCAAAAGATTGTACACAAATCACGAGGTACTCAATCACCTGATCATAAAACAGGAAGAGGCGCGAAAGTTCACACCGAGCATCATGCCGGTGGATCTGAAAAATCCGAGAATCTCTTCCGATTTCGGATGGAGGAAAAATCCCTTCACCGAAAAAACGGAGTTTCATTCAGGCATCGACATTGTCGGGCCCGAGGGAACAAAAATCATTTCACCAGCGGATGGGGTGGTCGTCACAAAAGGATACGACCAATGGCTCGGCAAGTACCTGGTCATACAACATACGGAAAGCATAAAAACAATTTACGGCCACTTGGATACGATCCGAGTTAAGAAAGGGGACTTGATAAAGCGGGGCCAACACCTTGGGAGGATGGGAAACACGGGCATGTCAACCAGTCGCCACCTTCACTATGTGGTGGTTGTGCAGGGACAGGTTGTCGATCCCGTACAATACATCCTTAATCAACACGGAGCATCATGAGATCACGGCAGGAACGTTTCCATATTTTTCTCCTCGTTATCGCATTTTTTTGCGTCATTGCGCTCGTAACGCCGAGTATGGGCGCCGCCGCCATCACTTTGGACAAGGTATCGGTTTTTTGCGCCTATTACAAGCTCAGCGGAGATTTCATGAATGATCAGGATGTCGAGGATCTCTGTGTGGCGTTGGGAAAGCCCACCTTCAGTCATTACAAGCCGTCAGAACTGTTTACAAAAAGAACTCTTCTCGAGACCAGAAACACTCTTCTCGAAACAATGGAACTGATCGATGAAACGTCAACCTTCAAATGGAACACCACCTATACCTTTACAGGCAGGCGACAGAAACCACATCTGGATTACGATAATATATTGCCACACCCGACACCATTTATCGCTGCAAAAATTTCTCTGAAAGGTCAAACAGACATCAACACGCGATTGGCGCAGGCCATCGATGCATTACAACTTGAAAAATCAACAATAGTAACTATTTCAGTTTATCTCAAACCACAACATGTTTATAATCGGTTTGAAGAAAGAAATATTGGTCGTCACAATGTATTCTTCCCGCACCGCCGTATCGTATTCCATCCTGTAAAAATCGCCGTCACCTTAGAAGACAATATTCGGAAATTGCCGCCATCGGACAACACACAGCAATAAAAGAATCACCGAATCGTTTCGGTTAAATATCACCCATTGCCCCAATGATCGGTTGATGTTTCGGATCGCGAGGCAATTATTTCCTCACATTACCCTTTCCGATCGTATGTGATCGTGCATACGGCTGAACATTCGGCATCACGATAATGAACATCTCCTGGGACAACCCGCACTAATTTCGGCACACCCTATCTCCACACCACCTGATTAAGAATGATTTTGTCTTTTCATTTGCTTTCCCCCGATGACTCACATATTATTGGCTTCAATACGGAAGCTCACCACACTATGAAACACGACGGCCCACGGCATACAACATTGACATCACCGACTCAAAGGTAATTCACCATTAATCATGCCTGGGTGGTACGGAGGGAGCTTAATTCATGTAAAAGGCAAAAGGCATCCTGAAACATCGATCGGCCGAAAGGAAGCGGCTGCAGGAAGAAGCGCCAAATCTCTTTCACGTCTTCAATGTGACGGCAGTTTCTCACAGGGTCCAAAAACAGCCTGGGGATGGATCGTAAGACTGTCGGCGCCGTCAGCATCGAACAGGTGGCACACAGGACGGGATGGCTGACGGTTCCATTGTCTCTAAACGTAAAAACGAAAGGAGGGTAATAATGGGTGTAGACTTTTTTAAACAAGGTCATATCGTGCGGGTGGGGCTCAACATTCCGGAAACGAAAAATGCCCTGAGCCCCGACGCGCTCCTCGATCTGTTCAATATATGGGAGCAGTGCCGCGAGGACAAGAATGTACGCGCTATCATCCTCTATTCGGCACTTTCCGACATTTTCTGTTCCGGCATGGACCTCAATACGGCAATTCCCGTTCTTACCGCTGCCAGAAAGCCTGAAACAAAGGGAGAAAAATGGCTTATATCCCGGGACGACGCCGTGGGAAGAGCTATGCTCAAGTACCGTGATCTGGATAAGCCGGTTATCGCAGCAATTCACGGCTACTGCCTGACCGGCGGCTTCGAAATGTCAATGGGATGCGAACTCCGTATCGCTTCGGAGGATGCACTGTTCCAGATGCGCGAAACTACTCTCGGCATCATGCCGGTAGGCGGGTCGAATGTTTTCCTCCCGATGCACATCGGCAGCACCCGGGCCATGGAAATCCTCCTGACGGGGAATAACTTTCCAGCATCAACTTTGTATGAATGGGGTTTTCTCAACCGGGTCGTTCCACGGGACAAACTGATGGACACTGCAATGGAGCTTGCAGAGATAATTGCCGGAAACGGACCGATGTCCATCAGGGGCATAGTGCGATGTGGCCGGGAAACAAGGGGACTTTCCTTTGAGGATGCCATGAAAAAGGAAATGGAAATCGGCATGCCTATTTTCATGAGTGAAGAGGCGCGCGAGGGCGTTCGGGCTCAGAAGGAAAAACGAAAGCCTCGATTCTAGAATGAACATAATATCACTAAAAGAAACGGTGGGACCCGATGATCCGACAACGGCCTGTGACTTGCTGGCCGCCCGGACCGGCATCTCGAAAAGTAAGATCAAAAATGCCATGATCAAAGGAGCCGTCTGGCGATGCAGGGGAACCGGAAAACCGGAACGGCTGCGTAAAGCCACGGCACAATTGTCACCGGGCGACCGTATCGAACTGTATTATGACGAAACAATTCTTTCGATCGAACCGCCCCGGGCAGTCTGCCTGAATGACGAGAAACGCTACAGTGTCTGGTACAAGCCCCCCGGCCTGATGACTCAGGGAACGATGTACGGGGATCACTGTTCACTTCTGCGGCAGGCAGAAAAAGAATTCACCCCCCGTCGAACCGCCTATCCCGTTCATCGCCTTGACCGGGAAGCTGTGGGGCTGATCCTTGTCGCTCATACGAGAGACGCAGCGGCAAAATTATCACGCCTCTTTCGGGAGGGTAAAATCGAAAAACGTTATCAAATCGAAGTTCCGGGGAACATGACCGGCATGGGCGGATCGATTACGCTGCCACTCGACGGCAAAGAGGCGCTGACGGACTATCACGTGGAAACCTTCAATCCAGCAACGAATACGACGACGTTGACCGTAACGATCGGAACGGGACGGCTCCATCAGATACGCCGCCATTTTGACATGATCGGCTATCCCGTAATGGGAGATCCCCGCTATGGCAGGGGAAATAAAAATACGGGGGGGCTGAAAGTCACCGCCATGGGGTTGAATTTTATCTGCCCGTTCACCGGCAAAGCCGTTTCCCTGGAGTTGGAGGGGACAGACCCGACATTGAAAACGTAAGCCTTAAAGACGAGAAACGGGAGGAAAACCGGAGAGCGGCTACTCTTTTCTCTTTTCCAGCGCCACCCCGGCTATCTGCGCCCCGTATTTCCGGCTTGAAAGAAAACGGAAAAACCCGGCGATTGATCTGCTGTGGCGAAGGTAAAACGCAACGTATGCCCGCAGGAGCAGACGCTGAAGTTCCAGTCGAGGGATTGACGGGTGCCGGAAAACGGCATGCACCGCGTCATATTTACTCCAGTCTGTTATGGAAATCCTGTCTTTCAGGTCTTCGAACAGCTCTGTTCCGGGATATGGTGTGAGCAGGGTGAACTGGGCGATCTCAGTGTCCAGCTCACAGGCAAGCCGGATTGTTGAAAGAATATCGTTTCGATCTTCCTCCGGAGATCCGAGAATGTAGCTTGCCCATATCTCTATTCCGTTGCTTCTCAAAATCTCCACCGCTTCACGGGCAAGATCAGGCCCGATCCCTTTATGAATGTAATTAAGAACCTCGGAACTCGCCGCCTCAACGCCGGTAAAAACGGAATACGCCCCGGCCTGCGCCATATGCCTGATCATGTCGGGGTGGCGGACGATCGTATCGACCCGGCAGAAACACCACCATTTGACATCAAGACCACGTTGGAGAATGCCGTCACAGATTTCATGAACCCGCTTGGAAGAACCGGCAAAATTATCATCAACGAAGGCAAGGGCACCGAATCCCAGGTTGCGAACCAGGTGTTCGATTTCCGCAAGAACGTTCTCGGGACTCCGGGCTCGCCACTTCACACCGTCGACCCGGCTTGAAGAACAGAAACGGCATTGATGGGGGCACCCGCGACTGGTATGCACGGACGTCAATCGCCGATAAGCAAGTTGGGTCTGTGCGTATAACGACAGGTCTACGAGATCCCGTGCGGGAAAATCAATGGCATCGACATCGGCAATGCGGATCGGATCTCCCGTATCGACGATTCCATGAGTCGTCCTGAAAATGATACCGGGAATGGACGCAAGATCCACACCATTGTTCCATGCATCGAGAAGCTGTGGAAATGTCTCCTCCCCCTCACCTCTCACAATTGCATCAACCAACCCGCTTCTCAGGACATCTTCCGCAACAAAACAGGGATGGGGACCTCCCATAACAACCTTTGCTCCTCCCGATTTTGCCTTGCGGGCCAGATCGAGAGCCCTCCTGTAGCGCGTCGTATCGCTGTGGATACCTACCACGTCAAATGATGAATAATCGATGGGCCGATGGTCAACGGAACGATCCACCACCGTGACATCATAACGGCGATTCCGAAGCGAAGACGCAAGATAAAGAAGTCCGAGGGGCGGGAATACGACCCTTACGGATCGAAACACCCCCATCGTTGAAGGATTCAATAACAGAACGCGCATGAAACGGATTCCCTTTTTACTCATCGGAATCGTTTAATCCCGATTTTTTGAGTCTACATTCATAACAACAACATGTTTTTTGAACAGAACGCGGCGTTGAATCGAGAAACTCGGAAATCGGACAACACATATTGTAAGTCCCAGGGGGAGAAACGGAGCCCATCATCTGATGAGCGTCAACGTCAAATGCTTGACGAAACAATCGCCGCGTATCACTTCTCCTACTCTCTCTATCTGCCACTGCGGCCTCAACGCCGACTTCACATCCGCTATTTTCCTTAACACTCCGGAGACTCTTATCATAGAGAAACCGGTTATGCCAGAGCCTCTTAAGAGGCTGTTAAAAAGTACCTCCATGATGCTGTTTCAAAAAACAGAGAGATGAAAACGTGAACATCGTAGCCGGGTTCTCGTCGTTCGTCAGTCTTGGATGGCGGTTGCTCGTCGATTGTAACCTTGAGCTTTATATCTGAAGAACGTTTCTTTTCGACATGTGGCATTACATTCTTGTTGACAAGGCCCTGCGATTGCATAGATATGGAGATAATGATCGGGGATGACAACGATGACACACAGCGTTTTACATAAAGATGATGTGCGGATTATTGATGCCCTTTGTGCCGATCTTGTTTCGATGATGAACGTTTTCGAGACTATACAGCGTCAGTTTGATCCCGGCATTGTGGTTCATCTTCAGGAAAAGCTCGTTGCACCTGCAACGTGCCTCGAACAATCCCATGAGCTGTTCCGGTCGCTCTCACGCCGATCCGGCCTTGAAGCCCTGTACAAAAATCTGGAAGCCGCCACCATTGATGCCCTCGCTGCGATTCGCACGTTTTCCGAACCGACCGGACTTGAAGAGTCTCTGATAAACTTCAGAAAGGCGAAACGAAAAATCGGACGCACCCAGGAAATCCTCTTTCAGCTCCGTCACTTTTTTCCTTCCGTCAATCGATTCTTCGTTGAACCGCCGGTATGTGAACGAATCAACGAACTCGATCCGGAAATTCCACCGGACCTTCCGGTGGGACTGTTTCATCTGGGTAGGGACGACACCCCCTATGCGCGGGCAAGCGCGTCTCTTTATATCCCTGAGTCGTATGACCATTCCCGGACCTGGCCGGTTGTCGTCGCCCTGCACGGCGGTTTCGGTCACGGCCGGGATTTTATCTGGACGTGGCTCCGGGAGGCCCGAAGCCGCCGCTTTATTCTGGTTGCTCCTTCATCACAGGACATGACGTGGTCAATCACCGGCATCGATGTCGATTCAATCCTTTTGAAGAATATTCTTGACTACATTACGAGCCACTGGAACGTGGAAAGACATAATATTCTGCTTACCGGCCTTTCCGATGGTGCAACTTATTTACTTGCCCGCGCCCTTGACAGAGAAACCCCGTTCTCGGCATTTGCTCCCGTTGCAGGGGTTCTCCCCCCCTTTGATTTTCGTCATGTCCGCGGACGCCGCATGTACTGGGTCCACGGCGCCTTAGACTGGATGTTTTCCATAGACCGGGCGCGCCAGGATTGCGCCCTGCTGAAGACAGCCGGAGCTGACGTCACCCTCAGGGTCATCGAGGACCTGTCCCACACCTACCCGCGGGAACAGAACGACGGCATTCTTACCTGGTTTCATCCTGCCCTCGCGCTTCCTCCGGCGTAATACGACACATGATCCATGTTCGCGGTCAAAAGGACGGCCTTAACTTACCACCGGGGGAGTCATTCTTCATGTCGTTTTTATGCTTCCCATTCAACGCAATTTCTGCTAACGAACCGTCATCCACACATCAAACGGGATAAGTCGCGGGTGGCAAGCCGCATCATTAAGAACACCATGTCGGTGGTTCCATAAGGAATCACAACTCTACTGTAAAGAGAACGTTCGTCCATGGAGAAACGCATAACCACACGATACAAGTCGGTGGACTCCATCACCGAAACGGAGCATACCGGGATGGTGAAGGAAATCTTCGGCACCATCACGAAGCGTTACGATTTATTGAACCGTCTTCTCAGTCTCCGCCGGGATATTGCCTGGCGGCGCTTCACCGTCCGGCACATGCATTTTAACCGGACCCATCGCTACCTTGACGTTGCGACGGGCACCGCCGATCTTGCATTGGAAGTCACTCGGCTGCATCCGCAGACAACCATTGCTGCGCTCGATTTCGCCAGGGAAATGATCAATGCCGGTGCCAAAAAAGTCGAAGAACGGAACCTGCAAAGCCGCATCACCTTTATCATGGGCGATGCATTGAATCTACCCTTTCCAGACAACCATTTTGATGTCGCCGGTATTGCCTTCGGCATTCGAAACATTCCCAACCGTATGGCAGCACTCAAGGAAATGAAACGGGTGGTCATTCCGGGCGGTCAGGTTATGGTCCTGGAGATGCATTTCCCCCGTCAGCCTCTCTTTCGAAATCTCTATTCTTTGTACCTGACATATCTCATGCCATCCCTGGCCCGATCATTTACTCGAAACCCAGCGGCATATTTATACCTGGCCGATTCCATTATGCATTTTCCATCACCACCGGATTTTTCCCGAATCATGAAGGACACGGGGCTCATAACCATACAACGCTATCCCCTCACACTGGGGATAACTTACCTTCATGTGGGAATCAAGCCGGAGTGACATCTGACAAGAACCTGTATGATTGAATCCCGTTACAGCAGGCAAGCAACACGTCTTTTTCTTACGATCATGCAAAAAGGCCCGGCTACACCACCCCCGACAATCTCACCTCGAACCCTCATTTCAAAATATCAACAGTGATATCTTGATAAAAGAGGTTTTACATCGTATAGTCTCGGCATCGACAGATCATCACAAGCGAGATCGGCTACGGCGGTAACACGCAAGGCACGGGTGATTCTTCACCATCATTCTCGAACAAGGAGAGTGCGACCATGGGCAATCGTTATACTGATCAGATGGGCAACACGATACAGCTTCAGGGAAAACCGCGAAGAATCATTTCGCTCGTACCATCACAGACCGAACTGCTGTTCGATCTGGGCCTTGATGAGGAAATCGTCGGCATCACCGAATACTGCATTCATCCGGCGGACAAATGCAAGGAGAAGACAAAAATCGGCGGTCCCAAATTGGTGGATTTCGCCGGAATTGACGAACTTCGGCCCGACTTGATCATCGCCAATAAAGAGGAGAATAGTCAGGAAGACATTGAAAAGCTCCAGGAGCTTTATCCGGTCTGGATGAGCGACATTTACACCCTCGACGATGCCCTGGCAATGATTGACGGCGTGGGAAATCTCGTCGGCAGGGTCGAAGAAGCCCTCGGAATTATCGGTTGCATCAGGGCTTCTATTGAAGATTTCGATGATATCGACATAACCGTTGCCTACTTCATCTGGCAGAACCCCTACATGGTTGCGGGCAGCAATACCTTTATCGATGAGATGATCAAACGATGCGGATTGATCAATGTCTTCAATGTGCTGCCCCGGTATCCCGCCGTAACAGAAGAACAGATCATGGAAGCGCGTCCCGCGGCTCTTTTGCTCTGTTCAGAACCGTATTTATTTGCGGACAAGCATGTTGCCGAGTTTCAGGAAAAATTCCCCTTTGCCCGTGCCATAGTCGTCGACGGCGAGATATTTTCCTGGTATGGCAGCCGTCTGCAATACGCCGGAGACTATTTCAGATCTCTCAGGCGAAAGCTCACCGATGCAATGGGTGAACAGAATTAGCGCATATGCACGCTCTTCGATCTCGACTCATCACCACAGGAACATTCGGACCGCTCCTGATACTGGCATCGGCATGTAATCTTGCCGCTCTCGACATCCTGATCAAACTGCTGGGACCTTCATTCAGCGTGTGGGATATCGCTTTTTACCGGTTTTTCTTCGGTCTTCTCCTCCTGATGGCGGTTTTCGGCTGGAAAAAAGACTTTTTTATCAGTTTCAATCCAAAACTCATGACTATCACCAGCATCATCAATGCGTTGGGATTCCTGGCGCTTGCCGCATCAATCCGCATGATAACCCTATCCACCGCCATGGTGTTGTTTTTTTCATTTCCCGCATTTGCGGCATTCTTTTCTATTGTTCTTTTCAGGGAACGCATTACGAAAAAGAACATGTTCTATATCCTGTTGGCGCTGTGCGGGATCATGATCCTGTTCGAATTCACCCTTGACGGCAGCTTTCTGGGTCAGGCGCTGGGGCTTTTCGCAGGCCTTATCATCGGTCTCACTCTGGTACTGATCAGAAAGCTCAGGGAACAGGATGGTCCGGCAATTATCTATTTTTATTATTGCCTTGCGGGATGCATCATGGCATGTCCATTCTACATCACCGCTCCTCACATTCCACAGAACAGCGCAGAGGTTCTCATTGTCGTGGGAATTGTCCTCACATCCATCGCAGCCATGCTTCTTCTCAATACGGGGCTTCGTTACTGCAAAAGCTGGGAAAGCGGCATTATTTTGACAAACGAACTGGTGTTCACGGCGCTTTTCGGTATTTTCTTCTTCGGCGATCCGGTGACATGGCGTTTTCTCCTGGGAGGGCTCTTGATCCTGGGAAGCGTCATCGCCCTGAATATAGGCAATGACAGAAAAGCTCCTTTTACCGGTGCCGATCGATAAGGTCATGTGTCCTCACGAGGCTTTTATGCGGTTTTTTTCTCTTTTTGCTTTACTGCAGCGTCGGTTGATTGCATCGTTTCTGATCGTGATTACAACAATTTCTTGACATACACCCCCCTCTTACTATACTTGCGCCGAAACAAGAGCTTTTTCAAAAATATTTTCAGTTCAGTATCCCCATGAATCCTCCCATTCCCGCAGGTACACACCGCCAGGAACAAGGGCGTTGTATCAGATTAAGCAAAACGAACCCGCATTTTTGAGAAATGTGGAGCGTACTATGAAGGAAAGGGAAAATAGTGGGTTACGGCAAAAACAACAGGTCGTAGAGATCTGTAATGAGAAACGAATGATCATGATCCAACATATCATTTCCGTAAAATCTGAATTCCGGTATATGCGAGCAGCTGTGGATTCCCGATAAAGGGTGTTTTCGGAGCGTACGTAAATGACAAAACGAAGGAACACGCCAAGCAATTAAAAATAGAAAAGGTGGCACAGAATGCAGAAAGATGGACCAAACGGATTCAATAAAAATTTATTTAAAAATTTCCCGGGGGATCAGATTCCCCAGTTCCGTATCGATACTCTGGATTTCAGACGCATGTCGAACCGTCTCAAGCTGCTGGGAGCAGGCCTCGCCGTTCTGATCCTGATCGCACTGATTCATGGGGGAGTATCCTTGTATCGGGACTGGCTCTGGTTCGGTAACCTCGGCTATGAACCGGTACTTATGAAAGTGGTGTATACTCGCATATGGCTTTTCCTCGTCGGGTCGGCACTTGCACTCCTCCTGGTAGTTCCAAACATGCTGACGGTTTTGCGGGATATTCCCATGTCTCTTCCCGGCAACGGTACGACAATCCCTCCCGAAGCTTACACCGTCGGCCGGCGTCTTCTGGTTCGAGTCGGATGGGGGATCACCATTCTGGGGGCTTTGTTTTTCGCCGTCAAGCTCGCCGCTGAATGGGAAACCGTTCTTTGCTACTTCAACGGGGTCCTTTTTGACAAGGCTGATCCCATATTTCACAAGGATTTTTCCTTTTATATTTTTACCCTCCCCGCCCTCGAAATGATGCGATCCTGGCTTCTCAGCCTGACAACGATAATAATTTTCATCGTAGCGGCTCTTTATTTTGTGGCAGCACTTTTGAGAGGCGAACGAGTGGTGCTGGAAGGAAGGATGCGATCGCATCTTTTGGTGCTGGCATCATTTTATCTGGTGTTGGTGGCAGGTGGATACTGGCTCGGCCGATACGAACTTCTATACTCACCAACGGGCGCCGTTTTCGGCGTGGGGTTCACCGACGATCATTTCACGCTTCCAGCCCGGGCATTCCTTGCTTTTGCCGCTGTTGTCTGCGCCGCTATGCTGCTCGCTGGCCTTCGCTTCATGGGCAACCGACCGCTGTTGTTCAGTGTTGGCGCCCTCGCCGTCCTTCATGTTCTGACTGTGAGCATCATTCCGGCTATGATCCAGCGGCTCTATGTTGAACCTAGTGAACTGGCCCGAGAGTCATCTTACCTCACCAACAACATCGAACTGACCCGGGAAGCCTACAATCTGACAAAACTGCAGTCCCGCAGTCATCCGGCCCTCGGTGCGATCGACAATAAAACCTTGGCCGAAAACCCTGGAACGATTCGCAATGTCAGACTCTGGGACGAAGGCCCCCTCCTGCAAAGCTACAACCAGATCCAGTTCTTCCGGCTTTATTACGACTTCCTGATGGTCCACACAGACCGTTACCGTATCGGCGACGAACTTCGCCAGGTCATGCTCGCCACCCGTGAGCTTTCAGCGGAAAAACTTCCCGCGGAAGCACAGCGATGGGTTAACCGCCATCTTCAGTTCACCCATGGATACGGCGCCGCCATGACCCCGGTCACCGAAGTTGATCAGGGCGGGCGGCCGGGGTTCTTTTTAAGAGACGTCCCACCGAAAGGCAACATACCACTTGACCGGCCGGAGATTTACTACGGGCTGAAGAGTCTTCCCTATCTTATCGTGAAAAGCGGCATGCAGGAGTTTAACTATCCGGGATCGGAAGGACCCGTCTATACCCGTTATGAGGGGACAGGCGGCGTCCTTTTAAGCAGCATATTTCGCCGCATCGTGTATGCCTTCATGTTCATGGATCTCAACATTCTCATCTCCGGAGAAATATTGCCGGAGAGCCGCATTCAATATCGCCGTACCGTTCCTGAGCGTATTTCTGCAATAACGCCCTTTCTATTGAGGGACCGCGAGGCATACTCCGTTGTCGCCGACGGGCGGCTCTTCTGGATCCAGGATGCCTATACATACACAAAACGTTACCCCTATTCCACTCCCTGGCAGAACCGCTTCAATTATATGCGAAACAGTGTCAAAGCCGTGATCGATGCTTATCACGGAACCATTGAGTACTACGTCTCCGATCCGTCGGACCCGATCATCCGCACCTACCAGTCCATATTCCCAGATCTTTTCAAGCCGATGGCCGATATGCCTCCATATTTGCGGGACCACGCGAGGTATCCTCTGGATCTTTTCACCGTCCAGACCCAGATGCTTCTCCAGTACCACATGGAAGATCCCACCGTTTTCTATAACAAGGAAGATCAGTGGTCCATTCCGGTCCAGTCATCCTTCGGCAAAACCGAGGCGCTGAGACCCTACTACATCGTGGCCCGGCTTCCCGGAGAGGCAAAGGAAGAGTTTCTCCTCATCCAGCCATTCACACCGGCCAGCCGACATAATCTGGTTGGCTGGATGGCCGCCCGCAATGACGGCAATGCCTACGGAGAGCTGGTGCTTTTCCGCTTCCCGACGGGACGGCACGTCGATGGTCCTAATCAGATAGAAGCCAGGATCGACAACGACGCAGTCATTTCCGAACAGTTTACCCTCTGGGGACAGGTCGGTTCCGAAGTCTTCCGGGGCATCCTGCTGGTCATTCCCATCGGCGACGCCCTGCTCTATGCCGAGCCGGTGTTCCTGAAACCCGAAACCCTTGACTTCCCTGAACTTCGACGTATCATCCTCGCCGACTCACGGCAGGTCGTCATGCATCAGACGCTGGACGCTGCCACTGCCGCCCTGGTGGGTGCGCTGCCTGCCGTAGCCCTCGAAACAGAAGACGTCGGCGCCCCGAAGAAGGACATGGGCTTCATACCGGCGGCCCTGGATGATATTCGAAAAAGCCTGCAGGACGCAGTCAAGAAACTGCAGGAAATCATGAATACCTTACAGGAGACGACTCCCTGAAATAAAGAAAGCGGGGGCGGTTTACAACGATCCGCCCCTGCACTGGAAACCCATATCACCGGCAATAAAGAAGAGGCCATGAGTAAAAAGGCCGTTGAAAAGCTCCCACGGTGAGACTGTTTACAAATGTCCGGATGGACGGCACCCGAAATTTGCTTGCCCTGCGGCGCGCGCCGGCGCAGACGGGCATTTATCGACAGTCTCTCAACAGATAATCCGATGAACTTCTCCATGGCGGCAACACGGCAGCATCGCCATTATCATATGGCGTCTTCTGCGAAAACGCTCTCAAGCACATCCTTACAGTCTTTTCCTGATCCCTGCATACATCAAATCCTTTGCACTTTATGATGCAGCTTATCCTGTTTCAGCAGGTACCGATGGCGGCGGTGTGTTCTTTGCCTGTTCCAGATGGTACAGGGTGGCTCCTACAGGTGCGAAGCTGAGAAAAAGCAGGTTCAGCACAGGAATGAGAAAGGGTAATCCAAAGCCCAAGTGGAAGAGCAATGTCTTTTTCAGGGACTTGAAGCGTGTACCGAACGGTTGGAGCTTGCGGGCGGGGATGAGGTCGGTATTATCCCATGCCAGAAATATCGCCGCCACCATGGAGCCCGCTGCAGTGATGACCGGGCCCAGGGGGGTGAACCATCCCAGAACAATAATCAACAGAGTGAGAACAACGGGGACAATGTTTCGTGGTACCTCCTGACGGATCAGAAAGGCTATTTGTGTAATGATCGGGGCTTGTGGAACCGCCGCTGCCTGACCGGTAACAATGCGCTCGGTGATTCGTGACATGAGATCCATAATGAACACGGCAAAGAGCAGCTGTGCCAGCAGATATGCCGCTACAACCGAGATACCAACCAAAAGCAATGAAAGTAACCAGGAGACCATATGCCAGGCCCAGACGATCCAAGGACTTTCAGGCCGATGCCACAACATGCTCAGGATGTCTCCATGTTTGGCCAGTATCAGGCCTGACAGGGCTGCTGTGAAGACGGCCACCACGGCAAAACGCAAAAAACCTAACACCAGCAGTCGGGGCGTCCGGATGCCCAGCCACAAACCTCTCACGTTATACATAATTCCTGAAAATAGATTCATCTCCCGCCTCTTATCCCCTCATCGATGCCGAAATGCCCCACTCTCGATACATAGGACCATCCTCTGCTGTCCCGCATTGATGGCAATCCCGAATCCAACACCGTTCACTCCATGTATGTCTTCCCGCGAATCAGCATCCATGACCGGCAGCCCTGCGCCGTTTTACACATGCATCCTGTCAGGTTTGTTTGTGTCAGACATTCCGCATCGTCTTCCAGGCAAAGCAATGTTCCAAAGCCGAGTTCCTTCCGTCTTCTTTCTCGGCCGGCAGCACCTCACCTCACCGTTCGGAACTGCACGACAATCTTGTCGCCCGCCTCAAGACGACGTTCTCCCAAGTCGACTAGCTGCATGCAATTACCTGACGAGTTCAGACATTCGGCCCATAATCTGTACGTCCCGGGTGGGAGACTGAGCTTGCTTATCAGGATCTCCTCCGGCAGGGTGCGCCAGCACCGCAGGTCTGCCATTTCACTCGCGAAGGTGAGGATGTTGCCGATGACGCCCGCCATGAGTCCGGCCAGGGGGCCGTGCTCCTTTTCCATTTCTTGCCGGGCCTTTTTCACGGCAAGATACTTGGCGGTAACACGCGCCAGAGTTTTCACCGCGATCCGCAAGCGTCGATTCTCAAGATTCTCTTCGGCGATGCGCCCAATAGGTTCGGCGAGGGTGAATTCTGCCTGGAATGCCCCCGTTTCCTCGAGCGAAAGGGCATGGAAGCGCGCCCCGATGATCTCTTTGGGCAAGCGCCGGTACCGCGGGAATGCAAGCTTGATCATATGACCGTCAGGCATGGGCAGCACAATTATGTCCTCAATCTTCACGGGTGCCCTGCCGTTGAGATGAAGGCCGTAGACTTCGGCACGTTCGCTTCGCTCCCCTGAAGACAAGAAGTCAACGCTCGAAAACCGCCGGTTCATCTCACTGAGTTCGCCCTCCCCCATGAGCTGTGCCAGAGAAAGGATGTTCTCTAGAAAGCTCCCCGGAAAACGAGTCCCAAACCGCTGATAGTCAGCTTCATAGCCCTTGAGAGCGAGTCGATAGGCAATATAAGCATCATTCAGGTCACTGTCCGTGCGCCCCATTTCATAGCAGAGGCCGGCAAGCAACCGGGCGAATGGATCTTCGCTATAGGCATTCTTGTGTTCATCGTCATACTGCTGGTTGAGAACCCTCAGTTTAGAGTCTACCTTCCGTGCCTCCACCAGGGCATTTTCAATCTTGCCCAGATTGATGTAGCTGAGAGCAAGAAAGACATTGACCATAACACTCTCGAAATCCTCACCGCGGTATGGCGCCATGGTATCGTTTATGATAAACGTCGTAGCCTGACGGCTGAGGGAGATGGTAAAGGCCTCCTCCATCAAACGCTCCGACTCCCTGAATGCCGCAATGGCATCGTCAAACTCCCCGGCGGCAAAGGTCAGCATTCCCCTGTCGAGGTAGTAGAGGATCCGGTTCCGCTTCGCATACTCATCGGCGCTCTCTTCCAGATATCGGCCGGCCTGAGAGTAGTGACCTTGAAGGCTCAGTTGATCCACCCTTTCGTAGAGATGACCGACACCGGCACAGCCGAAAGAGCCGAGGAAGAGGGCCGTGCAGAAGAAGACAAACACCAGGGTGCCCCGGAAACTCTTACCACACCTTGCGCAGAATCTCAGACTTCGGTGAGAGTAGCTCATTTCCTCCTCTCTTCCCCTCCAGCGACTTCTTGTCATGAGCTGTAACGAGTACGGAGAGATACGACGCAGCATCTTGTTTCCTGCCGCCTTCTCCCCCATTCGGAGCATCGCGGGTGCACACTGCGTCGTTCCGGCCGGTCTCTAGAAGGAAAAGCGACTTCTCTTCACCACTTTCTTTATCTCTTTTTGACCGATCCAGGCCTTCAGGTTGGCCTCCAGTTCAATGAGCTCCAGGTTGACCTGGTAGAGCATCACATACGTACCTTTGATCTCATCCTTCACTGCGTTGATGGTCCCCTTGAGCATGTAGTCCGCCGCCACCTCCCTGCCGACCATCTTCTGCGTCAATGGGTCGGTCAATCCCATTTGCTGATCCGCTTTTTCTTGACGCAACTCTATCCGCTCATCCCTTGAAGCCACAAACCGGACTCTGCCCGAATTTATCAGAGCACGCTCAAGATCCTTGGTAAATACCTGGGTGTTGATATGCTCGTAGCTCCGGTTTCTCACGGTACCGACGATAACAACCGGCAACCTGTCAGGGTGGCGCATGTGGAAACGAGGAAGCCACGGCCGTTCGAGGCAATCCTCGATCATCGCCTCGGCCACCAAACGGGAATCCGTATCGTTCCAGCTTCCGCTGAGATCTATTACCTGATCCACCTCGGTGCGTTTTACGGTGGTTCCGGCACAGGCAGCAAGAACCATTGCCGATGCCACGAACAACATTAAATAGTAGAAAACCTTTCTCATACTTCCACCTCCGGGAACAATCCGTCTCATCACATGGTATCACTGACCTTTTTAGTATACTCTTCTCAACAATGCAATGAAAAGAGCCGGCCCCCTGGGTCGATTCTCCTTAGACCCGGCACCGTTCTCCCCTCAAAGAGTCGCTCTCTCGCATGCACAATTCACGCTCCCTTGGTCTGTCGGCGAGATCAAGGGGGGGGCATCGATATAAGATGGGAATGAGGGAACGCACATGATCGATACGGCGAAGAATGCGATATTATGACATATCGGCTTTATATCAGGAATAAGATGGGCAAGTCGTCCTGATTTAAGCTTTTTTGATAAAAACTTACTTCTTTATCGTGTTAGTATATGAAGACAAATCTCGGGAGATTTCCCCATTGATGTACATAAGTCGATTTCTTGTACCGCATTGACGATCAAGAGTGATATTGTCACATGATTCAATCCATTAACAGTATATAATTCTCACTGAATATTTTCAAAAGATCTGTCGATAAGAACACTATAAGTAAATTAAATATTTTTATATGGATATGATGAAAGAGGCTCGCTTCAGACTCATTTATAGCGGATTAATCAAAGATGCTCAACTCGGACAACTGGTACCTTTCCTCAAAAGGGAGTTCAGTTTGAATGATAATTCGATACGAGCATTGTTGAGAACCCCCCCCCGCACCCTTTTACATAATGCCGGAAGAAATGAAACCGAAGAATACCGTATTGCATTTGAAAGGATGGGATGCCGCATACAAGTTGAATCAATTATGCCCGGCATACCCGAACAATTCAATATATCGGCACAACATTATACGATCGTCAAAAAAGAACTCAGTAAAATACTGCGTGTCTGTTCCTGCCTTGCGCTTGTCCTCGTTCAAATTGATGAGCAGAATTTTGAGTTGACGTTACCCTCACTTATGGGGGATTTTCAGGACAAGGTCGCCTCATATTTCAGGGAAAGCGATACCATTATAGGTATTGATGATAACCGGCTCATTGTTCTGGGATTCTCAACAAACAACGAAGGTATCTACCGACTCCGGGATAAAGTAACCGATACGGTGAAAAAGCTTCTCGGCACTGATATTGCCGTAAGCAGCGGAGTTGCAATGTTTCCAAGGGAAGGGAAATCATTTATAGACCTACTGCATATAGCTGAACTAAGACGAACACTCAATGATACGCCGGATCTGTCTGAGTCTCAACCTCAGTCCTCATTGGTGAAAGAAATACCGAGTATATTGGCAGACAATGAAGAGGAAGTCGATGCAATTCAGCTTTGTTTTGAGAAGGGACGGGGGAAACTGTTCAAAAGACTGCTCTCAATGGATTCCCAAACTCTTTATGCCGGTCTCGGTCAGGTATCTCAAACGAAACAGAAAGAATTTCTTGCAAGATTGCCATGCGACTCTGCAATTATACCTTGGGTGGAAGAGCTCATTTCGAATCAGCATGAAATACCTGCCTCCAATGAAATAAGGCAGACGTATGAAGCCATATATTATCAGATGCGACTGGGAAAAGAGCTTGAAGACAGGCATGCTATACAAAAGAAAATTGAAATGACCCTGAGCAATACGGATGTGTTACCAACCTTACCGTCTGTTGCAACACAGGTATTCCATATTGCATCGGATCCGAACTCATCTGCATCGGATTTGTCCGACGTTATTAAGCTCGATCAAGCATTAACATCAAAACTACTCAAAATTGTCAACAGTGCTTTTTATGGTTTCAGACAGAAAATTGGAACGGTAACTCATGCGGTGGTTATTCTGGGACTTGACGACATCATAAACCTGTCAATAGGACTATCCGCAGCGCGAGTGATTAATGTAAAGGTCAGGAAGGATTTGTATAATCCGAGGAACCTCTGGCATCATTCCATCGGAACTGCCATGATTGCACATAAGCTGTGTGAAAAGTTTCCCGATTTTCAAAAAAAGGGGATCTTCACAGCGGGTTTATTGCACGATTTTGGAAAAATTATTCTCATTGAACAATTTTCAGACATGTATGCCACCGTACGCGAGAATGTGGCCAAGTACAAACTTCCGATTTTTGAACTCGAAGAAGATACCTTCGGATTGAGTCATGCCGCCATCGGAAAACTCATGGCGGCCAACTGGAATATGCCGGACTATCTTGTCGAGGCCATCGCCTTTCATCATCAACCTCACCAGGCTTCCCAATATCCCGCCATGGCTGCAATCATCGGTTTGGCGGATTATCTGTACCATGAAGCACTCAAATCCGGTAAATTTACAGTGGATGATTCAGATTCCTTCAATATACTCACCTTCGGACATAAAACCATACTGAAGTCGCTCTTTCCCGAACTGACCACAGACAATGTCGGGAATATGGTCCGGGATGCCATTACAATCATGCAAGAGAACCAGGATTCTTTCGATATTTTGACTTAAGGAGTCAACCGTGAATGACGACCGACAGAATGCCGACAGACTGTTACAGATATCCCATGAGCGGGACGTGTTTAAACGACAGTTCATAAAAATCCAGGAAAGTTATGAAAATAAGATACGTGAGCTCTCTATTCTCAAAGAGCTCAGTAACAGCATCAAACCTGAAATGGTCTGTGACCGGAACGCCGTATGGCAGGAACAGATTACTATTATTAAACAATACACTTATATTGATACCATTGCCATTCTGTTGTTTGACGAGAAAAACAAGACATTTTCGATAACAGCCGGCACAGGTGACAAAACCCACCATTCCAATCTGTTGGACGTCATTATTGATGACGAGATTCAACAGCTCGTGATCATGGACAAAATGCCGGTGATTATCGACAATATTCAGGAATACTTGTTGAACCGTCACTATGATTTCACGTTTTCCGGATCGTTGTTATGTGTCCCGATCGTGCAGAACAATCAAGTTATCGGATTGCTGAGCCTTATGCATGGTTCCGAAGGATGGTTTGATCAGAATCGGATACGATTTTTGAGCATGGTAGCCGATGAAATCGCTACATCGATTATTATTCATAGATTATACCATAAAATGCTTACAGAGGAAAAACAGCGTACGCTGCTCAGCAGATTTTTCTCGAAAAGTGTAACTGAGAAAATCTATGGCAGTGAAGGAAATTTAAGGCTGGGTGGCGAAAGAAAAAAAGTAACGATTCTTTTCTCAGATCTTTGCGGCTTTACGGCAATGTCTGAGAAACTGGAGGAGGAAAAAGTCGTTGAGATTTTAAATGCCTATTTTACAATCATGACTCCTGTTATATTCAAACACAACGGTACTCTGGACAAGTTGATGGGTGACGGGATGTTAGCCCTGTTCGGTGCTCCGATTGTTCACGATGATGATCCTCTTCGGGCTGTTCGTTCAGCCATAGAAATGATATCCGCACTGGAACATTTCAATAAAGAAAATGTCTGTAAACAATGGCCGCAACTTTCCGTCTCCATCGGCATTAATACAGGGGATGTTGTAGCCGGCTATATCGGATCTGAAGATCATCTGAACTATACGGCCATCGGCGATGCGGTGAACGTGGCTCAGCGTATTCAGACGCTTGCCGGTCACAATGAAATTTTTATCAGTCGAACCGTTCATGATGAAATATATGAAAGAACGTCAGAAATAGACGGTTTAAAGGAACTGATTTTGCTTCCATCCCAAAAAGTAAAAGGCAAGGAAGAGGCTATTGAACTCTACGGAATCAGATTGGAAACGGGATCAACATGAACGGTGCCGCCCTCTGATACACTCCGGGCTGTCGTATCGTCCGATCAAGGCAATGCGTCAGCAAACATATCTGCAAATACGATAGCTTATGCTACTTGTCTTTTGACATATACGATACGCAGTCCCTTACGTTGTCACACGCCATTGATTTCTATTCGTTGATACAATGAGAAATCGCATAGAAGCGATATCAAAGCGATGGCAACAAGAGAAAAACTCGTCATATTATCAGCACATCAATCCGATTGGTTCCTACCGCTGCTGATCAGTAGCCTTCGAAATGGTTAGATCATGCTCACTTTTTCCAAGAATAAGCACGGGCATCAGATACATCCATCCTGTACCGATTGATGAAAACATAATAATCAATTTACATATCAATACTAGAGTTTAGAGTTTCCTTAGCGCCTGTTGTTCTTTAAAAAAAGCATACCTCACCGTCGGTGCCTTTTTAAGCG
>OMKS01001333.1_pt1 | contig 22040 bp, 26 predicted proteins | sample 1674721 | NCBI WGS metagenome assembly OMKS01 (sample SAMN06264996, study PRJEB25208) | sediment metagenome | isolation source: hot spring sediment | place: USA: California | collected 2014-09-02
TAGGCAGACCGTCCGGGTCGGGGGTAGCGTCGGCATCGCCGCTCTCTGCCGGTGGTGGGGTGGGGGAAGCGGCCTGTGGGGCGGTTTGAGCGCCTGGTGAGGCATCCTCGATCAGCATATATGGCGCGCCGCCGACTTGGCAGCCCTGGGCGCAGTTGGCCCCGGGAAGGTTGACGAAATAGTAGCCGTGATCGGGGTAAATGTATCGGCTCGTTCCCCACGGGTCCACCAACAGCGCGCGGGTCGTCCGGGCCGCGAGGATGGCGGTTTGCGGCTCTGGCGTGCGGGCCCAGGCAACCGTTGTCGTCTGCGTGCCGCGGTCTATGGTGACCACCGAAATCTCGTCCCGCCGATCCCATTGGCCGCTGCGAAAGCCCGCCAGGTAGTTGGTGGCGACCTGGTAGGCGGTGAAGGCGAGACGCCGGCCGCCGTCCATGCGCACCAGCCCAAAGGGTTCGGGATCGGCAGCCTGGTCGGTCTGGGTGTCGGTCATCTTGTAGACGGCGATCCGGGCCGCGCCAGCGGCGATCTCCAGACTGAAGGCCTGGATGATAAAGAAGGCCTGTTCTTCCTCCGAGATGCGGGAGAGGTAGCCGTTCGTCTCGGCGATCCAGAACGGTTTGTAGATGCCCCGGTTGTGCATCAGGCGGTAGTAGTGGACGGTGATGTCATAGATTTTTTCCGGTTCGTGGTAGAGGTGGAGGGTTGCCACGTCAAAGTAGTAATTGTTGGCCGCGGCGTGCGGGCCGGCGACGAGGGTGTCGAGGAACTGGCCGAACCAGTGTTCGTTGTGCCAGTGGGTGATGGCTGGCAGGTGAATGACCGCGTTGGGGTTGGTTTCCCGGGCGACGGTGTAAGCGACGCGCAGCAGTTGGACAAAGTCCTCGATGGACCCGCCCCAGGTCATGTCCGGTGAACCGATGGGGATTTCCGGCTCGTTCCAGATCGTCCAATGGTCGATACGTCCGGCGTAGCGAGCGGCGATGGTTCGCACAAAGACGGCCCAGCGGTTGTTGGGATCGTCGGGGGGCAGGTACAGCCCTTGTGGGACGCCAGGGCCGATGCCTACGTCGGTGGCCCAGCCGGGGGTGGTGATGAGCAGGCCGACTACCTGGCGGCCGGCGGCGAGTTCGCTAGCCAGCACTCCGTCCGAGATGGGGACGACGTTCCATTCGTCGGGGCCGTGGGGTTGAATACGGTTCCACTCAAAGGTGACGCGCGTCCATCCGGCGCCGAGGGCGGTAGCGGCGGCAGGGGCGGCGTAAGCCTCGACGACGCCGAATCGGGGGTCCGGCCCGGCGGCGTGCACCGTCGTCGGGAGTGGAGCACTTGATAGGGCCAGCGTCACGAGCACGGCGAGCAGGGTCGAAATTTTTCCAAACTTGTCGCGTTGCATTTTCGGTGTTTTCGTCATACCTCAAGTATACCCCAGATGGACACTTAGGCAAGGGGGAGCAGGGGGCGAAAGCCCGGAGCATGATCGAGGGATGGTAAAAAGCCCCTCGCGACAGCGAGGGGCTTTTTGTTGCTCGTTGGCGAGCTAACGACCGCCTAGCTCTGCCTAGTACATCCCACCACCGGGAGGGCTGGCGGGCACGGGAGGCTCTTCCTCGGGAATATCGGTGATCAGAGCCTCGGTGGAGAGGACCATCGCCGCGATGGAGGCTGCGTTGGAGAGCGCGCCCTTGGTCACCTTGGCTGGGTCGATGATGCCCGCTTCCACCATGTCCAGGAATTCGCCTTGGAGCACATCGTAACCGACCCGGGGGTTCTTCTTTTCCTTTTGAACCCGCCGCACGGTATCGAGGATCACAGCGCCGTCCTCGCCGGCGTTCACAGCGATCTTGCGGATGGGCATTTCTAGCGCCGTGCGCAGGATGTTGACGCCGGTCTGCTCGTCGGGGTAGGTCATCTTGACGTCGTCGAGGACAGGGATGGCGTTGATCAGGGCCACGCCACCGCCGGGTACGATGCCTTCCTCGACTGCCGCGCGGGTGGCGGAGAGGGCGTCCTCGACGCGGTGCTTCTTTTCCTTCAGCTCGGTCTCGGTGGCCGCGCCCACGCGGATGATGGCGACGCCGCCGGCCAGTTTGGCCAACCGTTCTTGCAGTTTCTCCCGGTCATAATCGGAGGTAGACTTGTCGATCTCGACCTTGATCTGCTCCATACGACCCTTGATCTCTGTGTCCTTGCCGTGGCCGCCGACGACGGTGGTGTCGTCCTTGGTGGAGACGACCTTGTCGGCCCGGCCTAGGTCATCCATCGTGGTGCTGTCGAGCTTGCGTCCTTCCTCCTCGGTGATGACGTGTCCACCGGTGAGGACGGCAATGTCCCGCAGCATCGCCTTGCGGCGGTCGCCAAAGCCGGGGGCCTTGATGGCCAGGCAGTTCAACATACCGCGCAGCTTGTTCAGCACCAACGTGGCCAGCGCCTCGCCGTCAATATCTTCAGCGATGACGACCAGGTTGCGCGCGCCGCGCTGGACCAGCTTTTCCAGGATCGGTACCATATCTTGAGCGGCCGAGATCTTTTTGTCGTGGATCAGGATGTAGGGTTCCTCGATGACGGATTCCATCGCCTCGGGGTTGGTGATAAAATAGGGCGAGATGTAGCCGCGGTCAAACTGCATACCCTCGACGTATTCGGTCTCGAATTCCAGCCCTTTGCTCTCCTCGACGGTGATGACACCGTCCTTGCCGACCTTGTCCATCACGTCGGCGATCAGTTCGCCGATCTCGCGGTCCTGGGCCGAGATGGCGGCCACGTTGGCGATCTCCCCCTTGGTTGACAGTTCGATTGCCTGGTCCGCGATGGCTCCCACCACGGCCTCGGCGCCGGCCAGGATGCCGCGCTTGAGCAGCATCGAGTTCGCGCCAGCCGCGACGTTCTTCATCCCCTCGGTGATGATGGTGTGGGCCAACAGCGTGGCGGTGGTCGTTCCATCACCGGCGATGTCATTCGTCTTGGTGGCGGCTTCCTTCAGAAGCTGTGCGCCCATATTCTCGAAAGGATCCTCCAACTCGATCTCTTTCGCTACGGTCACACCATCGTGGGTGATGGTGGGGGCGCCCCATTTTTTATCCAAAGCGACGTTGCGTCCCTTGGGGCCCAGCGTGGTGACGACGGAATTCGCCAGAACGTCAATCCCGCGTTTAAGGGAACGACGGGCATCTTCGCTGAAAACTAGTTGCTTTGCCATATCTTTTCCTCCTCAGAAATAGATCCAGTCTGGTAATAGTCTTATTCTAAAATGGCCAGGATATCCGTCTCTTTTAGGAAGAGAATTTCGGTGCCATCCTTGGTCTTGAACGAGGTGCCGGCATATTTGGCGTACACGACGGTGTCTCCCACTTTGACCTCCAGTGGGATACGCTTGCCGTCTTCGTCGAGACGGCCTGGCCCCACAGCCAGCACCTTGCCCTGTTGAGGCTTTTCTTTGGCGGTATCGGGAAGCACCAATTGACCGCCAGCAAAAGTCGCTTGCTCTTCCTCCAGCGGTTCGACAACTACCCGGTCGCCCAACGGTTTAATGTTTAGCGCCATCTTGTTACCTCCTAAGCTAAGATTTGAAATGAACGGACTCGATTAGCACTCTTGGCATTAGAGTGCTAAGCCGTTCGCAATGATACCACAAAAAATTCCCCGTGTCAAGGGCCGGAGCACGATAATTTCATCATTTCCCACCAACAAACCCGCTGTAACTGTACAGCGGGTTTGCTTGCTCGATCTGTTCTGGCGTGGTGTTCAGTTTGTCACGGTGGGAGGGGAGGGAGCTCCTTCCAGTTTTTCCCGTACTTGGGCCTCGGCCTCGATCAACTCGATGCCCTGGGTAGCTGCGATCTCCCCGGCCAGAAGCAGCATTCCCTCTTCGTACATACGCTTACCCCGCGTCGTCAGGGAACCCTCCTGTTGTTGTCGCCACGTCATATCTCTCATGGCCTCGGCGACTTGTAGAATGTCCCCAGTGCGAAGTTTGTCCTCCAGGATTTGGTAGCGTTCCTTGTGATCGGGGGGCAGGGTTCGGGGGGGGGCGTGCAGCACCCGCCACACCCGGCTCAACTCGGAGGGCAGAATAGCGCGGCGAAGTCCGATGATCTCTGCGTTGGCGATGGGGATCATCAAGCTGGAGCTGGGGTGGCTCAACAGCTTGATCCTGTAGTAGAGGCTCTGTCTACCCTGCCATTGGCGTTTCTCTATGCATTCCACGACGCCAGCCCCGCGAATGGGGTGAACGATTGCTTCACCGGTTTTGAACATGGTTCTGTTTTCCTTTCAGCCCCTGGGCTTCTTGGGTAGATGTCGCCTCATCGCTTGTGCCGATGAGGCGAGGATGTCCATTGTTAGATTTTCTGCACCCTCAGAATTGACGAATCCTGGAATGCGCTCTCTCTTGTCGAGGGAATCATGTCGCTCTGATTGGTTTCTGAGGGTAGCAGTGATCGGGATGGCTGGTCCTTGCAGGACACGAATTCGATAGTTATCAGGCTGTCCCTGAGCAGGGCGTGTAGGGCGGGATATAGATGACCGAAACTGGGGCTATCAATCAACCAACTCGAGCTTTTGAGGAACTGCTTGATGTCGTAGCCGGACATTGGCTGTCGGGCCGGCAAGCCCGAGTGCCGAATGCTTACGGCGCCTGCCACAGTATATTCCGGTATACAGCGAACTAGCACATTATAGCACGGGTTTCGGTATCTGACAATGGATCGGTGCAGACCTGAAGCGCTGCTGGGATACAAAGCTCTATCTGTCGTTGACGGGGGCATAAATAGATGGGATGTACCCTTCCTGAACGTAGCACAACACCTCGTTAACACGCAGTCCTTGTAACCCCATATCCTCCACCGTGCGCCCCTGTTGGTAGTAATTGGTGCCGTGGATCACACAGGCCAACCGAATCATCGCGTCTATGGCCCAGGTGTCCACCCCGAATTGTTTGCCAAGGGAGGTTAGAGGGACCAAGCTGAAAGGGACATCCTCAAAGATGTAGCGATGGCGCAAGTTGCGCGGCGCCTGGATGCCCTGATAGCCTGGATTGGCTTGTATCGCTTCGTACAACGTTTGGCCCTCGGCCGAGTAAGCGTCCTTCAACCACCGGAGAGCGGGTCGGGCGTGCATGCCTAACGCAGCGGCAATCGTCACTCGCTCTCGATCCAGGACCTCCAGCACGTGGGCTGTGGAGCGGGTGACCCCCTCGACGTAGAATTGGAAATCTCCCTTGGTCCGTTCGATCCACCCGGCGTTGAGCAGCGTCAGCGCCGGGTGAAAGATGGCCCCCATGTTGTCCAGGCTGGTGTGGAGTACGTTGGGGACGGGAATAAACTGAGGGTAGGCATCGCAGACCGTTTCCAAGACGTGACCCGTGTGAATTGCCGGTAGAGCGGCCAGGGGGACGGCGTTCTTGCGGCGAAAGATGCAGGCCTGGGCTGGGCCGGTGCTGCGGCTGGCAAAGATAAAGGTGCCTGTCTCCGCCACAACGACGTTGGCCGGGCATTTCTCCTGGTTGAGGATCTGGCGGAATGCCAGTGCGCCGCCGGTGCGACCCGGATTGAGGATCACGATTTGACCATCCCGTAGATGTGGGGCGCAACTCGTGGCGATCGACCGATGTCCCGAGGCCGGTATCACGACCATGATGACGTCGGCATCGTTGAGGGCCTCCTCGATATCGGACGTGACACAGGCGAGAGGGCAGAGACGAGAGACGCCGGTGTCATACTCTAGCTCGATCTCCCCGCGCCACCGGATTTCCTCGATGCGTTCTGGGGTGCGGTTGTAGAGCGTCACGCTAAAGCCTTTGGCAGCCAGGTCTGCCGCCATAGCCTTGCCACCATGGCCGGCGCCGATGATTGTGTATCTTGTGTCGTTGCTCATCCCTCTCCTCTCTCTGTGCCTCTGTCAGTGCATCCTTGTACAGGTTACTCTGTGCCCAAGCGGGCGATGCGCTCTGTCTCGGTGAGCATGTGACCATCCGTTCGATCCACCGCGACACAGGCGCCGCGCGCATCGATCCGAGTGGCGATTCGACCGCGCGCAAAGGGGTTGTTCTGCAGGTGCGGGGCGTCCAGAATCCCGACGGTTACCGCTCGAGCCAGAGTCGACGGGTCGGTGAGCGGGTCGGGCACGGCGGGGCCGGCCAGGCCCTGGATCGCCGCCAGGGTCACTTGGGCCTCTCCGAGCAGTTCCGCTTTACGCTGCTGGATGGCGGGATCGTGGGTCATATCGGGCTGACCGCGGATAGCGTTTTCGATGGCTCGGCGGGCCAGTCCGCACGCCTCGATCACGTCTTGGGCTGTGGCAGCGTGGTGGGCTTCGGTGTGACCGACCACGTGGAGGATGTGTGGACGGAGCGCCATCTGCAGGTAGACGCTGGTCGCCAGGTGAGCACGGGCGCTGTCTGGTTTCAGCGGATAGCTCAACAATCCTGTGCGCGTCTGCCGCCAGATGTGAAATTCTTCTTGCTCTGCTAGCGGCGCGATGATCTCCAGGCATGCCAGCATCTTGGCTAAATCCATCCTGTCGGAGAGACCGGGCGGGCTGTTGAACATCAACTGGGCGATGTAATCCCGCACGCCGCAGGCGCGGGCGTTGTAGGCCGAAAGATAGGCGGCGACGACAAAGATCACGTCGGGCGCGTCTCGCATGCCCCAATGGTGCGGCTCGTTCAGTTCGACGGGGATGCCGCGCTGGCCGTACCACCGCATCACGTTCTGGTGCTCGCGGATGGACCCGCTCAGGTCCCACGGTCCGCGTCCATCCATCTGGTTGAACCAGAAAATGGGAATGGCGCACCACGCGATATGGATGGTGTCCACGTACAGTTGAGCCAGACGGATAAAGTCATCGCTGCCGGAGTAGGTTCGCATGAGGGGAAAATTGCCGCACTGACTGGCGCGATACAGGGCCCGGTAATCGTCGGGACTGCGCACGGCCACCCCGCCGGCACCTCGGCGGCGAGGATCCTGACGTTCAGGGTGGAAAAAGTTCGCCTGAGCGTCCTGATCAATCCCCAGAGAGATGACGTCCAGTGCGTGAGCCCGAGCGATGTGAGCGATGCCATCCTGGGTGGCCTCGACCGTGGGCAAGCCAAAGTGGTGACGGATGATGGGATAGGGGGTTTTCCACTTGATGCGCTCCACGACGGTTTGAGGACAGTCGTCGGCCACGAGATGCCGGTGAGTCTGTCCCTTCAAGTAAGCCAGCACAGCGTCAGCCGGTTCGCCCCCTTCGAACACCCGCTCAAAGAAACCAATAGCTCGGACGCGCTCCGCCACCGGTGGTGTGCCGCCGAAGGCAAAGCGCACCCCGGTGGCGCGCAAGTCGTCCGCTTCTTCGGCGAACTGGGCCAGCAGCCGCTCGCCGGTCTCTGGGGTCAGCCGGTAGGAGACGCCGACCATGTCTGCATGCTCCCGTCGAGCAGCCTCTAGCACGTGTTGAATGGAGGTGGCCGGACCGAGAAAAACGGTTCGCCATCCGGCCGCCTCGGCCAGACGGAGAAAGTTTAATATACCGGCCACGTGGACACACTCTCCCAGTGCTGCGGCTATGACGGTTTTTGTACGTGTCGTCCTTTCCAATGGCATGGGAAAGTCTCCTGAACACTCTCCTGCATTAGCGACAGGATGAACCGCACGATTTGTCCTCGGAATTGATCTGGAGCAGGTATTGGCATGCCTCAACGAGAGATCATGGTATCAGCCTGTCGTCAAGGCAGTATTGACGGTGCGTTAGTTAAAGAAATTGAGAGCGGGGCACAGCCCCTTTCACATTGGGAGGTGACTATGCCCCTGTCACCGCTGCCAGATGTGCCTTATCGAGGTGATGTCTGCTGGGCATCACAGCACAGCAGGGGGCACCACGTATTTCCTGACCCGGTCGCGGACCCGGGCCTCGGCGTTGACCACGTCGGTGCCCTGGGTAGCAGCGATTTCACCGGCCAGCAATTTTATACTTTCCTCATATATGCGTTTTCCCACTGTATTCAGACGGCCCTCTCGTTGCTGCCGCCAGGCCATATCCCGTACGACTTCGGTGACCTGAAAGACATCTCCGGTATGAAGCTTCTCCTTGAGCAGCTTGTAGCGAATTTTGTGATCGTTGGGCAGCTTGGTGGGATCGTCGCTCAACACGCGCCATACTTGGTTCAGTTTCGATTCTGGAATCGCAAGTCGCAGGCCGATCTCTTCTGCAACGTTGATCGGAACCATCAGGCTGGTTGCATGGTGATTCATCAGCCTGATTCTGTAGTACCAGTCGCTCTTTCCACGCCACGGCCGTTCTTCGACGCGCTCCACGATGCCGGCCCCTCGGATGGGGTGGATGATCGCATCTCCTACTTTGAACGTTTCATTCATTTCCCAATTCCACATTCAGTGCTTCTGGCCCTTTTGTCGAGTATCGCGTGTGAAACCGGGCCATTTGCCCTTTTTGTATCTCGTCCTCCCGGGATTCCAGGATTTGCTCTTGATGAAAAAAGATCTCTTTCCCGTCACCGGCGAGGATAAAGCCGTAATGCTTGCGATGATTGAACCATTTCACCGTTCCCCGTTGTTTGGGGAGTGGTCCTTGTTTCAGAAAACAGGTTGGACATAGCACAGGGGCCACGACCTTGATCCCTCGCCGGGTCAACATGCCCATATAATTGGCAGTCAACACAAATCCGCGCCCGCACCGCTGGCACACGACCATTTTGATCTGATCTGACACAGGTTTCCTCCCGCATGGTCGAACCGCTCAGCGTTCTAGTAATACCGTTGTCGCTCGCGTCGCTGGCGTTGCCGTTCCCGACGGATAGCCTTGAGACGGGCACGCCGGCGCTGCGCACTCTTGGAAGTGAAAAAGCGTTTCTTCTTCACGTCGCTCAGAATCCGGCTCTGAGTGACCTTTTTACGAAAACGCCTGAGTAGACTGTCCGGTGATTCGCCTGGTTTTAGTACCACTCTCGCCAATGTCTATACACCTCCTTTCTATTTACTGTCCTGTTCATTCCGAGCACATTGGATGCAGAGTCTGGTATCCGGCAGGACCGCCAGACGGTCGGGATGGATCGGCTCGCCACATTGTTTGCAGATGCCGTAGGCATTCTGATCCGTTTGTGACAGGGTTTGTTCGATGAGCGAAACTCGCTCCCGCAGCCGCTTTACCATCGCCAGGTCGAGTTCCCAGTTTGTGACGGCCGCGGCTCCCGTGCCAAGTCCGTAATCTGGTTTGTGTTCGAGCCCCTTTTCTAGGGTGTTTATTTGTGCTTTTAGATCCTGCAGCTCGCGCTGTAGGGTGTTGGTTGGGTTTTCCATACTGTAATCCTCTGAAAATGTCCGTTTGGACATTCGTTGCCGGATTCTCCGCGCCAGTGAGCGAGTGTTGATGTCTCAGGTGCGCGGCTCGTGCTGCTCGTAGTGAGCGTTCGTACGAAGACGATCTGGGAAGTTGAACCTACAGGAGACTCGATGAGTAACCGTCGGTGTTCGGAATCAACCGATGATCGGACACTGGGGGTTCTATCATTGATGGAAGAGTATTGACAGGGCAATCAGCCCAACCGCCCAGTGTGGTTGGATAGCAATATACCACTTGTTTATATAGCGTTTTGTTATATTGTACCACAATACATGGTTTCTGGCAAAGATGGAGAGGAATATTGGATTGTGGCTCTGGAGGACTTGACAAGAATTGAATTCTATTGTATACTGTACCCCAGTATTGTAATGGAGGTGAGGAGTATGCCAATCTACGAGTACCGATGTGAAGAGTGCGGCGAGCAATTCGAGGTATTTGTGCGTTCACTCGCCAAGATGGTCACGCCTACGTGCCCCAAGTGTGGCGGGCAAAAGGTGGGGAAGAGCGTGTCGCTGTTTGGTACGAGTGGGACCAGCAAGGGCGGAGCTGCTGCCGCGTCTTCTTGTGGACCCGGCCCTGTTTGAGGGATCAGTCGCTAGGAAGCCGTGAGCTTCCGACAGGGGGTATTGACGTGAAACTAGCCGATTTGTCCGCAAAGGCAGACCTGGTGAGGCGGGTGCGGCGCATTGAGGGGCAGGCGCGTGGTGTGGTCAGGATGATCGAGGAGGATCGCGATTGTAGCGAAATCTTGCAGCAACTGTCTGCCGTCCGCTCCGCGGCCCATCAAGCTACTGTGGCGCTGGTACGGACGTATGCAGCCGAGTGCGTCTTATCGGATAGTTCGCCTGAAGAGATCGCCGACGCGCTGGCGGTGGCCCTGTCCCGGCTGGCGTAGAAAAGCTGGCCTACATTTTGAGAAAGGAGAATTAGAATGCCTCTACTGAATGAAGAAATCACAGCACAGGTCAAAGAGCAATTATCAGACTTGGAAGGTCCGGTGCGCTTGGTGATGTTTACCCAAGAATTCGAGTGCCAATTCTGCGCCGAGACCAGACAGTTGGTCGAGGAAATAGCCGCGCTCTCCGATCACGTGACGGCCGAGGTGTACGATTTCGTCGCCGATCAGAACCGGGCCGCGGAGTGGAGCATAGACAAGATTCCCGCTATCGCCGTCATTGGTGCACAGGATGATGGCGTTCGTTTCTATGGCATTCCGTCAGGATACGAGTTTACGTCGTTCCTGCACGCCATCAAGACCGTGTCCAGTGGGCGGGCAGAGTTGAGTACGGAGGGGGTGCAGGCCCTGGCCGAATTGTCCGAGCCGGTTCACATTCAGGTCTTTGTCACGCCAACCTGCCCGTATTGTCCGCCCGCGGTGATGTTGGCCCATCAGATGGCCATCTCCAGCCCGATGGTGCGGGCCGATATGATCGAGGCCACCGAGTTCCCGCACCTGGCGATCAAATACGAGGTTATGGGTGTGCCGCGCACCGTGATCAACGAGACAACCCACGTCGAGGGAGCGGCCCCAGAACCTATGGTGCTGGAAAAGCTGCAAGAAGCGGTACAGGGAGCGTGAATCCGTGTTTGATTTCAAGCTAACCCCGTCATTGCAGGAGACACAACAGGAAACGGAAAAGACGAGGGGCCGGGTCTATGATTTGATCGTTTTGGGTGGGGGGCCGGCTGGTTTGACGGCCGCCATTTACGCTGGACGCGCCCGGGTGGACACGTTGGTCCTAGCAGGCTCTTTGCCTGGGGGACAGCCAGCCAACACGGATGTGGTGGACAATTTCCCTGGTTTTCCGGAAGGGCTAGAAGGGCCAGAGTTAGTGCGACGGTTTCAGAGTCAGGCGGAGCGATTTGGATGCCAAATCGAGCTGGAGGAGGTGGTCGAGGTGGATTTCTTCTCTCGACCTTTTACAGTGCGCACTCACCGGGCGACGTACCAAGCCTTGGCGGTGATCGTCGCCACCGGGGCCTCTCCGCGCCGTTTAGGGGTACCGGGCGAGGACAAGTTCTTTGGGCGCGGGGTCTCGGCCTGCGCGACGTGTGATGGCTTTTTCTACCGGGATAAGCGAGTCGCGGTCGTCGGTGGGGGAGACAGCGCCGTCATCGAGGCCCTGTTTCTGACCCGATTTGCGCGCGAGGTCGTCATCATTCACCGCCGTGACGAGTTGCGGGCGACGCAGATTTATCAAGAGCAGGCATTCGCAAATCCCAAGATACGGGTCGCTTGGGACACGGTGGTGGAGGAGGTTCTTGGGGACCAGACGGTGAGCGGGGTGCGGGTGCGCAACGTCAAAACCGGCGAGATGGAGACGATCGAGGTGGATGGCGTGTTCATCTACGTCGGGATGGATCCGAAGACAGAGTTGTTTGCCGGTCAGTTGGATTTGGACGAGTGGGGGTATATCGTCTCGGATCATCGGCAGCGGACCAATGTGCCGGGGGTTTTCGCAGCGGGCGACGTACAGGATCCTCTGTATCGTCAGGTTGTCGTCGCTGCGGGCACGGGCGCTGTCGCGGCGATGGAGGTGGAAAAGTTCCTGGGCGAGTATCCCAAGTCGCGGATAGACAAGGATGTGAGCACGGCTTGCTGCGAAACAGAGCTGTGACCGACGCCTGCAAACTTGAGGGTTAGGAGAGAGGTCGAGGATGCCCGATCATCCGCCTCCACCCAAGATGCCCCGTGTAGACGGTGTGCGCTGTCAGGCCTGTCGCAAGTGTGTGGCTCGCCAGGTATGTCGCACCAAGGCGATTGTCGCGATTGATCCAGGGGAGCCGCCGTTCATCGATCCCAATCTCTGTTATGGTTGTTTGGTTTGCATGGTGGCCTGTCCGTATCAGGCTATCGTGGGGTGATGGCGCCCCGTTGTAGTGTGCAGCCGGATCACTGGGAGGAATGAGATATGAATCGATGGCGATATCGGATCACGATCTACACGCCGGCCGACGTGCTGGGAGAGCTGCCCAAGCCGGTGGATCAGGTTCCTCCGCAAATATTTTGCGACGACGAGGGAACATGTTACTTTGATGCTGCTCCCAACCCCCTGACCGGGGCGGTGGAGCGTCTGTTGAATCGAGATGGGGCGGAGGGGTGGGAACTGGTACAGCTCGCCTTTCGACCCGACCAGATCATTGGCTTCTGGAAACAGTCGGTCGAAGACTAGTCAAAATCGAGGAGGTCAAGGTGTTACATCGAAACTATTTGGAGGTGCCAGCAGAAGCGGCCGCGGAGGGGATTACCATCCGCTGGATCATTGGGCGTCCGGAGGGAGCGCCCAATTTCGCGCTGCGCGTGATCGAGTTCCAGCCGGGAGCTGTTTTCCATACACATCAGCACCCGTTCGAGCACGAGATTTTCGTCCTGGAGGGAGAGGGAGTGGCCGAGGGCCCGCATGGCGAGGTCGCGATGCGGCCTGGGGTGGCTCTATACATTCCCCCCGATGAGCCTCACGGCTACCGGAACACTGGGGCGGGGGTGCTGCGGTTTATCTGCGTCATCCCGCACGTGGATGACTGACATCAAGGGGCTCGCTGGTATGGCAGCCAGTCCAGAAAAGGCGGTCGAGTTGGAGAGACGCATCGCAGACCTGAAGGCGCGCTTGCCCAAACATTCCGTGCCCCCTGCGATGTTGATCCAGTTGGAAGAGTTGGAGGAGGCATTGGAACGGATCAAGGCCGAGGCCAGCCACGAGAAGGCGCGAGGTGTGACATGACAATAGCTTCTTTCGAGGGCCGGACGCCGGTGATCGGGACAGGCACCTACGTTCACCCCTCGGCCGATGTGTTCGGCGCCGTGACGATTGGCGAGGGATGCTGGATTGGGCCGGGCGCTCGCATCCGGGGTGACTATGGGACCATCCTCATCGGGGATCATTGCAGTGTGGAGGACAACTGTGTCATCCACGCTCGCCCTGGCGAGCAGACGACGCTGGGCAACTGGGTGACTGTCGGGCATGGGGCCATCATCCACTCGCCCAAAATGATCCACGATTACGTCATCGTTGGGATGGGGGCGGTGGTCTCCGATTGGGCGACGCTGGGGGAGTGGGCCGTGGTGGGCGAGGGGGCGGTGGTTCGCCAGGGACAAGAGATCCCGGCGGAGCACGTCGCCGTAGGGGTGCCAGCGCGCGTGTTGGAAAAGACGGTCAACCAGGAGTACAAGGCCGAGTGGATGCACTTTAAGCAGACGTACGTGGATTTGGCGCGCCGGTATCCGGCCGGCTGGGTATCAGAGGAGTAGTCGTGTTGGTCCTGGGTGCTCACGAGTCCATCGCCGGTGGGGTGTACAAAGCCTTCGACCGGGCCGAGTCAGTGGGCTGTGAGGCGGTGCAGATCTTTGTCAAACCGAATCGGGCGTGGGCCGCGAGACCTCTTTCTGAGCGGGAGATCGCCCGTTTCAGGGCCAGAGCGGAGGAGACGGGCATCCGGCCGGTGGTGGGCCACGCCTCCTACCTGCTCAACCTGGCCTCGCCCGACGACGGTCTGTGGGCCAGGTCGCGCGATACGCTGGTCCTAGAATTGGAGCGGTGCGAGGCCCTGGACGTCCCATACCTGGTGCTTCACCCTGGCTCCCACGTGGGCACGGGGGAGGAGGCGGGTCTGGCGCGGGTGGCCCAGGCCCTGGGAGAGGTGCACGCCGCGACGCTGGGCTTTCGCGCTCGGATGCTGCTGGAGAATACGGCCGGGCAGGGCAGCAACCTGGGGTACTGTTTCGAGCAGTTGGGTTGGCTGTTGGCACGCACGCCGGAGGGTCAGCGGCTGGGAGTCTGTCTCGACACCTGTCACGCCTTTGGGGCTGGCTATGACTTGCGCACGCCGGAGGGGTACGCCGCCGCGATGGACACGTTCGATCGGATCGTGGGCCTGGAACGGCTCAAGGCCATCCACTTGAACGATAGCAAGGGCGAGTTGGGCAGCCGCAAGGACCGGCACGAGCACATCGGAAAGGGATGCATCGGGTTGGATGGGTTCAGGAACGTGCTGAACGATCCTCGCCTGGCGGGGCTGCCGGGTCTGTTGGAGACCCCCAAGGGAGAGGATTTGCAGGAGGACCGAGAGAACCTGGCGACGCTGCGCGCGTTGGTTGGTCAGTCGCGGGGCGGTGATGGGGACAATCTTTGACCGGGTTTCCCCGGTATATGATCGGGGCATGCAGCCGCTGGAGTGGTTGATCTTTCGGCGGCTGCGGGAGCGGGTGTTTTCCTCTCTCAATGGGGACGTGCTGGAGCTGGGGGTCGGCACGGGGGTCAATTTGCCACTGTATGGACCGACGGCCCGTGTGACCGGGTGCGACATCAGCACAGAGATGTTGAACTGGGCCGCCCGCCGTGCCACGCGCGCGGCGGTGAGATTGGTCCAGGCCGACGCGCAGGACTTGCCCTTCGATGACGACAGTTTCGACGTGGTGGCGGGATCGTTGGTCTTTTGTTCCGTCACCGATCCGCTGCAGGGTCTGGCCGAGGCGCGGCGGGTGCTGCGATCCCATCCGCGCGGCCAGTTGGTGCTGTTGGAGCACGTGCGGGGGGATGGATTGGGCGCTCTATTGACGGAGGTCCTGCATCCCTTTTGGCATGCCTGGAGCCAGGACTGCCACCTGAATCGTGATACCGTCAAATCCGTGGCGCGGGCTGGCTTTCGAGTGGGGCGGTTGGAGCGGCACGCGCTGGGCGTGGTGCAGGTGATTCGGGCCACGGTATGAGGTCTGTTCAAGGAGAGAGAATTGAAGCGGTTTTGGCGCGAGAACTGGTTGGTGGTCCTCATCATCCTCGTGATGGTGGGAGGGTACGTGATCCTGCGGACGCCGGGCGACGAGCTAGTCTCGACGGCGGCTTTCGATGCGCAGGTGCGGACCGGTCTGCCCACGGTGGTCGAGTTCTACTCGAATACCTGAGCGCCGTGCCTGGTGGCCAAGCCTGTCGTGGACAGGCTGGAGCGGGATTTGGCAGGCCGGGCGCAGGTGCTGCGGCTGAGTGTCATGGATAATGTGGGAGGAGAGCTGGCGCTGCGCTACCGGGTGCGGGGCGTGCCCACTATTCTGGTGTTGGATGGACAGGGCGAGGTGGTGTTGACGCAGTATGGAATCCCGGATCGGGATGCCATCGCGTCGGCCATCGTCGAGTTGGGGGAGCAGCAGTCGCCATAAACCCCGATGAGAATGTAGGACGGATCGCCGTCATCCCCGACGGCCCAAAATTGCCAGCAGGATGCTGGCGGTCCGAGCCGTGGTCCGAGTTGGACTGTTAAGGCAGGTAGAGTTGCGGATCCACCGGGCGGCCCTGATAACGAATCTCAAAGTGCAGGTGCGGGCCCGTGGAGTAGCCGGTGGTCCCGGCACCCCCTAGCAGTTCTCCCTGCATGACCTCTTGTCCCACCTTGACGACGATCTTGGAAAAGTGAGCGTAATAGGTCCGCCATCCGCCGGGGTGCTCGACGATGACCAGGTTGCCATACCCACCGCCCCATTCAGCGAACGCGACGACGCCGCCAGCCGCCGCGACGATGGGGTCCCACATTTCGGCGGCGATGTCGAGGCCGATGTGGCCGGGGTTGCCGGGATCGTGGAACGTCCAGCCAGAGATTCGGCGCCGCGTGGTCGGCCACTGAAACTGTCCCGGCGTGATAGAGACGACCGGACCGCTGGGCGTGGGCGTCCTGCGCGGTTGCGGCTGGGGGGCGCCGGGCGTTCCCGGCTGAGCGGGTTCCGAGAGGGTGAGGAGCAGCGAGTAGCGACCCGGCGCACCCGACGCCGGCAGCACGCGCACATAGTAGAGATCGTCGGCCGGCAGGCTAGATATGCTCAGATAGGGCGGCAGGAAGACCGATCCGCCCTCCTCGACCAGGGTCGCGCCGCCAGTGGTGACCAGGTAGGTGGTCAGTTCGGCCTCCACGCTGGAACCGGAACCGGGGTGGAGCCACATTTCGATAGTGACCGACTGACCAGCGTGGCCTTGAAAGCGCCATTCATCCACCGACGCTGTGCCCAGAGTCCCGTCGGCTGGCTCGCCGGGGGTGAGCCAGTTCACGGTCGTCGAGGTGGGTGTTGGAGTGAGGATCGGGGTTGGGTCTGCGCTGGAGAGGGCCGGCGGCGGCGTGATCCAGCGTTGAGCCAGGCCAGCGCCGACCAGGTAGGCGGCGGCTACCAGGATGGCAGCCAGGAGACTCCACGCCAGTAGAGATAAAGACAGGGGGCTTTTACCGCCCCCTGTGGTACTGTTTGTATGGCTCATCAAGCTCCGATTGAACTATTTCCTATCGAGCCATCACCCGGCCTTGCATATCTGGAGGCACCCCGACCCCCATCAGGTCCAGGATGGTCGGGGCCACGTCCATCAGTTGTAACCCCTCGACGTACTTTCCCCTGTGATTGTGACGAGGATCCCACAAGATGAATACGCCATCCTGGGCGTGGTTGGCATCGTCCGGGCCGAGGTCGTTTTCAAAGGTATAGATGTCGGGCAGGCCAAAGGACCCCACCGAGCGCCAGCGCAGATTGCCAAAGTAGACCATCAGGTCGGGGGCGACGTTGCGCACTTGCCGATACAGGTCTTGCGGTTTGAAGGCCACCGAGTTCATCGGCCGACCGGTGTGATCGGGCAGGGATTCGATCAGCTCTTTGAGATGATCGCGTGTTTTCTCGTACTTGGAGGCGGGAATCTTGCCCTGAGGTTCGCGTCCCTCGACGTTCATAAAGATGCGGGCATAGTAGCCGCCGGCCCCCCACGCGGTGGTCTTTTCCCAGTCCACCTCGACTTTTTCAAAGGGAATGATGCCTTGGTAGCGTGGTTCATCTTTGAGCACCAGCAGTCCCTCGCGGCGCAGCCATTCGTTGATGACGATGCCGCCCTCCATAGCCTGCGCTCCGTGGTCGGACGTGACCAGCACGACTGCGTCGTCGTCCAGCATGCCCAATAGTTCGCCCAACTCCCGGTCCAAGTAGCGGTAATAGTCGGGGATGGCCTCCTGGTAAGGGTTGCCCGGTTCGTGTTTCGGGTGGGCGGGGTCCCAGAACTTCCACATGCCGTGGTGGAGGCGGTCCAGGCCGATCTCGACGAACATGAACAAGTCCCACGGTTTCTCGCGCAGCAGATACTTGATCACTTGGAAGCGTTTCTCGGTCATCTCTTGGATCTGCTGCAAGAGGTGGGATTTGTCGTCGGTGCGGAACTGGGGCACGTCCACGTCATAGTCGCGCCCGTCGAGCACTCGATCAATCTCGAAACGCAGGTCGTTGGGGAAGGTATACTGTCGCTGGGTGCTGGGGGTCAGAAAGCTGCTGATCAGGTGGCCCTTGAGAGGCTGGACGGGATAGGTTTGCGGCACGCCGACGACGATGGACGTTTTGTCCGCCTCGGTCAGAATGTCCCAGACCCGTTTTTCGTGGATAGCATTGGCGGTGGCGATGGTCATACGGTCGTAGGAATGGTCGGCCCGGTTGCGAAAGCCGTAAAAGCCCAGCACCCCAGGGTCCTTGCTCGCCAGCATCGAGGTCCAGGCGGGGACGGTGATGCACGGGATCGAACTGGAGAGGGGGCCATAGATGCCCTCGTCAACGAGGCGGCTCAGGTTGGGCAGGTGGTCCTTCAGCCCCAGACTGTGTTCGGCGCTGGTTTGAAAGAGCACCGGAGGCGGGGCGCAGTCGAGTCCCACGACCAGGACTTGATGCTTCCGTCGTCTAAAAAAATTTAACATAACTCACTTCCCGGTGATGCTGTAGTCTGCTGTGTGAACATCCAGTTCGGTCTAGGTCGTTTCCTTGTGGCGCTGGACGCCTTCCAACAGGACACGGGCGACCTCGGGACGGGTGAACTCTTCGGGCAGCATCTCGCCCCGCTCCAACATCTCGCGCACTTGGGTGCCGCTCAAAAAGAGCCAGTCATCCTTGCCGTGGGGGCAGGTCTTGGCCGATACGATGGCCTCGCATTTCTTGCAGTAGAAGGCGTGCTCGAATCTGAACGGCGTGATGCCAATCTCTTGCGGGGGAAATTGATCAAAGATGTTCTGAGCGTCATAGGTGCCATAGTACTTGCCCACGCCGGCGTGGTCCCGCCCCACGATAAAGTGGGTGCACCCATAGTTCTTGCGGGCGATGGCGTGAAAGATCGCCTCGCGCGGCCCGGCGTAGCGCATGGCGGCCGGAAAGACGCCCAGCAGCACCCGCTCGGCGGGGTAATAGTCGCGCAGGATCGCCTGGTAGGAGGCGATGCGCACGTCGGCCGGGATGTCGTCATCCTTCGTCTCGCCGACCAATGGGTGGAGGAACAGGCCATCCACGATCTCGAGGGCCGTTTTCTGGAGATACTCGTGGGCTCGATGGATGGGGTTGCGGGTCTGAAAACCCACCACGGAGCGCCAGCCCCGCCGGGCGAACATGCGCCGCGTCTCGGCCGGGGTGTGACGCAGTTCGGGAAACTCGGTCTGGACGGCGCTGGGCCAATCAACCAGCCAGATGTCGCCGCCCAGAAGCACCTCTCCCCGACCGTAGAGCCGGGCCACGCCCGGGTGAGCCTCCTCGGTCGTTCGGTAGACCTCGCGGGCCTCCTGTTCTTTGACCTGGCGGGTGTAAGGGTATTTTTCGGCCACTTCCATGACGGCCAGGATGCGATCTCCGTCTTTCTCCCGTTCGCACAGGGCAATTTCTTGGTTTTCCTTGATCTGGTCGGCCACGTCCTGTCCCACGGCCAGGGTCACCGGGATGGACCAGATCAAGCCGTTGGTCAAGCGCATCTCTGTGACACAGCGATGGTAGTCGGCCTGGCGCATAAAGCCGGTCAGGGGGCTGAGGGCGCCAACTCCGATCAACTCCAGATCAGAAAGGCCCATCGGCCGCAACGGAATCTTGATCATGGTCGCGGCGCGCTCTCGCACGGCTGCTCGCACTTCGCCCCGTAGGACTCGGTCTACCAGGACCCCTCCGTGGGGGTGAATAACGTCGTAATAAGGTTCACTCAACGGTTTACTCCTTGCTTGTGGACTGTTAACGGGAGGATTGTACCACGCTAATGGATAGTGTCAAGACTGGGAACCAGTCCCCAAAACCTGGGACGGGTGTGTGGCTTGTCTTTCTACAAGCTTGCAGCTACAATACCCTGGTCAGATTGAATGAATAGGAGAAGGGTGATGAAAGTGATGCTGCTGCGCGAACCCTGCGCGATAGAGGAACGTCCATTGGAATTAGCCGCCTGGCCGCGGCCGAATCCTGGTCCCGGCCAGGTGCGCTTGCAGGTGCGGGCCTGTGGGATCTGTCACACCGATCTGCACACGGTAGAGGGAGACCTGGAGCTGCCCAAGCTCCCCCTGATTCCAGGGCATCAGATCGTGGGGGTGGTGGAAGCCCGGGGAGAGAGCGCGGATCGGTTCGAGGTGGGGCAGCGGGTGGGGGTGCCGTGGCTTTACAGCGCCTGCGGGGCGTGCGAGTTCTGCCGGCGCGGCCAGGAGAATCTGTGCCGGGAGGCCCGGTTCACCGGCCTGCACGCCGATGGCGGGTATGCTGAAGCGATGGTGGTGCCAGAGGCGTTTGCCTATCCCATTCCCGAGTCCTTTTCTGACGTGGAAGCTGCGCCGCTCTTGTGCGCCGGCATCATTGGCTATCGGGCCCTGCGTTTGAGCGAGATCCAGCCCGGGCAGCGGCTGGGACTGTACGGTTTCGGTGCTTCGGCTCACGTCACGATTCAAGTGGCCCGCCATTGGGGATGTTCAGTCTATGTCTTTACCCGCAGCGCTGGACACCGGCAGTTGGCCCGCGAGTTGGGGGCCGAGTGGGTAGGCGGGGCGGAGGATACTCCCCCCCAACGGATGCACGGCAGCATCATCTTTGCCCCAGCGGGCGAACTGGTCCCAGAAGCGCTGCGGGTGCTGGAGCGAGGCGGGACGCTGGCTCTGGCCGGGGTGACGATGTCGCCGGTTCCGGCGCTGGATTACGACGACTTGCTCTATTGGGAGCGGACGGTGCGCAGTGTCGCCAACTTTACCCGGCAGGATGCGCGGGAACTGTTGCAGGTGGCGGCCGAAATCCCCATCCACACCACGGTGGAGACATTTGCCCTGGAACAGGCAAACGAGGCGCTGCTGGCCGTCAAGCGGAGCGAAATTGATGGGGCCGGGGTGCTGATCGTCGAGCCGTAAAAGCGACTACCACCCGCTGGCGGCAAAGGTCTCTTTCAGCAGAGCTTCTCGTTCCTGGGGCGTCATGGGACGGGGACGGGCACAGTCCTCCAGCAAGGCCGTCAGAAGCTCGGTGCTGATGTGTCGCCCGTCGTAAAAGACGTGTCGGTCTATGAATTCTTGGCGCGTCTCCAGGGATTGCATCTGGTCGAAGAACAGGTTGCCCAGCCCATAGTGGATGAAGGCCCCATCCACAAAGTCGAATCCCTGGGGCTGGTGGGCCTGGCTGCCGCTGACGATGACGGCTCCGGCCTCGCTCAGGGCGCGAAAATCAATTCGCTGTTGACCGGTGGGCTCGTAGCTATAGGTCTCTAGATACTGGAGGGTGACGATGGGTATGTGACCGCGCTCCCGCAGGTCGCGAATTTGGGGCCCCAGCTGCTCGGCGATGCGCCCAAAGTTGCAGGGGGCGGAACCGGGCAGTTCCTCTGTGGCCCAATCGGAGGCTGGACCGGCCGGGTTGCAGCCCACGAAGCCAAAGGTGTGCACCCCGTGGCTGAGGGTCAGCGGTCGTTGGGCCTGAGCCAAGTTCCACCCGCCGCCATAGTAGGGGATGCCGCGCGTGTCGTACATGATCAGCGAGAGTTTCATGGCGTCCAGCCCCCAGTCCAGCAAGTGGTTGCCCGTCAGTTCCACCACGTCCACGTCGATGATCTCGAACAGCTCGAAATAGCTGGGATCAGAGCAAAAGACCATGGTGTAATAGTCGCCCGGCGGTGGACAGTTCTCCGCAAAGGAGACCTCGTTGCTGATGTGGGTGATGTCGGCTTCGACCAGCCAGTGATGGATGTCCTCGGCGGGATAGGCCACGCCGTGCCTGTCCATGCGCATGGCCGTGGCTCGGGTCAGGGCAGTCACGCCAGTCATCACGACGACTGACATCTTGGCCGGGTCTCGATTGGTGATGCGGGGCACAAGCTCCTGGAATTTGGCGACGCCGCGTTCGAGACCAGACACGCCGACGCGCAGGACCAGGGCATAGGGCTGCACGTCCAACCGTTGGTTGAGGGCCGAGATGCCATCCACCTGGAGCACCTTCCAGCGCGGTTCGAGTTGGTCGAAGGGGACGATGCCCCAGGCCGGGCGGGTGTCCCAGGCGTGCTGGACGATCTGGTCGGCTGACACGATCTCGACTGCCCCAGGAGCCGGCGTCCCCACGACGGCAGCCAGCGTGGTGGCGGTATCGGCCGTCATCAGCAGCGGTCGCCCGGCGAACGGGCCACCCGGCGTGCCGTTCCAATGGCTGATGACCTGGGTCCAGGATATGCCATCGGTCAAGGTTGGGAACGGGGCTACCAGGGCGTAGGTCCATTCGGCGATCATGTCTGTGCCTGGGGGGGGATTGAGGGTCAGTTGTACGTCGGCAGAGTCGGAGGTGGTGGGGGCAAAGAAGTCGGGATGTTCTGTCAGAGTGGCGTTTAAGGCATCGGTCATCGCAGGAGGCAGGGCGTCGGGCAGGTGGATGGTGACCGGCCAGGCGGGCGTGGGCGTGGGAGCTGTCTCTTATACACATCTCCGAGCCCACGAGACCGTAC
>OMKS01001334.1_pt1 | contig 22038 bp, 15 predicted proteins | sample 1674721 | NCBI WGS metagenome assembly OMKS01 (sample SAMN06264996, study PRJEB25208) | sediment metagenome | isolation source: hot spring sediment | place: USA: California | collected 2014-09-02
GGGTGGGGACTGGTCAGCGCGGCTGGGGCGGTCGGAACCGGTTGCTCAACCTCTCCCTTCTCAAGAAAGGGGGGAGGAGGTTCCGGCGGGGGCGCGTTTTCGTCGGGGTAAGCTCCCGGCTCTACCTCCGGTACCAGTGTGGTCACCGGGGGCAGGGGACGGAAATAGCTGTTAAAGCCCCAGTAGGCCAGAAAACCCAAAACCAGCAGCAACAGCAGAATGAAAACATGGTTGCCGGTCAAGCTGCGGGGAGCCTCCGCCATATCCTCGGAGGCCAGCAGCTCCTGGATGTTGACCTTATCGGTGGTGGCAGCGGCCGGCAGGCCTTGCTCCTCGATGTGAAGCCGCAGGGCCTGGTCGGGATCAAGTCCCAGGTAGCTGGCGTATATTCTGACAAAACCCCGGGTGAAAACCGGCGCGGGGAGGTGGCGGGAGGGTTTGCCTTCCAGGGCCTCCAGCGAGGAGAGGTGGATCCGGGTCGCCGCCGCCGCCTCTTCCAGGGAAACGCCTTTGGCAGATCGGGCCCGCCGCAGTTTTTCACCCAGATTGGCCTGCCCCTCTCCGTCATGAGGGGAGGAACCGGAGGTTGGACCCTGTTCCGGTCCCGGAGTATCCGGGTGGCGGCGTTTGTGTTGGTTGGAAGTCATGGCGATCCACCTTGAAATTGGCCCATAATGGTTCGGGCCGGCTTACAGCATGATCCTGATATAGGCATCTTCACGCAGGCTGTGCACCCACCTGGTGAATTGCTCTTCCAGGGCCTGGTTGTAGAGCTTTTCCCGGATTTCATCCCTAGCCTCATCATAGGGCCGCTGGGCGTGAAGATCGCCGCGATCGGAGAGAAGCATGAAAAACTGATAACCGGCGGCGGTTTCAATTAACGGGGAGATATCTCCCGGGCTCAGGGTCGGGATCTGCTCAAGCATTACTCCGGCCAGTTCATCGCGGTGGAGAACCCCCAAATCACCGCCGTCGCGAGCCGACGGCAGGTCGGAATAGAGGCGGGCCAGCTCCCGGAAATCCCCCCCGGCCAAAACCTCCTCCCGGGCCTCCTGGGCGCGGCGGCGGGCCTCGGCCCGGCCGGCTGGATCGGCCGTCTGCCAAGTGAATCCCATTTGCAGAATGTGAAAAGCCTCCTCCTGCCGGCGACCGACGTAATTTTCATCATAGTACTGCCTGATCCGGCTCTCCGGAATCACCACCCGCTCCCGCACCTCCAGACTGAGCAGCCGTGACTGCAAAATCTGGGCGCGCAACTCCTTGCGGTAATCGGCCAGGGAGGTGTTAAGCCGCTCCAGATCCCTTTCCAGTTCGGCCATGGTCAGCTGGTTGTCGCTGATGATCCGGGCGATGGCGTCGTCTATCTCCCGTTCGCCCACCTGGATCCCCCGTTTGGCGGCGTGCTGCTCCACCAGCAGCCGGTCAATAATCCCGGCCAGGAGCTGCTGGCGGGCCTCGGTCAGGGCGTTTTCCCGTTCGCTGGCCCTCACCTGGCTCAAAACCTGCTCCTCCACTCCCGCCAATTCCCGGTTGAGCTGCGACAGGGTGATAATCTCGCCGTTAACCTCAGCCACCACCCGATCGATGATTCGCGCCTGGGTCTGACCGGAGCGGACCGACAGCCCCAGCAGCAGACAACAAACCGTAATGATCAGCAGGAGTGGGTGGAGAGGTGAGGAGGAGAGACGGTTCAAGTGGCGCATTATTCCTCTGAACTGGTTGGTTAAACAATAAAAAACTCTAGAAAGAGATATCATCCCCCATGAGCGCGTGCAACAACTTTTTGATTTCATTGAAGAGAGCGGCGGGGGAGGGTTTGGGGGGCAAGGGACAGATCAGCCGGGCCTCCGGGGTGAAACGGATCCCCTTTTTAGGTTGGTTGACCAGGGTCAGAATCCGTTCCGGCGGCACCGGGGTGGAGGCGTGGAAACTGAAGACCAGGGCGGCCGGGCCCTGTTCGAGCTTGCTGACCTTCAGGGCGGCCAGACGGTTTTTCAGGGCGATCACCCTAAAGAGGTTGTCGGCTTCCGGGGGCAGCGGTCCGAACCGGTCGCTGAACTCATCCCGGATGTCGGCCAAGGCGGTATCGTCGGGGGCCGCCGTGATCTTGCGGTAACAGAGGTAACGCTGGTTGACGTCGCTGACATAACTTTGGGGGATGTGGGCGGCGATGGCCAGCTTGATCTCCGGTTCAACCTCTTCCTGGAGCTCATCCAGGTTGGGATCGACCCCGCTCCCTGCGCCGCGACGTTTAAGGTCGATGACAGTTTTCTGCAGCAGATCCAGGTACATGTCGTAGCCAACCGCTGCGATGTTACCGCTTTGCGATTCCCCCAGAATATTGCCGCCGCCCCGGATCTGCAGATCGCTCAAGGCCAGCTTGAAGCCGCCTCCCAGCTCGTTGTAGTCCATCAGGGCTTGGAGCCTGCGCCGGGCTTCGCCGGCTAGATCGTCCAGGGCCGGTACCAGTAGGTAGGCGTAAGCCTGTTGGCTGCTGCGCCCCACCCGCCCCCGCAACTGATAGATCTCCGCCAGCCCCAGCCGTTCGGCCTGGGTGATGATGATGGTGTTGGCGCTGGGAATGTCCAGGCCCGATTCGATAATGGTGGTGCAGATCAGGACATTGATCTCCCGGCGGACAAAGCGGACCATGATCTCCTCCAGCTGCTTGGCCGGCATCTGACCATGGGCCACCGCCACCCTGGCTTCGGGCACCAGCTGTTGCACCCGGGTCGCCACCTCGTGGATGCTTTTAACCCGGTTGTGGACCAGGAAAACCTGGCCGTCCCGGCCCAGCTCCCGGTGGACCGCCTCCTTGATCACCAGGTCGTCGTGGCGGGCGATGAAGGTTTTCACCGTACGCCTCAGCTTAGGTGGGGAACTGATCACCGAAAGGTCGCGAACCCCCAGCAGGGAGAGTTGCAGGGTGCGGGGGATGGGGGTGGCGGTGAGGGTCAGCACATCCACTCCGGTTCGTAATTTCTTCAACTTCTCCTTGTGGGTCACTCCAAAACGGTGTTCTTCGTCGATGATCAGCAGGCCCAGCTTTTTGAACCTGACGTCGGTGGAGAGCAGGCGGTGGGTGCCGATGATGATATCGATCCGACCGGCGGCCAGCTCGGCCACGATCTTCTTCTGTTCACCGCTGCTCCGGAAACGGTTGAGGCTGTCCACCCGCAGGGGAAAACCGGCCAGCCGTTCGCGGAAGGTGGCGGCATGCTGTTCGGCCAGGACGGTGGTGGGCACCAGCACCGCCACCTGGGCGCCATCTTCCACCACCTTGAAGGCGGCCCGCACCGCCACTTCGGTTTTACCGTAACCGACATCGCCGCAGACCAGCCGGTCCATGGGGCGGTCGGAACAGAGGTCGTCCATCACCTCGCCGATAGCCTTGAGCTGGCCGGGGGTTTCATCGAAGGGGAAAGACTCTTCCAGTTCATGGTAGAGCTCGCCGGGGTTGGAGAAACGGTTTCCCGCGGCCAGTTTTCGTTTGGCGTAGAGGTTGAGCAGTTCCCGGGCCACCTGCCAGACCGCCTTTTTGATCCGGTTACGGGTGGCCAGCCAGCTCTTGTCGCCCAGTTTGTCCAGATTGGGTTCCTGGTCGGTGAGCCCTTTGTATTTGCCCACGCTGTTGATCTGGTCCACCGGGATGAACAGTTTGTCATCGCCCCGATAACGGATCTTCAGGTAGTCGTTGGTGATTCCGTTGAGTTCGATGGGGACCAGGCCCTGGTAAGCCCCGATTCCGTGGCGGCGATGGACCACCAGGTCGCCGGGGTTGAGTTCGTCAAAGGTGCCGATCTTCTCACTGGGGGGCTGGCGCCGGGTCCTGCCGGTCCCGGATAGCCGTTCACCGAAGAGTTCGGTCTCCGAGAGGAAGTGGAGCTTGGCGGCGGGCAGGTCGAACCCGCTGCTCAATGGCTGGGGGACCAGGAGCAGGCGGGGAGGGACGGCCGGGGTAGCCGTCGCCTCGGCGGCCACCGGCGGGTGCTCCACCACAACGGGGTCAAGCTGGTGCTGGCTGAGCAGTTCAGCCATGCGGGCGGCGTGACGGGGTGAGCGCGAGGCCAGCAGGACCTGCTCCCCCTGTTGCAGCCAGTCCCGGATCTGGCGGGCCAGGGGAGCGAGCAGGCCCTGCTCGTGGCGTTGCAGGTCGATTTGCTGCTTGAGCAGAACGTGGTTGCCGGTGGGGATGGCGAAGCTTTGGCGCTGGTCGGGTTCCGCGGGAGAGAGGGGCAGGAGGCGGGCTCCCGGCCGCTCGGCAAGTTGTTCCAACAGTTGCCCGGGAGCGAGAAAAAGCTCCTCCGGGGCCAGGGCTGGCTTGGTTGCCGCCACCATTTCCCGGTAGTTGGCCAGCACCCGCTCCCCGTGCAACTCCAGGCTCTGGCATAGGCGAGGATGATCCACGGTGATGATCAGGGTCTCGGCAGGCAGGTAGTTTAAGGGGAAGAGCGCCGCCGGTTGCAGCAGGGGCAGGAAAAAACGGTCGCCGGTGAAGGGGCGGCGGTGGGTCAGGCAATCCCGCAGGCGAACACTCTCCTCCCGCCGCCACTCCCCAGCCTCCTCCAGTCGGCGGAAACGGGTCAGCATCTCCCGGTGGTCGGGGGAGTTGGCGGGGGGGTAGAGGCAATCGGAGGCGGGCAGCAGGACCACCTCGTCCAATTCGCCGATGGAGCGCTGGCTGATGGGGTCGAAGTGGCGGAGGGACTCCACGGTGTCGCCGAAGAAATCCAGGCGTAGGGGGTACTCCTGACCAGGTGAGAAAATGTCGATAATTCCGCCGCGAATACTGTATTCCCCCACCTCCTGGACCAGGGCCACCTGCTCGTAGCCGCCGGCGCTCAACCGCTCCGCCAGTTGCCGGGGATCGGTCTCCTCGCCTTTGATCAGCAGTTCGGCCAGGCCCCCCAGCTGCTCCGGGGGGATGGTTTTGCTGGTCAGGGACTTGATGGAGGCCACCAGAATAAAGGGCTCCCGGGCACTCATCACCTGATAGAGGGCCGCCAGGCCGGCGGCGGTGGTGGCCGGATCGGTCCGGAGCGGGGCGTAGGGCGGGATCTCCGGGTCGGGGTAATGGATCACCGGGCGGTCGCTGAAAAGTTTAAGGTCGGCGGCCAGGCGCCGGCCCTCCTCCTCTTCGGCGCAGAGGGCAAGGAGAGGGGCGCGGGACTGGGCTACCCGGCCGATAAACCAGGCGGCGCTTCCTCCCCGGGGCCCGTAAACCTCCAGGGGGTGAGGCGAGCGCCGCAGCGCGTCAATTAGTTGTTTCATCAGAACCTATAGGGGGCTGATTCCCGAAAACGGGAGCCCACCGACCCGCCCGTTGGTTTTAGAAGACGCCGCCCATGGAGAAATCCCACACCGTTCGTTTCTCGTCATCTTCGGGATCAAGATTGTAACCCCACTCCAGGCGCAACGGACCTAGGGGGGAAAGCCAGCGAAAGCCGAAACCCACACTTTTCTTGAGATCATCGGTCCGCCAGTTTTCAGACTTAGTGTAAACATTGCCGGCATCGAAGAAGATCAGGCCCTTGAGGCCGATCTCCTGGGAAATGGGGAAGATCCATTCACTGTTCATATACCACATCTTTTCGCCGCCGATCCGGTAGAGGTCGTCCTCGGGATCCCGGGGACTGATGGTGGCAGTCTCGAAGCCCCGCAAGGTCCGTAGCCCCCCCAGGAAAAATTTTTCATAAATCGGCAACTTGTCGGTTTCGTTTTCCCGGATGTACCCCATGGAGCCCTTGAGCCGGAAGGTGGTGCTGTTCAGCCAGTTGCTCCGGGTTTCCTTGAGCAGGGGGATCCCATCCCAGGGAAAGAAACGGGTGGCGGAACTCTCCAGACGGGAAAAGGCGGTGTCCCCGCCCAGAAAGCCCCCGGCGTGTTTCAGGCCGATATCGAAAATCGAACCGCGGGTGGGGTCGATGCGGTTATTACGGGTGTCCCGCACCAGGCCCAGGCGCAGAAAACTGTTCACATGGAGGTCAATGGAGTCGGTGATCGCCCGGGGGGCGCCCAGGCTGACGTCACTGAGGGTACTGTCCTCATAACCGTAGCCCCAGTAGAGATTCCACTTTTCCCCCAGGGGATAGCCGAAGCGCAGGGCGCCTCCGGTGGATTCCTTGGTATAATCGATGTACTCCCTTTCCCAGTTGTACAGGTCAATACCGAAGAGCAGCTTGGAGTCGGCCAGCCGGGGCTCGGTGAAGCTCAGGTTGTAGTGGGTGGCGTTGGCGCTAAGATCGGCCTGCAGGGAGAGCCGCTGACCCTTGCCCATGAAGTTGTCCTGGCTGATCTGGCCCATGAACATCAGCTTATCCATGGAGCTGTAGCCCGCCCCGATGCTGAAGGTGCCGGTGGGCTTCTCCTTGACCTCGATCTGGAGATCCATCAGGTCGTCCCGCATCAGGGCCGGCTCGGGCCGGACATCGATATCCTCGAAGAAGTCCAGCTGCTGCAGGCGTTCCATGCTTTTTCGGATGGCGGAGGTATCCAGAACGCCTCCCTCCTGCACCCGGATCTCCCGGCGGATCACCTTGTCCCGGGTACGGGTGTTGCCGCGAATGGTGATGCGGTTGATGTGTACCAGGGCGTTTTTTTCCAGCTGGAAAACCACGTCGACTTGCCGGGTCTGATCGTCGCGGCTGACCATGGGTTCAACTTCGGCAAAGGCGTAGCCATCCTGGGCGTAGCGGTCGCTTATGCGCATCATGTCGTCCCGCAGCACCTGGCGGCTGAAGTACTCCTCCCCCCGTAGCTTGATCAGTGCCAGCAACTCCTCCTCCGGGGCGATCAGCTCCCCCCGCAGTCCGATCTCCCCCACCGTGAAGCGCTCACCCTCCTCGATATTGAAGGTGATGAAGAGCCGGTTGTCCTCCCGGCTGATCTCCGGGGCCCCGACCCGGGCGTCGATGAAGCCCTGGTTGTGGTAGAAGGCGGCGATCCGGGCCCGGTCCTGCTCCAGGATGTCGGTCTGGAGCCGGCCGGAGCGGGTGAGCCAGGAGAAGAGTCCCTTGGTCTTGGTGGTCATTACCTTGCGGATCGCCCGGGGGCGGAAGGAGTCATTGCCGGTGAAGTTGATCCGTTTGATATAGATCCGCTCCCCTTCCTCGATCTCAAAACGGACATCGACCAGACCGGCGGCGGTTTCGGTCGTTGTCGAGGTCACTTGGCTGTTGTGGTAGCCCTTCTCCTTGTAAAGCTGGATAATGCTCTCCTCGGCCTGGTGTACCAGTCGGGTGTTGATGATGGTGTTGGGCAGCACCGCGATCACTTCCCGAATGTCACTCTCCTTGAGTTTCCGGTTGCCGCTGATGAGTACCTGGCCGATCACCGGTTTTTCGGTGACGACAAAGGTCAGTTTGGTGCCGGTCGCGCCCTCCTCAGCCAGCACCTGGATATCGTCAAAAAAACCCATGGCGAAGATCGCCTTGATGTCTTCCTGGATCCTGGTGGGCTCGAGGTGTTCGCCGGCCTTGCTGGAAACCCGGCGCAGGATTGCCCCGGAGCCGGTCTTGACGTTGCCCTCGATATGGATCGCGCTGATCAGGTCCGCCGCCGGGGCCGGGGGCAGAATCTTACGGCTCAGCTCCTTAAGGCCGGGGCCAAGCTGGTCCGGGGACGCGGCCCGGCCGGAAAAATAGCGGACCGGCTCCTCCCGGTTGAGATCGAAAAGGCTAAGATCGATGCTGAGCTGCTCGCCCAGGCGGGTCAGAGTCCCGGCCGCCAGATAACGGATATGGCTTGGCCACTCCAGGGCCTGGAGAGCCGGGAGGGAGGGAGGCCAGCCGCCGGGGGCCCTCAGCAGTTCGGCCACCCTGGCCCGGTCGGCCAGACCGCTTCCCAGCTCTTGGAGAATGGCCGTCAGGGCGGTATCGCTTTCGGTCGCCAACTCCTCCTCCCCGGCGGGGGCCAGAATCTGCAGGGGCAGAAACAGGGTGTTGGCCGGAGTTGGTTCCGCCGCGGCTGCAATCGGCAGCGACCAGACAAACAGCAGGACTAAGAGCTGGCAAAAGAGGCGGCGGGTGATCTGGCGAAGAGATAAGGAGTTGGGTGCGATCTTAAACAAGCAGCCGGGCCAGATTTGCGGCTTCATGGGGTACCTGATGGGTTGATTTATATTGCGCTGAACTCCGGGCAACCGGCCGGGAGCGGAATCGGAAATCCTTAGCAGGCATCACTTCTGCTGTCAAGGGCCAAGATATTAGAGCGAGGGCAGCTGGTCGGCGGAGATCTCCCGCAGGCTGCCCCCTTCCAGACGCAGCACCCGATGCAGACGGGCGGCCAGCCGATAGTTATGGGTCACCATCACCAGGGCCAGCCCCAGATCCCGGTTCAGTTCCCGGAGTAGCTCAAAAACGGCCTCGCCGGTTTTGGGGTCCAGGTTGCCGGTGGGCTCATCGGCCAGCAGGAGCCGGGGCCGCATGATCAGGGCCCGGGCGATGGCCACCCGTTGCTGCTCCCCCCCCGAAAGTTCCCCCACCCGGTGGGTGGTACGGGCCGCCAACTGTACCCGCTCCAGCAGATCAACGGCCCGCTCGCGGGCCGCCCGGGGGGGCAGTCCGGCGATCAGCCCGGGGAGCATCACGTTTTCCAGGGCGGAAAACTCCGGCAGCAGATGATGGAACTGGAAAATGAAACCGATGGTCCGGTTGCGAAAGGCGGCCAACTGGTCGGAAGATTGGGCGAAAACGTCGCGGCCCTGGTACAGGACCCGGCCCTGGGAGGGGCGGTCCAAGGTGCCCAGAATATGGAGCAGGGTGGTCTTGCCGCTGCCGGAACTACCCACCACCGCAATGGTCTCCCCGGCGGCGATCCGCAGGTCGGTACCCCGCAAAACCTCCAGGGAGGAAGGGGGGGGGAAGCGCTTGCCGAGTTGTTGCAACTCCAGCAGCGGAGCGGCGGTGTCGGTCTGGCGGTCGAGTTTATTCATAACGCAAGGCCACGGCGGGATCGATTCGGGCCGCCCGCCAAGAGGGGTAGATGGTGGCGGCAAAGGTGATCAAAACCGCGGCCCCGGCGATGAGGCTCACATCCAGGGGCAGTACCTGGACCGGCAGGGTGGAGATCGGGTAGATCTCCGGCAGCTCGATAAAGTGGTAGCGGCTCAGGATCTCGCACAGCGACAGGCCGGTGGCCACCCCCAGGCCGGTCCCCACCAGGCCGATCACCAGTCCTTCATACATAAAGATTCGCATGATGCTGCCGTTGGTGGCGCCCATTGCCTTCAATATGGCGATATCCTTGGTTTTTTCCATCACCACCATGATCAGGGTACTGACGATGTTGAAGGCGGCCACCATCACCACCAGGGTCATGATCACCGACAGGGCCGCTTTTTCCAGGGCCAGGGCGGAGAAGATGTTGCGGTTCATGTTCATCCAGTCCCGGGCGCTGTAGGTTGGTCCCAGTTCGCGGTTGATCTGGGCGGCGATCCGGTCGGCCCGGTTGATGTCATGCACCCGCACCTCCAGGCCATGCACCGTCTCCCCCAGGTCCATGAAGTCCCGGGCGGTGGCTAGATCGAGATAGGCCAGGGAGGAGTCGTATTCGTACATTCCCGAGGCGAAAATCCCCACCACCCGGACGGTTTTGATTTTGGGTAGCACCCCCATGGGGGTCAAAGGGCCGGCGGCGGAGATCAGCTTGACCCGCTCGCCCACCAGCACCCCCAGGTGGGAGGCCAGATCCTTGCCCAGGATAATTCCCGGGGCCTGGCGGCTGCCCGATGGCACCGCCAGATCGGTCAAGGCCCCTACCTCCAGGTATTCGGTCAGCTTCAGCACCTGGTTGACCGTTTCGGGATCGACTCCGCGGATGATGGCGCCGGTACCTCCCACCCCGCCGGTGATCATGGCCTGGCCGTAGATATAGGGAGTAACGCCGGTTACTCCGGCAATTCCGGCGATCCGGGCGGCGGCGTCGGGGTAGTCGCTCAGTTCCACCCCGGGCCGCTGGACCACGATATGGGAGTTGATTCCCAGAATCTTATCCCGAAACTCGGCGGTAAATCCGGTCATCACCGCCAGCACCACGATCAGGGCCGCCACCCCCACCAGGACTCCGGCCACCGAGATCAGCGAAATCAGGGAGATAAATCCCTTGCTGCGCTTGGCCTTCAGGTAGCGCCGACTGACAAACCACTCGAAACCCATGCTACTTTTTTTCCGGTCGCAGATGGGGGAAGAGAATAACGTCACGGATTGAGGGGGCGTCGGTGAGCAGCATCACCAGCCGGTCGATGCCGATCCCTTCCCCGGCCGCCGGCGGCATGCCGTATTCCAGGGCCCGGAGGAAATCGTCATCCAGCTCGGGAAAGACCTCCTCGTCGGCTCCCCGCTCGGCGATCTGCTTCTCCAGGCGCTGGCGTTGATCATCGGGATCGTTGAGCTCGCTGAAGGCGTTGGCGATCTCCCGGCCGGTTACGAAAAGCTCGAAACGGTCCGTTATCTCGGGGTTGTCGGCGTTGCGCCGGGCCAGGGGTGAGACCTCGGTGGGGTAAGCGGTGATGAAGGTGGGGTCGATCAGCCGCTCCTCCACCAGCAGCTCGAAAAGCTCGGTCTTGACCTTGCCGATTCCGGCCTGGGGTTGCAGCTCGACCCCCTTGCTCAAGGCCAGTTTTTTCAGGGCCGCGAAATCGCTCAGCAGCTCCCGGGACAGGCCGCCCACCTTTTCCAGGGCTTCATCCATGGTATAGCGGCGCCAGGGGGGGGCCAGATCCACCTCTCGGCCCTGATAGCTGATCTGCATGGTGCCGCAGACCTCCATGGCCACCCAGGAGATCATCTCTTCGGTCAGCTCCATCATATCCTCGTGGGTGGCGTAGGCCTGATAGAACTCCAGCATGGTGAACTCGGGGTTGTGGCGGGTGGAGAGTCCCTCATTTCTGAAGTTACGGTTGATCTCAAAGACCCGCTCAAAGCCCCCCACCAGCAGCCGTTTCAGGTAAAGCTCCGGGGCGATGCGCAGATAGAGGTCCATCCCCAGGGCGTTGTGGTGGGTTTTGAAGGGCTTGGCGGTGGCCCCGCCGGCGATGGGTTGCATCATCGGGGTTTCCACCTCGAGAAATCCCCGATTGGTGAGAAAATCCCGGACCAGGCGGATGATCTCCACCCGCTTGCGAAAGGTGTCGCGAACCTCGGGATTGACCATCAGGTCCACGTAGCGCCGCCGGTAGCGGGTTTCGATATCGGTGAGGCCGTGGAATTTCTCCGGCAGGGGCAGCAGTGATTTGGTCAGCAGTTTCAGGGAGAGGGCCTGGATGGTGACCTCGCCGGTCTTGGTCCGGAACAGCGGCCCGGTGAAGGCGGCGATATCGCCGATATCCAGTTTTTTGAAGATGGCATAGGCGGCATCCCCCACTTCGTCCCGCTTGACATGAACCTGGATTCGGCCGGTGCCGTCCTGGAGGTGCAGGAAGGCGGCCTTGCCGAAACGGCGCAGGGCCATGATCCGTCCGGCCACCGACATAGTGCCGGCGCTCAGGGGGGTGTCGTGGTCGAAATCGTCGGCCGGCAGCAGGTCGATGATCCGATGGCCGGGCTTGAAGTCGTTGGCATAGAGGGTGATTCCCTCCTTGGCCAGTTCGCCGGCCTTCTGGCGGCGCTGGGCGATGATCTGGTTGCTATCTTCCATGGTTTTCGCTGGTTCCGTCTTTATCTTAAAAAGGGATGGTTTGTTCTAGCGAGAGTATTTGCCGCGCAGAATCGAGGAAACTTCGCTGGTTAAGGCCAAAACCCGGCCGGCGGCCTCCAGGCTCAGGGAGCCGGTGCCGCAACTGGGGGTGATCAGGCTGCGGTTTAGGATCCGGGGCAGATCCCAGCGGTTGTCGGTCAGTTGCCCGGCCTGTTCCTCCCAGCGGGCAACCAGGGCCGGGGCCGTCTCCCGGGCAATCTGCTCCTCCTCGGCGGTGGGGACCAGGCCCCAGGCGATGATGCCGCCCCGCTCAAGAAAGGCATGGAGGGCGGCGCGGCTACCGATGAGGCGTTCGAAGTAACTGTAGGCATCGAAACTCAGGATGTCGAGCTTTAAGGAGAGCAGGAAGTCCCAGTCGGTATTGGCGCAGACATGGATGCCGGCCAGGCCGCCCGCCCCGTGCACCGCCGCGATCACCTCGTTGAGATCGCCGCCGATCTCGGCCAATGAAACAGTGATATAGGATGAGGAGCCCAGACCGGCCAGGGCCGGCTCATCGAGGAAGATCAGCACCGGCACCCCGAGGGCGGCCAGAAAACGGGTCTGCCAGGCGGCCTTCATGGCCAGGCCCTTGACCACTACTTCATGCAGAGCCTGATCGTACCAGGCGTCCTGCTGGTTTTCATCCTTGAGGCCGGTCAGCAGGGTGAAGGGGCCGGTGATCTGGCCCTTAACCGCGCGCAGTCGGGTTTGAGGCCCGGCCTGGAGACGTTCCCGCAGGTGGTACAGGCCGGGAACCCGCTCCGGGCTGCCGGCAAAGAGGGGGCTTTCCAGTCGTCGGGGGTCCTCGCCGGCGGCCAGATACTCCTCGAAAAAGGCCAACTGGCGCTCGGGGAAATCGGGGGCGCTGCTCCGGAAAAAGGTGCGGTCATGCTCCTGGCGGAAACCCGGCAGGTTTTCAGAAAACTGGCGCAGCATTCCCCCCTCGGCGGGATTGCCCGGCAACTGCGGCCAAAGGGGAATCTCCGGGGTGTGGGTCAGAATCAGGTCCAGGGCCTGGTCATAGTCGTGGAGGGGTAAGCTGCCGATCAGGGTAGCGTTACCCGCCGGCAAAAAGGGCGCTTCCTCGCTCATGGGAAAATATCCGTTTGATTTCCGTGTCAATGATGACGGTGATGGTCGCCATTGTGGCGACGGCAGCCGAATAGCTAGCAATAATACGGTGAAAAGTCAATCTGATTCAGCTGCGTCCGCGTGGCCATCCGGTGGCATCACGCTTGACGGCATGGGTAAAGTTGAGTAACATCAAAAGGTTTTTTTGCGCCCGCGAGAGTGGCGGAACTGGCAGACGCACTGGACTTAGGATCCAGCGGGCAACCATGGGGGTTCGACTCCCCCCTCTCGCACCAGTTTGTTGCCACGGTTTTTTGCCTAAAATCTTACCAACCCAATACAGACAGGAAGGAAATATGGAAGTTCGCGTCGAGGAAGTAGGTTCGCTCACCCGGAGATTGGAGGTGGTTTTGCCCAGCGAGATGGTGACCAGGGAGCTGGAGGCCGCCTACGACAAGCTCAAGGGAGAGATCAACCTTAAGGGTTTTCGCAAGGGCAAGGTGCCACGCAAGGTGCTGGAAAAGAATTACGGTCCCAAGGTGGAGTACGATGTGGCCGATCGTCTGATCCAGGAGACCTATTTTGATGCCCTGGAGGAGGTCAAGCTTGACGCGGTGGTCCATCCCGAGGTGCGGGAACATCGCTTCCAGGATGACGGCACCTTTTTCTATCAGGCCGAGGTCGATGTCCGGCCGGTTTTCGAGTTGGTGGAGTACAAGGGGGTCGAGGTTGAGATGCCCGAGCTGGTGGTGACTGACCAGGATATCGAGGCCGAGCTGGAAAAGTTGCGGCGGGAGATGGCTCCCCTCCGCAGTGTAACCGATCGGGAGATCGCCAACGGTGATATCGCGGTGATCGACTTCGAGGCCTATGACCAGGGCGTGTTGATGAAGCATGTCGGGGGCAAGGATTATTCGGTGGATGTGGGCAGCGGTCAGGTGGGCCCCGAATTCGAGGAGAAGCTGGTCGGGCTCAAGGCGGGCCAGGAGGCCACGGTGTCCATCGATTTTCCCGCCGGCTTCTCCAATCCCATCCTGGCCGGTAAAAAGATCGAGTTCAGGATCGTGGTCAAGGAGGTTAAGGAGCGGGTGATGGCCGAGTTGGATGATGAGTTTGCCAAGGATGTGGGCGAGGGGTTCGCCTCCCTGGCGGATCTGCGCAGCCATCTCCGGGAGCAGCGGCTTAAGGCCATGGAGGAGCGGCAACGGGGCGACCTGGTCGATCGGGTGATGGCCGAAATTCTTAAAAGGCATGAGTTTGAAGTGCCGCCGCGGCTGGTGGCCCATGAGATCAGCGCCATGATCAAGGAGCTGGAGGACAACTTGGAAAATCGGGGCCTGAGCCTGGAGGCGGCGGGGATCACCCGTGAGTCGATGATCGAGAAATATCAGGATGGGGCGGCCAAACGGATTCGGGGTGACTTTATCCTGAAGAAGATCGCCGAACTGGAAGAGATCAAAGTGTCGGATGAAGATATCAGTAAGGGTTTTCAGCGCATTGCCGATCAGTACAACATGCCGGTGGCCGAAGTGCAGAAGTACTTTCACAGCCGCAATGAGTTGCTGCCCTTCATGCATGAGTTGCTTACCGAAAAGATCCTTGATTTTCTGGTAGGCTCGGCCATGGTCAGGACGGTGGCCCCGGTTGCCGCCGCCGCAACTAAAACCGATGAAGAAGAGGATAAATAATGAGCCTCATCCCCTTTGTGATCGAGCAGACCCCCCGGGGCGAACGCTCCTACGATATCTACTCTAGGCTGCTCAAGGAGCGGATCATTTTCCTGGGTACCGGTGTCAATGACGAAGTGGCCAATGTGATCATCGCCCAGATGCTCTTTTTGGAGGCCGACGACCCGGACAAGGATATTACCTTTTACATCAATTCGCCGGGGGGGGTGGTCACCGCCGGGTTGGCGATCTACGACACCATGCGTTATGTGAAGTGCGATATCGCCACCCTCTGCCTGGGGCAGGCGGCCAGTATGGCCGCCGTGCTGCTGGCCGCCGGCACCGCGGGCAAGCGCTATTCGCTGCCCAACTCCCGAATCCTGATCCATCAGCCCATGGGCGGTTTCCAGGGCCAGGCCTCGGACATCGATATCCATGCCCGGGAGATTCTGCGGATGCGCCAGGAGTTGAACAAGATCCTGGCCCACCACACCGGTCAGAAATTGAAAAAGATTCAGACCGATACCGAGCGCGATTATTTTATGAGCGCGGAGGAGGCCAAGGCTTACGGCCTGATCGACAAGGTCCTGCTTGAACGGACCAGCACCAGCGAGGACGTTTGATAATGGCGAAAAAGAAGAGTGACGAAAGCGAGATCTGCTGCTCCTTTTGTGGCAAGCAGCAGAGTGAGGTCAAGAAGCTGATCGCCGGCCCCACCGTCTATATCTGTAACGAGTGCATCGAACTCTGCAACGAGATCGTCAGCGAGGATCTGCAGAATGAGGAGGCGGCCGGCCAGGGCGCTCCCAAGATGCTCAAGCCCATGGAGATCAAGAGCCTGCTTGATGAGTATGTGGTTGGTCAGGAGCGGGCCAAACGCAATCTGGCGGTGGCGGTGCACAACCATTACAAGCGGGTGGAGGGCGAGGTTCAGGCCGAGTATCAGGACGTGGAGCTGCAGAAGAGCAACATCCTGCTGATCGGCCCCACCGGCAGTGGCAAGACCCTGCTGGCCCAGACTCTGGCCCGGCTGCTCAACGTGCCCTTCACCATCGCCGATGCCACCACCCTTACCGAAGCCGGCTACGTGGGTGAAGATGTCGAAAATATCCTGGTCAACCTGTTGCAGGCCGCCGATGGCGATCTCCAGCGGGCCAGTCATGGCATTGTCTATATCGACGAGATCGACAAGATCGCCCGTAAGTCGGACAGCGCCTCCCTGACCCGCGATGTTTCCGGCGAAGGGGTTCAGCAGGCCCTGCTCAAGATCATCGAGGGCACGGTGGCTTCGATCCCTCCCAAGGGGGGGCGCAAACACCCCCAGCAGGAGTACATCAAGCTGGACACCTCCAATATCCTCTTCATCTGCGGCGGGGCCTTTGTAGGCCTGGAGCAGGTGATCCGCCAGCGGGTCGCCACCAAGTCCCTGGGCTTCGGGGCCAAGGTGGTGGGCAAGAGCAAGAAGAAGACCGGGGAGATCCTGGCCCAGGTGGAATCGGCCGATCTGCTCCGCTTTGGCCTGATTCCCGAGCTGCTGGGCCGTCTACCGGTGGTGGCGACCATGGAGGAGCTGGAGGAGGAGGATCTGATCCGTATCCTGCGCGAGCCGAAAAACGCCCTGACCCGCCAGTATGAAAAGCTGTTCGCCTTCGATGGCATTCGTCTGCGTTTCACCGAAGGGGCTCTGTCGGCCATCGCCCGGGAGGCGATCAAACGCAAGGCCGGGGCCCGGGGATTGCGCTCGGTGATGGAGGAGGCGATGCTGGATGTGATGTATGAACTGCCCTCCCAGGAGGGCGCCCGGGAGTGCGTGATCAGCGAACAGGTGATCACCAGCCGCGATTACCCGGTGGTGCTTTACGATAACAAAGAGAAGAAAACGGCTTGATATGACCGATACTGTTGCCGGTCACAAAACCTATCCCCTGATGCCCCTGCGGGATATCGTGCTGTTTCCCCATACGGTGGCTCCGCTGGTGGTGGGTCGGGAACGGTCGATCAGGGCGCTCGAGGAGGCGATGGCCTCCGGGACCGAGATCTTCCTGGCCGCCCAGCATGACTCCTCCGAGGATGAACCCAGCGAGGAAGGGATACATGGGGTGGGCACGGTGGCCGTGGTGATGCAGTTGCTGCGCTTGCCCGACGGCACCATTAAGGCCTTGGTTGAGGGGAAGCGACGGGCCCGGGTGGTCCGTTATCTGCCCCATGCCGAAATCTTTATGGTGGTGGTGGAAGAGCTGCCGGAGCTGCCGGACTCGCCGGCGGTGGCTGTCGCCTTCCTCCGCGAACTGCGCGAGGCCTTTCAGGAGTACGTCCAGTACTACAAAAAGGTGCCCGGGGAGGTGAGTAAATCCCTGGGGCGGATCGAGTCGCCGGCCAGGTTTGTCGATGTGCTGGTGGCCCACCTGCCGATCAGTATCGGGGAGAAGCAGCAGGTTTTGGCCACCATCGATCCGGTGGAGCGTTTTGAGCTGTTGCTCAACCTGCTCCATAGGGAGATCCAGGTCGCCCAGCTGGAGGCCAGTATCCGGGGCCGGGTCAAGAAGAAGATGGATAAGACCCAGAAGGACTACTATCTGGCCGAGCAGATGCGGGTAATCCAGAAGGAGATGGGGGTCAAGGACGAGGCCGCCTCCGACTTGATGGAGCTGGAGAAGCGGATCAAGGCGAAAAAACTGCCTCAGAACGCCCTGGAGAAGGTGGAGCACGAGTTCAAGAAACTCAAGTTGATGCCGGGGATGTCGGCGGAGGCCACCGTGGTCCGCAACTATATCGACTGCATCCTCAGCCTGCCCTGGCAGGAGCGCAGCGACAGCAGCCTGGATATCGCGGCGGCGGAGCAGATCTTGAACGAAGACCACTATGGTCTGGATAAACCCAAGGAGCGGATTCTGGAGTACCTGGCGGTCAAATCCCAGGTGGCCAAGCTGAAGGGACCGATCCTATGCCTGGTGGGGCCGCCGGGGGTGGGTAAGACCTCGATCTGCAAGTCGGTGGCCCGGGCGATGAGCCGCGACTTTGTTCGGTTCTCCCTGGGCGGGGTGCGGGATGAGGCGGAGATTCGCGGTCATCGCCGCACCTACATCGGGGCAATGCCCGGCAAGATTTTGCGTTCGATGCAGCGGGCTAAGGTGGTCAATCCGGTTCTCTGCCTGGATGAAGTGGATAAGATGAGCGCCGACTTCCGGGGCGATCCCGCCGCCGCCCTGCTGGAGGTGTTGGACCCGGAGCAGAACCACAGCTTCAGCGATCACTATCTGGATCTGGAGTATGACCTCTCCGACGTTTTCTTTATCACCACCGCCAACACCTTGGCCGGCATCCCCGCGCCGTTGCAGGACCGAATGGAGATTATCCGGCTCAGCGGCTACACCGAGGAGGACAAGGTCAATATCGCCAGCGGCTTCCTGGTTCCCCGCCAACTGGAGGCCAATGGCTTCGCTCCCGATGATATCCGGTTCTCCGATCCCGCCCTGCGGGAGATTATCCGCCGTTATACCCGGGAGGCCGGGGTCCGCAATTTGGAGCGGGCCATTGCCGCCATCTGTCGCAAGGTGGCCCGGGATCGTCTGCGGCGGAAAAATGGCGCCAAAAAATATCGTCTGACCCCGGCGGCGGTGGCCGCTCACCTGGGGGTGGCCAATTATCGCTACGGTTTAGCCGAAGAGCAGGACCGGGTGGGACTGGCCACCGGTTTGGCCTGGACCGAGGTGGGGGGCGAGCTGCTGCAGATTGAGACCGCTCTGATGCCCGGCCAGGGCAAGCTGACGGTTACCGGTAAGCTGGGTGAGGTGATGCAGGAGTCGGCCCAAGCGGCCTTGAGTTATGTCCGCTCCCGGGCTGAACGTCTGGGCTTGGCCCCTGATTTCTATCAGAAAATCGATATCCATGTTCATGTGCCCGAGGGGGCGATTCCCAAGGATGGGCCATCGGCGGGAATCACCATGGCCACCTCCATGGTTTCGGCCCTGACCAAGATGCCGGTGCGGCGGGAGCTGGCGATGACCGGGGAGATCACCCTGCGGGGGCGGGTGCTGCCCATCGGCGGGTTGGCGGAAAAACTGCTGGCCGCTAAAAGGGGCAACATCCGCCGGGTTTTGATCCCCAGTGAGAACGAGCGTAACCTGGAGGAGGTTCCGGCCAAAATCCTCAAGGGTCTCCAGATTGAGCCGGTGGAGAATGTAGATCAGGTGCTGGAATGCGCCCTGGTCTATCCTGCGGATCGCCCCCTTTTCCGCGATCTCGCCGACCCGAACGGGGGAGGGGAGCCCCGGCCGGTGCCTCCGCCTTGCCTGCCGCCCCTGGAGTACCATCCGCCCCAGTGATTTTCTTTGGCCCCCGCCGGAGGGCGGGCGGTTATTTTTGCTTGACGAATTCCAGCCCCTGTGGTTAATAGGGGGCCTTATCGGGACGGGCGAATAGCTCAGCTGGGAGAGCATCGGCCTTACAAGCCGAGGGTCACAGGTTCGATCCCTGTTTCGCCCACCATTCCGATATTCAGGGGTTGTAGCTCAGCTGGTTAGAGTGCTGGCCTGTCACGCCAGAGGTCGCGGGTTCGAGCCCCGTCAACCCCGCCAGAAAAAATAAAGGGAAATCAAGCTGATATGCTTGGTTTCCCTTTTTGTTTTTTGGGGGTGCTGGGGGTGGTCTTTAATGGTAATTTTTGGGTGATTCGGGGATTTTTTTTATCCGTTTTGGGTAAATTTTGGGTAACGGCTATTTAAAGTGGCTTTCATCAGCTGGACCAGCGATGCATCCCGCAGCCTAGGGATGCCCGACCGGCCAAGCAGGTATGGTGCCTCCCAGGTCTCCGCCTCCTCCGGGCAGGTGGCGGGCAGCGGCCAGGAATTGGCCGAAGGGGCTTCGGAACAGGCGGCCTCCCAAGAAGAGACCTCCGCCTCCCTGGAGGAGATATCTTCCATGACCAAGCAGAACGCCGAGAACTCAGGCACCGCCGACACCTGATGCGGGAGGCCAACACCATCGTCAAGAAGGCCGGGGACTCCATGGCCGAACTGACCAACTCCATGCAGGCGATCAGCAAGGCCAGCGAGGAGACCAGCAAGATTATCAAGACCATCGACGATATCGCCTTCCAGACCAACCTACTGGCCTTGAACGCGGCAGTGGAAGCCGCCCGGGCCGGCGAGGCCGGAGCCGGCTTTGCGGTGGTGGCCGACGAGGTCCGCAACTTGGCGATGCGGGCGGCCGAGGCGGCCAAGAACACCGCCGAGTTGATCGACGGCACCGTAAAACGGGTAAACGCGGGCTCGGAGTTGGTCAGCCGGACCAACTCAGCTTTTGGCGAGGTGGCTGAGAGCACCGCCAAGGCCACCAGTTTGGTAGGCGAGATCGCGGTGGCCTCCGCCGGCCAGTCTCAGGGGATCGGCCAGTTGAACCAGGCCATGCTGGAGATGGATGCCGTGGTCCAGGGTACCGCTGCCAATGCCGAAGAGTCCGCGGCGGCCACCGAGGAGCTCAGCGCCATGGCTTCTCAGATGAAGGATTTTGTCGGCGATCTGATCGCTATGGTGGAGGGCGGCGGCGCCAAACGGCTAACCGCCACTGATCGCCCCGCCCCCCCCCGACCCCCGGGCGGTCCATCGCCCTTCCAGCTCAACGGCCGGCAATCGTGCCCGCCAGGGCCAAGCCGGCAGCCAAGCCAAGCCCAAAAGGAAACGCCGCCGAGGTTATCCCCTTCGACGACGACGATTTTAAGGAGTTCTAGGCTTCCCCTCCCGGCGTCCAGCTCACCCCCTGTGGCGGGACACCTCCCCCCTCTCACCGGATCCGTTGTGCTCCGCACCGTTAAGCGAGGCTTATCGCAATGAATAGCGAAGTAAAAAGCCCGGGGGAGGATTTGCTTGACAATCGCCGCCGCCGGGGGCTATGTTCCGCTTTCTCTTGAGGCCCCGTGCGCTAAGCTCCGATCCAGGATAATCAGACCATGCTGGCACAAATCCAACGCTTGGGCGAACGTACCACATATCTCGTGCAGGATCTGGGGCGGATGGGCGTTTTCCTGGCCCGGACCTTGGGCGCCCTTTTTCAGCGCCCCTTCCGCTGGCGGGAGGTGGTGCGTCAAACCCGCTTGATCGGGGCCAACTCCTTTTTCGTAATCTTCTTCACCGCCGCCTTTACCGGGATGGTTCTGGGTCTGCAGGGCTATTACACCCTGCGGAAGTTCGGAGCCGAAGGGGCTTTGGGTTCGGCGGTGGCCCTCTCCCTGATCCGGGAACTGGGGCCGGTGCTTACCGCCCTGATGGTGATCGGCCGAGCCGGTTCGGCCATGTGCGCCGAGATCGGCATCATGCGCAACTCCGAGCAGCTTGATGCCTTGGAGTGCATGGCGGTGGATCCCTTTCGCTATCTGATCGCCCCCAAACTGCTGGCCACCATGATCTCGATTCCGATTCTGACCCTGATCTTCAATGTGGTGGGGATTTTCGGCGGTTATCTGGCGGGAGTGGTGTTGTTGGGGGTCAATGCCGGCTCCTACTTCTCCGGCATGGAATTGAGCGTGGTCAACCAGGATATCCGGATGGGGGTGGTTAAATCCTTCCTCTTCGCCCTGCTGGTGGTTTGGATCTGCACCGCCCGCGGCTACTTTGTCCATGTGATCCGGGGGGCCGGTTTCGGAGCCGAGGGGGTGAGCCGGGTAACCACCCAGGCGGTGGTCTTCTCCTCCATCTCCGTCCTGGTCTGGGATTATCTGTTGACGGCGGTGCTGCTGTGAGTGAGATCATCCGCTTCGAGCAGGTCAGCAAGTCATTTGGCAGCCAAAAGGTGCTGGACGGGGTCGATTTTTCCATCGTCAACGGACGGACCACGGTGATCGCCGGGGCCAGCGGCCAGGGCAAGAGCGTCACTCTTAAGCTGATCCTGGGTCTGCTTAAACCCGATTCCGGTCGGGTGTGGGTTCTGGGCCAGGATGTCGGCGGCTTGTCCGGGCGGAAGCTTAACGAACTCCGGATGAATTTCGGGGTGCTTTTCCAGGGCGCGGCCCTGCTGGATTCCTTGACCGTGTTTGACAACGTGGCCTTGCCTCTGGAGGAGCGGACCGGTTTAAATGGGGGGGATATCCGGGCTAAGGTCCTGGGTACCCTGGAGCAGCTGGGGCTTAACGGTCACGAGGATAAGTTTCCCGCCCAGCTTTCCGGGGGGATGAAGAAAAGGGTGGGGTTGGCCCGGGCCCTGATGCTGCAGCCGAAAATCATGCTTTTTGATGAGCCGACCACCGGTCTTGACCCTGAGAAATCGCTGGAGATCTACCGGCTTTTTCTCGAAACCCAGCGCAAATTCGGCTACACTTCGGTGATAGTCAGTCATGATATTCCCAAAATTTACAACCTGGCCGACCAGGTGATCATCATGGGTTCGGGCAAGGCCAAGAGTTTTGCCGGGCCCGAGGATATTCAGCGCAGCGATGATCAGGAAATCCGGCACTTTGTGCAAATAACCATGGGCAACATATACACGAGCAGGGATCTGGAAAATGGCTGATAAAAAGAATCTTGATCTGGTGGTGGGGCTCTTTATTCTGGCGGGTTTTTTCTCCTTCGTCTACCTTCGGTAAATCTGGGTGAATTTTCACCCTTTTCCGCTAAACGGCAGTACCAGGTCC